>ENA-ORTH01003535-ORTH01003535.1-human-gut-metagenome-genome-assembly--contig:-NODE-3535-length-10078-cov-3.079617_pt1 | contig 10078 bp, 7 predicted proteins | sample MGYA00241914_ERZ509192 | MGnify/ENA primary metagenome ERZ509192 (study PRJEB26280, sample SAMEA2338826) | human gut metagenome | biome: human gut; feature: human-associated habitat; material: faeces... | reverse complement strand
GCGGTTTATTGCCTTACCCGGTAATCATAGCCGCAACAAAGGGCGACCCGGAAGCTATGAAGATCGTCGTACAGCATTACGAAAGCTACATAGCTGTCCTGTCAATGCGGAAGCTCCGCGACGAGCGCGGCAATATCTATTACGGCATTGACGAGGACATACGCGACCGCTTGCGGTCACGACTTATGCGGGCAGTCCTTGATTTTAAGGTTTGAGATCAAGCCACAGGCGGCGTTCCCCTTTCCGCTGCCTGCGGCTCTCAATCCGGCGGCACCTTGACAAAGAAAGCGGCGCAAGATAACGGCGGCGCAGTATAGGGCAAATCGGATACGTTCCTTTTGCGCCGAGCTACGCGGCAGGTGCGCCATGACGTTATCCGGGCGGGGCTTCACCCCGCCCGGACAACCGAGCGATCAACACAGTGCCGGAAAATAGGTGTAGCGGCCTATCAGCGACGACGCGCAAAATACACAATGATACTCCCTTACAGCCACAGTCCGAGCGTTAAGAGCGTCGCAGGCAATGGGTAGGGCTTCGGCAGACCGCCGGAGGGGTGAAAGTCCCGTGAGGCTTCCGCTAAAAGCCGTCCGATCAAAGCCCCTTTTTCACCATTAACCTTTTACCCATTCTGAAAGGGGGATTTTATAGAATGAGCAATGCTGATGTTCCGATTTGGGAAAAGTACACGCTGACGATTGAGGAAGCGTCAAAATATTTCCGTATCGGGGAAAACAAGCTGCGGAAAATGGCAGAGGAAAACCCCGCTGCGGGCTGGCTGATTTTGAACGGCAACCGTATTCAGATCAAGCGGAAGCAGTTTGAAAAAATCATTGATACTCTGGACGCAATTTAACAAAAAGATAGTGAAATTGAGCCTTGAATGTGGTATGATAAATACAGGCATATCAAGGCTCTTTCCGTCTTGGAAAGGAGCATTACGCAATGTCGGAAAAAAGACGAGATAGCCGAAATCGTATTTTGCGTTCGGGAGAGAGCCAGAGAAAAGACGGGAGATATGCTTACAAATATACCGATACCTTTGGTAAAGTGCAATTTGTCTACGCTTGGAAATTAGTACCCACGGACAAGACCCCTGCCGGAAAACGTGACGATATATCCCTGCGGGAAAAGGAAAAAGAGATACAGAAAGACCTTGCCGACGGGATAGACACAATCGGGAAGAAAATGACCGTCTGCGAGCTTTACGCAAAGCAGAACCGCCACCGGGGAAACGTGAGGTACAACACGACAAAGGGGCGCGAGCGACTTATGAAGCTGCTGGAAAGTGATAAACTTGGAGCCTGCCCCATTGACAGTGTGAAGCCGTCCGACGCGAAAGAATGGGCGTTACGCATGAAAGAAAGAGGAATATCCTATAAGACGATCAGCAATGACAAGCGATCTCTGAAAGCCGCGTTTTACACGGCGATACAGGACGATTGCATAAGGAAAAATCCTTTTGACTTCCAGCTTAACACCGTGATTGAAGATGATACGGAGCCAAAGGTACCTCTCACGCCGGAGCAGGAAGAAAGTTTACTGTCCTTTATGCAGAGCGATACAGTCTATCAAAAGTATTATGATGATTTTGTTGTCCTGCTTGGGACGGGGCTTCGCATTTCAGAACTCTGCGGGCTGACCGACGCCGACCTTGACTTTGACAACAGGATAATCAATGTAGACCACCAGCTTTTAAGGAGCGCGGCAATCGGGTATTACATTGAGAAGCCCAAAACACAGAGCGGGTGCAGGCAAATCCCCATGAGTGAAAAAGTGCAGGAAGCATTAAGACGGGTGCTGAAAAACCGCAGGCGGGCAAAACTGACTGACATTGACGGGTACAGCAGCTTCCTATTCCTTAACCGTAACGGCTGCCCCAGAACGGCGACCAACTATGACGGTATCTTCCGGGGACTTGTGAAGAAGTACAACAAGTGCCATGAGGAAGCCTTACCAAAGGTAATGACGCCGCACACCTTACGGCATACGTTCTGTACTAATTTAGCCAATGCGGGAATGAACCCGAAAGCGTTACAGTACATCATGGGACATTCCAACATCACTATGACGCTAAACTACTACGCGCACGCTACATTCGCTTCCGCAAAGGCAGAAATGGAACGTCTTGCCGCATAGCCGGGACAAGGTTTTACTACTTTGTTTACTACCTTTGAGAGAGAAAACCTAAAAAGTTTTGAGGGTATATGTGAACTTCTCCCCATATCAAAAATGCCGGGAAAGCCCGAAAATACGGGCTATACCGACATTTAAGAACTTCTAAAGAGATAATCAAAATTCCTATCTAATTTTTATTGAAAAATATTATCAGAAAATGATGAATGAATTGTGTACTTTTATTATATAGTTTGGAAAATCCTTTTTTCAAAAAGTGTCCCCCTAACAAAGAATAAAAAAGGAATCAGAATAAGAAATTTGCACTTTCTTGCAAGATTTTGTGAATTTTGTGGATTTTACTCAAAAGCAGCTGTTTTGTTTTTGCACTTTATCAGACTGGCTTGCTCTGAACTGTTCAGAATGCTATACTATCAAATGGTTTTTTGAGCAATATGTCATTGCAGGATAAGCCTTTTTCTGTGTATTGCGAAAATGGATTTTGTCTTGCAGCAGCAGAGGTGTTCTCGATCATAGATTTTTGGAAGGGAAGGCATTATTTTATGGAAAAAAAGGTCAAAATGATTTTGTTCATGCTTTTGGGAAATGCAATTCTGGCGCTGGGTACTGCTATTTTTGTTGTGCCAAACGGGTTGATTTCCGGCGGCGTTACCGGTGTGGCGCTGATTTTGCAGCACTTTTTCGGTATCTCGGTTGATATTGGCGTCTATGTTGCCGATGTAGTTTTGTTTATTCTGGGCGCTTTGGTTATGGGAAAAGCCTTTGCAGCAACCATTATTTTCAGCACCGTGGTTTATCCGACCTTTTTTGCTCTGTTTGGCAAAATTCCGTTTTTGATGAATCTGACCGATGATAAACTGATGGCAGCCATTTATGCGGGACTTTTGATGGGCGCCGGTATCGGTCTGGTAATCAAGGTGGGCGGCTCCACTGGCGGTATGGATATTCCGCCAATCATTCTGAACAAGCTGTTTGGACTCTCGATTCCGGTTATGATTTATGTTGGTGATACCGCATTGCTGCTGATTCAGGCGCTGTATTCCTCCACTGAGCAGGTGCTCTATGGTATTTTGGTCGTGCTGCTGACCAGCATTGTTATGGATAAGATTCTGATTATGGGCCAGAAACAGACTCAGGTTATGGTGGTCAGCCCGAAATATGAGGAGATCAACCAGATGATCCATCAGAAGATCGACCGTGGTTCCACCCTCATCCATGCAATGACCGGCTTGAAAAAGACCGAACAGCCGGTTGTTATGACGGTTATTTCCAACCGCCAGCTTTCTGTGCTCAATGATTTGATTCTTCAGATTGACCCACAGGCTTTTGTAGTCGCAAGCGAAATCAACGAAGTAAAAGGACGCGGCTTTACCCTGAGCAAACAGGCAATCAAAGATGTAAAATAACAGGACTTTTAAAAAGCGGACAGGATTTTTCCTGTCCGCTTTTCCAGTTTTTTCTGCAAAAAATAACAAAAAGACACTTTATTCTATCGGTTGTTTGTGCTACAATAAATACAATTACGACAAATATGAAATCAAGAAGGATGTGATTTTTGATGAAAAATAAGCTGTTAAGTGCAATTTCTATCACCATGGCAGTGAGCATGCTGACCATGACCCCGTCCCTGACTGTTTCTGCTCAGGATTATCAGGATAAAAGCGCGGTGCTCGATACCGGCTTTACGCTGGATACAGATTATACATTAAAACTGGCAAACCCTTCCAAGGATACTTCCACAACGGCGGAGAATTATTATATCACCGGTTCCTCGGACCCGGATTATCCGCTGACCTGCAACGGGGAAGAGGTGGAGGACCGCGGTATTTATGGTTCTTTTGGAATCTATGCTCCGCTGGAGATGGGAGATAATACCTTTACCTTCCAAAATGGAGATGATACCCAGACGGTGACCATCACCCGCACCAAGGCTGCGACATCAGGCGGAATTTCTACCATTACAGATCTCAAGCGCCTCAATCCATCTTCGGACGATGTTGCAAATTCCGGTGAGGAATACCGCATCCGCTGCACCGCTCCTGCAAATGGAAAGGTTACCGCAACACTGGGCGGCAAGACCTATACGCTGGAACAAGAAGCGATTGCAACCACCGGTGTGGAAGCGTATTATTCCAAGACCATCACACTGCCGGAGGTAGAAGACGGAGAGGTGGAAAACTTAGGTCAGATCAAATTTAAACTGACCTTTGAAGGAAAAACTACTTCTGCAACCTCGGACGGCAGCCTGTATGTACTGGGAAAAGGCGCGCACCTGCTTGCAAAGGTAAATCAGAATGCAGCAGTACTGTATGAGGAAGCCTCCAGTGGTGCAAACCATGTTTCTCTGGTCAGCCGCGGCGCAGTGGACAGCATCGTCGATGCAGAGGGTGACTACTTTAAACTGAGCATGGGCAGTTGGATCAACAAGTCCTATGTAGATATCCTCAAAGGGGATACCGAATGGAAAAACAAAGTTTCTCAGACCTCCTATCAATCAGGAGATAATGGGGAATATCTGATTCTGGAAGGAACCGCATCCCCTATTTTTAAGGCTTACAATACAAGCGAAAAAATTACCATCAAGTTCTATAACACCAGCGGAGTAAAGGCACAGAAGTTGGACAGCGAACTGTTCTCCTCGATGAAGGTCACTACCTCAAGCGGAGACACCACAATAGAACTCAATAAAAAAGATGGTGCGGATACCGTTGGCTATGATATCAGCTTTGATGGCAAAGGAAAAACAACGATATTCTTTAATCCAAAAGCGGAGGAAGGTTCCTCTGCAAAACCGTTAAGCGATATGACCATTGTGGTTGACCCGGGTCACGGTGGTTTGGATGGCGGCGCACAGGGTGTTTTGTATGGCAATGGTCCGGTTGAAAAGGACATCAATATGGCGCATGCACTGGTATTGAAAAACAGACTGGAAAGTCTGGGTGCCGAAGTGATTTTGGCAGTACAGCCTGATCAGGACAATTCCCAGAAGGTGGAAATGACCGACCGTGTAGAGATGGCAAGAGAAAACGAGGCGGACTTCTACATCTCCCTGCACTGCAACAGTATTGATGCGAGTGCAAACGGCCTCAAACCTTCCGGAACGGAAATTTATTACTATGAAAATAATTCCAAACTGCTTGCGGATGACATGTTGGAAAAGATCACAGAATATAATGACCGCGATGCCCGTAGCGTTATCTATGGAAACTTCTATGTAACACGAAACCCGTTGTGTCCATCCATGCTGGTAGAGATGGGATTCATCAGCAATCCGGTTGAATATGATGAGCTGTGTTCGCCGGATTCGATGTATCAGACAGCAAATGCAATTGCTGATGCATTGATCGATTATGTAGGACAGAAAAATATCATAGAGTGAAAGAAAAGAGGGAATCAGAATTTCTGATTTTCTCTTTTTTATATAAAAAGAAGAGAATAAAATGCAAAAAACTTGTCAAGAATGAAGAAAAATAGAAAAATCCTAAAAAAGCTGGTAACAAACAGGCTGCTATCTCGTCACTAATATAAAGAGAAATCTTTGACCTGGAAGCTGACTAAGGAGGGATCCGATGTTTGAATATATTTTTACTTCTGTTTTAGAAGTGTCGATGGCGGTTTCATTTTTCCTGTTTTTCTTTTTGATGTTCATGCCAAAGCGATTGGGAAAATATGCGCCTAGGTGCCGTACCTTTTTGTGGATGATTTTTGCACTGCGGCTGTTGTTCCCATTTCAGATGGGATTTCGGCTGACAGCATTTCGACTGATTACACCGTATCGCTTAAAAAGTGACCCGCGCCCGATTCTGGAGAGTGCAGAACCGGGTCAGCTGATTTCGCTGATCCAGATGATGGCGATGGTATGGCTTATGGGAGTGATTTTGTTTTTTGCAATCCACCTGATTGCCTATGGTCTGTTTGAACGCAAGCTGCTGCGCGGAACCAAAACTTCTTCTCTCAGTCAGGAAGAGGAGAGAGTGATCCGCAACCAGTTTTATGAGGTAAAATATCAGATGGGAATCTATGACCCGATTCGCCTGTGGATTTCCTCCGAGGCGTCCGGACCGATGCTGATTGGCTTTTTCCATCCAAAGGTAGTGGTACCGGATTGCATGATGGAAGAGCAGATGCTTTCGATGGTCTTCCGCCATGAACTGATGCACCATCGACGCCACGATGCGTGGTACCGTATGCTGATGCTCGCCACCGCTTCGGTACATTGGTTTAATCCGGTGGTTCATCTGATGACCCGCCGCGCGACCGAAGATCTGGAAAGTGCCTGCGATCAGAGCGTTGTTGCGGGAAAAACAGCAGACTTTGTTGGAGAGTATGCACAGGTATTGCTAAATACAGCAAAATGCCTGCTCCAGCGCAAAAAGGTTCGTCAGACCGTTTTGGTGTCCTATTTTTCTTCCAGCGCTCAGCGTCTGAAAAAGCGTTTTATGGATCTGTTTGCACCAATCCAAAAAAGAGGACTGACCCTGCTGTCGGTAGTGTTCCTGATGGTAGTACTGGGCAGCCGCTTTGTGTTTGTGCAAGGAAATGACCAGAACCTGGATTGGGCAGAAAATCTCAGAGAAGGGGATATTTCTTCGGTAGAGGTATCGGGAAAACAGCTTCCACAAGAGATGTCCAATTATGCCAAAAAGGATGTTGTAGACTGGTTTTCCAGTGTAAACTTTAAGCCAGCTTTGTATCGTGACCGCAATCGTGTGGAGGAAGAGTGCTTCCGCATCACCAAAAAAGACGGAAGCAACAAGACAGTATCTTTGTTTTCTGATGGAACGGTTCAGGTGGACGGAAAAGAATATCGCGCTTACGGCAATCTGCTGAAATAGGCAGGACTTTTGAAGGGGGAAGTGTTGTGAAAAACAAGGTGATTTTGATTTCCATTGATGGGATGCGTCCAGATGGATTTTTGCAGTGCGGTCATCCGTTTGTAGAGCAGATGATGCAGAAATTCAGCTATACTTTGACGGGAAGTTCTGTGATGCCATCGGTGACGCTCCCGTGTCATACCTCCATCTTTTATGGGGTCCCGCCGATGAGACACGGTATTTTGACCAACACCTATGTTCCGCCGGTCAGACCGGTTAAAGGAATCGCGGAAGTTTTAGCCAATGCGGGAAAGGTGAATGCGGCCTTTTATAACTGGGAGACAATGCGGCATGTGTGGAGTTCCGAAACCATGAAGTATAGCTTTTATCTGGATGCCTATTCGGAAGAAAACACAGATGCTGTTCTTACCATGCAGATGCTAGAATTGCTCAAAAGGAAAGAACCCGATTTTCTGTATCTCTACATGGTGGAGACAGATGACAAAGGCGGCCATGACCATGGCTGGATGAGTAAGGAATATTTAGCACAGACAGCAAATGCTATTGACTGTGTGGAGAAGGTTTTTCAGATAGCGTCCGAACATTATAACATTATCGTCACAGCCGATCATGGAGGTCACGACCGGACCCATGGAACCGATTGCGCTGATGTATAAGGGTAGTTAGTCCATACTTAATGTAGCAAAAAACTATACATTAAAAATGATTTCAGACACCCGATTGTCTTTAAAGTGAATTTCTGAAATAAGAGAACGCCACAAACGCTGTTTTTCATCGTCTGTCATGTCAATGTAGATTTTATCGAAATCATGTTGCAGAAAATGGCGGAGAGAATCCAGATCGGCTGCAGAAGCAAGTTCTTGTTGCTCAGATTCAGATTTTTGTATGGCTGCTTTAATTACCTGAGCTTGGGAAAGGTAATCGTTATCAGAAATATTTCCACTCATATAGATCGTGTTCAGGCGGCGCAACTGTTCCTTTAATTTTGAGATATCCGTTTTAGGATATCTTTTTTTCTTTTCGGAAAGTTCTGCTTGGTACTCAACAGCAAATTTTTCCATTTCATCCCTGATATTATCAATAAGATATTTTTCAAGAGTTTTTTCATTGATTGCCCGATTGTAGGTGCATCTGCCCTGAGCCTTTTCATTGCAGCGATAATGCCTGTATTCGATGGATTTATTAGTAGAACAGTGTGAGTAAGTTGATTTTAAAGTGCAGCCGCATATTGGACAGCGAAGAAGACCAGCAAACAGATAAACACGATTGTTCTGTGTTGCTTTAATCCTTTTTTCAGGGCGCTGCAATTCCTGCCAGTCTGAAAAACTGATATAAGCAGGGCAATAATCCTTGATTCCATGGAAAATACCAGCATAGACAGGATTTTTAAAAAGGCGTGTCCATGCTTTTTGTGGTCTGGCAAGATGAAATTCTATATTTGTTTCGCGAATAGAACGCAATACAGACCGATATTTTAGACACTTTTCCCAAAAAGTGGACACGATTTGTTCAGTATCAGGATCTTTGACCAATTTACGCATACCGTCAATGACTTCGACCTTATAACCGTATGGAGGACGGGCAAAACAAAAATCACCACTTTTGATTTTATTATCGAATACAAACCGAATCCTTTCAGAAGTTCGGTCTGCTTCATTTTCAGCCACAGACAGCATGATATTAACTTTCAGGCGACCATCTGCGGTGGTTGTGCTATAATCTTCCAGAATGGCTTGCCAGGATACATGATAGCGGTCAAGAATTGCCTGTACAGTATGGTAGTCGCGGACATTACGAAACCACCGGTCAAGTTTGGTAAACAGAATCAGGTCAATTTTGTTTTGCTGGACATCCTGCAAAAGCTGCTGCATTACTTTTCGCTTTACAACAGATTTTCGGGCAGAAAAGCCTTCATCCCGATAGATATTAACAATTTTATAGTTATGTGCATTTGCAAACTCAACAAGAGCAGATTCCTGCGCTTCCAGGGAATAGCCGTGCTGGGCTTGTTCCTCTGTGCTGACGCGAATATATAATGCAACGCGCTGCACATCATTTGATGGATTTTTCATAGTATGGTTTTCCTTTCATTTGCGGTATTTACTTTTGCTTGACTTTTTCAGGTAATTAGCATATAATATAGGTGAACCACTGAAAGCGCAGATGCGTTGTAGGTGGTGTTTTTTTTACTCTTTTTTAGGATAGATCACAATTCCATAAGGATTGTTGGAGGAAGAAGATGCCCTCACATTTAAGGAATTATGTTCTTTTAAGGTTGCAAGAACACGCCCAGGGAAATCAGGTGACATTAATTTAGCAACACGAGTAGGCATATTTTGTTGTTGAATATTTACAACGAAATATAAATGAACAAAATATGAAACGAAATCACATAATTGGATAAAATATGATTCTTTTGAATCTTTTTCCAAAATATCTTCAATAAGTCCTTTTATTGGCTGATTAAAATAACCAGAATAGTGAGATTGTATTGGATTATAAGCTCGAATTGCACGAGCAGTTTTTCTCATAGGAGCAATACGTCCCTGATCTGTCAAAACGATATAGTTCCAAGATTGTCTGCTATCGTTTTCGATTCGCTGGATATTGTATGTAAGAGCATTTTTTAATATATCATAGTCTGGACGATAGATGTTTCCTTTGTCAATAATAACATTCACAATATTGATATCCATTTTGCCAATCGCTTTGGTAAAAGAAATTAAAATATCTATTTTATCCTTTTGCGACCAATTGTATTTTCGATAAGGATCTTTATCACATAGAAAATGTTTTGTGTGCATTTCCTCAGAAACATGAAAACCATAAGTATCTTTTAGTTGTTTTCGCAAGTTCTTGATAATATCAAAATTATGTTGCCATTTATTAGTTGGCATATATAAGCTGGTTAAGACAAAATGATTGCTGGAAGAGGAGGTGATACCATCATCTCCGGTTTCATCGAAGTATACAATATAGGTTTCTTTTGATTCCATAAAAACTCCTTTATAATATTTATATTTTCTTACTGCCCCCTGCATCCGCGCCGCAGGGGCAACCGCTAAAACTGCGCGCGTCAACGGGTTTTGCCGCAATAATTGGGCAGCTTT
>ENA-ORTH01003523-ORTH01003523.1-human-gut-metagenome-genome-assembly--contig:-NODE-3523-length-10099-cov-3.505277_pt1 | contig 10099 bp, 7 predicted proteins | sample MGYA00241914_ERZ509192 | MGnify/ENA primary metagenome ERZ509192 (study PRJEB26280, sample SAMEA2338826) | human gut metagenome | biome: human gut; feature: human-associated habitat; material: faeces... | reverse complement strand
GCCCTCGGTGATGTCCGTCAAGGTGCAGCAGAGCGTATCCGGCTCGCCATCCCGCTGCATCAGATGGCTCTGCTCCAAAATCCAGAGCGTATGCCCATCCCGGTGCTTGACCCGGTATTCCAGGCAGTGGTCCGTTCCGGTTTCCATATGCTTCTGAAACGCGCGGGTGACGGCCCGGCGGTCGTGCGGGTGGATCATGTCCAGGTAATGGTTGTGAAATTTTTCCCGCATCTCCTCCGCCGTATAACCGAGCAGGTTTAAAAACCCGCGGCTTACCTCCAAAATGGTCCAAACGGGGTCGGGCAAACAGCGGAAAATCCCGCCGGGAATGCCGTCGCACATCAGACGGACCAACCCCGGCTGTGCGGGCAGCTCCGTCGGCCTGATCGATCGATTGTCCACCATTTTGGTTCCCCCTGACATCTTAAAGGATTCCGAGACCATGAGAAGCTTCTTCCGAGCGTGAAAACGGACGGCTGCCGGATCGGAAAAGAGGTGGCCCGCCGGATGTAAAAAATACCCGGCTATCCCGTCTCGCGCCACTGTTCTTCCAATTTATCTATTTTTTGAGGAATCCTATGCGAATTTCTGTTTGTTTTATTATAGCGTTTTGCCTTATATAAGTCAAAAGAAAATAAAAAAAGTTCTGGGGCGGCCGGAACCTACCGCAAAAGGCCCGTATATGGTATACTGGACGGGAACAACGGCGTTGGAGGGAAACGATGGACATAGAAGGGAAAAACAGGATCACCGGGCGGTTTGCACCCTCCCCCAGCGGGCGCATGCATGTGGGGAACCTGCTGAGCGCCCTGCTGGCGTGGCTTTCGGCGCGCGCGGCGGGGGGCCGCATGGTCCTGCGCATGGAGGACCTCGACCCGGACCGTACCTCCCGGGCGCTGGCGGACCAATTGGAGGACGACCTGCGCTTTTTGGGGTTCGACTGGGACGAGGGCGGCTCGGCGGGGGGACCGAACGGGCCGTATTACCAGAGCGGGCGGACGGGGCTTTATGCGGAAGCGCTCGCGCAATTGGAAAAACAGGGGTTGCTCTACCCCTGCTTTTGCACGCGCGCCCAGCTCCATGCCGCGGAAGCGCCGCACAATTCGGACGGGGAAACAATCTACTCCGGCCGGTGCCTGGGGCTGGCCGCGGAACAGATCGAAGCGCAGGCCCGCCTGCGCGCCCCGGCGGTGCGGCTGCGGCTGCCGGACGAGGCCGTGCGGTTTGTGGATGGGCATTATGGCCCTGTGGAACAAAACCTGGCGCGCGAATGCGGGGACATCATCCTCCGCCGGTCGGACGGCGTGTTCGCCTACCAGCTGGCCGTGGTGGTGGACGATGCCCGCATGGGCGTCACTGAGGTTGTGCGCGGGGCAGACCTGCTTTCCTCCACGGCGCGGCAGCTGTACCTGTACCGGCTGCTGGGCTTGCAGCCGCCCCGCTTTGCCCACTGCCCGCTGCTGCTGGCCCCGGATGGGCGGCGGCTGTCCAAGCGGGAACACGATCTGGACATGGGCGCCCTGCGGGAGCGGTTCACCCCGGCGGAGCTGACCGGCCGCCTGGCCTTCTGGGCGGGGCTGACCGACCGGCCGGAGCCGGTGTCCCCGGCAGAGCTGGCGGCCTCCTTCGACTGGGCAAACGTCCCCCGGGGGGACATCACGGTGGAGCAGTTCTAAGAACAGAAAGGGGCGGGCCGGAATGTTCCGGCCCGCCCCTGTGTTGCGCGCGGCGCGCATTATCCCGGCGTGACCACCCACTTGAGGCAGTGCTCCTCGTGGGCCCCAAACACTCGGTAGCCCTCCAGGATCTCCGACAGCGGCCCCCGGTGGGTGATGAGGAAATCCGTCCGCAGTTTCCCCTGGGCCAGCAGGCTCACCAGTTCCGGGCCGCGGCTGGCGTCTACGCCGCCGGTCTTGAAGACCAGATTCTTCCCATACATGGCGGGCAGGGGGAGCGTCTGGTTTTCCTCATACATGGCGACCAGCGCCACGGTGCCGTTGGGACGGGCCAGCCGCCAGGCGGCCTGGAAGGTGTCCCGCCCGCCGGCGCACTCGATCACCCCGTCGGCCCCCCGGCCCTCCGTTGCGGCGGCCACGGCGGACTCCAGCTCGGGATCGACGGGGTTGAGGGCCAGCGCCACCAGCCCCTGCTCCAGTGCCATCCGCCGCCGCCAGGGGTCCGGCTCCACGCCGATGACGTGGGCCGCGCCCAGCAGGGCGGCGCACTCCGCCGCGCACAGCCCCACCGGCCCTAGGCCCAGCACCACCGCCGTGTCGCCGGGCTGGAAGGCGCACAGCTCCGCGCCCCAGTAGCCGCTGGCCAGGATGTCCCCCACAAAGAGGGCGTCCTCGTCGCTGAGGGCGTCCGGGATGGGGGTGAGGCCGGTGTCGGCGAAGGGCACCCGGACGTACTCGGCCTGACAGCCGTCGATGCGGCAACCCAGCTCCCAGCCGCCGTGGACGCAGTTGTTGACATAGCCCCGGCGGCAGAACCAGCAGTCGCCGCAGAAGCTCTCGCAGCAGGCGGCCACCCGGTCGCCGGGGCGGAGGTTGGAAATCCCGTTTCCCACGGCCTCCACCACCCCGACGAACTCATGGCCCAGCACCACGCCGGGCCGGGCACGGGGTACCGCGCCGTTGCGGATGTGGAGATCGCTGGTGCAGATGGTGGAGCGGGTCACCCGCACGATGGCGTCGCGGGGGCCTTGCAGGGTGGGGACGGGCCGCCGCTCCAGGGAGAGCGCGCCGTCCCCCTTCCAGACCAGAGCGTTCATGGTGTCCATAGAGGTCACTCCTTTTCCGATGCAAACACAACGGCCTCAAACTCAAAGCCCTGGGAAGCGGGTTCGCGCCTGTCCGGGCGGGCTAGGCCCAGCGTGTCGTAATATTCGTCGGTATAGTGCAGCTTGCCGCCGTCAAAGGATGCCTGTACGCCCTTGATGTAGGAAAAGGGGTCTTCCATGGGGGTGAGACGGAAGTCGGCGGCGATGCGCTCCAGCACCGCCTGTGCATCCGGCGTGACGGCGTTTTCCGGGGCGCGGAGATAGGTGTCGAACTGCTCCCGCGTCCAGTCTCCTGCCTGCTCCAAAGTGGTAGTGGAGCCGCAGGCCAGAAGCAGGCGCAGAAAGTCCCGGAAGCTGCCTGCCAGGGGGCGGACATGCTGCTCTCCGGCAGGCATGGGGTTGACGGCAAACACCATATCCCCATAGCCGCGGATGCGGCCGTAGTGGATGCCGTCAACGCCTTCCCAGCCCAGCACGGTCAGGCCCTTTGGCGTACAAAAATAGCCGCCCTGGCTGGGGCCCGGCCCAAGGCCGATGGGGGAGCAGTCCAGTCCCAGCTCCAAAAACTGCTTCAGCAGTGTCACAGCAATCCCTCCTGTCCACTCCAGTGTAGCATATCCTTCCGCTTGCGTCCATGGGGAAAAGGGGGTAAAATGGGGAAAAAACGCGAAGGGGAGGAAGCGGCATGTATATCGCCGATCTGCATATTCACTCCAAATACTCCCGGGCCACCAGCAAGGAGCTGGAGCCGGAGCCGCTGGATGCCTGGGCCAGAAGGAAGGGCATCGGCCTGGTAGGCACCGGCGACTTCACCCACCCCGCCTGGCGGGCCGAGCTGCGGGACAAGCTGGCCGAGGCGGAGGAGGGACTCTATACCCTGAAGGGAGCCGGGCCGGACGCGCCCCGGTTCGTAATCACCGGGGAGATCAGCTCCATCTACAAGAAAAACGGCAAGGTGCGCAAGGTTCACTCCCTGATTCTCCTGCCCCATCTGGAGGCGGCGGAGACCCTGTCCCGCCGCCTGGAGGCCATTGGCAACCTCCACTCCGACGGGAGGCCCATCCTGGGCCTGGACTGCCGGGATCTGCTGGAGATCACCCTGGAGTCCTGCCCTGATGCGGTGTTCATCCCCGCTCACATCTGGACGCCCCACTTCTCCCTGTTCGGGGCCTTCTCCGGCTTTGACACCATCGGGGAGTGCTTCGGCGATCTCACCGGCCATATCCACGCCCTGGAGACCGGGCTCTCCTCTGATCCCACAATGATCTGCCGCTGTTCCGCCCTGGACGGATATACCCTGGTGTCCAACTCCGATGCCCACTCGCCGTCCAAACTGGGGCGGGAGGCCAACCTGCTGGACACGGGCCTGTCCTACCCGGAGCTGGCCCGGGCCATCCAGACCGGGGAGGGCTTTCACGGTACCATTGAGTTTTTCCCCGAGGAGGGCAAGTACCACTTTGACGGCCACCGGAACTGTGGGGTGTGCCTCTCCCCGGTGAAGGCGGAGGCCGCCGGAGGGGTGTGTCCGGTGTGCGGCAAGCGGCTGACCACCGGCGTGCTCCACCGGGTGGAGCAGTTGGCGGACCGGCCGGAGGGCTATGTCCGCCCGGATGCCAGGCCCTTTGAGAGCCTGGTGCCTTTGCCGGAGGTGATCGCCGCCTCGGAGGGGGGCTCTGCCGCAGGCAAGAAGGTGGGCGCCAAGTACGAGGCCATGCTGGCGGCCCTGGGGCCGGAGTTCTCCATTCTCCGGGAGGTGCCGCTGGAGGACATCCGGGCCGCGGCCGGGCCCTGCGTGGCGGAGGGCATCCGCCGCCTGCGGGCGGGGCAGGTGGTGCGCCGCCCGGGGTACGACGGGGCCTATGGTGTGATCGAGCTGCTCAGCCCCGCCGAGCGGGAGGACCTCAAGGGGCAGGTGAGCCTCTTTGGCGCGGAGGCTCCCAAGGCGGCCAAGACGGCCCGGGGCAGGGTGGCGAAGCCCGCACGGAGCGGGGAGGAGGGGGCGGCCCCCACCGGGGGGCTGAACGGGGCCCAGCGCACCGCCGCCTCGGCGGAGGAGGCCACGGTGGCGGTGCTCGCCGGACCCGGTACGGGCAAGACCCACACCCTGGTGGAGCGGGTGGCCTGGCTGGTGGAGGAGCGGGGGGCCAAGCCCTCGGAGCTCACCGCCGTGACCTTCACCAACCGGGCGGCAGGGGAGCTGCGGGCGCGGCTGGAGGGGCGTCTGGGCAAGCGGGCGGCCCGCGCCATGACCATCGGCACCTTCCACGCCATCTGCCTGGAGCTGCTGGGGGACGTGCCCCTGGCCGGCCCCTATGAGCAGCGGGCGGCGGCGGCCGCCGCTCTGGCGGAGCTGGGCCGGAAGGGGAGCCCCGGGGCCTTTCTCCGGGCGATCTCCCGGCACAAGACGGGAGCGGACGGCGGGGACGACCCGGCTTTTGCCCTCTATCAGGAGAAGCTGGAGGGAAAGCTGGACTTTGACGACCTCCTGCTGGAGACCCTGCGCCAGTGGGAGGGCGGCCGGTCGGACCGGCGCTTTACCCACCTGCTGGTAGACGAGTTCCAGGACATCGACCGCCTCCAGCTCCGGCTTCTCCGGGCCTGGCGGCGGGAGGGCGGCACCTTTTTCGCCATCGGCGATCCCGACCAGTCCATCTACGGCTTCCGCGGGGCGGACGCCGGCTGTTTCTCCGCCCTGGGGGCGGAGCGGACGGTGAGGCTGACGGAGAATTACCGCTCCACCCCGGAGATTCTCGCCGCGGCCCTGCCGGTGGCGGAGGCCATCGATGGCGCGCCCCGGCGCATGGAGACCCACAGCCCCCACGGGGCGGAGGTGCGTCTGCTCACCGACGAGGGGGATCGGGCGGAGGCCATCTTCGTGGCCAAGGAGATCGCCCGGATGGTGGGTGGCATCGGTATGTTGGAGGCCCAGGCGTTGGGGGCCGCCCGGGGCGCGCGGAGCTTCGGGGACATCGCGGTGCTCTACCGCACCCGGCGGCAGGCGGCCCTGCTGGAGGAGTGTCTGGCCCACGACGGCATTCCCTGCGTGGTCACCGGCCGGGAGGATTTTCTGTTGGACGGGGAGGTGCAGGCCGCGCTGGCCTGGCTGGAGGGGCAGCAGGAGGAGGGAAAGTCCCCCGCCGCCCTCCTGGAGGAGTGGACGGCCCACCACACCCCCTCTGGCGGGGTGGAGCGGCTGCGTAATATGGCGGTGTTTTTTGGGGATGTGCCCGCCTTTCTCCGCAATCTGACCATCGGGCAGGAGGGGGATCTGCTGCGCCGGGCCGGGCTGAGTTATGCCGCCGGAGCGGTGACCCTCTCCACCCTCCACGGGGCCAAGGGACTGGAGTGGCCGGTGGTGTTCCTGTGCGGCGTTGGGGAGGGCCGCATTCCGCTGGAGCGGAAGGGCCTGGACACCGATGAGGCCGAGGAGCGGCGGCTGCTCTATGTGGGTATGACCCGCGCCAGAGAGGAGCTGGTGCTCCTCAGCGGCGGAGAACCCTCCCGCTTCCTGGCGGGGCTGCCTCTCCGTCAGGATCCGGCCCACGCCCCGGTGCCGCGTCCCCTAGGGGTGCAACTGAGCCTGTTCAAGTGAAACGTGTGCCGGATTTCACATGCGGGAGTGGTTGAAACGTATAACATTCCCGGGGGGAGCCTTTTCAGAGCCGCCCTGCTCAGAATGCCCAGGCGGCTTTCAGCCGCCGGAGGGCCGGGGCCATGTCCACGGCGGCGATACGGGTATAGCCCAGGATCAGGGCGGGAGGTCGGCCGGGGGGCGGCGGGGTGAGATCACAGGCGGAGAGGGGGGCCACCCCTACCCCAGCATCCACGGCCCGCGCCACCAGCTCGGCTTCGCTCCAGCGGCCGTCCATCCAAAGGAGCAGATGGAGGCCCGCGTCGCCTCCGGCGAAGGACCCAACCCGCGTCAGTCCAGTGTCCCGGGCGGCGGCCAGCAGCGCTTCCCGCCGGGCTTTGTAGCGGGTGCGGGTGCGGTTGAGGTGGCGTTCAAAGTGGCCCCGCTCCATGAAGCGGGCCAGGGCGTACTGCTCAAAGGAGGGGACGGTGGAGGAGTAGAACCAGAAATCCCGCCGCCACCGCTCCAGCAGGTGGGGGGGCAGCACCATGTAGCTGATGCGCAGGGAAGGGGCCAGACTCTTTGCAAAGGTGTTGAGGTAAACCACCCGCTCTCCGCCGTCCAGGCTTTGCAGGGCGGGGATGGGGCGGCCGGAGAAGCGGAACTCGCTGTCGTAGTCGTCCTCCAGAATATAGCGGTCGGGGGCGGCCTCCGCCCACCGCAGCAGGGCCTGCCGCCGGGCTACCGGCATGATGATGCCCAATGGGTAGTGGTGGGAGGGGGTCACATGAACCACCCGCACCCCGGCCTCCTCCAGGGCATCCACCCGCAGGCCCTGGCCGTCCAGCGGGAGGGGGCGGACGGCAGCGCCGCAGCTTGTAAGGATGCGCTGGGTCTTGGTGTAGCCGGGATTTTCCACGCCATAGCCCCCCTCCCGGCCCAGAAGCTGTACCAGAAGGCCAATCAGGGTCTCCGACCCGGCCCCCACCACGATCTGCTCCGCGTCCGCCCGGATGCCCCGGAAGCGATACAGGTGCTCCGCAATGGCCCGCCGCAGGGCAGGGAGGCCCTGGGGGTGGGGGGAGGCCAGGAGGGGGGCGGCCTGCTCGGAGAGCACCTCCCGCATGAGCTTGGCCCAGGTGGCGAAGGGAAAGAGGGCAATATCCACCGCGCTGGTGGAGAAGTCATAGGGGAGGGCCGGCGTGGGCGGGGCCGGCACGGACAGGGTGCGGGCCGGAGCGGGAGAGCGGTGCTCCTCCTGTACGGCCTGAACAAAAAAGCCCCGCTTGGGCTCCGAGCGGAGGTAGCCCTCCGCCAGAAGCTGGCCGTAGGCCCCCTCCACCGTTACCACGCTGATTTTCAGGTGGGCTGCCAGCGCCCGCTTGGAGGGCAGGCGCTCTCCGGCGGCGAGACGGCCCGCCTCGATCTCCCCCCGGATATAGCGGTAGAGCTGTTCGTAGAGGGGGCGGCGCTGGCTGCTGTCCAAAATAGGCGTAAACATGGAGACACCTCCAAACTGACCTGATTATTCTTGTTAATTATCGTATCATGAACCGGGCCAAAGCGCAAGAGGGGCGGCAAAGTCCATCGAAAACCGTCCCACAATAAAAAATATAGCCCGCCCTGCAGCCGTATGAAAGGCCACGCCACGGACATACTGAACACAGATTCAGTCGGTCAAAGGGAGGCAGCGGCCATGCAGGGAAAGGTAGAGATCTGCGGTGTCAACACATCTAAGCTGAAGGTCCTCAAGAATGAGGAGACCATGGAGTTGCTGCGCCGCACCAAGGAGGGGGACATGGAGGCCCGGGAGCAGCTCATCGCGGGCAACCTCCGCTTGGTCCTTTCGGTGATCCAGAAGTTCTCCAACCGGGGAGAGAATCTGGACGACCTGTTCCAGGTTGGGTGCATCGGTCTTATAAAGGCCATCGACAACTTCAATACCGACCTGGACGTGCGCTTCTCCACCTACGGCGTACCCATGATTATCGGGGAGATCCGCCGCTACCTGAGGGACAACTCCTCCGTCCGGGTGTCCCGCTCCATGCGGGACACGGCCTATAGGGTGCTCCAGGCTAAGGAGAAATTCATCAGCGAGCACCAGCGGGAGCCCAGCATCGAGGAGATCGCCAAGCTGCTGGAGCTCAAGCGGGAGGACGTGGTCTTTGCCCTGGACGCCATTCTGGACCCGGTTTCCCTCTATGAGCCGGTGTACTCCGATGGTGGGGACACCATCTGTGTCATGGACCAGGTGAAGGACTCAAAGAATACCGACGAGAGCTGGCTGGAGCACATCGCCCTCAAGGAGGCCATGAACCGCCTCTCCGACCGGGAGCGGCACATCCTCAACCTGCGCTTCTTCGAGGGCAAGACCCAAATGGAGGTCTCCGCCGAGGTGGGCATCTCTCAGGCCCAGGTCTCCCGCCTGGAAAAGAGCGCGATTAACCAGATTAAGAAAAATCTGTAGGTGGGAAAGGCGCTCTTTTCCAGCGCCGCCCCGGCGGAAAGGCAGGGAGCAGGGAAAATCTCATAAAAAGAGGCAGCAAACTGCCAACCCCCGTACGGAACTATTTTCCGGGCGGGGGTTGGCAGTTTTGCTCCTTTCATGGTAAAATGGGACAGAAAAATGACGAAAGGGGTTCTTTTTTATGAGCTTTACCCTGCCGCAGTACCATGAGCCCGACTTCCAGGAGACCCGGTTCCAGAGCGCGCCGGAGGCCCGGTTTGAGCCGGCCCCCAAGGATGGGGTGGCTCCGGAGGGCTACCACGCCACCACCATCTATCCGGAGTATTTCAAGGTGGGGGGGCGGTGGCTGCTGGCTGAGGAGAGCCGCATGGACTGCGTGGCCGCCCTGCGGGACGGGAAGATCGCCGCGGTGGAGTTTCGCAACCTGAAGGCCGGCGAGCCGGTGGCGGTGGGCCGCACGGAGGACGCCTCCGAGGGCATCTATGTCTATCCCTTCGGCTTTGCCGAGGAGAAGGGGGAGGCGGAGACCTTTGCATTCCGCCAGGGCCGCTCCCGGGAGACCGCGTACTCCATGGACTACGACTCCATCTATGAGCTGCTCCGCCACGAGAAGGAGCATGGCCGCATCCTGTGGGTGATGGGGCCTGCCTGTGCCTTCGATCACGACGCCCGGGCGGCTTTCGCCGCCCTGGTGCGGGGCGGGTATGTCCACGGCCTGCTGGCGGGCAACGCACTGGCCACCCACGATCTGGAGGCCAGCTACCTCGGCACCGCCCTGGGCCAGGACATCTACACCCAGAAGAGCATGCCAAACGGCCACTATAACCACATCGACACCCTCAATGCCATCCGCCTGTGCGGCTCCACCGCCGCCTTCGTGGAGGCGGGCAAGGCGAAGGACGGCATTATCTACGAGTGCGTGCGCAACCACATTCCTTACGTGCTGGTGGGCTCCGTCCGGGATGACGGCCCTCTGCCCGAGGTCTATGGAAACGTGTATGAAGGGCAGGACGCCATGCGCACCCTGGTGCGGGAGGCCACCACGGTTATCTGCATGGCCTCCACCCTCCATACCGTGGCCACCGGCAACATGACCCCCTCCTACCGGGTGGTGGACGGGGTGGTGCGCCCGGTGTATTTCTACTCGGTGGACGTGTCTGAGTTTGCGGTGAACAAGCTCCGCGACCGGGGCAGCCTGTCGGTGCGCACCATTGTCACCAACGTGCAGGACTTTGTGGTCAATGTCTGCAAGGGCGTACTGTAACCGAACAAACGGCTT
>ENA-ORTH01003520-ORTH01003520.1-human-gut-metagenome-genome-assembly--contig:-NODE-3520-length-10104-cov-2.095532_pt1 | contig 10104 bp, 7 predicted proteins | sample MGYA00241914_ERZ509192 | MGnify/ENA primary metagenome ERZ509192 (study PRJEB26280, sample SAMEA2338826) | human gut metagenome | biome: human gut; feature: human-associated habitat; material: faeces... | reverse complement strand
CGGGCTGGAATGGCGTCCGACGGACAGCCAGTGCGGCATGTTTGCCACAACCAAGCTTCTCATGCATTATGGGGTCACTTTTTCTTACATAGAAAACTGTGAACTGGAAAGCGATATCCTCAGGGAGGAACTGGCCGATTTCCTGGCTGCGGCGAACGTGGTGAAGGCGTTCCGTGCCCTGCGTATTGCGAGGATCAGCAGCAGGCCGAAGGAGTTCCTGAGTGTTATGGTAAATGAAGCGGAGCTTCTGGAAAAGTACGATATTGAAATTGTGCCTGGAGAGCCGACGGTGATTCTGGATCGGGTGGATCGTATTCTGGCGGAGGACAGGGAGCGCATGGAGGAGCTGCTGAAGAGCCTGACGGATGCGGGGCTGGATATCAGCGCACTGGGAGAAAACAGGTATCCTCTGGCGGCCATTGAACTGGCGCTTCTGGATTTCGCGGAGGATAATGACTGTAACGCCCTTTCCTGTGAGTGCTGGAATCTGTTCCGCAAGAAATACGGGGTTTCGCCCTGCTTTATCCTGGGGGATTTGAATGACAGAGGCCTGCCGGCCGCCTGTGAAAATGATGTCCACGCAGCTATAACCTCCGTGATGGCTGTTGCAGCTGCCAGATATAAAACTCCCTCTTTTGTGGCGGATCTGACGATCCGGCATCCGGAGAATGATAACGCGGAACTGCTGTGGCACTGCGGATCCTTCGCGAAGGCTCTGAAGAAAGAAGGGGCGAAGGGCTGTGTCATCCGGGAAGGAAAGGGATTCTATGAACTGGAAGGCGGTCCTGTTACCGTGCTGCGGTTTGACGGAAACCACGGGGAATATTATATGTTTGCCGGAGAAGCAAAAGGGGTGGACGGTCCTGTTACCAACGGAAACTATCTCTGGATTGAGACTGATAACTGGGTTAAGTGGGAAAAGAAATTCATTTTCGGCCCTTATATCCATCATGTGGTGGGAATTCACGGAAGCTATTCCGGCATTATTCAGGAAGCGTGCCGCTATCTGGGAATACGGATAGATCTGCCTGACATGCCTAACCAGTACTGACAAGCGGGGAATATAGATGAGAGGCGATAAAAAGACCATCCGGATTTTCTGGACACTGTTTGCCTTTAATGCCTTATTTTACATACCGGGGGCCACCTTCGGCGCCTATATCGGCGTATATTACAGGTCCCGGGGAATGGATGTTTCTCAAATCGGCCTTCTTTCCGCCATCGGGCCGCTGCTGGCTCTGGTCATGCAGCCCCTTTGGGGTGTGGTTTCCGACAGGAAGGGCAGGCATATGACGGTTCTGCGCCTGGCCCTGGTGGGTTCGGCGGCGGGCGTCCTGTGCTATTACCGGGCGGATACCTTTGCACTGTTTGCCGTATGTGTGCTCATTTACAGCTTTTTTAACTGTGCGGTAGGGCCTATCGGGGATTCCATCGTAGTGGATATGGCGCAGGAAAACGGCCTGAAATTTTCTTCCATCCGAATGGGAGGGACACTGGCTTATGCGGTGGTGGTTATTTTTGCGGGAATGTACCTGAAAACCAATCCCACCGCATCCTTCGGGATCACAGCCTTTAATGAGCTCCAGCAGCTTTACAACGGCAAGTCCCTGGTGGAGGATGGCCAGTTTGCCCTGGAGGTGCTCCAGCACATCAACGACAAGGTCAACGAATTCAAGGAGGCCGACGGAAACCTGTACGCCATCTATGCCACACCGGCGGAGAACCTGTGCGGCCTCCAGGTAAAGCAGTTCAGGGAAAAATACGGGATCGTGGAGAACGTGTCTGACCGGGAGTACGTAAGCAACGGCTTCCACTGCCATGTGACCGAGGATATCACCCCCATTGAGAAGCAGAATCTGGAATACCGGTTCTGGGAGCTCTCTAACGGAGGAAAGATCCAGTATGTGAAGTATCCCATCGACTATAACAAAGAAGCCATCAAATCCCTGGTGCGCCGGGCTATGAAGATGGGCTTCTACGAGGGCGTGAACCTGTCCCTTTCCTACTGCGACGACTGTGGCCACGAAGAGCTGAACATGGACGTATGCCCGGTCTGCGGCAGCAAAAACCTGACAAAGATCGACCGGATGAACGGCTACCTAAGCTACTCCCGTGTCAAAGGCGACACCCGCCTAAACGACGCCAAAATGGCCGAGATCGCCGAAAGGAAAAGTATGTAATCCAGCAAAGCCGTGCGGCAGAGCCTTCCAGGACCCGCCGTGCGAGCTTGCTCGCAAAGGAGGGGCCGGGAAGGCTCTGCCATAGGGCGCAGCCCCTACATGAATCATTGGGCGTCCATAAAGGCCACTTTTGGAGTTCCCATCCCCTCGCCCAATGATGAATGTCACGGCTTTGCGTCCAGCGGGAGGAGTTACCCGCCGTGCGATCCTGTTTACCAAGGAGTGTCCGGGAAGCCTCTGCCATAAGGTGCAGCCCCCACACTCCGGACGGAAAGAAAGGAAAATACCCATGCGATACCATAATATTACCAAAGACGACATGTTAAACGGCGACGGCCTGCGCACCGTCCTGTGGGTGGCAGGCTGCAGCCATGGCTGCAAGAACTGCCACAATCCCATCACCTGGGATATCTGCGGCGGGATCCCCTTCGACGATGCGGCCAGAGAGGAGCTGTTTGCCGAGCTCAGGCAGCCCTACATATCCGGCGTTACCATGAGCGGCGGCGATCCCCTCCACATGGCCAACCGGGACGAGATCGGAGCTCTCATAAAAGAGATCCATGAGACCTTCCCGGACAAGAACATCTGGATCTATACCGGCTATCTTTGGGAGGAAGTAAAAGACCTTCCGTTTATGCCCCTGGCAGACGTACTGGTGGACGGTCCTTTTATAGAAGAACAAAAAGACACCGCCCTTCACTGGAAGGGCAGTGCCAATCAGAGAGTCATTGATGTGAAGCGATCCCTGGCCGAAGGCCGTGTGGTCCTCCACGCCTGATCCCGCCGGAGCGGAGCGTCCGGCGCTCCATCCCGCAGAGGGAGACCTTGCCGCAGGCAGGCTCCTTCCTTATCTTCCAGAATCCCGCGAAAGCCTCACCGCTTTCCCCGAAACCAAGGATTCCTTTACCGCATCCAATAGTTCCAGAACAGAGATCACGTCCGTCCCCGGGATGAGCGCGGTCTCTTTTTTACTGCGGACACAGTCCGCAAAATACTCCGTTTCCTCCCGGTACGGATCGTATCTGGGAATTTCCAGCTCCTCTCCAGGCTTATCCGCCTTATAAAGCGTCATGGCCCCATCCCGGCTCTCATAGACCACAGAGGCCCTTTCGCCATTTGCCCGGAAGGACGCGGAAAACGGGAAATCCCCGGTCATATCCATAAAGCCCTCGGCCACTGCCGGAACACCCGAGGAAAAGCGCAGGCAGGTGGAAACGTTGTTAAAGCATCCGTTCTCCTCCCTATCCCCAATGGCGTAAACCGTTTCCGCCGGACCGAAAACACTGTATAAAAAATCAAGCTCATGGATATGGAGATCATAAAGCCCTCCGCCGGATTTTTTTGGATCCCGGTGCCAGACAGTCCAGTCCGGGTGAGAGGAGAGACGGCTCATGTAGACGTTTTTTATCCTCCCCAGCTGTCCGCTCCGGATCAGCCGGGCCAGGGCCCTGTACTCCGGCCAGAAACGGACCACCTGCATGACCATAAAGGGAACGTCTGCGTCCGCTGCCTCCGCCACCAGCCTCCGGGCCGTCTCTGCATCCAGGGCCAGGGGCTTTTCACACATCACAGGGACCCGGCGGGCCAGAGCCCGCCGGACCATCTCCTCATGGGTATAGGTGGGGGTGCAGATGAGGACCCCGTCCAGGGCCTCGTTCCGGTACATCTGCTCCTGGTCCGTATAGTAGGGGACCTGGAACCTCTCCGCTGTCTTCCTTCCCTTTTCCGTATCCCGGCCGCAGATGCAGGCCAGGGATACGGTGTCAGAAGCCTTCAGGGCGTTTCCATAGGTGACACAGATGGAGCCGGGACCGATGATCCCGATCCGGAACCTAGTGGAGATTTTTTCTGGGATCATATTCAAAGCTATTGTCCAACGGGAACAGGGGACGCGGTACGGTCTCGTAGCGGAGGGTCTTTAAATCCTCGTTGGTGCTTCCCTTCGTCAGCACCAGGATCGCTCTCTTGGCAAAGGCCTCATGCTCTTCACCCAGATATCCGAGCTTGCAGACCACAATGGGAGCTTTGGAAAGATCCAGGCCCATATCCAGGAAGACCCTGGGGCCGGCATAGCCGATGTGCTGTTCGGCCAGGATGATGTCGATATTGTGGGTACGGAACACGGCCACGTCGCCGTTGGACCGGCCAAAACCGTCCCAATCCTTTACGTAGTTCATGACGGTTCCGGTTGCAGTCACCGGGCTGGAGGTCTTTGTATCAAATTTTGCGCCGAAAGTCAGGGTGATCTCCTGACCCACCTTGCCTTCGCAGGCCTTTGTGGCCTCGGGATCATAAAAGCCGCCGTAAGCCACCGGGTGCGGGAGAGAGAGGACTCTTTCATCAGCGATGAGCATTTTTACAAACTCTGTCACATCCGAAGAGGAGCCGGCTGTGGGGTTGTCTCCGGAGTCGGAAAGGAATACGGGATACTGTCCCCTTCCAATGGACTCGAAGGCTGCGTCGATGGCCTCTTTTTCATGGAGAGCCTCGGTCTGGAAGCAGAATTCATCCTTTTTTGACCAGATAAACTCAGCCAGCCGCAGGGCCTCTGCATCTGCCAGCTCCTGGTTTTCCGCAACCACATAAACGGCTACGGAGCTGTCCGGGTTGTCGGCCCAGGGGAAGCCCATCAGATAGGAGGCGGCCATGATGCCCTCCTTTTTCTCGGTTTCACGGAGTTCATTGATCAGCGTGATCATGGGCTCCACAGTGGTGGAGGACTGTTCTCCTGCAATGAGGATGGGGACCCGTACCCAGGCAGATTTTGCCTGAACGCCGTCGTTTAAGGCATGGATGGTCATTTTTGCTGCATGGATGCCGGTCTCAGTGCAGTCTGTATGGGGCGCGCACTTATAGCCCACGAAGCCATTGCAGTTTTTGTGCATCCGTTCGGTCATGGTAGTGTGCATGTCCAGGGATGCGAAGATCGGGATATCCGGGAACAGCTTTCTTAAATCCTCTAATAAATAGCCCTCAGCGTCTCCGATCTTTTTGATCCGCATGGAGCCGTGGAGGGAAAGGGTGATGGCATCCAACGGTTTTTTCTCGTTTTCCTTTCTGGCCACCTCAAGAATTTCATTTTTTATGCCCTGGTAGAAGTCGTAGTCCACCTCTCCATTGGGGACAGCACGGCAGGAAACGGCCGGGACCACTTCATAGCCTGCGTCCATTAAGGTCTTTACAACGCCGGTCAGGGAATCGTTATCGCGGAAGTTCTCAAAAAATTCCTGTCCGCGGAGTACACGGAATTCGTTCTCTCCCGCAACGATGGGGTTGAAGGAGTTGGATTCATGATGCATGGCTGCAACTAAGACTCGTTTCATTCTGATACCTCTCCTGTAAAAAAAAGTTTTTTGATAATAGGGGTCTGAAGGTTTTATATTCAAACCACCGCGTTTATTTTACCACTGTATTATGTCTTTGTAAATAAAACCGGCCTGGGATTCTAAAAAAAAGAAAAGGCAGAATAGACAAAAATGATAAAAAATTTTTGGTAAAAACATTTAAAAATAAGGAATGGAACGGATTAATTTTAAAAATACTTGTATAAAATAACAAAATACGTTATAATAAAATCTGTAATTCCGACGGGTGTAATGGCACGCCCGGCAGTATTAGGATTATACAATGAGAAGGGAGAGCTCAGAAAAGATGAGAAAGAAAATCGTATCCATCGCTCTTGCGGGCGCTATGGTTCTCAGCCTTGCCGCATGTGGAGGCGGCGATAAGGCAGCAGAGTCTACCACAGCCCAGGCCGCAGGAGAAACAACAACTGCAGATGCAGCCGCAGTAAAAGAATCCAAAGCAGCCAAACAGGAAGCGTCCACAGCCAAGTCTCCGGACAATGACATTGTGATCGCACTCCAGGCGGACGCGACCCACCTGGATCCGCACGTTTCCAGTAATGGTGTTTCCAACCAGATCACCAACGAAATGTACGAGACACTGCTTACCTTCGACGAGGATACCAACGTAGTTCCGCTGCTTGCAAAGGAGTGGTCCGTATCCGAGGACGGTAAGTCCTATACCTTCGTATTAAACGAGGGCATCAAGTTCCACGATGGCGAGCCGTTCAACGCAGAATCTGTAAGAGCCGTATATGACCGTGGTCTGAAGGATTCCAGCTTAACGCTCCAGAGAACCATCAATGCCTGGGAGGATGTCGTGGTTGACAGCGAATACCAGGTGACTATCAAATTAAAAGAACCCAACAACACATTCATCAACAAGATCACCCAGTTCCGTATCGTTTCTCCCAAGGCTATGGCTATGGAGAACGCCAGCGACTATCTTGCAAAGAACTCTGCTGGTACAGGCCCGTTCGTACTTTCTGAGAGAGTAGACGGCGGCTACACCAAGATGGTGCGCAACGAAAACTACTGGCAGGAAGGCCCGTCCGTAGACAGCCTGACCTTCCAGGTGGTTCCGGAGGATGCAGCCCGTATCGCTATGCTGCAGACTGGCGAGGCTGACGTGATTTTCCCGGTACCCACCACAGATGTCAGCCAGATCGAAAACGATCCGTCCATCATCATCGACGTGGCACCGGCAACTACATACAGATACGTAACTCTGAACACCGAGTGGGCCCTTCCGGACGGAAGAAAGCCGTTTGCGGACAAGAGAGTCCGTCAGGCATTCAACTATGCATTTGACAGTGAGGCATACGCAAAGGTCGTATTCAACGGCTATGCGAAAGAGCCCACCTCCATCTTCTCCGATTCCATCCGCTTCTATGCTGAGCAGACTCCGTACAAGCCGGATCTGGAGAAGGCAAAGGCCCTTATGAAAGAAGCTGGATTTGAAGATGGCTTTGACGTAGAGCTGATCGTTGATAACACCACCATCGAGCAGAAGGGCGCTGTGTTTGTACAGCAGCAGCTGTCCCAGATCAATGTCAATGTAAAGGTACTTCCCAACGAGTCCACTGCCAACGCAGAAAAGACAAGCGCGCCGCTTGAGGATACAACCGTTCAGATGTGGTATGTAAACTGGGCTTCCGGTTCCTACGAGGCTGACGGTTCCATGAGAAATATCCTTCACGGCGAGAAGTTCCCGCCGGAAGGCTACAACACTGCATTCTGGAATAACGAAGAATTCAACCAGCTCCTGGATGACGCGTTAAAGATGACCGATGATGCCCAGATTGCAGAGGCTTATGCCAAGGCCCAGGCAATCGCATGGGAAGAGTGCCCGTGGATCTTCTTAGGCAACGATAACACTATCAATGCTTATAAGACCTACGTGACCGGACTTCAGTATAAACCCGGCGGAACAATGGTATTCAGAACAATTGGTCTGGATCACGAATAATATTTAATCGGAAACGGAGCAGCTAAAACTGCTCCGTTTTCATCAGGAGGTATTCAATGGGGCGCTATATAGCTAGACGTTTATTGGAAACGATTCCCTTAATGTTAATTATTTCCATTTTTGTGTTTATGTTTATCCATCTGATCCCCGGCGATCCGGCCAGGACTCTGGCAGGCGTCGAGGCGACACCGGAAGAGATCGAAGCCATCCGTGAAGAATTCGGGCTGAACGATCCGCTCTTAAAGCAGTATGCAGACTATATGATCGGCTTATTCAAAGGCGATATGGGCCGTTCCTTAAAGTCCAATATCCCGGTAACTGAGCTGATCTGGTCCAGATTCCAGTTCACCATCCAGTTAGTATGTGCAGGCCTTGTATGGGCTCCGTTTTTAGGTATCTTTATTGGCGTTATGTGTGCCATTAAGCGTGGGACCTGGGTGGACCTGGGCGGTATGTTCTTAGCCATCTGCGGACTTTCTGCCCCTGGTTTCTGGCTGGGACTTATGGGAATCCAGTTCTTCTCTGTAAAGATGGGCATGCTCCCGTCCGCAGGCCTGGAGTCCTGGAAGAGCCTGGTGCTGCCGTCTTTAGTAATGGGTACCGGTATCATGGCTACCCTTGCCAGATATTCCCGTTCCTCCATGCTTGAGACCTTAAGAGAGGATTATGTCCGTACTGCCCGCGCCAAAGGACAGAAGGAGTCCATCGTTATGTTCCGCCATGCGTTCAAGAACTCCCTGATCCAGGTCGTTACGATCCTTGGCCTTCAGATCGGCGGACTGTTATCCGGTTCCGTTATCACGGAGAACATCTTCTCCATCCCCGGAATGGGCCGTCTTCTGGTAGACTCCATCTCATTCCGTGACTATCCGGTGATCCAGGGACTTTTAATGATCTTTGCCCTCCAGTACGTTCTCATCAACCTGGTGGTTGACGTATTATACGGCGTGATCAACCCGAAGATCCGCCTCGATTAACAGCAAGCAGGAGGATATTATGAGACAAGCCGTTCTAATGTGATAGAACTATATTCGAAGGTTAGTAAACTATATGATAATGAGGGCAACTTCAGCGGATATATTTTAATAAGCATTGACAATACGGAGCGTATTGATGCAATGAACCGTATTCGTGATTTTGAGAATTTCTTCTTGATGATATCCGATTATGCAAAAGTAGGATATGCCAAATTGAATCTCTTGAACCGCAAAGGTTATGCTATAAAACAGTGGTATAAGAATTTAGGTGAGGAGGAAGATACGCTTTTGGATGAGGTTGTGGGTGTTTATACCCATATGCACCCTGAAGACCGTAAGCGTTTCCTTGATTTTTATGATGAAGTCAGAGACGGAAAAAGAAGGCATTTTCAGGGTGAGATGCGTATTCGTCGTCCCGGAACGAAGAACGAATGGAATTGGGTCAGCAGTAATGTAATGGTCACCAATTATAAACCGGAAGAAAATGAAATAGAAATCATCGGTATCAATTATGACATTACAGAATTGAAGGAGACTGAAGCCGAATTGATTCAGGCACGTGATAAAGCAGAGATGATGGATCGTTTGAAAAGTGCTTTCCTTGCCAATATGAGTCATGAAATCCGTACGCCGCTGAATGCCATTGTCGGTTTCTCCGATTTGCTGGTAGAAACTGAAGAGCTGGCAGAACGTCAGGAGTATATTAAGATTGTACGTGAGAATAATGATCTTTTGTTGCAATTAATTTCAGATATACTCGATTTGTCAAAGATTGAAGCGGGTACATTTGAGTTTACTAACGGAGATGTAGATGTAAATCTGTTATGTGAGGATATTGTCCGCTCTATGGGGATGAAAGCGAAAGAAGAGGTGGAACTGGTGTTTGATGATCATCTTCCGGTTTGTCATGTCATTAGTGACCGTAACCGTATACATCAGGTGATCTCTAACTTTGTTAACAATGCAATGAAGTTTACCTCTGAAGGAAGTATTCATGTGGGGTATAAACTAAAAGACGGAGAATTGGAGTTTTATGTCGAAGATACAGGCATCGGTATTGAGAAAGAGCAATTGCCACATATCTTTGAGCGTTTCGTGAAGCTTAATTCTTTTGTACACGGTACAGGATTGGGACTTTCTATCTGTCAGAGCATCGTTGAACAATTAGGTGGGCGGATTGGCGTTGATTCTGAAAAAGGAAAAGGATCAAGGTTTTGGTTTACTATTCCCGGAGTGATCGTGACGGAAGAGGTGGGCTGTGCCCGGTAGAGTAAAAGCGGCTTTTATATAGAAGAAACGGTCTTGGTTTTGATGTCGATTGATACTGACATGAAACCAAGACCGTTTCTTTGGTGAAAAGGTGTAGTCCGTTTAAATTCCGAACGACAGTTTATCGATGGATTGATATACGATACTTGCAATACCCAGTCCGATGATACCCAATGTGCAAAGTGCTAGTCCCCATTTTGTGCAACGATCGCTGCGGAAAGTAGGAATCGGGTTGTCGGAAGGAGTGATATACATTGCTTTTACAATCAATAGATAGTAATACAACGAAATCACTGTATTTACCAATGCGATGAATACCAGCAAGTGGAAACCTGCATCGAAGGCAGCCATGAAGATAAAGAACT
>ENA-ORTH01003519-ORTH01003519.1-human-gut-metagenome-genome-assembly--contig:-NODE-3519-length-10106-cov-1.929659_pt1 | contig 10106 bp, 6 predicted proteins | sample MGYA00241914_ERZ509192 | MGnify/ENA primary metagenome ERZ509192 (study PRJEB26280, sample SAMEA2338826) | human gut metagenome | biome: human gut; feature: human-associated habitat; material: faeces... | reverse complement strand
GGCCTGGGCATCTTCCGGCAGGCCGGATGCTTTGGCCTTGGCTTCAGCGGCGGCCAGGTCGTTCTCCCGCACCTGCTGCAGCTTTTTGCGGCCGGCCAGGATATACATGCTCAGCTCCTTGAAATAGACAAGGTTCAGCTGGTACATCTTGTCCAGCATGGCAATATCTTTCATCAGGGTTACCTGGTGGTCCTCCAGTTGGGCCTTGATGCGTTCCACGTTCACATCAGCTTTGTCGTATTTCACTTTCAGGGCTTCCAGCTCGTTGGACTTTTTCTTGAAAAATCCCAGGAAGCCTTTCTGATTTTCTGCGGTGGCGTCAAAGCCTTTCAGCTCGCCGATCAGCTGGGTGATGAGTTCGCCGGTCTCACCCATATCCTTGGTGCGCACGCGGGAAAGCGCACTGTCAGAAAAATCGCTCAGCTTTTTCTGGCTGGCGGCGCCGTACTGCAAAATCATCTGGGAGTTGGTCAAGTCGATCTTTTCAGCAAAATCCTGCACCATCTTCTGCTCTTCGGGGCTCAGCGGGGTATCCTCCACGGTAACGGGGGTAGCCTTTTTGGCTTCCTCCACCACCTTGGCATCCGCTTCGGGATCCAGGGTCAGGGTGGGGGCGGCAGGGGCCGCATCCAAGGTCAGGGAAGGTGCTGCGGGAGCGTTCAGGTCAAAATCCAGATCAGACATAGTGGCAAGTCCTTTCTCTTCTTCTTTTTATATTTTGGGTTGGGAGCATCAGGTCAAATTCTGACCGCGCATGATGTTTTCAAGCACTTCGATGTCGGTCGAAATATCCATTGCCTCTGCGGAATACAGGGCGTCCAGCTGGTTTTCAAATGCGGTGGCCATGGTGCCAGCGTTGCGGCGTACTTCGCTCAAGATCTGGGCGGCGTTTTCGCCGGTAATGCCGCCTTTTTCCATCTGGGCGTATGCGCTCATGATCTTGACCACTTCCGGCAGGTAATACCGTGCAAAGCGATCCACGGTGCGGGCTTTATCCGGCTTTTGCTCCACCGCCTGCACAATGCCGCGCCCGGCCTTTTCCATACGGTCCAGCTGGCGGGAAAGTTCGGCATCCGGGATGGCGTCATTCAGCTTGTGCAGCGCATCCAGGTTGGCGGCAATGCCGTTCAGCATGGCATCGGTGTTCTCGCTGCCGGTGGCGTAGGGCTGTTCCACCCGCTGCACCCGCGTGGGGCAGAAGCGGGAAGAAACCAGATACACCACAGTGCTGAGTGCCGCAACGATAACCAGGTTCACCAGCCGGTAGGGCGGCAGAATCAGGGAAGCAACCGGCCAGGTCAGTGCAGCCAGGTACAGCGGCAGAACCGGGCGGGTGCGCTTTTCGATCCACTTGCTCATGGGTTCAAAGCTCCTTGTAGTAAGGTGCGCCCCGGCAAAGGCAAACGCCGGAGCAAAGGGAATACCCTTTCATTATAGTGCAACGGCGGGGACAATGCAAACAATTTTGCCCCTTTCGGACGGCAAAACGGCGCTTTTTTGCGCTTTTTACGGTTTGTTCACATATCCTTCCAGCGCAGTGCCCCAGGCATCCAGCAACCGCGGCATGGTAAACGCCGCATTAGCCGGGCTGGTGGAGGGCAACACCACAGCTTCCAACCCGGTCAGGGGCTGAGCGTATTTGCGGTACAGCCTGCCGCTGGTGGCACCGTTGCAAAAAATGGCCTGTACGCCCAGGCGGTTCACCAGGGCTGCCAGATCATTCGGTTCCACATCTTTGATGGAAGCGTCCGATGCCCCGCGGATGGAGCAGGTGTGGATGACATCCCACACCGCCAGCCCGCTGCCAATGATGATGGCGCGTTTGGCATCCAGATCCTCCCATGCGGGGGTGGGGCTGTGGGTCAGGGTAGCCATCAGCGGCCAGAACCGATTCTGCGGGTGGCCGTAATAAAACCCCTGTGCCCGGCTCTTTGGGCTGGGAAAGCTGCCTAAGATCAGCGCTTTGGCCTGTGCGCCGTACAGTGGGGGCAGCCCCGGCCCCACATGGGTGTACGGTTGTTTGGTGTTCAACGGAATATCTCCGGCCACAGACTGCGGCACAGCTGGGCAATGCCATCGGGTGCAGCGGCAGGGGCCAGTGCCTTGGCGGCAGCTTTGGCGGTTTTCATGCCGTCCGCCATGCAGTAGGAATGCCCGGCCAGCGCCAGCATTCCGGCATCGTTGGGACCGTCGCCCACGGCAACGCAGTCCGCAGCGGCCAGGCCCAGATGGTCCAGCAGTGCCTGCAGGCCGGTTGCCTTGTCCTGTCCGGCGCGCAGGATATCGCACCCTGTCACGTGGTAGGGCAGGAACTTCAGCCCCAGGTAGCCGTATTTGGCCTGGAACTTGGCGATATCTTCCGCCGCCAGCATGCCGAACGCGGAAAACGGCATATCCAACAGGTGGCGGTCCTGGTCCTCGCCGTCTTTCAGGCAACCTTCCAGTGCAGCGGCTTTCTCCTGCACATGGAAGGCCTCATAATCCAGGTAAACATACCCGCCGTCCGAAAAGCTGAATCCCAGCGGGTGCTCATAGTCCTCGCAAAAATCCACCAGAGCGTACATTTCCTCGGCGGTCATGTGGCTGGTGTACAGGGCGGTCCCGGCGGCATCCTCCACCTGGGCACCGGCGGCGCAGATCCAGTAATCCGGCCGGATGCCGCGCAGCATTTTGGCGGGGATCTCTGCCCGGCAGCGCCCCGTGGCAATCACGAGCTTGACCCCGGCTTTCTGCACGGTGCGCAGGGCATCGACGTTTTCTTTGGGCACGCGCGGCTCCCCATGGGGGCGCAGGGTGCCGTCAATATCTAAAACAAGCAAAGTGGCAGGCATGGCAGGTACTCCTTAACATTTGGTTTGGTTTGGTTTCTTCTATTATATCAAATCCGCCCCCAAAGTCTAGCAGGGGGCGGGCAAACATATAGTTGTGGAGAAAAACAATGAGCGAAAGGCGGGCGGCGCACCATGCGGCATACCAGACGAAAAGAACGGGACGGGCTGGACCTTGCGCGCCCGGCACCGCGCAGACGGCACAAAACGCTCCGGCAGCTCTGTGCGCTGCTGCTGGGGCTGGCGGGCCTTGCCCTGCTTAGCATGGCCGTGTGGGGGGCGGCTTTGCCCCGGCGGCTGGATGATGCCTTAGCCCAACACTATGCCGCCCAAATGAGCGTGATGCAGCGGGAGCTGTTTGCCCTGCGCCGCCGGCTGGCAGAACACGAACCGGATGCCGAAGAAAACGCCGCCCTGCGCAATTTTTTGCAAAGCAGGCAGACGGACGGCGAACGCTGGGACCCCGTGTGGACCGCCGCCCGCTGGCCCGGCGGATTTTTGCTGGCGCAGCCGGTGCAGGCGGGGGCCGCCGTGCTGGACCGCAGCGGCCGTTTTGCGGGCATTGCAGGGGAGCATGGCACGGTGTCCCCGGCGGGCAGCGGAGCGGGGGCAGTCCCGGCTCTGGTGGGGCAGGCCCTTGGCACGCTGACCCGCCAGAACGGAGTCCTGTGGGTGACCGGCCTGCCCTGCAACTGTAAGGCGGCAGCGGGGGAGTTGGCCGTTACCGCGCAGGGACAGTATTGGGCCGGGCAGCTGGCAGCAGCGCCCCAGCCCGACCCCGGCGGCCTGACCCTGCGCGCCCCGCTGGAAGATACTGCCGATGAAACCGACTGCCTGTATTTCATCGGGGGCTGACAGCTGCGGCAAAACCTTGTATAATACCCATATGGCAAAAGGACAGACCAAAGAACGATCAAACCAGAGCAGGCAGTGGCCTGCCGGGAGGTGCGCATGAAAAAAGACGGCAAAAAGAGGGTGTGGTTCCTGCTGATTTTCTGCACTGCCGTGTTTGCGGCATTTTTGGTGCGGCTGTACTGGATGCAGTTTACCATGGCGGATCACTATGCTAAAAAGCTGGAACAGGCATCTCAGACCAGCTATACCGTGCGCATCCCGGCGGCGCGGGGAAGCATTGTGGACCGCAGCGGCACGGCGCTGGTGCAGGATGACACCGTGTATGACCTGGCGCTCTGCGTTCCGGCCCCACCGGACACCGAGATGGCGCAGACCCTGCAAACGTTAAAAGAACTGGATCTAGGCGGCAAGGATGTGGAAACACAGCTTGCCGCCTTTTGTTCTGCCGTTTCGGCGGGGGAACTGCCGCTGGCTGAAAATCTGACCCAGGCACAGTGCCAGAGCCTGCTGGCTGCCGGTCTGCCCCAGAGCGGGGCGGTGCGGCTGACTGCCCGCGGTACCCGCACGGCGGTGGATGGCACCCTCGCTCCGCAGCTGCTGGGCGGCGTGGGGGCCATGAGTGCCGAGCAGTGGGCACAGAAAAAGGCCCAAGGCCTTGCCATGGATGAATCCATCGGCCAATGGGGGCTGGAAGCCGCCTGGGAGGATGCTTTGCGCGGCAGAGCGGGAAGCCTGAAAGTGACAGTTGACCGCAGCAGCGGCGGCCGCACCGAAACCATACAAAGTACGCCACAGGCCGGGGATACCCTGCACCTTTACCTGGACGCTGATTTGCAGCGCACCCTGCGCAGCGCATTGCAGCAGCAAATTGAAACTTTACAGGCCACAAAGCCGGAAGGCAAGGGCAAAGAAGCCTGTGCAGGGGCGGCTGTGGTGGTGGATGTGCAGACCGGCGGCGTTCTGGCGGCGGTCAGCCTGCCGGATTATGACCTTGCCAGCTGGCGGCAGAATTATGCCGCACTGGCCACAGCCCAGGGAGCACCGCTGGTCAACCGGGTGCTGAACGGCCAGTATGCGCCGGGGTCAGCGTTCAAACCGGCAGTAGCGGCATCGGCCCTGGCGGCGGGGATCATCACCCCGCAAAGCACCGTAAACTGCGGCGGGCGGTACACTTACTATGCGGGTTACCAGCCGCGCTGTTTGCAGCTGGGGCACCGCGGGGCCGTCAGCATGGTTACGGCGCTGCGCCACAGCTGCAACATTTATTTTTATGATGTCGGCCGCCGCCTTGGGGTGGATACGTTTTCCGCTACCGCGCAGCAGCTGGGCCTTGGAGTACCCTGCGGTACTGAGCTGCCGGAAACTACAGGCCGCCTGACCTGGAGCACCGATGAGAACTATCAGGCGGGCCTTGCACTGATGGCGGCCATTGGGCAGGGCAATACGTCGGTCAGCCCCTTGCAGCTGGCGGCCTATGCTGGGGCCCTTGCGCGGGACGGCCAGCGCCCGGCGCTGCATTTTGCCCAAAGCACAACCGATGCCGCCGGGAATATAACCTGGCAGGCGCAGCCGGACGTTTTAGCCCAGGCACCCGGCGGGGCGGCAGTGTTTGCCCCCATCCGGGAGGGTATGGCCCAGATGGCCCAAACGCTGCGCACTTTGCGGGAATCGCCCATTCCCCTTGCCTGCAAGACCGGCAGTCCCCAGCTGGCGGGCACGCTGCCGGATGGCACCCACTACACAAACTCGGTGCTCATTGGGTATGGGCCGGTGCAGCAGCCGCGGTTTGCGGTGGCGGTGGTGATCGAATACGGCGGCGGGGGCAGCAATGCTGCGCCCGTTCTGCGGGCTGCGGCGGACTGGTTTGCAGCAGCCGGAATGGCCTGAACAGGATGGAATTTTGTGGGGAATTTTTGTATTCAACATGCAGGATGAACTTTTCGCTTTTTGTCCACAAACGGGGTGGGGAAAACCTGTGGAAAGTGAAAAAACGGGCAAAACCCCCGTAATAATTGTAAGTTTTACCCGCAAAAACAGGGGTAAAACTGGTAGTTTGCCCAGTGAGCGGGGGTGTTTATCCGTACTGTTATGTTGAAAGGTTTTCCACAATATGTTGAAAACACCCCCTGAAACGGTGGAAAACTGGCCATACAAGCGGGTTTTCCACGCTTTCAACAGGGTTTTCAACATCTTCAAAGGAAAACCTTTCCAGTACGGTTTGTATAAACCGCGAAAACACGCACAAAAGCACCGCGCAAAAGGGTGAAAAATCTGTACTTTTGACGCCAAGGAAAAAGGTGACAAAAGCATAGGAAATGTGCTATACTATATCTGTATAATTATCGAATCATGCCAGAAAGCTGTGCGGGCTGCCATACGCGGCAAAATGGCTGCCAAACGCCGCCGCACAGGGCTTTACCCAATCGTTTTAAGGAGTAACCACATTGCAGATGGAAAATAAAAAACGCATGCCCCAGCAGGCCCCCCAGGCCAAGGCAGACAAGGCCCCTGCGGAGCAGGATACCGCCCTGGTATGGGGCAAAAACCCCGTGACCGAACTGCTGAAAAGCGAAGCCGGGGTGGACACCCTGCTGCTGGCCGACAGCATGGAGCCGCGCATGGCCGGGTATTATACCGCGCTGGGCAAAGCGGCCGGGGCGGTCATCAAGCGTGTACCCGCCGGCAAGCTGCAAAAGCTGTGCGGTACCCAGGACCACCAGGGTGTGGCGGCCTGGGCTGCCCGCATCCAGTATGTTGGCGTGGAGGAACTTTTGCAGATCGCAAAAGACCGCGGCGAACCGCCGTTCCTCGTGCTGTGTGACGGTATTGAGGACCCCCACAACCTGGGCGCAATCCTGCGCAGCGCGTTGCTGTGCGGTGCCCACGGCGTGATCATCCCGCGGCGCGGCGGCGTTGGCGTGACCGGCACGGTCATGAAATCCAGCGCCGGGGCAGCTGCCCGCATCCCGGTGGCGCGGGTCGCCAACCTGCCGCAGGCCATCCGTGACCTGAAAAAGCAGAACATTTTTGTTTACTGTGCCGACCTGGGCGGTGCTCCGCTGGAAAAGACCGATCTTTCCGGCCCGGTGGCGCTGGTGCTGGGCAGCGAGGGCGCAGGCCCCGGCGCACTGGTGCGCAAACTGTGCGATGCCGCCGTTACACTGGATATGGCCGGTGGCAAAACCGATGTGGACAGTTATAACGTCAGCGTGGCCGCCGGTATTTTGATGTACAACATCATGCAGCGCCGCAAGTAACGGCTGCGCAAAAAAAGGAATCCCATACCAAAGGGGAGAACAACATGCCAAGCAAACGTACAAATGATTCCGTGGACCGCATTCTGGAAGAGCTCAGCCATGAGCAGGCCGAACGCGGCATCCGGGATAGTGTAACAGACCGCCAGGTGGATGCCATCCTGCAAAGCCTGGGCCACGGCAGCATGGAGGAATCCTCCGGCGGCGGTTCGGCATTGGGGCCCATCCAGAAAGAGGACCTGCCGGATATCACGCTGGGCAAAGGCAATAATTTTAACACCGAGGACCGGTTTTCCACCGCTGTGCTGGACGACCTGCTGGGCGATCTGCCCAGTATGCGGGCTGCCAAAAAGAATAAACCCGGCCCCGCTGCCCCGGCCCGCCGGCCTGCTTCTGTGCCGGAGCCGCGCCGCATGCCGGAAGTTGAGCCTAAAGTAGAAAAACAAAATAATATACAAACTGTACAACCGACTCAGCCGGTACGCTCAGAACCTGTTCCGCAGCCTGTCCGCCCTGCCCCGGCACAAACTGCGCCCCAGCAGCCGGCCCCGCAGGTGCAGCCGGAGACAAACCCGGCCCCGCAGCCGGAACCAAGACCGGCGGATGCAACATCAGGGGATACCACCCGCACCAGCATCATTAAAGCCTTTTTGGGCCGCATGGTGCCGGAAGCGGACAGCAAGTACCTGGATGAAGGAAAAAAAGATTTTACCAACTTTTTTGGCACCAGCGTGGCCGTTGTTCCGGATGATATGAAGTCCGAGCAGGAGCGCCAGCAGACCCCCAAGAAAAAGGGCTTATTTGGCTTTGGATATGCTACCGATACCGGGGAGTTTGAGCCGATCAATGTTTCGGTCAGCGGCAGGGTGGAAAACCAGAGCACCCAGCAGCTGGAAGAACAACTGCCCCGGTTGCAGGATGAACCGGACGAGATGGAGCTGCGCGAGCAAGAGCCGCCCCGTCACTACGCTGCAAAGAAAAAAGGCTTTTTTGCCAGCCTGTTCGGCGGCAAAAAGCACGATGTCTATGACGAGCTGGAATCCTATGACCCGTATGAGGGCGAGCCAGCCCCGGTAGAAAACTGGGAGGTTCCGGAACAGCCCCGGGAGGAGCCGGAAACAGAGGAAACGGGCGAGATGCCCCGCCTGACCGCTACCAACGCAGGGCTTTCCATCTCCGGGCGGCAGACTTCCCAGTTTGCCACCACAGGCAAACCGCCGCTTCCGAAGGATGAGCCGGCCCCGCAGCCGGAACCTCAGCCCAATGTTTACCGCAAAAATAAAAAGCGGGATACCGTGGAGTTCACCCCCCGCAAGGAGCGGGAACGCACCATGCCGTTCACTCGGCCTGCCCCCCGCCGCGAAGCGGAACCCGTGGGCGAGCCGGTCATGACCCCAAACGATACGGTGCAGCCGCAGCCCGCGCCTGCCCCGCAGGCGACCACCGGTTTTACCATGCAGCTGGGGGACGAGCCCGCACCGGAAAGCACCCAGTCGTTCCTGCATGAACTGAACGCAGCCCTGCCGCCGCGCCGCAAAAAGCCTGCGCCTAAAGCTGCCCCCGTGCAGGAAGAACCCGCCAGCGGCGATACCTTTGAGGAACTGCCGCAGGAGCTGGCCCAGACCCTGACCGGGCAGATCCGCCTGAGCGAGATTGCCGAAGGGGTGGAAGAGCAGCCGGAAGAACCGAAAAAGCCCGCCCCGAAAAAAGAGGAAGAAAGCTTTGAGGAGCTGATCGGCCCCCTGGTGGATGAAAAGCCCAATACCGCGGAATTTGTGCGCGGCATAGAACAGTCCATCAACCTGGAAAAGATCAAATCGGATTCAAAGGCAAAAACAGAAAAGACCGATACCGATTACCAGGCGGCTGCCCAGTACCTGAGCGACCCCAACGCCGGGGCGGAGCCGGAAGCACCGGAACAAAAAAGCCCGGCAAAGGCTTTAACATCCTCCGGTTTGCAGGCAAGCCGAAGGACGAAACCACCCCCGATGGCGAAGCGCCTTTTGCCGCACAGGCCGCCGTCCTGCACCGCCACGAATACGAAAGCACCGATGATGCCCCCGTGGTGCGCCATGACCTGGAACTGCGGGTGATGATCACCACCGGCACAGCAATCGCCGTGGGCGCTGCAGCCTTGATTATGATCGTTCTGGGCACTATGGCGGCCACCGGAGCCAATCTTGGCCCGCTGGACACAGCCAGCACCAAACCGCTGCTGGTGACCATGCTGATCCTGCTTGCTGCCAGCGCAGCCCTGTGCTGGCAGACGATGCTGGGCGGCCTGGCCGGGCTGATCAACATGCGCCGGGGCAATACCGCAGATACCATGCCCGCCATGGCCGCGGTGGCCTCCATCCTGCAATGTATCATGTTTTTGGCAAAGCCGGAATGGTATAACCCCGCAACCCTCTGCCTGATGACCGGCCCCGCAGCGCTGCTGCTGTGCGGCAACGCTGCAGGCAAGGCAATCGACGCCCACACCATCCGGGATAACTTTACCCTTGTCAGCGCCGGGATGGACCACGCTGTGGCATATCGGCTGAAAGATGCCGGGGTACTGCGCACCGTGACCGCCGGGCTGGCGGAACCGCGCCCCAATGTGCTGGTCAGCCGTCCCACTCGCCTGATGAAAGGCTTTTTGGCGGGCAGCGAATCCCGACGCACATCGGATAAAAACCAGCAGCAGTTTGCCCGCATCCTGCTGGGCTGCGGCGTGGCTGCATTCCTGTTCACCCTGCTTTACCGCAAGGATGCCGGAACGGCGTTCACTGCGCTGGCCGGTGTACTCTGCCTGGGCGCGCCGCTGGCCGGTACGCTGATCTCCGCCATGCCCATGCGTTTGATGCAGCGCAGTGCCGCGCAGATCGGCGCGGTCATCCCCGGTTGGAAGGATATCCGACTGCTGGGCCGTGTGAACGTGCTGCAGGTCACGGCGCAGGATCTTTTCCCCAAAGGGTGCATTACGCTGCGCGGCATCAAGCCGGTGCGCAAAGAGGATATTGAGCTGGCCATCATCTACTCCGCTTCCATGCTGGCCGATGTGAATACCCCGCTGAAAGATATCTTCCTTGGCATGACGGGCGATAACCGCAAGCTGCTGTGCAAGGTGGAAAACCTGGAAACGCTGGACGGCCTGGTGAAGGGCGGCGAGCGCGTGTTGGACATCGGC
>ENA-ORTH01003517-ORTH01003517.1-human-gut-metagenome-genome-assembly--contig:-NODE-3517-length-10120-cov-3.666766_pt1 | contig 10120 bp, 9 predicted proteins | sample MGYA00241914_ERZ509192 | MGnify/ENA primary metagenome ERZ509192 (study PRJEB26280, sample SAMEA2338826) | human gut metagenome | biome: human gut; feature: human-associated habitat; material: faeces... | reverse complement strand
TCTGCGGGAGATCGCCGCCTATGAGGAGGAAGAGGCATGAACACGGCGAATAAACTGACCCTTTGCCGGGTGGTGATGATCCCCATCTTCATCGTCCTGCTCTATCTGGAGTTTGCCGGCCATCTGTGGGTGGCTCTGGCAGTGTTTATCCTGGCCAGTGTCACCGACTTTGTGGACGGATATGTGGCCCGGCACTACGACCAGGTCACCGACTTTGGTAAATTTATGGACCCCCTGGCGGATAAGCTCTTGGTGATGTCCGCTATGGTCTGGTTTGTGGAAGTGGGTTGGATGCCTGCGTGGGCATTCTTTATCGTGATTGCCCGGGAACTGGCGGTTACCGGATTGCGCCTGGTGGCGGTGGAGCAGGGGCTGGTCATTGCCGCCGGCAAGTCTGGAAAGGTAAAAACTGCCTCCACCATGGTCTGTATCTGCCTGATGCTGCTGCTGCCCCGGTTTGTGGAGCTCAGCGCGATCTGTGTAGCGGTGATCGTACTGACCACCATCTGGTCGGGCGTAGAATATTTTATGAAGAATCTGGACGTTCTGTCTGAGGTAAAGTGAACGAGGTGTCAGCGTGAACCAGATAAAAAAGCGGGATCTGGCAGAGTCGGTGGTTGCCCGGTTGATTATCTCCACCATTTCTGCGCTGATCGTAGCAGTAAACCTCAACAGCTTCGTTCAGGCGGGAGATCTGTTCCCGGGAGGCTTTACCGGACTGACCCGCCTGATTATGCGATGTGCTTGGGAGTTTGCGGGAGTAGAGCTTCCCTTTGGCCCCATTAACATCGCCATCAATGCTTTGCCTGCCCTCTTCTGCCTGAAGTACGTGGGCAAGCGCTTCACCCTTTGGTCCTGCTTTGTCATCGTACTTACCAGTATTTTTACTGACTTGGTACCCTCTTTCCCCATTACGGAGGATCCTTTGCTGGTGGCGGTGTTCGGTGGACTCATTAACGGTGTGTCCATTGGTATTTGCCTCTATGTCCGCATCACCAGCGGCGGCACCGACTTCATTGCTATTCCCTTGATGGAGCGGTGGAACGTGAGTACCTGGAACTACATCCTGGCGGGCAATGTGGTGATGCTGCTGATCGCAGGCGCCCTGTTCGGCTGGGAATCGGCCTTGTACTCGATTATTTTCCAGTTTGCCTCGACCCAGGTCGTACGAGTTATGGACCCGGACAGCACACAGGTTACGGTGCTCATTGTCACCGGACGGGAAAGCACTGGCGGCGTGTGTGCCCAGATTCAGGAATTGCACCATACTGCAACCTTGGTTGAGGGTGTGGGACTTTACAACGGCGAGCGCTGTGTTCTGATTTACACAGTGGTCTATGTGGGTGAGGTTCGGAAAATGACCCGTATGGTCCATCAGGCGGATCCCAAGGCATTTATCAATGTCTTGCGTACCGAGCGCCTGGCGGGAAACTTCTACCGCAGGCCCAGAGATTAAATACAAAAAATGGAGCGGCATATGCCGCTCCATTTTTTATGCGCAGTGTGAAAATCAGCCTTTCCCGGACTTCCCGTTTTCCCGCAGCAGAACCTGGTCGCTGGTCTGATACTCTCGGGCATAGCGTCCGGGGGAGGTGCCGGTGAGATGACCAAAGGTGCGGATAAAGTGGGAGTTGTCGGAGAAGCCGGACATCTCGCCGGCCTGCTGGACGCTTACACCTTCCTTAAGAAGCTGACGGGCCCGCAGAACCCGGCTGTAGATAATGTACTCCATTACGGAGAAACCGGTGGCCGATTTGAAGATGCGGCACAGATAGTGCTTGCTGATATAGAACTGGTTGGCGATCTGGTCCAGGGTCAAAGGCTCGGAGAGATTATTGCGGATATAGTCCAGAATAGGAGCGACCCGGAGAAAATCCTTGTTGCGCACTGCGTCGCCGGCGGTGGCAGAGGTGAGAATTGGGGCGGCCCGCAGGAGCAGATTCAAAAGTGCAATGGTCTGGTGGATATCGCTGCCGAAGCTGCCGTCGTTTTTGTTGCGCTCCAGAGCCTGGAAGAGCTCGATGATCTCAATCATCTGCTCGCTGGTCATGGCAGCGCGAAGAAAGCTGTCCCGGGTCAGCTGCATAAAGTCGGTCTGGGGGGTAGACAGGTCGGAGAGAGTCTTGCGGCTGACGTGGAGCACATAGCGGGCGTGAAAGCCGGTGGCAATGGTGCGGTGGAGGGTATTTTCACCAATTAAATATAAAGTGCCGCGGCGCAGGGGATAGACCTGGTCGCTGACAAAAATATTGCCCGGACTGGTGAGGGGCAGAAAAAGTTCATAGTAGTCATGGAAATGGAGCCGGCTCATGCTCCAGGTTTCATTGTGGTTGAGCTGAAGATGGAAGTCAACATTGGTCATATAAGGGCCTCCCGCTGGAAGAACTGTACAATTCAAGCAAAAACAAAGGGCAGAGACTTGCCCGTTTTTGTTGGTTGTGTTATGATAGCATTATAGCACGGGAAGCGAATATATGCAAACTTTTCGCCAAGTTCCCCAAAGACCTTTTGCACATCTTGTGATAGACTGGCACAAGATGAACCAAAGCGTGTAATTTTGGAAATCACGCGAAGTCAGGGAATAAAAACCGTACATCAAAAAATTGTGTAATGGGGGTTTTCATTATGAACAAAGTCTACACCTTGCACGACGCGGTTGCGAAATTCGTCGAGAGCGGAGATTGTATCTCCTTCGGCGGCTTTACCACCAACCGTAAGCCCTATGCCGCGGTGGCCGAGATCCTGCGTCAGGGCCAGAAGGACTTCACCGTCTGGGCCGGTCCTGCCGGCGGCGACTGGGATATGCTGATCGGTGAGGGCCGTGTCAAGGCTTACATCAACTGCTATACCGCTAACTCCGGCTACACCAACGTTTCCCGCCGCTTCCGTGCTGCCATCGAGAAGGGCCAGCTGACCTACGAGGACTACTCTCAGGACGTGCTGATGCTTCAGCTGCATGCCGCTTCTCTGGGCCTGCCCTTCCTGCCCGTGCGTCTGATGCAGGGTTCCGGTCTGATGAAGTACTGGGGCATCAGCGAGGAGCAGCGCAAGACTCTGGACAAGGTGGACGACCTGAAGTGCGTTGAGGTGGAGAACCCCTTCAACCCCGGTGAGAAGGTTGTTGCTGTTCCCGTGCCCAAGCTGGACACCGCTATCATCCACGTGCAGAAGGCTTCTCCCGATGGCACCTGCATCATCGAGGGCGACGAGTTCCACGATGTGGACATCGCTGTTGCCGCCCGTAAGGTCATCGTCACCTGCGAGGATCTGGTCAGCGACGAGTACATCCGCCGCGATCCTACCCTGACCCGCATCTTCGGTCAGTGCGTGGACGCTGTTGTCCACTGCCCCTACGGCGCTTGGCCCTCTCAGTGCTACAACTACTACGACAACGACTCCCACGCTCTGAAGGAGTACGACAAGGCCTCCAAGTATCAGGACGCCGAGGATGCCAAGGCTCAGCTGGCTAAGGCCGCTGCCAAGGCTGAGAAGGCTGCCGCTGCCAAGCCCGACGACGCCAAGCTGGCCGAGGCTGCTGCCAAGGCTAAGAAGGCTGCTGAGGATGCTGAGGCCGGCGTGGCCATCCCCGAGACCTTCAAGGACTATCTGGATAAGTGGGTCTACAGCGTCAAGGATAACGACGAGCTGCTGGACAAGGTGGGCGGTTCCCGTCTGCTGCGCCTGAAGAACGAGCCCCACCTGGGTTATTCCACCAGACACTAAGAAGTAGGGAGGTATATTGTCATGTCTGATTATACTAAGTACACTAAGCAGGAGATGCAGGCTTACGCCATTGCTAAGAACATTAAGGAGAATCAGATCGTCATCGTGGGCACCGGCCTTCCTCTGATCGGCGCCTCCCTGGCCAAGCGGGCTGTCTGCCCCTCCTGTCATCCCATCGTAGAGAGCGGCCTGATGGACTGCTCCCCCGTGGAAGTGCCCCGCTCCGTGGGTGACAACCGCTTCATGGCTCACTGTGCTGTGCAGTGGCCCAACATCCGCTTCATCGGCTTTGAGGCCAATGAGTGGCTGCACGATGCCGACCGTCTGGTGGCCTTCATCGGCGGCGCCCAGATCGATCCCTACGGCAACGTGAACTCCACCTGCATCTACGGCAAGGGCGACTATGTCAAGCCCCAGACCCGTTTCACCGGTTCCGGCGGCGCCAACGGCATTGCCACCTACTGCAACACCATCATCATGATGCAGCACCAGAAGCGCCGCTTCATGGAGAAGATCGACTACATCACCTCCTGCGGCTGGATGGACGGCCCTGGCGGCCGTGAGCGCGCTGGCCTGCCCGGCAACCGTGGTCCCCAGATGGTTGTTACCGACCTGGGCATCATGAAGTTCGACGAGGAGACCAAGCGGATGTACCTGGCTTACTACTATCCGTTCTCCAGCCCCGAGATGGTTCAGGAGAACACCGGTTTCGAGATCGACGTGTCCCGCGCTGAGCTGATGGAGGGTCCCAGCCCCGACATCATCAAGCTGATCCGCGAGGAGATCGACCCCGGCCAGGCCTTCATCAAGGTCCCCAAGGAGTAAGAGAGTAAGACGCGGATGAAACACAAAGGTGGGATCCTCTGGATCGTTTTGCTGCTGATCGGATTGATCTTAGTGGGTATTTGGCTTGAGCCAGTGCCTGTATGCCTGTTTTAAGGTGCGGCAGCTATCTGTATGTGTGACATCAACGACCAAATATTTAAAGGAGGAGTTTACATTGGGTAACTATTCCATGCCTCGTTATTTCCAGAATATGCCCACCGTGGGCAAGGCCGTCCGTCCCAACCCCGAGAACGTGGCTGAGCTGAAGGCCATCGAGGAGGACATCCACGCTAAGATCGTGGCTGCCCTGGCTGCTGGTAAGAAGGACGAGGATATGAACGCCAAGGGCCAGATGACCGCCATGCAGCGTGTCTCCATGCTGGTGGATCCCGGCACCTGGTGCCCCCTGAACAGCCTGTATAACCCCGAGGACAACAAGAACGGTTCTACCTCTATCATCAAGGGTCTGGGCCGCGTCAACGGCAAGTGGTGCGTGGTTATCGCTTCCGATAACAAGAAGCACGCCGGTACCTGGGTTCCCGGCCAGGCTGATAACCTGCTGCGCGGCAGCGACACTGCCAAGCGTCTGCGTATCCCCCTGGTGTACCTGCTGAACTGCGCCGGCGTTGAGCTGGACCAGCAGGAGAAGGTGTACCCCAACCGTCGCGGCGGCGGCACCCCCTTCTATCGTAACTCTGAGCTCAACCAGATGGGCATTCCCGTCATCGTCGGCATCTACGGTACCAACCCCGCCGGCGGCGGCTATCACTCCATCAGCCCCACCATCCTGATCGCCCATGAGAAGGCCAACATGGCCGTGGGCGGCGCCGGCATCGTGGGCGGCATGAACCCCAAGGGTTTTGTGGACATGGAGGCCGCTCTGGCTCAGATCGAGGCCACCAAGGGCCTGCGCGCGGATCCTCCCGGAACCGTGGCCATCCACTACGGCGAGACCGGCTTCTTCCGTGAGGTTTACTCCGGTGAGGACGGCGTGATCGCCGGCATCAAGAAGTATCTGGACATGCTGCCTTCCTACGATCTGGAGTTCTTCCGCGTGGACACTCCCCAGTCTCCCGCTGCTTCCGACGTAGAGCTGTATGACCTGGTGCTCAACAACAAGAAGCGTCCCTACGACATGTACTCTGTCATCGCCCGCCTGTTCGACGGCAGCCAGTTCATGGAGTACAAGAAGGGCTATGGCCCCGAGATGATCACCGGCCTGGCCAAGGTGGACGGCCTTCTGGTGGGCGTGGTTGCCAACCAGCAGGGCGTGTTCCCCAACTACCCCGAGTATAAGCAGGGCGCCATGGGCGTGGGCGGCAAGCTGTACCGCCAGGGCCTGATCAAGATGAACGAGTTCGTCACCCTGTGTGCCCGTGACCGTCTGCCCATGATCTGGATCCAGGATACCACCGGTATCGACGTCGGCAACGACGCTGAGAAGGCTGAGCTGCTGGGTCTGGGCCAGAGCCTGATCTACTCCATCCAGAGCAGCAAGCTGCCCATGATGGAGATCACTCTGCGCCGCGGCACCGCCGCCGCCCACTACGTGCTGGGTGGTCCTCAGGGCAACGACAACAACGCCTTCTCTCTGGGCACCGCTGCCACCGAGATCAACGTCATGAACGGCGAGACCGCTGCCAACGCCATGTACACTGGCCGTCTGGCCAAGGATCAGAAGGCTGGCAAGGATCTGCAGCCCACCATCGACAAGATGAACGCCCTGATCAACGACTACAACGAGAAGTCCAAGCCCTTCTACTGTGCCAAGGCCGGCCTGGTGGACGAGATCGTGGATATGCCCATGATGCGTAACTACATCGTGGCTTTCACCGATTCCTGCTACCAGAACCCCGAGAGCATCTGCCCCTTCCATCAGATGCTGCTGCCCCGCACCATCCGGGACTTCGAGACCTTCAAGAAGTAAGACCGGCCCAACGTGACCGGCGTATGCGCCGGGACCCCAAATGGGGTCCCGGCACCATATCCAATCCCCGTATAGTGGGGAAACCATATTTTTGACGGAGCGAGTTTGATGGATAACATTTACACTCTTGGTATCGATATTGGTTCTACTGCCTCCAAGTGCGTGATGCTGCGCGATGGCAAAGAGATCGTCAGCAAGTCCCTGATTTCGGTCGGCGCCGGAACCAGCGGCCCTCAGCGGGCAATTGCTGAGGTGCTGGAGAGCGCGGGTATGACCCGGGAGCAGATGGCCTATGTGCTGGCTACCGGGTATGGCCGTAATTCTCTGGAGGGGATCGCCGACCACCAGATGAGCGAGCTGAGCTGTCACGCCAAGGGAGCAAGCTTCTTGTTTCCCGACGTGCACACCGTCATCGACATCGGCGGCCAGGACGTCAAGGTCCTGCAGGTGGAAAACGGCGTGATGACCAACTTTGTCATGAACGACAAGTGCGCTGCCGGCACCGGCCGGTTCCTGGACGTCATGGCCCGGGTGCTGGAGGTAAAGGTAGAGGAGCTGGGTGATCTGGCGGCCAAATCCACCAAGGATGTGGCCATCAGCTCCACCTGTACCGTATTTGCGGAAAGCGAGGTCATCAGCCAGCTGGCGATGGACACCGACAAGTGTGACATCATCAATGGCATCCACCACTCCGTGGCCGCCCGTGTGGCTGGCCTGGCACACCGTGTGGGCGTGCGGGAGAAGGTGGTCATGACCGGTGGTGTGGCTCAGAACTCCGGGGTAGTCAAGGCCCTGGAGGAGGAACTGGGACACGAAATCCACACCTCCCCCCTGACCCAGTACAATGGTGCTCTGGGGGCGGCGCTGTTTGCTTATCAGCGGTACCTGAAGGAACAGAAGGACTGATCCTTTTGCTGACAAACAATAATATGGACGATTTTTAAGTGAGGAGGACACAACAATGGCTAAAGAAGTGAGCCCCGGCGTCAAGGCCCTGCGCAAGGTCGTCGAGGATGTGTATGCTGATGCCCGCAAGGCCCATGCCGAGGGCAAGTTGGTTGGTTGGTCCAGCTCCAAGTTCCCCTGCGAGCTGGCTGAGGCCTTTGATCTGAACGTAATGTACCCCGAGAACCAGGCCGCTGGTATCGCCGCCAACCGTGACGGTGAGATCATGTGTAAGGCTGCCGAGGAGCTGGGCTACGACAACGATATCTGCGGTTACGCCCGTATCAGCCTGGCTTATGCTGCCGGCAAGCGTGCGTCCCGGAAGTTTGACCCCGAGACCCTGGAGTATATCATCGATCCCAAGAGCGGCAAGCCTCTGAAGGACGAGAACGGCAACGTGGTCATCGACCCCGAGACCGGCAAGCCCAAGAAGGATCCCAAGACCATGCAGCCCTACACCGTGCTGGATGACATCTATGAGATCGAGGCTCTGCCCGAGACCACCGAGAAGGAGATCGCCTACAAGAACTTCCGCCGTGAGGCCATCAAGCCTTATCGTCAGATGCGTATGCCCCAGCCCGACTTCGTGCTGTGCTGCAACAACATCTGTAACTGCATGACCAAGTGGTATGAGAACATCGCCCGTATGTGCAACATCCCCCTGATCATGATCGACATCCCCTACAACAACACTGTGGACGTCCACGACACCAACGTGGCTTATGTCCGTGCTCAGTTCGACGCTGCCATCCATCAGCTGGAGCAGATCACCGGCAAGAAGTTCGACGAGAAGAAGTTCGAGCACGCCTGTGAGAACGCCAACCGCACCGCTAAGGCCTGGCTGCGCGTGTGTGACTACCTGCAGTACAAGCCTGCCCCCTACAGCGGCTTCGATCTGTTCAACCACATGGCCGACGTGGTTACTGCCCGCGGCAAGGTGGCTGCTGCTGAGGCTTTCGAGCTGCTGGAGAAGGACCTGGCCGAGGCGGTCAAGGAAGGCAAGAGCACCACTCCCTTCCCCGAGAAGTTCCGCGTCATGTTCGAGGGTATTCCCTGCTGGCCCAAGCTGCCTAACCTGTTCAAGCCTCTGAAGGCCAACGGCGTTAACGTGACTGCCGTCGTGTACGCCCCCGCTTTCGGCTTCGTGTACAACAACATGGATGAGATGGCCCGTGCTTACTACAAGGCCCCCAACTCCGTGTGTATCGAGCAGGGCGTTGAGTGGCGTGAGGGCATCTGCCGGGACAACAAGGTGGACGGCGTGCTGGTCCACTACAACCGTTCCTGCAAGCCTTGGTCTGGCTACATGGCCGAGATGCAGCGCCGCTTTACCAAGGATCTGGGTGTTCCCTGCGCCGGCTTCGACGGCGACCAGGCCGATCCCCGGAACTTTAACGAGGCCCAGTATGAGACCCGTGTCCAGGGCCTGGTAGAGGCCATGGAGGCCAATCAAGCGAAGAAGGAGGCTGAGGCGAAATGAGCACCGAAGTTTTGCTGAACGAGTTTAAGGAATGTTCTGAACACCCCTATCGGGTAATCTCCGCCTATAAGCAGGAGGGTAAGAAGGTCATCGGCGTGCTGCCCTACTTTGCTCCCGTGGAGCTGGTCGTGGCCGCTGGTATGGTGCCCATGGGTATCTGGGGCAGCAACAAGAAGACCATCGCCCAGGCCAAGGAGTACTGCGCTACCTTCTACTGCACCATCGCTCAGCTGGCTCTGGAGATGCTGCTGGACGGCACCCTGGATCAGCTGGACGGCATCATCACCCCCACCATCTGCGACACCCTGCGTCCCATGAGCCAGAACTTCCGCGTGGCCATGGAGGGCAAGCTGCCCTGCATCTTCCTGGCTCACCCCCAGAACCGTAAGCCCGCTTTCGGCCTGCAGTTCACCGTGGACCAGTACATGCACGTGAAGAGCGAGCTGGAGAAGATCTCCGGCAACACCATCACCGACGAGGTTCTCCGTGATGCCATCAAGGTTATGAACCGCAGCCGCAAGGCCCGCCGTGAGTTCGTCAAGCTGGCCGGTCAGCACCCCGAGGCCATCTCCGCTGTGGAGCGTTCCGCTGTGCTCCGCTCCGCTTGGTTCATGGAGCCCGCCGTCCACGCTCAGAAGCTGGAAGAGCTGAATGAGGAGCTCTCCAAGCTGCCCGCCTCCAACTGGAAGGGCCGCAAGGTTGTTACCTCCGGCATCATCTGCGACAACCCCAAGCTGCTGCAGATCTTCGACGACAACAACATTGCTATCGCCGCCGACGACGTGGCCCAGGAGACCCGTGCCTTCCGTGTGGACGCCAGCGAAGAGGGCGATCCCATGATGGCTCTGGCTCAGCAGTTCGCTGATCAGGATTATGACGTGCTCCTGTACGATGAGCACTCCAACAAGAACCGCCGCGCCGACTATGTGGTGCAGATGGTGAAGGAGTCCGGCGCTCAGGGTCTGGTGCTGTTCATGCAGCAGTTCTGCGACCCCGAGGAGATGGAGTATCCCTACCTGAAGAAGGCTCTGGACGACGCCGGTATCCCCCACATCAAGCTGGGCGTGGACCAGCAGATGCGGGACTTTGGCCAGGCCAGCACCGCCATCCAGGCTTTCGCCGACGTGCTGTAAGTTTTCCGTTAAAGTACCGGGAATTTCTTGACAGAAATCCTGCAAAAATGTTACAATGGTTGTAATTTCGGTCCTTCGCCCGTTCTG
>ENA-ORTH01003509-ORTH01003509.1-human-gut-metagenome-genome-assembly--contig:-NODE-3509-length-10156-cov-12.751213_pt1 | contig 10156 bp, 6 predicted proteins | sample MGYA00241914_ERZ509192 | MGnify/ENA primary metagenome ERZ509192 (study PRJEB26280, sample SAMEA2338826) | human gut metagenome | biome: human gut; feature: human-associated habitat; material: faeces... | reverse complement strand
GGCTGAGAACATACCCATAGAATCTGATCCGGGTAATGCCGGCGTAGAGAACTAATTAATAAGCAAGATGAAAAAAATAGTATGGAGTGTCGTCGCTTTATTGGGCGTAGGCATTACTGTCCATGCACGAACGAGTGCAGAATCCGACAGTTTGAAAGTAATTAACCTGCAAGAAGTGCAGGTAGTATCTACACGTGCCACAGCAAAAACACCGATGGCATTCACCAATATAGGAAAAGCAGAACTTAAAAAAGTAAACTTCGGACAGGATATTCCTTACCTGTTGAGCATGACTCCTTCTACCCTGACCACATCGGATGCGGGAGCCGGTATCGGTTACACAACCCTCCGTGTACGCGGAACCGATGGTACACGCATCAACATCACCGTGAACGGGATACCGATGAATGACGCCGAAAGCCATAATTTGTTTTGGGTAAATATGCCGGACTTTTCTTCTTCCGTAAAGGATATGCAAGTGCAACGCGGTGCAGGAACGTCCACCAATGGGGCAGGTGCATTCGGAGCCAGCGTCAATATGCAGACGGAAGGTGCGGCAATGAAACCGTATGCCGAGTTCAACGGCTCTTACGGTTCTTTCAATACGCACAAGGAAACGGTGAAAGTAGGAACCGGACTGCTGAACAACCACTGGACTTTTGACGCCCGTCTTTCCAACATCGGTACGGACGGATATATCGACCGGGCTTCAGTAGACCTCAACTCTTACTATCTGCAAGGAGGGTATTTCGCAGAGAACACTTCCGTCAAACTGATTGCATTTGCCGGAAAAGAAAAGACTTATCATGCCTGGGGATATGCAACGAAGGAGGAAATGGAGAAATTCGGAAGACGATATAATCCTTGCGGGGAAATGTATACCGACGCCGACGGCAACAAACATTATTATACGGACCAAACGGACAACTACCTGCAAAAGAACTACCAACTACTTCTTAACCATAGTTTTTCTACCGCATGGAATCTGAACGTAGCCTTACACTATACCAAAGGCGACGGGTATTATGAAGAATATAAACCCGGAAGCAGCCTGGTGGAATACGGGTTAAAACCATTCAACCCGGACGGAACGGAAACTAACGAAAGCGACCTTGTCCGACAAAAGAAAATGGACAACAAATTCGGGGGAGGTGTATTCTCCCTTAATTATACAGGAAACCGCCTGACCGCTTCCTTAGGAGGTGGCCTCAACCAATACCGGGGAAATAACTTCGGAAAAGTGACATGGGTGAAAAACTATATCGGCAACCTGTCTCCCGAACATGAATATTACCGCAACAAATCAAAGAAAACCGACGGGAATATCTATCTGAAAGCCAACTATGATCTGACCAGCACGTTAAGCGCTTATGCCGACCTGCAATACCGCCATATTGATTACACAATCGATGGAGTAAACGATAAATATGACTGGAATAAAAACGCCCTGCGCCCGCTAGCCGTAGATAAGAAATTCGATTTTTTCAATCCGAAAGTCGGCTTAAACTGGAATATAACTCCCAATCACCGCCTGTACGCTTCTTTCTCCGTAGCACAAAAAGAACCGACAAGAAACAATTATACGGACGGCGATCCCGACTCCTACCCGAAAGCCGAAAAACTGCTTGATTACGAAGCGGGATATACGTTTGCCAACCCATGGCTGACGGCAGGTGCCAACTTCTACTACATGGATTACACCGACCAACTTGTCCTGACAGGTGCTTTAAATGATATTGGCGAAGCACTGACTGAAAACATTCCGGACAGCTACCGCATGGGAATCGAATTAATGCTCGGTATCAAACCGTGCAAATGGTTTCAGTGGGACATCAATGCCACATGGAGCAAGAATCGCATCAAGGATTTTGTGGAAAGTCTGCCGGGCTATCATTATAACGCAGATGAAACAGTAACTTCCCTTCCAACTGTCCTGATAAAGCATAAAGACACCCACATCGCTTTTTCGCCGGACTTCCTGCTCAACAACCGTTTTTCTTTCAATTATAAAGGCTTCGAGGCTTCCCTGCAATCGCAGTTTGTAAGCAAACAGTATATGACCAATGCGGAAGTAGAAGAACTGACTCTTGACAAATACTTTGTCAGCAATCTCAATCTGGCGTACACCTTCCGTCCCAAGAAGATTCTGAAAGAAGTCACATTGGGATTCACCGTTTACAACCTCTTTAACGAGGAGTATGAAAACAATGGTTGGGCTTCAAGCGATTACACCGATACAGTGGAAAACCGGGGAAACTATGCCGGCTATGCCGCACAAGCCGGAACAAACGTCTTGGGACACGTGTCTTTCCGCTTTTAATGACATCAGCAGATTATGGAACTGGACTTTTTAGAAATATTCGGTACGCTGGTCGGTTTAGTCTACCTTTGGTTGGAATACCGGGCTAGTATCTATCTTTGGATAGCAGGTGTCGTCATGCCTGCCATTTACATCTTTGTATATTACAAGGCGGGACTGTATGCCGACTTTGGCATCAATATCTATTATCTGATAGCCGCTGTCTACGGTTGGTTTTTCTGGATGTGGGGACACCGGAAAAAGAAGTGCCGGCCGGCAGACCAGCCAACCGCCGGTCGCTCCAAAGACCTCCCTATCGTGCACACTCCATGGAAATGTTACCTTCCACTGGCAGTTGTATTTATTGTCGCCTTTATCGGCATTGCATGGATACTTATCGAATATACCGACAGTAACGTTCCGTGGCTGGATAGCTTTACCACTGCCTTGAGTATTGTCGGAATGTGGATGCTGGCACGCAAATACATTGAACAATGGTTTGCCTGGATTATCGTCGATATCGTCTGCTGCGGACTTTATATCTATAAAGACCTCTATTTCACCTCAGCTTTGTACGGACTTTACTCCATTATAGCTATCTTTGGCTACTTCAAGTGGAAAAAACTAATGAACATACAATGATAAACGAACACTATACTCCCGAGGCAGTGATACTGGCCAACGGTGAATACCCAACTTGCCCCGTTCCTCTGACAATGCTGGAAGAAGCAAGTTTTGTTGCTTGCTGTGACGGTGCAGCCAATGAGTACATTTCCCGCGGACATACTCCGGATGTGATTGTCGGCGACGGCGACTCTCTTTCAACAGAATACCACAAACGCTTCTCCCCTATTATACATCAGATACCCGATCAGGAAACGAACGACCAGACTAAAGCCGTCCGGTATCTGCAAAAGAGAGGATTCCGGAGAATTGCCATTGTCGGAGCGACCGGCAAACGGGAAGACCATACATTGGGAAATATCAGCCTACTGCTGGATTATATGAAAAGCGGCATGGAAGTACGGACCATTACTGATTATGGAGTATTTGTTCCTGCAAAAGATACACAAACCTTTGCTGCTCATCCCGGACAGCAGATTTCTATTATCAATTTCGGAGCGAAAGGATTGCAGGGAGAAGGATTGGTTTATCCGCTAAGCGATTTCACCAATTGGTGGCAAGGCACGCTCAATGAAGCGACTTCCGATGAGTTTACAATTCATTGCACGGGAGAGTATTTAGTATTCCTTGCTTTTATGTAAAACAGACATCGCTGTGCCAAGTTTATTCCACCCCATTGACACAGTTGTGCCATCGGCTTGGCACAACTGTGACACAGCGTTGTCACAATCGTGCCAAGGCGGTGGCACACACCCTTATCAGGAACCCTTCCAGCTGCTACCTGTACGTTGAAAAATGCGGCAACAGGAGAGAATACTTAAAGAGAAAGCAGATAGTTCTTGAAATCTGCAAATTCCTTTGTCATCTGCAAACTTTTCTTCTCGCCTTTCATAAACTCCTGCAATTTGGCAGGTATCTCTACCGATTCGCCGATAATGCTTTCTACTGTTTCAAGGAACTTGGCCGGATGAGCCGTTTCAAGGAACACACCGGTCTCGCCTTCTTTCAGTCCTTCGACCAAGGCACGGTATCCGCAAGCCCCGTGAGGGTCGAGCAGGTAGTGATGTTCTTTCCAGGTTTCTTTTACCGTTTCGCGAATCTGCTCGTCAGTGTAAGTCGTACCCGAAATCTCGGCAGAGATAGCGGCATGAGAATTGCCGTACAAGTCGATTACACGGGCAAAATTACTCGGGTCACCTACATCCATAGCATTGGCAATCGTAGCAATGGAGGGACGGGGATTGTACTTGCCTGTCTGCAGGTACTGATAGAAGATATCATTACGGTTGTTGGCAGCAATAAAACGCTTGATGGGTAATCCCATTTTCTTTCCGAACAATCCGGCAGTGATGTTTCCGAAGTTTCCGCTAGGAACACAAATCACAGCATTAGCCGCTTTTCCGGCACGCTTCAACTGGGCGTAAGCATAGAAATAATAGAATGCTTGCGGCAGGAAGCGGGCTACATTGATAGAGTTGGCGGAAGTCAGGGAAAGATGTTCATTCAGTTCCTTATCCATGAAAGCGGCTTTTACCAATGCCTGACAGTCATCGAATGTTCCGTCTACTTCGAGTGCAGTGATATTCTGTCCCAATGTAGTGAACTGTTTTTCCTGTATCTCACTGACTTTTCCTTTCGGATAGAGCACATACACATGAATACCTTCCACCCCCAGAAAGCCGTTAGCAACAGCGCTTCCCGTATCACCGGAAGTAGCTACCAGCACATTGACATTCTTCTGTCCTTCTTTTTTAATGAAGTACCCCAGCAGACGTGCCATGAAACGGCCGCCTACATCTTTGAAAGCCAGTGTCGGTCCGTGGAAAAGTTCCAGAGAATAGATATTGTCCGCTACCTTTACCAAAGGCACATCAAAACTTAATGTATCATATACTATCTGTTTCAGTGTATCGGCAGGAACATCTTCGCCAAAGAACGCATCAGCAACACGATAGGCTATTTCCTGAAAAGACAATGTATCAATCGTATCGTAGAACTCTTGCGGAAGAGGTTTGACAGTCATAGGCATAAACAGTCCCTTATCGGCTGCAAGCCCTTTCACCACTGCTTCCTGGAGGGAAGCCATTGGTGCTTGTTTATTCGTACTATAATATTTCATAATCTGTGGTGACTTATTTCATGAATTCTTTTATAAACTCGTCTTCTTTCAACACACCGTAACTACCGTTGCAGGCAGCTACCTCGTCGTATACCTGCACCTCATCGGGTTCGATGCCCGGATACCAGATAAGGAACGGGATCGGTTCGGACGTATGCGTGCGAAGTTCACAGGGAGTAGGATGATCGGGCAGAACGGCAATCGCTACCGGTTCGTTCCAGTCTTTCACTGCTTCGTAAATAGGTCCTACGGCACGTTTGTCGAGATTCTCGATCGTGAGAAGTTTCAGGTCGATATCCCCTTCGTGCCCCGCCTCATCGCTGGCTTCAATGTGAAGATAAACAAAATCGTCCGTTTTCAGGGCTTCCAGTGCGGCAGCTACTTTATTCTCGTAATTCGTATTATAAAGCCCGGTCGCCCCTTCCACAGCAATACGACGCAAACCGGCATAGTAACCGATTCCGTTAATCAAGTCAACAGCCGAGATTACCGCTCCCTTTTTCACTTGCGGGAAAGTTTCGGAGAAGGTAGGCATTTGCGGACGATACCCCGGACTCCAGGGCCAAATACTATTTGCAGGGTCCTTGCCTTCTGCCATGCGTTTCAGGTTTAACGGGTGGTTCTTCAACAGTTCCTGCGATTTCAAAATCAAGTCGTTAACCAAGTCTGCCGTTTCCTGCGCTTCCGGTGCCAGAGGTTTCACCATTAGCGGACGGAAAGGTTTCAAAGGCACATCGTGCGGAGGGGTACAGTCGAGTTCTTTATTTCCCCCTTTGATAACCAACAAATGACGGTACTGTACTCCTGTATGGAAACGCACGCGGTCGTTGCCCAGTTTTTCTTGCAGATATTGAATCAGCACGTCCGCTTCTTCGGTAGATATATGCCCGGAAGAGTGATTCTTCAGAATCTCCCCTTCCACACAAATCAGATTACAACGCATTGCCATTTCTCCCGGTTGCAGGTCTACACCGATGCTTGCCGCTTCCAGTGGCCCGCGACCTTCGTACACTTTCGGGAGATTATATCCCAGTACGGACATATTGGCAACCTCACTGCCCGGATGAAAGCCTTCGGCTACGGTTATCAACCGCCCGTTACGTCCCATGCGGGCCAACTTATCCATGTAAGGCGTTTTGGCATATTGCAGGAGCGTCTTGTCTCCTAATGACTTCACAGGCCAATCGGCCATTCCGTCACCCAATATGATAATATGTTTCATAAGGCATTAAACGTTTGCGATGCTCATAATATCGGCAAATACTCCGGCAGCCGTCACTCCGGCACCGGCACCGTACCCCTGAATCATCATCGGATATTCTTTATAACGTTCCGTAGTCAGCAAGATGATATTGTTACTGCCTTCCAGACCGTAGAACGGGTGGTTGGCTCCTACTTCCTGCAAACCGACAGAAGCTTTTCCGTCTTCCAGTTTGGCAACGAAACGCCAATGTTTATGCTCTTTTTCCAATACTTGGCGGCGAGCTTCAAAGTCTGCGTCGAGACTGGGCACCCGTTTCCAGAAGTCGTCCAAGGAGCCTTCGAAGAAGTCGTTCGGCACAAAGAGATTTTTTTCCACATCTTCCTGTTCGATGCGGTATCCGGCTTCACGCGCCAGAATCACCAACTTGCGGATAACGTCTTTTCCACTCAGGTCGATGCGCGGGTCGGGTTCGGAGTAACGTTCCTCCTGCGCCATTTTGATAGTACGGCTGAAAGGAATGTCGGCGCTAATCTTATTGAAGATATAATTTAATGTACCCGAAAGTACTGCTTCGATTTTCAAGATTTTGTCACCACTATGAATCAGGTCGTTGATAGTGTTGATAATCGGAAGTCCGGCACCTACGTTCGTTTCAAACAGATATTTCACACCGCGCTGGCGAGCGATCGTCTTCAGTTCACGATAGTTTTCGTATGCCGAAGAAGCGGCAATCTTGTTGGCAGCTACAACGGAAATATTGTGTTGCAAAAGATCTTTGTAGAGTGAAGCAATATCGGGACTGGCCGTACAATCTACAAATACGGAGTTGAAGATATTCATTCCTACAATCTCGTCACGAATTGTCTGCAGATTACTGTCTTTTCCTTTCTGCTGCAACTCTTCACGGAAATTGGCGAGGTCGAACCCTTCACGGCTAAACATCGCTTTCGTTGCGTCAATGATACCTACAACGTGCAGTTTCAGTCCGTTTTCCAGCATTAGCTTCTCTTGCTGACAACGAATCTGCTCTACCAGGCTCCCGCCTACCGTACCGATACCGCAAATAAACAAATTCAAGACCTGATATTCGGACAGGAAGAAAGAGTCGTGGATAACGTTCAGCGATTTACGTAATGATTTTGCATCGACAACGAAAGAGATGTTGGTTTCCGATGCGCCTTGTGCACAAGCGATCACATTGATACCGTTGCGTCCCAGCGTACCGAACAATTTACCTGCAATGCCCGGCGTATGCTTCATGTTCTCACCTACAATGGCGACTGTCGCCAAGTTTCTTTCGGCGAGAATCGGGGAAATTTCTCCCATTTCTATCTCTTTCGCAAATTCTTCGTTCAGCACTTCACAAGCCAGGTCTGCATCCGCATTGCGTACACCGATAGAAGTACTGTTCTCCGATGAAGCCTGCGAAACAAGGAATACACTGATTCCATTCTTCGCTAACGCCTTAAAGATACGGTAGTTCACACCAATCACACCTACCATACCCAATCCCTGAACCGTAATCAGACTGGTATCATTGATAGAGGAAATTCCTTTAATCGCCTTGCTATGCGGATTGGAGACTTCTTGTTTGATGACGGTCCCCACTCCATCCGGATTGAACGTATTCTTTATTATAATAGGAATATTCTTATGATATACGGGATAAATCGTCGGCGGATAAACTACTTTCGCACCGAAGTTACAAAGTTCGGTTGCTTCTACATAGCTAAGTTCGGAGATAGTATAAGCCGTTGAAATCACACGCGGATCAGCAGTCATAAAGCCATCCACATCTGTCCATATCTCCAGACTGTCGGCATTGAGCGCCGCAGCAATGATGGCAGCCGTATAATCCGAACCGCCGCGACCGAGATTGGTTACTTCTCCGGTTATCTTGTCGGAAGAAATAAAGCCCGGCACCAATGCTACTTTCGGGATAGAGCTGAAAGTCTCTTTTACCAGTTTGTTGGTCAGATCAGCGTCAATCGTATGTTTGTTATGCTTCTTTTCAGTTTTGATAAAAGTACGCGAATCGAACCACTTGGCATCCTTAATCAGCTCGGCAACAATGATAGATGAAAGGCGCTCGCCATAGCTTACGATTGTGTCCGAAGTCTTCGGGGAAAGGTCTTTAATCAGGTAAATACCCTGGAAAATATCCTTCAATTCATTCAGCAATTCGCCAATCTGACGTTGCAACGCCACTTGCCCTTCTCCGGCAGGAACCACCTCTTTAATCATTTCCACATGACGATAAACAATTTCGCGGAACTCACCCTCATAGGCCGAATCTCCGGTAGCCGCCATTTTCGATGTGTTTATCAATTTATCAGTGATGCCTCCCAATGCGGAAACTACTACAATAACCGGTTCGCCGGCCGATGCCGACTCTACAATTCTCTTTACACTTAAAATGCTGTTCACGGAACCTACGGACGTTCCGCCGAATTTCATTACTTTCATGAAGATACTTATTTTAATGCAATGTCCTGTGTATAGTTTTACAGAACGATTGGTTGTTTACGAAAAAGTTTAATTTGAATTTTGCCTACTTACACAGGCGTGAATCACGTAGATACACAAATACTATCCCTCAACCCCAAAGGGTCATGGTGCACATGGATGTGACTGTATGCGGATAGTACTTCATCATAGTCCTTGTTTCTACTCTTGTTTTTGATAAGTGTCGCAAAAGTAATAATAAAAACATTCAATCTATCACTTTTTCCCGTTTTTTTCTGATAAAAAGAATCCTACGTTTCTTTTCTCCTCAATCAACAGACAGCATTTTTATGACATTTTGCTACTTATCTATCAATTATATTGTTATATTTGCGAAAACAATCGCAGAAAATTAGCTTATGTACCCTTTAAATACTTCCGTATTGTTAATATACACAGGTGGAACAATTGGTATGATTGAAAACACCACAACCGGTGCTTTGGAGAGATAGGGGTACTCCGCACGGACGGAAAGGAAAATCTGATGACGAGTATTGAAATTGCCATTGCACAGAATAAGGAAGGAAAAGCGCTTGTCCCGGAGGTCTGTATCTTCTTCGAGAACCATTTGATGCGGGGAAATCGCACTACCAAAATAAATGCCGAAAACTTCAACGCTTTCCGGTCATTCAATTATCCGGTACTGGCCGAAGCGGGGATTCATATTAAATATAATAATGTACAGATTCATGTGAACGGAGAAGAACGGGAATTGAAACCGCACTATTTACTAGATACCAATGTGGTCGTTCTGAAACTTTTCCCCGGCATTCAGGAGAATGTAGTGGCTACCATTCTGAAAATAGAAGGATTGAAAGCGGTAGTACTCGAAACGTACGGTGCGGGCAACGCCCCCACGGCCGACTGGTTCATCGATGCGGTGTCCGCAGCCGTCGCACGCAGCGTCGTGGTGCTGAACGTCACGCAATGTTTGGGCGGCAGCGTTTCGATGGAGATGTACGAAACGGGCAAACGGCTCGGGCAGACCGGCGTGATCAGCGGGCGTGACATCACTACCGAGAGCGCCGTGACCAAGATGATGGTCGTGCTCGGTGCTTCGGACGATCCGCAGGAGGTGCGCCGCGGGCTTGAGGCCGACCGGTGCGGCGAGATTTCCGATTGATCCGTTCCGTCTGTGGAGTGGGCGCATGTTGGTACGCAGCGGAGCGTTACTTTGGCGGTTTGTGGCGCCGTCGGAGACGGGATCGGAGAGAAAATCGACGGCGATTTTTCGGAACCAAAATAATTTTGTATCTTGCAGCGCTTTCCGGCCGGGATCCGTTCGATGCGGCCCTGCGACCGGGCTTGTCACCGGGGGATCGGGTGTGGGAAGCGACGTTTTGGAGAAATGTCCGAGTGGTTTAAGGAGCGCGCCTGGAAAGTGCGTATACCCCAAAAGGGTATC
>ENA-ORTH01003508-ORTH01003508.1-human-gut-metagenome-genome-assembly--contig:-NODE-3508-length-10157-cov-2.523560_pt1 | contig 10157 bp, 11 predicted proteins | sample MGYA00241914_ERZ509192 | MGnify/ENA primary metagenome ERZ509192 (study PRJEB26280, sample SAMEA2338826) | human gut metagenome | biome: human gut; feature: human-associated habitat; material: faeces... | reverse complement strand
CGTGAAACATTTCGTACACGCACCTACACCACGCATTGGCAAATCACGTCCACCTACATAGCGGGTAATTTGCTCTGGGTATAATTTCAAAGGAAAACGGGTGTTCCTGCTATCGTTTCTCTTAAGCAACGCGTATCCCAGGATGGGGCTGTACATCTCCATCGGTATCCTGTTCTACCGGCTGAACCTCATGGGGACCTTTGTGGGCGTGATCATCATCCATGTGCTGAACTCCATGATGTTTATGACATGGATCCCGTCGGGAGCCTTCCGGGGCGTGTACAGGCAGCAGGAGGAATCTGCCAGGGACGCCGGGGCCGGCCCCTTCCGGACATTTTTCCGGATCACGCTTCCGCTGGCCATGCCGGGCATTGCCGTTGCCAGTGTGTTCACCTTCCTGGGATCCCTGGAGGAGGCCCAGGGAACGCTGCTGGTGGGCTTCCCCCAGGTGAAGACCATGCCGGTGGAGCTCTACGGAGTCATCATGGAATATCCGCTGACGGCGGGACCGGTGCTGTCCCTGATCCTGATCATACCCACCGTGCTGATCCTGTTCCTTATGCGGAAATACATCAATGCAGATAATCTTTCCCAGGGCTATGGGATGAAATAGGAGGAATTGAAATGGAAAGAAAAGTAAAGCTCCAGATCACTGGTATGGAGAAGAAATATAAAAACGGGGACGGCGTGGAAAATATCAACATCGATGTGCACGAGGGAGAGTTTGTGACCATGTTAGGGCCCTCCGGCTGCGGAAAATCCACGATCCTGCGGACACTGGGAGGATTTCTGGACATCGATAAGGGCGACATCCTCATCGACGGCCAGTCGGTGAAGGACCTTCCGCCGGAAAAGCGTCCCACCGCCATGGTGTTCCAGAGCTACAACCTCTGGCCCCATATGACCGTATATGAAAATCTGGCCTTCGGCCTGGAGATCAAGAAGGTGCCGAAAAATGTGATCAGAAGTGAGATCGAGCGGGGGCTTAAGCTGGTGAACATGAGCGGCTATGAGAAGAAGTATCCGGGGCAGCTTTCCGGGGGACAGCAGCAGAGGATCGCCATTGCCAGAGCCCTGCTGTTAAAGCCGTCGGTCCTTCTCCTGGACGAGCCCTTTTCGGCCCTGGACGCCAAGATCCGGGCCCAGATGCGGGAGGAGCTGAAGCGGATCCAGGAGGAATTAAATATCACCGTGGTGTTCGTCACCCATGACCAGGAGGAGGCCATGGCCTTATCCCACCGGATCGTGGTCATGAACAAGGGCTTTATCGAGCAGATCGGAACCCCCACGGAGATCTACGATCATCCGGCCACCCGGTTTGTGGCTTCCTTCATTGGAGAAATGAATTTCCTGACAAAGCAGGACGGAAGTTCTGTGGCTGTGCGACCGGAGGATGTGACCATCACCAGAGGAGAGGTCCAGGGGCAGATCTCCGGAGATGTGAGGACCATCATGGTCCTGGGCCATTTTGTGGAGGTCAATGTGGAGGTGGAAAACCGCCAGGTGATCAAGACCTATGTGGCCAGAAATGTGGCCGATCAGCTCCATATGAAGGACCGGGTATCCCTTTCCTTCGCGAAAACCTTCCAGTATTGCGCCTGATGGGAAGCAGACGGGAGTTTTATATAAAATCATGAACCATGAATGAGAAATCAAAAAAGAGGAGAAAAATGATGAAAAATTGTAAGATCGTAAGCTGCGGAAAGAAAACTGCTGTGATGGCCCTGGCTGTGTCTGTGGGAGCCATGCTGATGACCGGCTGCTCCACCAGCGCCAGTGCATCGGGGAGCACTGCGTCTGCCGGAAAGCCGGTGGTGACCGTTTGGGCTGGAGGCTCTGATAATGTGCGGGTACAGTTTGAAAAGCAGATCCAGCAGTTTAACGCATCCCAGGATCAGTATACGGCAGAGCTTCAGTTTATCACCTCGGGAACCGGAGCCCAGGGGCTGTTTGAGCGTGTGGTAGCCGCGAAAAAGGCGGGCCAGACGGATACGGATTACGATGTGATCGAGCTGGGCGGCGACGAGGTGACGAAATACGTGGACGAAGGCGGAGAGGATTTCTTTGTTCCCCTGGATAAGAGCAAGATCCCCAATATAGACACTCTCCAGGTGGAATCCACTTTCCGGAACGACCTGGTGATGCCGTACAGAGGGACCACAGTGGTCCTGGCCTATAATTCGGAAACGGTGGAAAATCCGCCTGAGACAGCGGAGGAGCTTTACCAGTGGATCAAGGAACATCCGGGCCGTTTCGCCTACAATACCCCGTCCTCCGGCGGTGCAGGCGGCTCCTTTGTGACCACCAGCATTTATAATTTCATGGACGAGTCGGCGCTCACCTCCTCCGATCCGGCCAACAAGGAGCAGTGGGGCCAGGGCTTTGAGCTTTTAAAGGAGCTCCATCCCTATATGTATAAATCCTCCGGCAAGGTGGTATACCCCAATAAGAACCAGGGGACCCTGGATCTTCTGGCCAATAAGGAGGTGGACATGATCCCGGCCTGGGCCGATATGGCCATCACCCAGATGAAGCAGGGAACGCTCCCGGAATCCATTAAGATCACCCAGATCGATCCGTCCTTCACCGGAAGCCCGGTGGTGCTGGGGATCCCGTCCATCGGATCCGATCAGGACGGAGCCTATGCCTTCCTCAACTACATGCTGACTCCCGAGGCCCAGAACATTGCCCTGGATTCCATGGCAGCGATCCCGGTCATCGACTTTGGCCTTCTGGATCAGGAGCTGACAAAGACCATCGAGGATCTGAAGATCGAGGAATTCCGCATCGGAAGCCTGGGAAATCTGGGAACCGAGCTTTACGAGGAATGGGACAGCCAGATCGGAACTCTTGAATAAGCGTAAGGAGAGACAGAACATGAGACAAAAGACCCTGGGAAAGCTGTTTCCCTATCTGCTGATCCTTCCTTCCCTAATCATCCTGGCGGGAGTCGTATTCTATCCCATTGCGGCCAGCCTCCTCCGCAGCTTCCAGCTGGAGGAGGGCGGCTGGGGCCTGGATAATTACATTTACTTCTTTACCGACCCGATCCAGAGGAGGAATATCCTGTATACGCTCCAGATCGTGATCGTAACTGTGGTCCTGGCCATCGGGATCTCGTATTTCCTGGCTATTTATCTGAGGTTTTCCAACAGCTGGGCCAGCCGGATGATCGGGCGGCTGTATCTGCTGCCACGGTTTATTCCGGGTCTGGTGGCAGTCAACGGCATGATCACCGTGATCCGTGATTCCGGGCTGATCAACCGGATCTCCCGGCTTCTGGGAATGAACCTGCAGCTGGGACTTATGTACAATGGAAAGGGGATCGTGCTGATGAATCTGTGGTTTAACATTCCCTTTGCCACCATGCTGATGGCGGCTGCCCTCTCCAAAATCCCGGATTCCACCATTGAGGCGGCCAGGGACGCAGGAGCGGAGCGGTTCCGGATCCTGAGGCAGATGATTCTGCCTTTGACCTACCGGGATCTTTTCGTGGCGGCCACCTTCGTGTTCATGAGCAATATCAGCTCCTTCACAACACCGTATCTCATGGACGGGAATAATCCCCAGATGATGGGAATTTCCCTGTACACCCAGTTCAACAACGGCCACTATGAAAAGGCAGCGGCCCTGTCGGTGATCATGTTCCTGTTCTCCGTGCTGTCGGCGGCGGTCTATGTGTACACCAATATGAAAGAAAATGAATGGGAGAAAGGAAATGGCTGATTTTAGGAAGGAAGGACGGCCCTGCCCCATCGCCCACAGAGGCTGTATGGAGGCCGGGCCGGAAAATTCTCTCACAGCCTTTGAGGAGGCGGCGGCCCTGGGGGCCGGAGGCGTGGAAATGGACGTCCGCAGGACCAGGGACGGAAAGCTGGTGGTATTCCACGATGCAGATGTCAGGCGGCTTACCATGGGCTGGCAGGGGCCGTATAACAGCGGAAAGGTAAAGGATATGACCTGGGAGAAGCTGAGCCAGGTGCGTCTGCCCTTTGGCGGCCATCTGCTGAAGCGGTTCCCGGAGGGCGGATACTCCAACGAGAAGCAGTATTATTATCCCTGGGCTGTGGCTCCGGAGCAGGAGGTCCTTTATCAGATGGAGCGGTTTGAAAGCCGGGCGGAGAACGAGGAGCAGGTCCTGTCAGCCGTGTACCGGCGGTATAAGGAGGAGTATGAACGGCGGTACCTGGAGGACGGAAGGCTGGAGCGGATCTTAAGTCTCCGGGAGTTCTTCCAATGGCTCCGGACGCAGCCGGAGGGCTTTTTTGCTGAGGTGGAGCTGAAGGAAAGAGGGATCGCAGGGGCAGTGATCCAGATGGCGGAAAAGTGCCATGCAGCAGACCGGTGCATCGTCTTCTCTGGGATGGACGAGGTGGTCTGGGAGATCCAGGACTGGTGCCGGAGCCATAAAAAGCCAGAGGGTCTCCGGCTGGGAGCCAACATCCGCTTCCTGAAGGATGAGCAGAAGGAGATGCTGGACAGGGGGGATTTTTATGAGGTGGGACTGAATGCAGGGAGCTTTGGCAGCGAAGAGGTGGAGTATCTGCACCAGAAAGGGATCCAGGTCTTTTCCAACCTGGGAGACACGCCGGACTGGTGGGAAGCCCTGGACCATCTGGAGGTGGACGGCTTTAAGACCAACTGTCTCGGGCAGTACAGGAAGTGGAGGCAGAAATGGGAGCGGAAGTAGAAAAGAAAGAAATGCGGGGGATAGAAACCATGACGGTCCAGGTGCCCTGGAAAGCCATTTTACGGTTTTCTATCCCTCTTTTTATAGGAAGCCTGTTCCAGCAGATATACAGCATGGCTGACGCAGTGATCGTGGGCCGTCTGGTGGGGGTAAAGGAGCTGGCGGGAGTGGGAGCCACGGGGGCCATGAGCTTTCTGGTCATCGGCTTTGCCACCGGGATCACCAGCGGCTTTTCCGTGGTCATCGCCCAACGGGCCGGAGCCGGGGACAAAGAGCAGATCCGTACCTCGGCTGCGGCCTGTGGCTGGCTGTGTGCGGCGGTGACGGCAGTCATGACCCTTTTAAGTACGGTCGGGGCAGATCCCCTTCTTCGGCTCATGAATACGCCGGAGGATATTTTCCAGTACGCCTCCGGCTATATCGGCATTATTTTCGGCGGTCTGGGAGCCGCCATCTACTACAATATGATCGCAGGGATCCTGAGGGCCGTAGGGGACAGCCGCATACCTCTGTATTTCCTTATTTTTTCTTCTGTCCTCAACGTGGTCCTGGATCTGGCGGCAGTCCTGGTATTTCACGGAGGCGTGGAGGGGGCGGCCGAAGCCACGGTTCTGGCCCAGCTGGCTTCCGCGGTCCTCTGCCATTGGTACGCATGGAGGAAATATCCGGACATCTGGCCGGAACGGAGGCACTGGTCTCAAAGTCTTTCCCAGGGCTGGAAGCACTTAAGGATCGGCCTTCCCATGGCACTCCAGTTTTCCGTGACAGCAGTGGGGATCATGATCCTCCAGGCCTACTTAAACGGCTTCGGCTCGGCGGTGATCGCCGGATACACGGCAGCCGGGAAGGTGGAAAACCTGGTGACCCAGCCCTTTACGACCCTGGCTGCGGCCATGGAGGTGTACTGCGGTCAGAATTATGGAGCCGGACGGCCGGACCGAATCCGCCAGGGCATCGTCTCCAGTCTGAAAATGGGAGGGGCTGCGGCTTTGGGAATGCTGGTCCTCAATGTGTGTTTCGGACGCCAGATGATCCGGCTGTTTCTGGAGCCCTATGATCCGGTGATCGTGGAGTACGGATATACATATCTGGTGATCATCGGCGTATTCTCCATGGCTCTGTGCGCTCTCCAGATCGTCCGCAGCTCTCTTCAGGGCATGGGAGAGGCTCTGGTGCCCATGGCAGGAGGCGTCCTGGAGCTGGCGGCCCGGTGGGGCGGCTGTGCGCTCCTGCTGCCCTTCGGCTACGCGGGAATCTGCTTTTCCACGCCCCTGGCCTGGCTTCTGGCGCTGACGCTCCTTTGTCTCTATTATAAAAAAATCCAGGGAGGAAAGCTGAATGTTAGACAAGAGTATTCCGTATAAGGACCTGATCATGAAGTGGGACGGGAACCGGCAGTGTCTGCTGCCGGTCTGTGTGCCTCCAGGATACCGTCTGCGTACCTGGCGGGAAGGAGACCAGAAAAACTGGGCCAGGATCCAGAAGGAGGCCGGGGAGTTTGGGGACATGACACTGGAGCAGACAGAGGCATGGTTTTTACAGGAATATGGGGACCGGAAAGAGGAGCTTTCCTTCCGGTGCCTGTTTGCAGAAAGCATGGACAAAGAAGCAGACGGCGTCTGCATGGCATGGACAGAGGCGGGAACGGATGGGAGCCTTATTCCCTCCCTTCACTGGCTGGCAGTGCGGGATGCAAAAAAAGGCCAGGGCATTGGAACTGCCCTGGTCCGAGAGGCCCTGCGGGTATTCGCAGGCCGGGGAGAGGTCCCGGTCTTTCTGCACACCCAGCCCTGGAGCTACGAGGCTGTTGGCCTGTATTTAAAGGCTGGTTTTTTCCTGTGCAGGAGCGAGACATTTGGAACCCATAAAAATCAGTTTCAGGAGGGGATCCGGATCCTGGAGCAGTACCTGGAGGTGGACCCCAGGCTGTGCCGGTAGGCCGGATCCCTTTTTTTCGTTTTACTGGAGATCTTTATACATCTGCCAGGCTGGCTTCTTTGTCCCGTCAGTGCCGATGAGACCGAAGGCGTAGTGGGCGCCCAGAAGAGAAGGCTCGTCGTGCATGCGGTTTAAGAAAAAGCCTTCCACATAAGGGTTGGCCTTGGCCGCCTGGTAGGCCTCGGCGATGGACTGGGCCTGGAGCTCCAGGACCTGGCCGCCCCGCTCCGGAGAGTCGGAGGTGAAGCCCTGTTCGGAGAGGATCAGATGGCGGACCTTCCCCTCGGGAGAGAGCATATCCGGCTGCTGCATATAATCCGTGAGCACATGAAGGTTTTTCAGATTGATAATATACGTATCTGGGGTATTAAGTACGTGGATATCATCGGAAAATACAGGATCGGTGAAGGTCTCCGGATATGCGTGCCATGCGATTCCGTAGTCCGTATCCTTTAACAGGGCGTTGAGCCTGGGGAGCATGTCCATGACGCCGTACTTAAAGCCCTCCAACTGGCCGCAGTTCCAGCGGAAATCAAAGGGCATATACACCCGGGCCAGGGAATTGGAGGCCTTGATGGTGTCATACCAGGTACGGAAGGAGGTGGCATAGTTGGAGCAGTAGGTGTCAATGTCCATGGAGCCTAAGTAGTTCCATACCTGGCCGTCGTTGACCTCGTTGCCGATGACCCAGTTGGACACCAGGTTTCCGAAATTGCTGGTCAGGATCCCAGCGGTGTCCCGGATGGCCTGGACGCCCTGCTCATTTAAGGTATTGAAGCCATAATAGCTGACTCCGGCCACGGGTGCGGATACAGGCAGCAGCTCCGGCTTATAGGCTGCTGCGTTCCAGTCGTTTAAAACGATCATGGTAACGGTGATCCCGGCATTGTCCATGGCCCGCAGGAAGCTTCCGTAAGCGTTCATCATATTAGGCTGGAAGGCCCAGGACATGGGAAAGTTGCAGACCACCTGGGAGGCTCCCACCTCCACTACATCAGCTACCTCGCTTTCGCTGTTGATGAGCACGCCCTTTATATTAGACGGCTGACGGTAAAAATCCGCGTAGGCCGGCATCACAGAGCCCAGGCAGAGAACGGCCGCCGTCATAAAGGCGGTTAGTTTTTTCATAAGTCTCATATGGAATCCCCTTTCTTATTTATACTTACAATATACCCCGGATCCCCATTTGTGTCAACTGGGGATGAGGAAGCCGCTGTATGGAAAGCTCCAGCTCTCATTTTTTCATTAGTTTATAGATATCTGTGCCAGTGAAAAACATTTTGCCGCTTCTGGAATTGTGCTATAATAAAACCGAAATCACAGCAGATCGGGAAATAGAAGAAAGCCAGACTGGAATTCATGGAGGTTAAGGTATGATGACAGGGTTGAAGCGGGGGACGGTGAAATTAATACCTCATCAGGAAGAATGGGATCAGAATGCAAAAGAAATGATCGGAATTTTATTTGAACTTTTAAACGATGCGGCCATTGATATCCAGCATGTTGGAAGTACCGCCATTCAGAGCATACATGCAAAACCCATTATTGATATTGTAGTCGGCGTTGGAGAATTGAATGATATTTTGCCGTATATTGAATTATTAAAACAGCACGGTATTATTTACCGGGGAGAGGATGTTAAAGGGCAGATGCTGTTTGTGATGGGGGATTTTCAAAATGATACGCGAACCCACCATATCCATGTAGTTAAGTGGCGTGAAATGGAATGGGATCATTACATCAGCTTTAGGGACTATCTGAACACTTATCCGGAAAAAGCAATGATATATGACGAATGTAAGAAAAAATTAGCGGCACAGTTCCCGGATGACCGGAAAAGTTATACTGAGGGCAAGCAGGGAGTGATTGAGTGTTTATTAAGGGAAGCAGATAGATGGAAATCTGGAGCCCCAGTATCATAACCGCCAGACTCCGAAGTACTGGTTTCGGAATGAAGGATGCCCCGGGGGAGGAGATACGGAATGATCAAGGTGATAAAGGAAAAATTTGTTGTCATTGGAAAAGAGGGATCAACATCAGACGGCGACGGCTTTATCCAGAAACTGTGGGATGACGCAGACAGCCATTTTAGTGAAATCGCGCATCTGGCAAAGAGAGACGCAAAAGGAAGTATTGTGGGGATATGGGGTGCCATGTCGGATAGTTCCCGTTCATTTAAACCGTGGGAGGACGGCTTCCGTAAAGGCCTGTATCTGGCGGGAGTGGAGTGTGACGATCATGCAGAAGCACCTGATGGCTGGACGAAATGGATAGTACCTGGTTATGAATATATGGTCGCGGAAAACCACAAGGGAGTGTTTGAAAAAATCATCAGACAGATGAGCGAGGATGGGATTTCGCTGGCTGGAGCCGTTCATGATTACACTGACCCTGCAACGGGAAAGAGCTATCTGTATTTTCCCATAAGAGAAGTTTAATAGATCCAGGAAAGCTGCCTTTAGCGCAAGATGGCTTTGGATCTTTGAAGAGTTGGCGGCAGGGAATTAAAGAAGGGGTAGAGTGTGGGTGAATTTATGAAATTTGAAATGTTAGCAGACAGTATAAAAGAAATAAACGTAAAAGCCGGTAATATTGCGAAATGTGCGGTGAATCAGTTGATGACGCTTAGAAACTGGGCGATTGGATATTATATTGTTGAATATGAACAAGGGGGAAGTGACAGGGCATCGTATGGCACACGGCTACTTAAAAATTTAGAAGAACAGATTTCTGAAAAAGGGATGAACTCTACATTGTTTAAGTGGTGCCGCCAGTTTTATCTTTTGTATCCCCAAATTGGTGCAGCAGTGTCACATCAATTTGGACTGCCATATTTTGAAAAAAGTGCGACAGCGTCGCACCAATTCGAGACAAAGCCTGAATTGTTATTACAGGAAACGATGGGACACCCGGATAGTACCATGCTTACGATTAAAGATCCATTTACCTTTGAATTTCTTGGTCTAAATGCCAGAGACGCTGTAAGCGAATCGGATCTGGAACAGGCGCTTATGGATCATTTACAGGAATTCATGCTGGAACTTGGGCAGGGATTTTGTTTCGAGGCGAGACAAAAACGTATTATTATTGATGATAAATATTACTTTGTGGATCTTGTTTTTTATAACCGGCTACTGCATTGTAATGTGATCATTGAACTTAAAAATGATGAATTTAAGCATGAGGATTTAGGGCAGCTAAATGCCTATGTTGGTTATTATAAAAAGAATGAAATGTCAGAAGGCGATAATCCGCCAGTGGGGATTTTGCTTTGTACAGATAAGGGAGCGCAGATGGTTGAGTATGCCTTATCGGGAATGGATAACCAGCTATTTGTATCTACCTATATGCTGCACTTACCGGACAAGAAAACGTTAGAAGAATTTATGAGAAAAGAAATGAGAGAGATGGGAATATAAAAAGCACGAAAAACAAGCGGCCACGAATGACAGATCCAGCCGGCCAGTCCCCCATCCTTAAAACGGGGACTGGCCCTTCCCGCTGTCCTCCAGGTGATGGATCATGTCCT
>ENA-ORTH01003504-ORTH01003504.1-human-gut-metagenome-genome-assembly--contig:-NODE-3504-length-10168-cov-2.050628_pt1 | contig 10168 bp, 16 predicted proteins | sample MGYA00241914_ERZ509192 | MGnify/ENA primary metagenome ERZ509192 (study PRJEB26280, sample SAMEA2338826) | human gut metagenome | biome: human gut; feature: human-associated habitat; material: faeces... | reverse complement strand
AGACGGGCGCTGCGTCGTTCCTGTCGGGCAAGTTCGACTGGCAGGACAAGGGCGCGTGGTACGGCTACTCCGATTCCGACACGGGAGAAACGCCCGTGGCGCTGACCGTGAGATGGCAGGACGACGCTGAAAAGGTGCTCGCCATCATGGTCGAGAACGGACGCGAGCAGATGCAGTCGGACAACGGGGGCATGTGATGGCTACGGCGAGGCTCGGCAACTACGCGTTCGGCATCGACCCCAGCACGGCGAAATGGGGCTACGAGCTGAAGACGAACAAGATTCAGACGAAGGGCGGCACCGTCGTCCAGATCATCGCGCGCAACATCAGCGACCTCACCATCACCGGCTACCTCTCGGCGCGCGGCCTCACGAACGAGAACCGCTACCAGCGCATGGAGGAGTTCCAGCAGAAGATGGCCGACATCATGCAGTACCATGTGGACACCGGCAACCCGGTCACGTTCTACTTCCCGGTGCTCGGATGGAACGGGAAGGTGTTCCTGAAGGACGTGTCGAAGTTCAGCTACAGCCCGAAGGTCGCGGCCATAAGCTACCAGCTCACGTTCTTCGTCGATACCGGCTTCGACACCATCAAGGAGATCGTGGCGACCGACGCGCTCAACGCCATCCCCGACGGCGTTGGGTGGACGCGCAGCGTGTACAACACGCCCGACACGAACAACTGGGAAGACATGCTGAAGGCGCTGAAGCAGGTCGTGGAGAACAGCGCGAGCCTCTACGAGCAGTACGAGAAGATCAGGCAGAACGACGACGGGGAGGTCACGACCGACGACGGCGTGGTGCGCCTCGAAGTGTCGGGCGGCACGTCGGAGATGGTTCGCTACGTGTGGAACGAAGACGGCTCCTACAACAGGGTGAGCTGACATGGGAACGTTCAACGGGACGCTGACGTACAACGGCAGGAGCAAGGATGTCATAGTCGAGGACTTCGCCTTCGGCATGTCGCTCGGCCTCACGGCAACGTCGTACGCGCGGCAGGGGCAGACGGCGTACCCCCGCAACTGGCGCAAGAGCGACATAACGCTCGGCCTCGCGTTCAGGAGCCGGGAGGAGTACTTGGAGTTCTCGCGCTGGATAGCCGAGTACCACATGTACCTCACCTCGATGACCAAGCCGAGCCACATGGTGCTCTCCATACCCGTCATAAAGAAGTCCTACTCCATCGCGTTCACCAGCTTCCCGGTTGACGTGAAGTTCGGCGATTCCGTCTATCAGAACTCCTACCAGTGCGTCATCGTCAAGGACGAGACGGGCGAGGAGGGCAACGAGAGCGAGAACACCGGAGGCGTTGGCGACATCCCCGCCGACAAGGTTGAGCAGGACGATATCAAGGCGCAGGGCGACGCTGCGTTCCGTGGGGAGGCGACCGGGGCATGACGGCCATACTCGCCTACACGCCGATGGTGAGCGCGCAGGTGAGGGCGCAGACGGCGAACGGCTACAAGTACTACGACCTCACAGACGACATCACCAACTTCTCCGTGACGCTGAACACCGACGGCTGCTCCACGTTCTCGCTCACGCTTCAGAACGTCGGCGGCAAGTACGACGGGGCGTTCAAGCCCATGGACGCGATAGCCATATACCTCTCCAAGGCGAACCGCTACCAAGTCCTCGCGGGCTACGTCACGAAGGTTCCCATGTTCATGCTGAACTCGCAGCCCGTCACCATAACGGGCAAGGACGTTCTATGGCGCTTGCAGGCCCTTTACTGGGACAGCGGCCTTCTCGCGTCGCGCGAGCTTGTCACTTTCCAGAGCGCCGAAAGCTCCGATCAGGACGGCGGCTACTGGCGCGCCGCAGCCAACGTCCTGATGAGCGTCGCCGGTTGGCCCGCCGAGCGCATCAGCGTGGGGCAGATACCGACCGAGGTGATCGAGTGGGCGCTGTCGATGTACGATGCGAAGCTGGCCGACACGCAGGGAGCCGACATGGTGAACCAGATTTACTCGATGTTGCAGGTGTCGGGGCCTACCTTCACGGAGGCGACGGGGGACATCGGAGGCCTTGGCGGGGACGTGTTCGACGGCGACGTGACCGAGGCGCAGAAGAAGATCGTCGAGGTCGCGAAGAACTCCGAGAGGTACGGCATAACCACGCAGGGCGGCTTCTGCCAGAAGTGGGTTGACGACGTGTTCGACGCTGCCGGAATCAAGATACCCCGCAAGTCTTCGGCGCGCGAGGCGGCGCGGGCGTGGGGCGCATCGACGGATTGGAGCAAGGTCAAGGTCGGAGCAGCCGTGTTCGGCTACGGCTGGGACAACTCCGGCAACCCCGGATGCGTGTACGGCCATGTGGGAATCTACGTCGGCAACGGCGTGGTTCTCGACAACATAGGGTACGTGCACGAGTGGTCGCTGACGGAATGGGTGAACTCCGGGAACACCTACGTGCCGCAGGGCACCGGGTGGGGCTGGAACGGCGGCGTTATACTCGACGAGGCCTATCCGTGCAGGCCGGGGCTTCTGCCATGACGGCCATACTCGCCTACACGCCGATGGTCAAGGCCGAGGTGGCGGTGCGCCAGCAGGACGGCTCCGTGCGCGCGTACGACCTCACCGACGACATCACCGGCTTCAAGATAAACCTGAACGTCGATAGCTGCTCCACGTTCTCCCTGTCGCTTCAGAACAAGGGCGGCAAGTACAACGGGGCGTTCACGCCCATGGACAGAATCGTCATACGCCTGTCCAAGGGCGACGAGTACCCGGTCTTCGCCGGGTACATCACCAAGTGCGACTTCTGGCGGCTCTACAACGCCGACTTCGAGATGTCCGGGAAGTGCGCGCTCTACCGCCTCCAAGCGCTCTACTGGGACGCGGGGCTGTACGAATCGCAGCAGCTCCTGTTCACGAACAGCTCGACGTGGAAGACGCACGAGGAGTACTGGCGCGTGGGGGCGAACGTGCTCACCAACGTCGCCAACTGGGACGCGTCGAAGATCGCCATAGGGCAGCTGCCCGACGACGTGATCGAGTTCGCAACGTCGATGTACCGCGTCAAGCTGGCCGACACCCAAGGCGCGGACATGGTGAACCAGATTTACAAGATGCTGCAAACGTCAGGCCCCGCCATAGGCTCCGGCGGCTCGTCGTCAGCCGGAGGGGGAACCGCCTCGTACGAGGCGGTCGAGAAGGCCGTGCAGTGGGCCATACAGATATGCAACGACGACAGCCACGGGTACAGTCAGGGGAACCGCGACGGGAACCCCGACTACGACTGCTCGTCATTGGTCTTCTACTCGCTCCTCGCCGGTGGATGGACGCGCGAGGAGCTTGGAAGCTGGACGTTCAACACGACGCGCATGCAGGAGGTTCTTCCGCCCATCGGATGGAAGATGTACCCGTACGACGGCAACGTCGGCTCGCTGAAGCGCGGCGACATCATGTGGCGCGCCGCTCACACGGAATGGTATATCGGCAACGGCGAGACGGCGGGCGCTCACAGCGCCGAGGACGGCGGCATATACGGGCAGGGCGGAGACCAGATGGGCGACGAGATATCCGTGGTGAAAATCTCCGGCAGCTGGACGCACTTCTTCCGCTACGAGAAGGCGGCGTAGCCGAGCGCGCGGCCCTGTGCTATCATTTCAGCGTCAGACACACAGGAGGCGGCAATGGCAAGATTGAGCGGGCTTATGCTGAAGGGCGGCATCGACAAGACGATGCTCGACCTCGTGCGCCCGGTGAACAGCCTTTACCTCACCGTCGGCTCGGAAGACCCGAACACCGTCTTCGGCGGCACGTGGGTGAAGCTGACGGGCGGCGTGCTCGCGTGCGCCGGGACGGCTGGGTACGCTGCGGCTGGTGCCGTAGGCGGCTCGAAGAAGATAAGCGTCGGCCAGATGCCGTCGCACATCCATTCGGGAACAAGGTCTATCACGACCACGTTGAGGGAGAACGTGGAAGGCAGCGAGAACTTCGCCCTTTCCGGCGTTGTCGAAGATTCGCTATACACGTTCGACACATGGACGAACGCAACAGGGGGGGGGGCGGACTACTACCCGCTCCACATCTCCGTCAACGTCTGGAAGAGGACGGCGTAGCGCGGGAGGCTTCCCGTGGCTAAGATCAAGTTCCGCAAAGGCGCGTCGTTCGAGGAGTACTGCCCGTTCCCTGTCGGCACGTGCATATTCTGCACGTACGACCCCAACACGGTCTGGCCGGGCACGACGTGGCGCAAGCACAGCGAGGGCCATTACCTCGTCTCCGCAGGCGACACCTACAAGGTCAACAACACGTACGGCTCCAACACGCACACGCTCACAATCGACGAGATGCCGAACCACGGCCACCCGCTCCTCATGGACAATCAGGCCGGTTCGATGGACACCGGTATCAGTTGGACGTGGAACGAGAGCGCCGATTGGCAGATTAGCGGAAGCGTGCCGAACAGCAACGGTCGAATGGGCGGCACCGGAGGCGGCCAAGCGCACAACAACATGCCGCTCTCAATCGCCATGTACCTGTATCAGAGGACCGCGTAGCCTTTCGCACGGGGAGGTGGCTCCCCATGTCTCTCATTAAGTTCCGCAGCGGCTCGAACGTTTCGGTCTACTGCCCCATACCGGTGAACGGGGTGTTCTTCACGCTCGGCGGCGACAACCCCAGCGCGGAGTGGCCCGGCACGACGTGGGTCAAGCTCACGGGCGGCCTCGTGGCCCTCGCTGGCACCGCCGGATACGCGGCGGCTGGCTCCGCTGGCGGCTCGAAGAAAATATCCGTGGCGCAGATGCCTTCTCACACGCATATCCCGTATTACGATGGAACCGAGCCTGCGACGGGCGATGCGAACGACGACACTCCGTCGCGCCAATACACGCTCGGCGGCGGCAACCTATGGACTAGCGCTGCGGTGCAGGGGACTTCTAAGAGGCTGCTTAACACATCGACTGGGGGGGGGCAGACTACTACCCCTTGCACTTCTCCATCAGCGCTTGGAGGCGCACCGCGTAGCCCGTTCGGGGGTGCGCCGTGCCTAGAATCAAGTTCAGAAGCGGCTCGTCCGTCGTCACCTACTGCCCGTACCGCGTCGGCGACCTTCTGCTGTCTATGTCGAGCGCTAACCCGAGCGACGAGTTCCCCGGAACAACCTGGTCGCTCTACGCGCAGGACAGGTTCCCCGTCGGCGCAGGCTCGTCCTACCCTCTCGGAGCTACCGGAGGCGCTGCTTCCGTCACTCTGTCGGCAGACGCTTTGCCGCAAATCTATCTGCAATCGAAGCAGCGCAACGACAAAGGCAACTTTGACGGGTGGGGACTTATATCTGGAAACGGCAGGGCCAAGATGGAGAGTGACTTCGTCTTGCTTCCTGGAGGGAATAAGCCCCACGAGAACCGTCCTCCGTACATCGCTGTCAACATCTGGCGGCGCACGGCGTAGCGCGGGGGTGGTCGCATGACCGCCCTCTCATACAGCCAGAACGGCGCTAAGAAGAACCTGTGCCCGTACGCGGTCGGAGACGTGTACGTAACCATGTCGGCGGTCAACCCGGCGACGCGCTGGGGCGACACGACGTGGGAGCTGGTCGCAGCCGGTACGTTCCTCGTGGCCGGTGCGGCCTCGGGCACCTACAAGGTCGGGAACACCGGCGGCGAGGCGGCCCATAAGCTCACCGTGAACGAGATGCCGAGCCATGCGCACAACGTCGAGTGGCCGAAATGGACTGGAACGGACGGCTCTCCCGGCAACGGCTTCGCGTACACCGGCAACACGGCAATCGTCGCGTCGGCGAGCGTCGGCGGCAATGCCGCGCACAACAACATGCCGCCTTGGCTCGCCGTGTACATGTGGAAGCGAACCGGGGGGGGCAACCGCAATGTAGCCCCGTGCGGGGAGGCGGTGCCCTATGCGGCTTAACGTCCCCGGACACGGCTGCTACTGCCCCGTCCAGCCGAACGGCATCTACATCTCGACGGAGAACGTCAACCCGTCGTCCTATTGGCCCGGAACCTCGTGGAGCCTTTACGGGAAAGACCGGTTCCTGCTCGGCGCAGGTTCGTCGTACGCCGGAGGGGCGACCGGTGGCGAGGCGGCCCATAAGCTCTCCGTCTCGGAGATGCCATCTCACAACCACAACCCATCAGCCGACATGCTCATCGTCGGAGACCTCGGGAACAGGGCGTTCGCGCAGGGAGGGTACGGATACGCCCCGAGCGGCAATCTGGGAAGGCTCGTCAGCGTCGGCGGCAATGCCGCCCACAACAACATGCCGCCGTACGTTGCGGTGTACTTCTGGCGCAGAATCTCATGACCGAAAGGCGGTGATGGCATGACCGTTACCGCCCATGGCGTGAAGCTGAAGGCGAACGGCGCGACCGTGACCCTTCTTGACATGTTCTTTCCCGTGGGGAGCGCGTACCTCACCTACGAGAACAAGAACCCATCCTCGTTCCTCGGCGGGACGTGGGCGCTGTACGCGACCGACAGGTACCTTCGCGGCGGCTCCGCGTCCTCCAAGGCGGGGGCGACCGGCGGCAGCGACACCATAAGCGTGTCGCAGATGCCAGCGCACAGCCATCTCTACGTGAGCACCGGCAAGTTCTGCTGGAACGTGAGCGGAGTGGCGAGCGCGCCCGCATGGGGAGACGGAGATGCCAAGACCGGCACGACCACTGGCACGACCGGGGGGGGGCACCGTTCTACCCATCGTACGCAACCGTGTTCGTTTGGAGGCGCACGGCGTAGGGGAGGTGCCCCATGCGGCTTAAAGTCGTCGGCACGGGCTATTACTGCCCCCTGCCCGTCGGCAGCGTCTACTTCAACGTCTCCAACATCGACCCGGCTGGCTTCTGGCCGGGGACGGTTTGGGAGCGCATCGCTTCCGGCACGTTCCTCGCGTCGAGCGGCGGTGTCGCGTCGGGTGACTATGCCGCAGGCAAGACGGGAGGGGCGGCTTCCGTCGCCCTCACCACGGCGCAGATTCCGAGCCACCAGCACTCCATATACAACGGGTACGACGCGGGCGGCGGAAGCTCTCCATGTCTGTACTTCATCAACGGCAGCAACACGTTCTGGTCTAACACCTTCTCCGGCGACACGGGAGAAGGAGGCGCGCACGAGAACCGGCCTCCGTACCTCGCGGTCGATATGTGGAAGAGGGTTTCGTAACGAGCGAGAGGCGGTGATCTTGTGACCACCGCGCTCGGCTTCAAGGTGAGGGCGGGCGGCTCGACCGTCTCGCTCCTGAACCTGTTCTTCCCGGTGGGCAGCATCTACCATTCGACCAAGGCGACCGACCCGTCAACGTTCATGGGCGGGACGTGGAGAAGGTTGCAGAACGTGTTCCTGTACGCCGCAGGCTCCAAGTCGGCAGGCTCGACCGGCGGCGAGGAGAGGCATACCTTGACGAAGGCAGAGATGCCGACCCACAACCACGACACGCAGGGATATTGGCGCACCGGCAGCGGAACGCAAGAACAAATGTGCATATCGCGCGGCATGATGGCGGGCGACCCGGTTGACAGCGATGTCATGCATTTGGCGGGGGGGGGCAGTCGCACAACAACATGCCCCCGTACCTCGTCGTGTACATGTGGGAGCGCACCGCGTAGCATCTTCGGGCGGTGGTCTGCATGGCTAACCTGTCCGTCCTCAAATGGCGCAACGGAGCATCCGTTCAGCAGTTCTGCCCGTTCCCGGTGGGAGGGGTTTACATCAGCGCATCCAACGTCACGCCGTCCGCTCTCTGGCCGGGGACGACTTGGACGCGCATCGCTGCGGGCACCTTCCTCGTGTCGAGCGGAGGCGCGACGACCGGCGATTACGCCGTCGGCAATACCGGCGGCGCAGCCTCCGTCACGTTGTCGGCAGACGCTTTGCCGCAAATCTATCTGCAATCGAAGCAGCGCGACAATAGCGGCGGAGCAGACGCTTGGGGCATTACGAGCGAATACGGTAAGGTCAAGTGGGAAGATACGTACGTTTGGCTCCCCGGAGGGAACAAGCCGCATGAGAACAGGCCCCCGTACCTTTCCGTCGATATGTGGAGGCGCACCGCGTAGCCTCCGAGAGGAGGCATGAGATGTACCTGAAGTACCGTAACTCGTCCGGCGTTCAAACGCCCGTGCTCAACATCGCGCAGATACCGACGCTCACGCTCGCGAAGATACCGACCATCCCGTACTCGAAGCAGGGCGTAGCGACCTTGTGGAGCGGCAGCCATCTTTTGAGCAACGGCAACGTGTACGCGTTGAGCGCGAGCGCCGCGAGCTACCAGTGGCTTGAATTTGACTGCATGTACAACGACGGCGTTTGGCTCCCGACCTTCCGCGTGTACTCACCGAACGGCAAGACGGTAGACCTCCATTTCGGAACCGCGATTGAGGGCAACTCGTGCCTTTGGCGCGCGAGGGGCGCCATATCCGGGACGAAGGTGACGTTCTCCGGTGTCGGCGGAACCTACAACGGGTCTAATTGGCCCGTGAAGATAAACCTGCGCACGATCAGGGGGGGGGCATAGCCGCCTCCGTGATGCGCCATGCGGCTTAACGTCAAGGGGAAGGGCTACTACTGCCCGCATCCTGTTGGAACGTGGCTGCACTGCGAGTTCGACCCCAACGGCGAGTGGCCCGGCACCACATGGGCCAGATACGAGGAGGCAACCTACCTCGTCTCTTCCGGCGACAACTTCAAGACGCTCACGAACCGTGGGGAGAACTCGCACATCCTCACCATCGAGGAGATTCCGAGCCACAGCCACACCGGCGACGGCGGCAACAACTGGAACGTCGAGCTGTCGAAGGGCGGCAACACGGGGAGGTACGCCGCTGTTTCTGGCAACAACTGGATTGACAGCAGTTCCGTCCACACGGGCGGAGGCCAGCCCCACAACAACATGCCGTACTCCGTATGCGCCCCGCTGTGGAGGCGCACCGCGTGATCTGTGCGGGGCGATGCCGCTATGACGGTCAAGGTTCAGAGCGGCGGCGGTAAATCGGTCTTGTGCCCGTACGACGCGGGAGACCTGTACTTCACGCTGTCGGACACCGACCCGTCAGCAAGATGGCCGGGGACGAAGTGGGAGCTTTTGGCCGCCGGGACGTTCGTGTGCGCGGGCGCGGCCTCCGGAGCGTACGCAGTCGGCAGCACGGGCGGCGAGGCCGCGCACGTCCTCACGGTCGATGAGATGCCCCGGCACACGCACTCCCCCGACAATCCGAACGGGAAGAAGTTCAACATGAGCGCTTCCGGGGACTACAGGGTGGACGACGGCACCGTGGCCTACACGGATGGGGCGTGGTCGAACTGGGTGCAGAACCTGATTTACTACACGGGCGGCGACAAGCCTCACAACAACGTTCCGCCGTACATCGCAGCCTACGTGTGGAAGTGCACGTCGGGGGGGGCTTCTCGCTCTGAAGGAGGCGCATCGTGACTAGCATCCTCTTCGGGCCGAAGCGCTCCGTTTACTGCCCGCACGCCGTCGGCGAGTTCGTGTTCTGCAAGGGCGACCCGAACGCGGAGTGGCCCGGCACCACGTGGGAGCGCCACGACGAGGGCGTGTACCTCGTGGCGGCTGGCGGCACGTACCGGACGGGCGGAAGGTACGGGGAGAACGCGCACGCGCTCACCGCTGCGGAGCTTCCGTGGCATGCGCACGCGCTCCTGTGCAACCTAGCCTCTGGTTCGAGCATGTCGGGGGTCGAGTTCTTCCAAGGCACCGGTACCTCCGGGTGGGGCTTCATCAACGACGAGGAGAACCACAGGGACGACGTGCCCATGGCGCAGAACCGGCCTCACAACAACATGCCGTTGTCGGTGGCGGTGCCGCTGTGGGAGCGAACCGGGTGACGCTTGGCTCCCGCTGGGGTATAATCATCGGCCATGAGACGAAACGGCTACATAAAATGTCTGGCGGTCGCCGCGCTGTTCGCGGCGATCATCGGCTATTCGGTTTTCTCCGATGTGCCACAGACGGACGCAGAGCCTCCCAGAACCCCCGTTTGGCTCGAAGATGAACCCTATCTCGACTTCGACGCTAACGACCTCCCAGCGCCCGCCACAGAGGCCCAGAGGGCCATACCGACGGGCTACAACATGCCGCTGTACCTTCAGGACGACCCGCAGTGGGGAGGAATCGAGTACGCAGGCTCGTCGATCTCGCAGGCCGGATACATCATGCTCTCCGTGATCGGGGGCAGCGCC
>ENA-ORTH01003503-ORTH01003503.1-human-gut-metagenome-genome-assembly--contig:-NODE-3503-length-10175-cov-2.511166_pt1 | contig 10175 bp, 11 predicted proteins | sample MGYA00241914_ERZ509192 | MGnify/ENA primary metagenome ERZ509192 (study PRJEB26280, sample SAMEA2338826) | human gut metagenome | biome: human gut; feature: human-associated habitat; material: faeces... | reverse complement strand
TTCCAGAAGCGGGATTCCAAAGGCTGCTGTTTTTCCGGTTCCTGTCTGCGCCTGTCCGATCACATCTTTTCCGCTCATGATCACAGGAATCGCTTTGGACTGAATCGGTGATGCCTCTTCAAATCCCATATGTTTGACTGCTTTTAATATTTCAGGACACAACTCTAACTCTTCAAATTTTAATTCTTCCATAAATCTCCTTTTCTCAAAACAAAAATAGGGGACTGTATAACAGTCCCACAATACAATCTGAATTATCATATCAGAAATTTCTATTTCTGTCAAAATTTCTTTGGTTATAAAAATTTTTTAAAATCACTTGCATTCAAGGAATACAAGGTGTAATATACACATATACTTAATGTAGTTTTAAAAACTACATCTAACTTTTTTATATACTATATCACTTTGCCTTAAAATATGCAAGGGGTTCGGAAAATATTTTTATCATCAAAGTAAATGGACAGAAGGAAAGGAAGGACCATGGTACAGGTATTATATGCAGATAAGGATATTCTGGTGGCGGTGAAGCCTGCGGGAGTGGAATCCCAGGCGGCGAAGCGGTTTGCGCCGGATATGGTCAGCGAGATCCGGAAATATCTGGTTATCCACAAGTTATGCACGCCGGGAAAGGAGCCCTATGTGGGAGTTATCCACAGACTGGATAAGCCTGTGTCAGGGGTAATGGTGTATGCATTGTCTAAAAATGCTGCCGCAGCCTTGAGCAGACAGGTCCAGGACCGGAAGCTGGAGAAGATCTATGGGGCTGTTGTATGTGGAAAGCCGGAAAAAGATGTGGATAAGTTTGTGGATTATCTGGAAAAATCCGTGGATGGAAATGAATCCTATGTTGTGGATCATGGTGGAAAATGTGGAAAACGGGCTGAACTGTCCTATGAGGCTCTGGAAAGCCTGGAGGACGGGGGAAACGGGATCCTGACGCTTTTACGGATCCGTCTGGAGACCGGACGCCACCACCAGATCCGGGTCCAGTTTGCATCCAGGGGCCTGCCGCTTTTTGGGGACCGGAAATACGGAACAGGAGCGGCCGCAGCAGCAGGGCCCCTGGCTCTCTGCGCCATGTCCCTTTCCTTTGTCCATCCGTCCACAGGAAAGCCCATGACCTTTTCCGTGCCTCCGTCCGGCGGGCATTTTCAAAATTTAAATTTTTCCAGGACGCATAAGGAAAGGAATCCGGCCCATACTAAGTGGTGTACAAAGGAAGTACAAAACAGAAACGGGTGATTCCATGGGTAAGCCGGGCAAAAAACTGAAGAAGATCTTTCTGATACTGGGAATTACCGGGGCAGTCTACGGAGGCTTCAAATACCTCCTGCCCCTGGTGGTTCCCTTTTTGTGCGCCTACCTGGCGGCCCTGTGGCTGGGACCGTCGGTCCGGTATTTTGAGCGGAGGCTCACGATCCGGCTGGGCGGGAAGGAGCGCAGGATCCCTGCGGCGGTCATCGGCGGCGCGGAGCTTCTTTTTATGGGAGCAGTCCTGGGCTGGCTTTTTTATCTTGGCAGCAGCCGGCTTCTGGCCCAGGCCAGGCTTTTCATGGTCCGTCTTCCGGAATGGCTTTCTGAGGCCGACCGGATCCTTACAGGCCTGTTTTTAAGCCTGGAGGAGAAGATGGGGCTGATGCCGGAAAGCCTTGTGGGCCTGGCCAGGGAGCTGGTCCGCGACGCGTCAGAGGCTGTGCGTCAGGCATCCCTTCCTCTTCTTATGACCAATTCTGTCAGCGTCCTGGCCTGGGCGGTCCGGGCTGTGGTATTTCTGGTGCTCTTTTTTGTGGCCGCAGTCATGACCCTGGAGGAAATGGATGAGATCCGGGAGAAAAAGAGCGGATCCATCTTCCACCGGGAATTTTCTGTCCTGGGAAGACGGATCGCGTCGGCGGGCAGCGCATGGTTTAAGACCCAGCTTGTGATCATGGCGGTGACGGCCATGATCTGTACCCTGGGACTGACCCTTCTGGGGAATCCGTATTCGGTGCTGCTGGGCCTGGGGATCGGGCTCCTGGACGCCCTTCCGGTGTTCGGGACCGGAGCGGTGCTGGTCCCCTGGGGAGCCTTCCTTCTCCTGGAGCGCCAGTGGTGGAGGGGGGCGGTGCTCCTTTTTATCTACGGCCTCTGCTATTTTATCCGGCAGTTCCTGGAGGCAAAGCTCATGGGAAGCCGCATGGGCCTTTCGGCGCTGGAGACCCTGTTCTCCATGTATGTGGGCCTGGAACTGTTTGGCGTGTCCGGCTTTTTTTTAGGGCCTGTGGGCCTGCTCATCATTGAGGATCTGGTGAAGCTCTACGGAGAGGATGGGGAAAGCCGTTGACTTTACTCATCTGACGTATTATCATAGACGTATTCCGGGTCCTCTGGCAGCCGGAGCTTCCGGAGCCGGGGACCATCGATCTGTTTACGCGGGGGAGAAAGAAAATGAATGAGAGATCTGGATCGAATCTGAAGGCCAAGCTGATCCTCTTAGCCGGAGTGTTCAGCTGTTCCATGTCGTCGGCGTTTTTCCGGTATATGACAGCGCCCAGTACCATTGCAGCCACCTACCGGCTGGGCTGGACGGTGCTTTTGCTGACGCCGCTTATTTTTTCCAAAAGGGAGACCAGGAAAGAGCTGCTTTCCTTAAAAGGGAAGGATCTGGCTTTCTGCGGCCTTTCGGGCCTGTTCCTGGCCATGCACTTTGTGGTATGGTTTGAGTCCCTGAGCAACACGTCCATTGCCAGCTCCACGGTGTTAGTCAATACGGAGGTGGCCTTTGCGGCCTTCGGATATCTGCTCTTTTTCGGAAAGAAGATCCGGAAAAAAGAGATCCTGGCCATCGGGATCGCCTTTCTTGGAAGCGTGGTCATCGCCATGGCCGATACGGGAGGCGGAGCCGGAAAGAACGCAGTCTTAGGCGATATCCTGGCTCTTTTAGCGGCCTTTTTCTCGGCCTGCTATACGCTGATCGGGACCAGGGAACGGAGCCATATGAGCACCATTGTGTATACATACGTCCTTTACTGGGGCTGCTTTTTATCCCTGCTGGTCTTCGACGCCGTTTCCGGCGTGCCCATGACCGGCTATGAGCCCATTAACTGGATCATGAGCCTGTGCCTGGCTGTGTTCTGTACCCTTTTGGGCCACAGCGTATTCAGCTGGAGCCTTAAGTTCTTAACGCCCACCTATGTGAGCACAGTGAAGCTGGCGGGGCCGGTATTTGCCTCCATCTCCGCGATCCTTCTGTTCGGGGAGATCCCGGGACTGATCCAGGTGGCGGGAGCTGCGGTTGTGCTGGCGGGCGTCTATCTGTACGCGAAAAATTCGTAGGAGGAGGACCATGGATCAGTTGGAAAAAGTGGGAAAAAAGCTCCTGGGCTCCCAGATCGAGGATTCCCTGATGGAGTACATATTAAATGAGCCGGTAGCCATCGGTGAAAAGCTCCCCAACGAATTTGAGCTGGCGGAAAAGTTCGGCGTGGGACGGAGCACCATAAGGGAGGCAGTGAAAAGCCTGGTATCAAAGGGCGTCCTGGAGGTGCGGAGGGGCTCGGGAACGTATGTGGTGAGTACCAGCTCCCTGGAGGAGGATCCTCTGGGGCTTGGCCGGTTTGAGGACAAATACCACCTGGCCCTGGAGCTTTTTGAGGTGAGGCTCATGCTGGAGCCGGAGATCGCCGCCCTGGCCAGCGAGTACGCGTCAGAGGAGGAGAAGGCGCAGCTTGAGTCTCTCTGCGACCAGGTGGAGCGCCAGTATACTGCCGGGATCAACCATATTAAAAAAGACATTGAATTCCATACCTGCATTGCAAAGTGCAGCCGGAACCGGGTGGTGGAAATCCTGATCCCCCTTATCAACTCCAGCGTGTCCACCTTTGCGACCCTGACCCGCCGGCAGCTGATGAAGGAGACCATTGAGACCCACCGGGCAGTGACCAATGCCATCCTGAAGGGAGATTCGGTGGGGGCCAGGTGCGCCATGATCATGCATCTGACCTATAACCGGCAGAAGCTCCTGGAGCTTCTGGAGGCCCAGGAAAAGGACTTGGAAGGCCGGAAAGAAGGGGAATAGGGCCAGGGGGCAGACGTCTGATGAATGACGGCAGATGCCCGGCCGGACGTATTGTGCAGAATGAATGAAAACAGCGGGTCCCAGACGGGAGAGACCGCTGTTTTTTTGTGCGAAAAAGAGAAAACCAAGGAAGAACATCTGATGTATTGACAATAATAGTCAAAATAAGTACAATGAAACCAGGATGTCATAAGACATCTGATGTATTTAAGAGTGAATCCAAAGAGGTATGTAAAAACGGGAGGTATGTTCACTATGGAAGCTGTAGCTTTAAACCCCGGCAGGCTGGTAGCCGCCGCTGTGATCGGATTGGTACTGCTGCTGATCATCAAATTTAAGGTGCAGGCAATGGTAGCGATCCTGATCGGCGCCATCGCCATCGGTCTTCTGGCCGGAATGCCCTATGAGCAGATCGTAACAGCCGTCAATGACGGTATCGGAAACACATTAAAGGGAATCGCCCTGTTAGTGGGCCTGGGATCCATGTTCGGCGCGATCCTGGAGGTCTCGGGAGGCGCCCAGACCCTGGCTGTGACCATGGTAAAGCGGTTCGGAGACCAGAAGGCCGCCTGGGCCTTGTGATCGCCATGCCGGTATTCTTTGACGCCGGCCTGATCATCCTGATCCCCCTGGCCTTCTCTCTGGCCAAGAGGACGAAGCGTTCCTCTCTGTTTTATGCGATCCCGCTTTTAGCGGGTCTTGCGGTGGGCCATGCGTTCATTCCGCCCACACCGGGTCCGATCCTGGTGGCCAACATGTTAAATGTGGACCTGGGCTGGGTCATCGGCATCGGGATCTTCTGCGGTATCTTTGCCATGATCGTGGCAGGACCAGTATGGGGCTCCATCTGCGGAAAGAAATATATGGTTCCGGTCCCGGAGCATGTGGCAAACCAGGCAGATATGGATGAATCCAAGCTCCCTGGCTTCTGGACCATCGTCGGGATCATTCTGATCCCCCTGGTACTGATCATCCTGGACTCTGTGGCTGGAGTGGTCCCGGCCATGGAAAGCCTCCGTCCGATCTTAGGCTTCCTGGGTGAGCCCTTTGTGGCCCTTCTGATCGCCACCGTTGTGGCAATGGTGATCCTGGGCGTAAAACATGGATATACCATGCCGGAGCTGGAAAAGATCATGACAAAATCCCTGGAGCCCACAGGACTGATCCTTCTGGTAACAGCCTGCGGCGGCGTGCTCCGCTATATGCTCCAGTATTCCGGCCTTGGAGATATCATCGGCCAGGCAGTATCCTCTGCAAACCTTCCCATCGTTGTGGTGGCCTTTGTGGTGGCAGCCCTGGTAAGGATCTGCGTGGGTTCCGCAACTGTGGCTATGACCATGGCGGCCGGGATCATCGCGGCCATGCCGGAGATCGCGGGCCTGTCCCCCTTATATCTGGCCTGCACCACGGCGGCTGTTGCCGGAGGGGCCACTGTCTGCTCCCACTTTAACGATTCCGGCTTCTGGCTGGTAAAATCCCTGGTGGGAATGGACGAAAAGACAACGCTTAAAACATGGACCATCATGGAGACCCTGGTGGGAGGAACCGGCTTCCTTGTGGCCCTGATCATTTCATTCTTTGCATAAATAGTTCAGTTTTTCTCAGATTAGAAAAGGAGCGGCAGTTATGAAGTTAAAAAGTCAGGAAATGCGGGAGCTGGCTCCAGAGCTGGATCCCTTACGTATCGGTACGGGCTGGAAGCCGGAGGATCTTTCCAAGCCCCAGGTAATGATCGAGAGCACCTTTGGAGACAGCCATCCGGGCAGCGGCCATCTGGATATCCTGGTGGAAGAGGTAAGAAAGGGCGTGGAAGAGGCCGGAGGCCACGGAGCCCGGTATTTCTGCACGGATATCTGCGACGGCGAGAGCCAGGGGACCGACGGCATCAATTACAGCCTTGTGAGCCGTGAGATGATCGCCAGCATGATCGAGATCCATGCCAATGCCACGCCCTTTGATGCCGGCGTATATCTGGCAAGCTGTGATAAGGGGCTTCCGGGAAATCTCATGGGCCTGGCCCGGGCTGACGTTCCGGCCATCGTGGTCCCCGGCGGCACCATGAACGCCGGTCCCGATATGCTGACCTTAGAGCAGTTAGGCATGTACAGCGCCAGATACCAGCGGGGCGAGATCGACGAGGAAAAATTAAACTGGGCCAAATGCAACGCCTGTCCCAGCTGCGGAGCCTGCTCTTTTATCGGAACAGCCTCCACCATGCAGATCATGGCCGAGGCCCTGGGCCTGGCTCTTCCGGGAAGCGCCCTGATGCCGGCCACCAGCCCGGATCTTCTGGATTTTGCCAGGGAAGCCGGCCGTCAGGCCGTGAAGCTGGCGCTGACTCCGGGAATGAAGCCCAGCGAGATCGTGACTCTGGAGAGCTTTGAAAACGCCATTCTGGTCCATGCGGCTATTTCTGGAAGCACCAACTGTCTTCTTCATATCCCGGCCATTGCCCATGAGTTTGGGATCGAGATCACAGGAGATACCTTCGACCGTCTCCACAGGGGCGCCCATTATCTTCTGGATGTACGTCCGGCGGGAAGGTGGCCGGCAGAGGTGTTCTATTATGCAGGCGGCGTTCCGGCCATCATGGAGGAGATCAAGGCGCATCTCCACCTGGATGTGATGACCGTTACAGGAAAGACCCTGGGCGAGAATCTGGAGGAGCTGAAGCGGAACGGCTTTTATGAGAGATGCGGAAAATGGCTTTCCGAGTTCAATGGCCGCTATGGCGTGTCTCTGACAAAGGAGGATATCATCCGTCCCTATGATAAGGCCATCGGCACCGACGGAAGCATTGCCATTCTCCGGGGCAATTTAGCGCCGGAGGGAGCGGTAATCAAGCACACCGCCTGTCCCAAGGAAATGTTCAAGGCTGTTTTAAACGCAAGGCCCTTTGACAGCGAGGAGGAGTGCCTGGATGCAGTGTTAAAGCACAAGGTCCAGAAGGGCGACGCGGTGTTCATCCGCTACGAGGGCCCCAAGGGCAGCGGAATGCCGGAGATGTTCTATACCTCCGAGGCCATCAGCAGCGATAAGGAGCTGGGCCGCAGCATTGCCCTCATCACCGACGGCCGGTTTTCCGGCGCGTCCACTGGTCCGGTCATCGGCCACTGCAGCCCCGAGGCTGTGGACGGCGGTCCCATCGCACTGGTGGAGGAAGGGGATCTGATCGAGATCGACGTGATGGAGAGAAAGCTCAATATCATCGGGATCCATGGAGAGAGAAAGACCATGGAGGAGATCGACGAGATCCTAAAGGAACGGAGAAAGAACTGGAAGCCCAGGGAGAAGAAGTACCAGAAGGGAGTGCTGCGGCTGTTCAGCGAACACGCGGCAAGTCCCATGAAGGGCGCATACCTGGAGCTTTAAAGAAATAAAAATGAGAGGGGCAGGTCTGCCATGGGCCTGCCCCTTTGGCTGTTATTTACGCGGAAACCGTGTTTTTTATGGTTCCAGCAGCTCCAGATTGATGGATTTTTCTGTAAAACCGTATTTTCTATACATTTCATACGCCGCCGTATTTTTTGCATTGACCTGCAGCTCAATGGCGTCCATATTTTTTTCCGCCTTTAATCCTTTCAGAAAATCAAACATTTTATGTCCAACACCGGCTCCCCGGTATGCTTCGTCCACAGCTATCCGGTCCACAAAAATAAAATCGCGGGTGGTATGCGACGGACCTTCCACATGCTTAAACATGATCTGGAGGATCCCGATCACCTGGTTCTTTTCGTTTTCCGCAACGAAGAACGTATGGTCCTCTGCGGCCTGCTGAAACTCTTCCATTGACATCAGATGACTGGTATGTCTGTAAATATCCGGTCTCCATTCCACATGCATATCCTGTACCTGTGAAAGTATTTTTACAGCTGCTTCGTAGTCCCGGGCCATGGCTGCCCTGATCTGAATCTGCATGATCCTCCGCTCCTTCTATAAAGTTTTTACGGATCCGTGAACCCTGTACGCGCCCAGGTCTTGCCGCCTTGCCGGCCGCCGGTCCAGGGAAAGCTCCTGCGCCGCAGGGCAGGTACCCGCTGGGATCATTTTAGCATAGGGAAAGGGGATTGTCCATGGGGATGAGCCGGAGGAAGCTGGATGGCGGAACGGTTATAATTGACAAGGGTAGAAAAAGGAATATAATAAAAGAAAGTTCTGGGAAATCCAGGGAATCGGGGCGGTTCATTATGTGGATGCTGTTTGCAGTGCTTTCTTCGATATTTGCGGCGCTGACCTCCATTCTGGCCAAGGTGGGGATCGAGGGAGTGAATTCCAATCTGGCGACGGCGGTGCGGACGGTCGTTGTGCTCATCATGGCCTGGGGAATGGTATTTCTCACAGGCGGACAGTCCGGGCTTTCCAGTATCGGGAAAAAGAGCTGGATCTTCCTGATCCTGTCGGGCCTTGCCACCGGGGCATCCTGGCTGTGCTATTATAAAGCCCTCCAGATGGGAGACGCGTCCAAGGTGGTGCCCATTGATAAAATGAGCGTTGTGATCACACTGATCCTGGCGTTTGTGTTTCTTCATGAGAGCGTCACGCCGAAGACCGTTCTGGGCTGTGTCCTAATCGGTGCGGGAACGCTTTTGATGGTGTTGTAGAAATCGGGCATACAAAGGAAGGGAGGAATCTGGATCATGATCTATGAGGGACAGATCTGCCGGGGACCCATGGAACGGTCCTCATTTATGCTGCCAGTGGCTGTGGGGTGCTCCTATAACCGCTGCCGGTTCTGCAACCTGTTTAAGCATCTGAAATACCGGCAGCTTCCCATGGAACAGGTGGAGGAGGAGATCCTCCGGGTACGGGCCCTGGGAGGCGACCCGGAAACCGTATTTTTAGGGGATGGAAACGCCTTTGGCCTGGAGACAGGCCATCTGCTGGAAATTGCCGGGAAGATCCGGCGCTCCTTTCCTTCCTGCCGTTCCATCAACATGGACGCGACAGTGACCAATATCCGGCTGAAAAGCGATGAAGAGCTGAGGGCTCTGGCTGCGGCGGGAGTGGGTCATCTGTATCTGGGCATTGAAAGCGGCCTGGACGACGTTCTGGGGACCATGGAAAAGGACCACACCCTGGAACAGGCCTATGAGCAGATCCAGCGGCTGCGTGCTGCGGGGCTTATTTATGACGCCCATATCATGACAGGCATCGCCGGAAGAGGGAGAGGACTGGAAAATGCAGAGGCCACGGCGGAGTTCTTTAACCGGACCAGACCGGAGCGGATCATTAACTTTTCTCTGTTTCTGATAGCCGGAACACCGCTATATGAGGATGCGAAGGCCGGACGGTTTTTTCCGGCCAGCGAGCTGGAGAATCTGGAGGAGGAGCGGAGGCTTTTGCAGCTTATGGAGTGGGAGGGCCAGCGCGTGGCCTACGATGGATTCCACGACTGTATCACCTTCCGGGTCCGGGGAAGGCTTCCCGGGGAAAAGGAGAAGATGCTCGGAATGCTGGACGGAGCCATAAAAGTGTGGAAAGAGAAGGAACCGGTCTTTGCGTGGGCGGAGAGGATACCGGACGCAGTGATCCTGAAAGAGTGACTGGGCGGTATGAGAAATCATCAGAAGGTTTGACATAACCGGTTCTGTTCATTATAATAAGTACAGATGCAGCCATCGCCTGCCGCCCGTTCTGGGGACAGGCGATGTGCCATATTACAGGAATAAGGAGCAAAAACTATGACATTTACTTACCCGGCGGTATTTACCCCCCATGAAGATGGAAAGGGCTACCATGCATTTTTTCCGGACCTGGAGTGCTGCGAGGCAGACGGGCCGGATCTGGAGGACGCCATCGAGAACGCCAGGGATGCGGCCTGCAACTGGATCACTGTGGAGATGGAAGAATTTGACAGCGATCTTCCATTTTCTACCCATGTGGAGGATATAAAACTGGAAGAGGGACAGCTGGTGAAAATGATCTCTGTACGGATCAAGCTTCTTCCGGATAACGATTAAGCTTCCGGACGCCGTATATAGGGCGGCCGAAGAAATAATGACACGCTGCAGTCCCTGCCTGGACCGGGAGGAGTATATACTGGTCTGTGGGACAAAAGCCAGAAGAAAGAGAGGTATGGTTTTGAAGAAAAAGATCAATGTGTTCGACTATGCGG
>ENA-ORTH01003497-ORTH01003497.1-human-gut-metagenome-genome-assembly--contig:-NODE-3497-length-10191-cov-3.475138_pt1 | contig 10191 bp, 10 predicted proteins | sample MGYA00241914_ERZ509192 | MGnify/ENA primary metagenome ERZ509192 (study PRJEB26280, sample SAMEA2338826) | human gut metagenome | biome: human gut; feature: human-associated habitat; material: faeces... | reverse complement strand
ACAACAAAACAGGCTGAATATCCCGCACTTTCCCGGTGCTTGATACTCAGCCTTTCCTTTGCAGTATACAATTAAAATAACGAAGTAGTTTTCTCTACCTCGTTATTATTTCTACTCATCTCATCTTCTGTCAATTCTGCTTCTTATCTGTGCGGATATACTATCTTGTATCCAATTGTCAGTCTCGCATATAAAATCAAGAGAATGATTGTTATTTCCGAGATGAGTAGATCTTTGTTCTGGGGGGGGTGTATAATAACAATTATTTTAAATGTAATTATGATTTTTGTCTTTTCATGTCATTCACTATTTTTGTATGGTGAAATTCCATTTTTAATTATGATCGCAATAGTATTTCTTTCCCGAAAAAGAAGATATGAACAGTATAGAATTAGAATATTGCTGAGAATGTTTTTAATTTATACTCAGAGCCAAATGATATAAAAGAATAAGTTTCTTGTTTACTGTTTGGGTAAATTGTATAAAAGATGATATAAATACCATAAAAGCCAAAATGGTTTTGCTTTCCTACTCTGTTGCAAATCAGATAGAAATTCACTAATGAGAATCGAACTCATACAAACTCCGGCAGTTTAGTGATATAGATTTTTATATTTTTTGAGTGTCATATGTTCAAGATTTCCTCCTTTCTTATGCTCGTAACTGTCCCTTTTTCTGTCCCTTTTTTATATGTCCCCTGACTGTCCCCTGATTTTCAAATAAGTTGCTATTACGGCGTTTTAAGATGATCTGTCAAGGGTTCAAGTCCCATCTTCCGCACGGAAGAAACCCTTGCTTTTATAGTAAGGGTTTTTTATTTGTTTTGGCAACAACGTAAAACGCAGGCTTACCAAGGGTTCTGGCGACCGCTTACAATCTCAGAATATGTCATCCATCAGTTTTGGTGTTTCTTCCATGAAATATACTTTTATTTCTGATTTTGCCACATTATCTTTTTATGTTCCTTTGTTCTCCACCTTCCTCCTCTATAATCCGGCAAATACCGTTTTCTTTCCTCCCATTCGCTTCTGAACATATGGTAAGAATATCATATCATGTGCCAGGGCAGATTTCAATCAGTCTGATAATTACCATCCTCATACATTTTTCGGATGTGTACAAAACTCAAAAAACAATATTTTACGATTTCTGCTTGACATTACCCTTCTACTATAGTATTATATTTTTCGGACAGCCGATAAGAAAGGCTTTGCGGAAGTGTCGGAACTGGCAGACGAGCAAGACTAAGGATCTTGTGACTATTGCAGTCGTGTGGGTTCAAGTCCCATCTTCCGCATATCTTAATTATGTGCCGGAAGCCTTGTATTTTCAGGGTTTCCGGGTTTTTTTATCTCAGGGAAATAGATGATTTTTAAGTCCCCCGCAGTCCCTTTGAGAGAATTTTCTGGCTTTTCTTCCAGTACTGATCTCACTAACTGGTCTGTTTCTTTTTGGGACTCTACGTTAAAAATATAGTGACGTAATGTCGTTGCTTCATCTGCATGTCCCAACACATCTTTTACTACACTTACATTTACCCCATTATGATACAGCTTGGATGCATAGGTTTTTCGAATCTTGTGCATGGTTTTTACAGGAATTCCAATTTGTTTACAGCCTCTTCGAACTTGAGCATCTACCGCATCTGGTGTTAATACTCCATTTCTTCCTACAAATAAATACTCTTTGTAGCGGAATCCATATTTCTGATTCAAATCTATAGTTCTTTGAATCAGTTCTTTTGCACGTTTTGTCAATGGCAACCATCTATCCCCGTCTGCTGACTTGGTATACTCCACAACAAAAAATCCAAGACTTTTCATGTTCTGTAGATCGGATGTATCAAATCGTTCCACAAGCTGCCTATGGATATGAATACGATCCCTTTTTATATCCCTTAAAGACAGAGCGAGCAATTCTCCCTTTCGTGTACCAAGTTCAAAATCTAGCATCACTGCAAGACAAGCAGTACTCTGTGGATTATTTTGCAATCCCCGTTCCATTTCCTGACATAAAAGTTCTTTTTCTTCGTCTGTATAAACCTGTGTACTACTTTCTGGTTTTTTTGTTGGGGTAAACTTTTTACGATTCACTTTATTCCTGTATGGTGTTTTATCCGTATAGTCAGAATCTATCGCATATTCATAGACCTGTTTTGCGATTCCACACATATTATAAAATGCTTTTTTCTGCAATTTATATTCATCCATCACATCATTAAAAAAATTATCCATATCGATTTTAGTAATATCCAGAAATGGTTTTTGGATGAATGGGTGCGGTTCGTAGAATTTTTTCCAGTCTGCCATCATTCTGCGAATAGTAGTGCTACTTACTTCACGAGTCTTATAATCCATGAATTCATAAAATAATTCTTCAAAAGACAGATTTATTAAATAAGAATCACTCTTCTTCTTTTCTGTCAATTTCTCGTATTCCAGAGTGTAAGCCACAATTTCATCTTCAAGATCTCGTTTGTTCTTTCTGTTTATTCTTTTTTTCTTAGACTCTGACCACATGAATGGAACATGTGTGTACCATCTTTCTTCTTTTTGGCTAAACCAAATGGAATAAGGATGCTTTTGTAACACTTCTTTTCTTTTTGTCATCTCTATCTGCTCTTGAACATATGACAAGTTTATCATATCATGTTCAATAGCATACTTCAATAATTCTCGTTCTTCCATCTATATATAAAAAGGAGCCGGGATATCCCTTTATACTGGCCAGTGGCTCCGACTCCTTTCTTAATTTTACTCTATTGTATTATTATTTTGACGTTCACAATGCGGACACTGATACTCACTCATTAATTCAAACATTCCATCTCCACGATCTTCACGCCATTGAACTAATTTCAACTGGTTCAAACATGTCGGACACAGCTCGTATCGTTCGCACAGGTCTTGTGCTCTTCTTCGGAAAGATTCATCGCCTGTATACACTGTAAGTTCAGATAGTGCTCTGACTTGCATTTTGGGTTCTTTACAAAAACTTTCTCCTAGAGCCGTTATGATACAATCTGCATATTCTAAACTATTCATTATGGCTATTTCTCCTGTTTATGTTCAGACTCTTTTGGTTTCTTAATAGATATAAGTCGCATATTATGAATCCAATGGTCTGTTTTGATAATAGTGTGGAGTCTGATTTTCAGCTCATTAATTTCTTTATTGATTGAAACATTCTGCACAATTAATCCAACAATGATAATTGGCTGAATCAGATCAAGAACCTGTTGTAATGTATAATTCATTTTTACTTCTCCTTTATCATCTTCAAAAACTCTTCTTCAGAAATAATCGGAATACCAAGTTCCTTGGCTTTCTTGTTTTTACTGCTGTTGCTATTCTTATCGTTGTTTATTAAATAGGATGTTTTTGTTGTTACAGATCCAGTTGTTTTACCACCAAATCGCTCTATTTCTTCCTGTAAAGCCTTTCGATTCTTATAATGAGAAATAGTGCCAGTAATACAGAAAATCTTTCCAGATAAGGCAGAACTGCTTTCAGATGGCTGATTTTCTGGAAAATGCAAGTGTTCCAGTAGCTTTTGATAATCTAATCTATTCTTCATATCGTCAAACCAGCGGTAGATTTGCGTATTTACAACATACCCAATTCCAGAGATTTGCGAAAAATCATAACGATCTGCAACCGCCTGATTGAATTCCTCAATATTGTTATGCATGGCCTTGGCAATATCCTTTGCTGTTTTGTCACCTATGCCCGGAATAGACAGAGCAGCTAAGAAACGGTTCAGTGTTACTTCTCTTGATCGTTCAATGGAATCTAAGAGCTTTTGAACGGACTTTTCCCCGAATCCAGGCATCATCTGTATCACATACTGGAAACGATCTAGTTCATAAATGTCAGAATACGTCTCTAACATATTTGCATCAATGAATTTTTTCAGGTTGGCTTCAGACAGTCCATCGATGTTCATCTTTCCTCTGGACACAAAATTGGATAGTTTTCCAAGCAATTTCCCTTTACAGTTTGGATTTGTACAGATTAACACTTCCGTATCATTCTCTTTTACGATCTTAGTTCCACTACCACAACACAGACAAATTTTTGGTGGAACAATCGGATGATGTAATGAACGATCAAGATTGTCAGCCACCTGTGGAATAATCTGATTTGCTTTATAAACTACAATCTTGTCTCCATAGCTCAGTTTCAAGTTCTTCATAATCGTAATATTATGTAACGATGCTTTGGTAACTGTAGTGCCACCCATTTCTACAGGATCAAATACTGCTGTTGGTGTCAGAACTCCTGTCTTTCCCATTGTCCATTCAATATGACGAATTTGGGTTTTCACCAAAGCATCTTCGTACTTATAAGCAATCGAATATCGGAAAAATTTCTCAGTCCTTCCAAGTGACTCACCATAAGAATTTGATATATATCCCATTACAGCTCCGTCGTATGGATATCCAAGGTTGGTTGCTTCGTCACGCACAGATTGCAAAATTTCTGGCAGGCAATTACACCCAACTGGATATTCCCAGAACGGAACGATCGTGAATCCTAAATCTCGTACCATACACAATCTTTTTGTAACAGAATCGTACTGATCGAATCCCTTAATAATTCTCCATGCTACAAATTGCATACGTCGCTCTGATGCAATTTTGCTATCTAGCATTTGTAAAGTACCAGATACCAGATTCCTTGAATTCTTAAATTTTTTATCTTGTTCAAGTTTATCGTTAATCTGATGAAAAGTACGATAATCAATAATCATTTCACCATCGATAATCAGCTCTTCTTTGTATGGAATTTCTTTCGGAATGTTCGTAACAGTCATCGCATTATGCAGACAGTCCACACCGATTTCCCCATCTCCACGAGTTTCCGCAGATACCAATTTACCATCCAGATACCTTAGTGAAGTCGTTAAACCATCCAATTTGATGGACACCCAACAATTCTGACCATTGGAAAATTCTTCTAATTCTTCGACTGTATGTGCTTTATCCAAAGATAACATGGAGTGATTATGCTGTACTTTCTTTACAGCGTCACGGATCTCATAGCCAACGCGATGTGTAGGAGAATCAGAAAACACAACTCCGGTTTCAGATTCCAATTTTTTCAGAGATTCATATTTCTGATCCCATTCTGCATCCGTCATAATTGTATGCCCGCCATTGTAATAAGCGTCCGATGCTTGATTCAGCTCTTCAATTAAAGCTTTCATTTCTAAATGTTTTGACATACTCGAAATTCACGCTCCTTATTTATTGGTGCTACCAATACCGCCTGTGCGTTCTGTAGTTACTTCTTCCTGATCTGCTACTCCAAATGGAACAAATAAAGCTTGTACAATTTTATCTCCTGCTTTTAACTGAAGAATATGATCTCCGTTATTGCGAACACTTACAAAGATATGACCTTCGTTATCTGGGTTATTGTAATAATCGCAATCAATAATTCCTGTTGTGTTATTTAATGACATGCGGTGTTTAATACCAAGGCTACTACGAGGGAAAACCATCATGACATATCCTTCTTCCATCTTACATTTCAATCCAGTAGGAATCATAGCAGATGCTCCCGGAGCAAGATTGCAATCAAATGGAATACAAATATCATGTCCTGCTGACTGCTTTGTTGCTCTAACTGGAAGAGTAATATTCTCATAAAGTTTTTTCATATCTATAAATCTTGCGTTAAAAATATGTTTCTTCCCATCTTTCTCAAACTGTTCAAATGAGACTTTTTCAAAATCTGCTACTCTGTTCACTACTCTTTCTACTCTATTCACTATTCTTGCCATCTTTTTTGCCACCTTTTCTTAATATTTTGCAATCGATCATCTTTTTGATATATTCGTTCAATTTCTTTTTTGTTGTATCTACAACGTAATTCTTCCCATATCTTTGATTGTAAAATGAAGAATATAGAGATCCTGTATTGTTGTCGATTATTTCATATTGGAAACTTTTTTCTTCCATATTAATGCTGAAGTCTAACGATAAAGTCGAACGTCCTTTATATAGACAAATCGGTACGCTTAATCGATATGTGTTACCATATTTCCTGAATCCAAAAGAAATAAGTCTTGTATGCGTAACTGTTTTATTCACTTTTATTGCCTGCATCAAAAGCTCCTTTTATTATAGGGGCAACGTATTGTCGCCCCTCAGCAATTACATTTCGTCATGGAGTGTTCTTGAGATAACCTCGTCCTGCTGCTCTTTTGTCAGCTTATTGAAATTTACTGCATATCCTGATACACGGATGGTGAGTTGTGGATACTTTCCCGGATGATCCTGTGCATCTTTCAGAAGTTCCGGACTGATTACATTCACGTTTAAATGTTGTCTGCCAAATTCGCCGTCAAAATATACATCAAGTAATTCCGTAAGATTTGTAATCTGTGTTTCGCTTGCGCTTAATTCTCCCACAGTACAACCTCTTTCTGTTTAAGAGATTTCTGAACATCAATTACTCTCTGGTTTGTGCTGCCAGCCCACGGATATGCCACATCTGCTTTATTCTTTTCAAAAGGCCCGTCTACTAAAACGTCAATGTAATTCAAGCTTGCTAATCTGTATATTGCTTCCATATTGAGCAACTGAAAATGATAAATTTCTTCCCACGTATATCCCGTATATACCCAAATTGTTTTATTCGGGAATCGATGTTTAATTTCTATGATCAATTTCAATATTTGTTCCATGTTGGAATCATAGAACGGATCTCCTCCTGTAAAAGTAATTCCTGCAATATACGGCTTTTCTAATTCAGCAAATAATTCTTCTTTCGCATTTACATCAAATTCAATTCCGCTCTCAGCATCCCATGTTTGCGGATTTTGACACTGATTGCAGTAATGATCACATCCTGAACACCATAAGCATACGCGAACACCAGATCCATTTAACATATCGTCTGTAGTAATATTGTGATAGTTCATTGTTGATCTCCTTTACATTGATACTCGCTCTTTAATCTCTACATTTTTTGCCGGATTATATCTTGTATCTCCATGAACACGAGTATATCCAAGATATCCATTCATTCGATCAATTTTAGTGATGGAGGAACTTCCGCACTGAGGACAGACATCCATATCTAACTGTTCGTATCCGCAATCTTCGCAATAACATAATGATAAATTGACACCCTCATAAAATCCCTTTTCCATTGCTCTTTTAATTAAAGTAACTACGGCCTCTTTATTGTAATTTACCGGATACCGACAATACTGAATTTTACCGCCATTAAAATAATTCCAGAATCTTTCTTCTAAATCCTGTTTTTGAATCGGAGAAATATCTTCTGTTACATGGCAGTGAAAACTGTTGCTAACGTATTCACGATCAGATACATTTTCAATAATTCCGTATTTTTTGCGGAATTGTTCTACCTGCAGTCCGCAAAGTGATTCTGCCGGTGTTCCATAAATTGCATATAATAACCCATCTTCTTTTTTAAATTCTGTAACCTTATCATTAATATATTTCATTACTTCTAAAGCAAAGTATCCATCTTCTGCAATAGATTTCCCATTATAGAGTCTCTGTAATTCGTTTAAAGCAGTGATACCAAACGATAATGTCATGGGCTTTAAGATTGGCTTAATTTTGTCTGACGGGTTTAAATCTCCTCCATACAAGCCGCCTTCACAAAATGCAACTGGATCAACAGATGCTTTCATTTCTCCGAGATAATCATATGTTCTTTTATGTATTCCACGAATCATTTCAAGATAATGATCAAGGACTGCATAAAAATCTTTGGATTCATTTCTTGCTTTTTGTAGAATCATCGGCAAGTGCAGAGAGACTACTCCTAAATTAAATCGCCCCTCGAATACTGGTTTATCTTGATCGTCTGCTGGTTCCATTCCCCCACGTTCATACCACGGGGACAAGAAAGCTCTACACCCCATCGGGGAAACCACTTCACCGTATTTCTTATACATTTCAGAAACGTACCCATCCCCTGTGAGAGAAAGCCAATCTGGATACATTGTTTTCATGCTACATTCAATTCCTGCATTAAACACATCTTCGTTAATACATCCAGACCCATGCAAGTTTTTATCATAAAGGAAAACAAGTTTCGGGAATAATACAGGCCTTTTGTGTCCTTTTTTGCCTTGTCCATTTTTATGAACATTTAAAAATGTAATAGATGCCATCTTACCAAATTTGGTAGTGTCAAGTCCAAATGTCATAGTAACGAATGGATAATCTCCACGTGCGCTTCCGACGGTATTAAGCTTGTATTCAATTCCTTGCCATCCCTGTTCAAACTCTCGGCGTACTTTCTTCATTGCATACTTATCAGCCTTACTACCTACTGATCTATCAATACCAAGTCCAGTTGCACCGAATATAATATCTACATATTCTTGAATATAAAAATCATAAGATTTTTTTGCATAAGGAACCAAAATACTATCAACACGAGGAATTGTAAATCCACCATACTGTTGTGCAGCTACGGAAAGAATAATGTCTCCCATTACATCGAATGCTGTATCTAAAGTATTCGGTTCGTTATACCATTGATTTGCCATTTCGAAACCATCTTTCATGACTTCTCCGACTCTAAAAAGACAGCAATTAAAAGTATCTCTTCTTGCGGACATATCGTGAACATAGATATATCCGTCATTACATGCTTGCTTTTCTGCTACAGTCATGAAAAACTTTTTGTATAAATTCTTGTTGAGGACATTATAAATTAAACTCCGTTTTGTTGCGACAAGTGCAGAATCCGTATTGGCGTTATCTTTGTCTCCAATGTACATGATCGACTGACTTTTCTCATATACTTCATCCATCATATGAACAAAATCTAATTTATAATTTCTGTATTCTTGATATGATTTCCCTACAGAAGGATACAGTGCAAGTAGTACATTTTCGACAACATTATGAATATAAGAAACTGGAATTTGTTCTTCCTCAAAATTCTCGGATTCTAGTTCTTCATATACTCTATTGCAAATTACGCTGTAATCATCCTCTGTCATTGTTACCATTGATCTTGCCGCTGCTTTATTTGTAGCATCAATGATCTTTTGATCATCATATGGCTGTAATGTTCCATCTTTTTTAATTACTGTAAACACCTAAATCGGCTCCTTTCCAATTTCTTTTACATCAACATGTTCTAAAGATTTGATATATTTAATTAAGTGCATCCAATTCATTACTCTGGTGTATTTTGTATTATCTTTGTTCCAAGGATACTCTTTCCCAAACAGTATCTTTTCCTTTGCATTACTGGTATCTAAATTACTCAGCTTATCATCAATGAAAATTCCACCGGACATATCTACACATGATTTATCCTGATATTCTTTTAGATTCACTCCACAAAAATCTACGAATGACAAATGTTGTTTAATCCATTGTTCTTTTGCTCGTAAATTAGGCGAATACCCATGAGACACTACGATAATCTGGTAATCATCTCGTAATCTTAAAAGACAAGGATACGCACCTATCATCTTGCGTAACCTTTGAAAAAAGCGTGGTGTGTTAAAATACCAGTCGATCAATTCTTTCGAAGCGCAGGCACATTCTGAAAACTCGTATGTCTGTATTTGGTTTGAATGAACAGGTTTAAACTTTTTATAATGAGAAAAATCACTGTTATACAAAGCACAAATGGTACCAATGGTATCTACGATTACCCCATCGAAATCTACATAAATGATTGGTTTGTTTAATTCATATTGAATCCAGTGACACACTTGATCTACCGATTCTTTAAAAGGCTTCATGTTTAGTAAAGAGTAATTTGCATATTTCCATTTTTCATAATCAGAAAATTGTTCCGATTCGGATTCATATCTGGATTCGAACTTTTCTATATCATCCCCTCGTGCTATTGCTCTCTCTTTGGCGATTTCTTTAGGAATCCAAACATAAATCTCAACAAATCTGTACTTATCCCTACATTTATATTTCAGAGAATCGACTCCTTTTGGATCAATAACATACACATCAGACTGATCAATCACATCATAAGTGGTAAAATATTGATATCCATTAATTTCTGTGTATGCTGCGATCTGGTCTTTGTACCTATCCACTTCTTCTTCAGTAATAAAAATGTGATCCGAATCCATCTCTTCACCTGGGCGCATCGGACGTGTCGTATAAGATTTTACCAATTTCAATCTCATTTTCTCGCATACTTCTCTGGCGATGCTTGA
>ENA-ORTH01003491-ORTH01003491.1-human-gut-metagenome-genome-assembly--contig:-NODE-3491-length-10210-cov-4.411423_pt1 | contig 10210 bp, 10 predicted proteins | sample MGYA00241914_ERZ509192 | MGnify/ENA primary metagenome ERZ509192 (study PRJEB26280, sample SAMEA2338826) | human gut metagenome | biome: human gut; feature: human-associated habitat; material: faeces... | reverse complement strand
ACGCCCACGATGTCGTCGGCCGATCAGCCGCGCGACAGGTCGTTCACCGGGGCGGCGATACCCTGCAGGATGGGGCCGAGCGCCTCGGCCTTCGCCAAGCGCTGCACCAGCTTGTAGCCGATGTTGCCCGCATCGATGTCCGGGAACACGAGTACGTTGGCGCGACCCGCGACAGGAGAGGCCGGCGCCTTCGCCGCGCCGATCTCGGGAACGATGGCGGCGTCCAGCTGCAGCTCGCCGTCTACCGCGAGTTCGGGCACGAGCTCCTTCACCTTGGCCGTCGCGCGCACCACCTTGTCGGAATCGTCGTTTTTGGCCGAGCCGTAGGAGGAATGCGACAGCATGGCGATGACCGGCTCGGCATCGGCGAACAGCGACCGCCACGCCGCCTCGGCGTTGATGGCGATCTGGGCCAGGCGATCGGCGTCGGGCTGCACTTCCAGGCCGCAGTCGGAGAAGATGAAGGTGCCGTGGTGGCCCAAGTCGCAGTCGGGCACGTTCATGACGAAGAACGAGCTCACCATCTGCGCGCCAGGAGCGGTCTTCAGGATCTGCAGGGCCGGGCGCAGCACGTCGCCGGTGGAGTGGCAGGCGCCCGAGACGAGGCCGTCCGCTTCGCCCATCTTCACCATCATCATGCCGAAGTACAGCTCGTTGTCCATAAGCTCGAGGGCTTGCTCGAGCGTCATGCCCTTCGCCGCGCGCAGCTCGGCCAGCTTCTCGGCATAGGGCTCGCGCAGCTCGGAGGTGCGGAAGTCGACGATGCGGGCGCCCTCCAAGTTGCAGCCGGCAGCGGTGATGTCGTCGGCGTCGCCCAAGACGATGAGGTCGGCGATGCCCTCGGCGAGAATCGCCTCGGCGGCCTTGAGGGTGCGGATGTCGTTGCCCTCGGGAAGCACGATGGTCTTCTTGTCGGCCTTCGCGCGGGCGATCATGGAATCGAGGAACTGGCTCACGGGAACGTCCTTTCTCACGGGTATCCTGCCCTCATGATAGAGCACGGGCCGTCGCCCCGCACGGCGCGACCGTGCGGCAGGTTCATTTATTCGGTTTGTATGGGGTTTGGAGGCCATCGGATGCGGGCTGGGTACAATATCCTCCGAACGACGCCGCCCGAGCGCCGGCGCCCCATTCGCATCAACGAGTACGAGGGAGAGAACCCGTTATGGCCGTTAATTACGCCGATTTCCGCGATATCGCCATCGAAGACTACGACGCCGTCGTTGTCGGCTCCGGTTTTGCCGGGGCTGTCAGTGCCCGGCAGCTTGCCGAAGAGGGCGGTCTTCGCGTGCTCGTCATCGAGAAGCGCGCGCACATCGCCGGCAACATGTACGACGAGTACGACGAGGCCGGGGTGCTCGTGCACCGCTACGGGCCGCACATCTTCCATACCAACGACCAGCGCGCCTACGACTATCTTGCCCGCTTCACCGAGTGGTCGAGCTACCAGCACCGGGTGCTTGCCGATTGGTATGGCACCTACATGCCCGTGCCCTTCAACAAGAACTCCATGGAAATTGCCTTCGGCGACGAGAAGGCGGCCCGGCTCATCGAGAAGCTCGTCGACACCTTCGGCGACGAGCGCAAGGTCACCATCAACGAGCTGCGCGCCCAGGAGGATCCGGAGCTTCAGGAGGTGGCGGACTTCGTCTACCAGAACGTGTTCCTCTACTATACCCAGAAGCAATGGGGCCTCACTCCCGAGGAAGTGGATCCCTCGGTGACCGCGCGCGTGCCCGTGTTCATCTCCCGGGACAACCGCTACTTCCAGGACGCCTTCCAGGGGATGCCGATCGATGGCTACACGCGCCTGTTCGAGAACCTGCTCGGCCACGAGAAGATCACCGTCTGCCTGGGCACCGAGGCGGAAAGCGTCTTCGATCTCGTCTTCGCCGGCCGCGAGGAAGACGCCCCCTTGGAGGCCATTCATATCAAGGGCGCGTCCTTCGAGGGACCCATCGTCTACACCGGCCCCCTCGACGAGCTGTTCTTGGGACGCTTCGGGCGCTTGCCCTACCGCTCCCTCGATTTTGTCTACGAGACCTTCGACGAGACCTACCATTTGCCCTGCGGCACCGTGAACTACACGGTGACCGAGGACTACACCCGCATCACCGAGTTCAAGTGGCTCACGGAGCAGACCGGCGACAAGACCACCATCATGCGCGAGTACTCCCGGGCCTACGAGGATCCGGCGACCCAGATTCCCTACTACGCCATCATCAACGATGACAACGACGCGCTCTACGCGCGCTACCGCCGCCTGACCGACGCGCTGCCGAACTTCCATCCGCTGGGGCGTCTGGCCGAGTACCGCTATTTCAACATGGACAAGGTGGTCGCCGACGCCCTGGCCGCATCCGAGAAGATCCTGACGGAGACGGCCGACGCCTAGGACGCCGCGCGAGGTGGAACACCCGCGCACCGAGACCCCGACGAAGGAGGCGCTTTTGAAGACCATCACGTTCGCCGTGCCCTGCTACAACTCGGCAGCCTACATGGATCATTGCGTGGAGACGCTGCTCGCCTGCGGCGAGGACATCGAGATCCTGCTCGTGGACGACGGCTCGACCAAAGACGACACGGCGGCCATCTGCGACCGCTGGCAGAACGAGTACCCGGACATCGTGCGCGCTATCCATCAGCCCAACAAGGGCCATGGCGGCGCAGTGAACACGGGGCTCGCTCACGCGACGGGCTTCTACTTCAAGGTGGTCGACTCCGACGACTGGCTCGACACCGATGCCCTGCAGCAGGTCCTGGCCGAGCTGCGCGCCCACCTCAACGACGAGCAGCCGCTTGATTTGATGATGGCCAACTATGTCTATGAGCATGTGGCCGACAACACCCGCAACATCGTCGACTACAAGGGCATCCTGCCCGAAGGCCGCGTTTTCACCTGGGAGGAGATCGGCAAGTTCCCGCCGAACAAAAACATCCTGATGCACAGCGTCATCTACCGCACCGAGGTGCTGCGCCGCAGCGGCATGGAGCTGCCCAAGCACACCTTCTATGTGGACAACATCTTTGTCTACCAGCCGCTGCCTCAGGTCAAAACCATCTACTACATGAACCTTGACCTCTACCGCTACTTCATCGGGCGCGAGGATCAGAGCGTCAACGAGGCCAACATGATCAAGCGCGTTGACCAGCAGCTGCGCGTCACCCGCATTATGATGAACGCGGTCGATGTCTACGCCCTGCCGCCGGAGCAGGCCAAGCTGCGTGCCTACATGCTGAACTATTTCTCGATGATGATGGCGATCTCCAGCATCTTCCTGACGCTGGACGGCAGCAAGGAGGCACTGGCCAAGCGCCGCCAGCTGTGGGATGACCTCAAGGCACACGACGGCCACCTCTACCGCCGCTGCCGCTTCTCGGTGGCGGAGGGCTGCAACCTGCCCGGCTGGCTGGGCAGCAAGATCAGCATCGGCGGCTACCGCATCGCCCAGAAGATCTTCAAGTTCAATTAAGGAAGTTTTATGCGTAATTACGATGTTATTTTGTTCGATTTGGACGGCACGCTCACCGACTCCGCGCCGGGCATTTTAAACTCGGTGCGTTACGCCTGCCGCAAGCTGGGACTGCCTATCCCCGGCGAGGAAACGCTGCGCCGCTTTCTCGGCCCGCCGCTTATTGCCTCCTTCCGGGAGCTGATGGGGCTGGACGCCGCCGGCGCAGACCGCGCCGTCAGCGCCTTTCGGGAGTATTTCCCCACGAAGGGCCTGTTTGAGAACGAGGTCTACCCGGGCGTCCCGGCCCTGCTGGCCGATCTGAAGGCTGCCGGGAAAACCGTCATCCTCGCGACGAGCAAGCCCGAGGCGTTCGCCAGGCGCATCATGGAGCACTTCGATTTAGCGCAGTACTGCGATTTTATCTGCGGTGCCACGCTGGATGAGACCCGCACCGACAAGGCCGAGGTCATTGCCTACGCACTGGAAACTGCGGGCATCACCGACAAGACCGGCCTTGTCATGGTCGGCGACCGCGAGCATGATGTGCTGGGTGCCAAAAAGAACGGCCTGCCCTGCATCGGTGCTGTCTACGGCTACGGCACAGCCGAGGAGCTGACCGCCGCCGGGGCCGCTGCTCTGGCTGACACGGTGGACGAGCTGCACAAGCTGCTGCTGGGATAAATCAAAGGGGAGACAGCCCGCGCTGCCTCCCGTTTTTTATTGGTCTCGGTCGTTGTAATAGAGATACCACCCGCGGAAGCCGTATCCGATGCCGAGAGCGCCCAGCACCAGCAGCACAGCCGCCTTGTCGGGCCAAAGCGGCATATTCCGGGTGCAGACCCAGACCACCGCCAATGCAAGGCATACAAGCATCGGCAGGCCGTAGTGCAGCAATCTCTGCACCCGCAGCCGCTTCGGGTCACTCTCCACCGCCAGCGCTGATGGATCGCACACCTCGCACCGCACCCGCAGGATCGGGATATTGCGCACATGACTCGAATACCGCACGGCCCTGTACTCGATGCCGTCCAGCATAAACCGCGGCGTCATGCCCTCATGGGTGATGACGATCTCCTCGCCGCAGTTAGCCGCCCAGGCCAACAGCTCGGCGGTAAACTCCTGCGGGGTTGCAATGGCGGTGTCCGGCGTAAAGGTAAACTGCCGCTTATGCTCGGCTGCCGCCATTTTCCGATAGTCCTGCACCCAGCCGGTAAACCAGCCGCCCGCCGGGGCAGGGGAGTCCATCCGCTCAAGGCAGCTGTCCACATCCAGCTCTGCCGCCGTTCGGTCGCCGGCGGCCAGCTCCGTACAGAAGGCTGCGGCTGCCGCCAGCTTTTGCTGCTCGGCCTCCAGTCGTTGCCGCTGGCGTTCGGCAGCCTCGGCCAGCGGCAGGGTGCCGTTCAGCACAGTGCCGATCTCCTCGACCGGCATATCCAGTGTGCGCAGCATCCGGATCAACTTCAGGGCGCGCACATCCGCCTGCGAATAGATGCGATACTCATTTTCAGGGTTGCGGGCAGGGGTCAGCAGCCCGGCCTGCTCATAATAGCGGATATTGCGGGCGGACACGCCCGATTGCTCCGCTGCCTGCTTGATGTTCATAACATCACGCTCCTTTCGCTCTCACATTACACCCTGCACCCACTGGAAGGTCAATACTTTTCGTAAAATAACCATACCATATTTGTAAAATTTGTGCTATACTATTTTCATATATCAATACAAAAGAGGGAATTTATCATGTACAAACCCGGTGACGATAAATTAGAAGTCCGCGAACTGCTTGTCAAGGCGTTCGCCAGCGCGTGGGAGGCCGGCGACAAGGCCGTTGACCGCGACACCTACATCAATTCCAGCATCAATGTGATCGACTCTCTGCAAGTCGGCCCCGAGATGATCTACGGCGAGGAGGGCCAGGGCCTGCTGGACGACGAGCTTGACCATCTGCCCGATATGCTGCGTGCCGACGGCGCGTGGGTCTACTACGCCGTGCCCGCAGAGAACTACTTCATCCTGACCTGGATGGAGGACGCCGAAAAGGCCGCCGCCAAGGTCAACTCCCTGAAGGACGAGGATGACAGCCTGGCCTGCATCGTTGACCTGACGCAGGAGTGGACCCGCGCCGCAGAATAACCGCCGGAAACGCCGCGAGAGGGGAGGGGAACGCATGAGCCGCGATACGATACGTCTGCCGCACGACGCCTACCGACTGCTGCAGACGCTGCGTGCTGCCGGGCACAGTGCCTACGTGGTGGGCGGCTGCGTGCGCGACAGCCTGCTGGGTCGTCTGCCCGGCGACTGGGACATCTGCACCTCCGCCCGACCCGACGAGATGAAGGCGCTGTTCTGCAGCCAGCGCCTGATCCTGACCGGCGAAAAGCACGGCACGGTGGCCGTCATTCTGCACGGAAAGCCGTATGAGATGACGACCTACCGTCTGGACGGCAGCTACCGCGACCACCGCCACCCCGATAACGTACAGTTTGTGGACGACCTGGCCGCCGACCTGGCACGGCGGGATTTCACGATCAACGCCATGGCCTACGCCCCCGGCGAGGGAGTCATCGACCTGTACGGCGGGCGCTGCGATCTGGCCGCGCGTGTCGTGCGGTGCGTCGGCACGCCTGCGGACCGCTTTGCCGAGGATGCGCTGCGCATCCTGCGGGCGCTGCGGTTCAGCGCAAAGCTCGGCTTTGCGCTGGACACCGCCACTGACGCCGCAGCGCTGGCCGCGCGCGACACGCTGCGCACCGTCAGCGCCGAGCGGCTTTACACCGAGCTGGACGGCCTGCTGCTGGCCCCGGGGGCCGGGCAGACACTGGCGCAGTACGGCGAGATTTTAAGCGGCGCTGTGCCGGAGATCCTGCCCTGCATCGGCTGCACCCAGCCCGGAAAATGGCATTGCTACGACGTCTGGCAGCATTCTGCCGCCGCCGTGGGCGCACTGGACCTGCGCGGGCAGGACACCCGCGGCGTGCGGGTGCTGTGCTGGGCCACGTTTTTGCATGACATTGCCAAGCCGCTCTGCCGCAGCGTCGGGCCGGACGGGGCTGCGCATTTCAAAGGCCACAACCAGCGCGGTGCGCAGCTGGCGCGGGTCATCCTGCGCCGCCTGAAGGCCCCCGCCTACCTTGTGGACGGCGCGGTGGGGCTGATCGCCGTGCACGACGCACCGCTGCCCGCCGACGATGTGGGCATTTTAAAGCTGCTGAACCGCAGCGGGGCGATCTTTCTGCGCCGTCTCTGTGCGCTGAAATACGCCGACCTTGACGCCCACGCCAATACACCCGAGGTTGCCGCCCGCCGCGCCGATGTAGCATCCTTTGAGCGCCGCATGAACGAGCTGGCCAAGACCGGCTGCTACACCATGCGCCAGCTGGCCGTCAACGGCGCGGATCTGATGGACATCGGCATCCCCGCCGGGCCGGGCGTCGGCGCAACACTGCAAACGCTGCTGAACGACGTTATGGAGGGCACACTGCCCAATGAGCGGGAAGCCCTGCTGGCGGCAGCGGTAAAGTGAAGGGTATCCGCACCCCTTTTCCGCCGCTTTGCAGGGAGGGGTCTTGCCCCCTCCGCGGCGGCGTCGGGGACGCCGCCCCCTACAGCAAAACCCCCATCGGAGCAACATCCGATGGGGGTCATTTTTTGCAAATTACAGCTTAAAGCTGTCCTTCAGCGTGACGATTCGATTGTACACGCCCTCATGCTTGCTGTCCGGGGTAAAATACCCGTTGCGCACGAACTGGAAGCGGTCACCGGGCTTGGCGTCCTTCAGGCTCTCCTCGAGCTTCGCGCCCTGCAGCACCTTGACGCTGTCGGGATTCAGGTAATCCTTGAAATCCGCGTCGTCGGGGATGCTGTTCATGTTGGCCTCGGTGAACAGCTTATCATACAGCTCGACCTCGGCGTCCAGGCAGTGGGCGCAGCTGACCCAGTGGATCGTGCCGCGCACCTTGCGGCCATCGGCGGGGTTGCCGTTGCGGGTCTCGAGGTCGGCCTCGGCGTGGATGGCCACGACCTTGCCGTTCTCGTCCTTGTCCACGCCGGTGCAGCGCACCAGATACGCGCCCATCAGGCGGACCTCGCTGCCAAGCGTCAGGCGCTTGAATTTCGGCGGCGGCACCTCAAAGAAGTCGCTGTTCTCGATCCACAGCTCCTTCGTGAAGGCGACCTTGCGGGTCGTCGTGTCGTTGGCGTCGCGGTTCGGGTTGTTGGGCAGGTCAAAATACTCGCACTGGTCGGCGGGATAGTTGTCGATGATCAGCTTGACAGGCTCCAGCACGGCCACGCGGCGCTGGGCGTTCAGCTCCAGCTCGGCGCGCAGCACGGCCTCCAGCTGGCGCATATCCACAAGGTTGTCAGCCTTGGAGATGCCGGCCTCTTTCACGAAGGTGAAGATGCTCGTCGGCGTGTAGCCGCGGCGGCGCAGGCCGGACAGGGTCGGCATACGGGGGTCGTCCCAGCCGTCCACGATGTTCTTCTCGACCAGCTCACGCAGGTAACGCTTGCTCATGACGGTGTTCGTCACGTTCAGGCGGGCAAACTCGCGCTGCTTCGGGAATTCTTTGCCGAACAGGTTCGTGATGACCCACTCATACAGCGGGCGGTGGTTCTCAAACTCAAGGCTGCACAGGCTGAAGGTGATGCCCTCAATGGCATCCTGAATGGGGTGCGCAAAGTCGTACATCGGGTAGATGCACCACTTGTCGCCCTGGCGGTGATGCTCGACATGTTTGATGCGGTAGATGGTCGGGTCGCGCATGTTCATGTTCGGGCTGGCCAGGTCGATCTTGGCGCGCAGCGTTTTTTCGCCGTCGGCAAACTCACCCGCGCGCATACGGCGGAACAGGTCGAGGTTCTCCTCCGGCGTGCGGTCACGGTAGGGGCTCGGGCGGCTGGGCTTGCCGGCGTCGTTGCCGCGGTACTCCTGCATTTCCTCGCGGGTCAGGTCATCCACGTAGGCCTTGCCCTCCTTGATGAGCTGCTCGGCGTACTCATAGCAGCGCTCAAAATAGTCGCTGCCGTAGAAAATGCCGCCGTTCGGCTCGGCACCCAGCCATTTCAGGTCCTGCAGGATGCTCTGCACGTACTCGTCACCCTCGCGGGCGGGGTTCGTGTCGTCAAAGCGCAGGTTGAACAGGCCGCCGTAGTGTTTGGCGATCGTGTAGTTGATGAAGATCGCCTTGGCGGAGCCGATATGCAGGTAGCCGTTCGGCTCCGGCGGGAAACGGGTATGCACGACATCGACCTTGCCCTCGGCGAGGTCGGCATCGATAATATCCGTCAGAAAGTTGGAAAATTTTTCGTCTGCCATGATTACACCCCAAAATTAGTAAGCGTCACGTTGCTGTAGGGGCCGATGCCTGCATCGACCCGCTGCAAGGCTATAGGTACGCTAGCTTTGATTATCTTACTATTATACATAGGTTTATATCATTTAGCAAGAGGTAAAAACTTGCCTGCACCTACTGTTATTTATAAAAGGTTTGTGCTATAATCAATACTGATTTACAATGCCTAAGATTTTGCCTAAGATTTGCCGTTCTTACAAATCCTAACGAAAGGGGGCTGTGCCATGCCGACCCAGAATGACCGCGGGCCCCACCGCCCGCGCACAAATATACAGTACCATGTGGAGAATGGCTGGGCGGTGCCCGACCAGCCGCAGACGCCGCCGCGCCGCACCTCCACGCAGGAGCAGCGCCGCGCCGCCGCCCGCCGCGCGCGGGCAAAGCGCCGCAGACTCCGTCAGCTGGCGCTGATCGGTACGGCGTGCGGCATTCTGGTCGTGTCGGGCGTCATCACGGCGCTGCTGCCCGCTAAGGGTGCGGACGCGCCGCTCACCTCCGATGCCCCCGCCAACACGCGCCTTGTGGCCCCTGTGCCCTACGCGGGCAGCAACGGCAGCGCAGGCACGGCACAGGCCCTGAACTGGGGCACCGTCGGCCCGCAGCGCCAGAGCGCCGACACGGGCTACACCTACACGGCGCTGCCCGCCGCCCCCGCCGCGCTGCCGGCGTTTGGCCGCGTGGACACAAGCTGGTTTGCGGATGCCGCCTTCCTCGGCGATTCGCTGACCGCGGGCTTCTGCGTGAACGAATACAACATTGATGTGGGTGGTGCGCTGGTCTGCGGCTATGAGGGCATCAGCCCGAACACCGTCGTCAACCGCGCCGCTGTCACCAGCCCGGACCGTGGCGAGGAGGTGCCGCTGGACGTTCTGGCCGCGGCCCAGCCCGCGAAGCTGTACATCCTGATTGGCACGAACGCCTTGGTCCAGCCCGGCAACGATGACAGCTTTTTGGCGTACTACGGCAAAATGCTGGACGACCTGCGCACCGCCCTGCCGAACACGGTGTTCTATGTGCAGTCGGTCCTGCCTGCCACGCAGGAGAAGGTCGCCGACAGTCTGCCGGGTCTGGCCCCGGACCGTCTGGCGGTCATCAACGCGGCCATTCAGCAGCTTTGTGCCGAGCGTGGGTGCTATTATCTTGACCTCAGCGCCGAGTTTGCCGACGACGCCGGGTATCTCTCGACGGAGTTCTCCCAGCCCGACGGCGTGCATCTGACGGTCTCCGGCTACAGCAGGTGGGTCAGCTATCTCTGCACCCATGTGCCCTACAGCAAGGACAACCCCTATCAGGCCGGGAGCACCTACTATCTAAGCGAGGATATGAAGGGGCTGCTGAGTGATCTGCCGTAAACCGGGAGCGGCAGCCTCCCGGAAGGTTGTTCTTTCTTTTGCCAACAAA
>ENA-ORTH01003490-ORTH01003490.1-human-gut-metagenome-genome-assembly--contig:-NODE-3490-length-10211-cov-2.309866_pt1 | contig 10211 bp, 7 predicted proteins | sample MGYA00241914_ERZ509192 | MGnify/ENA primary metagenome ERZ509192 (study PRJEB26280, sample SAMEA2338826) | human gut metagenome | biome: human gut; feature: human-associated habitat; material: faeces... | reverse complement strand
GCGCCCGGATCGCTGTCCAGAAGGGGGATATCCTCCTCCATGGGCATGGTGAACGGATGGTGCATGGCCACATACCGGTCCTCTTCCTCTGAGTACTCTAAAAGCGGGAACTCAGTCACCCACAGGAACTTAAAGTCATCCTTCTTAAGAAGATCCAGCTGTCTTGCCAGCTCCAGACGGAGGTTTCCGAGAACGTCGAATACCACCTTATCCTTGTCGGCGGCAAAGAATAACAGGTCTCCCGGCTTTCCGTCCATGGCCTTTACCAGGGCATCCAGCTCCTCCTCCTTCATGAACTTTCCGAAGGAGCACTTATAGGAGCCGTCCTCATGGATGGCCAGGTAGGCCAGTCCCCTGGCCCCAAAGCCCTTGGCGTATTCCACCAGAGCGTCGATCTTCTTTCTGGGCATGCCGGCCTGGCCGTCTGCGTTGATGCCGCGGACAGAACCGCCGTTTTCCAGGGCGCTCTTAAACACCACAAATTCACAGTCCTTTACCACGTCGGACACATTTTTAAGCTCCATTCCAAACCGCAGATCCGGCTTATCTGAGCCGAAGCGGTCCATGGCCTCTCTCCAGGTCATTCTCTGGATGGGAAGCTGCACATCAAAATCACAGATCTCCTTGAAGATCTTCTTTAAAAGCCTCTCGTTTACATCCAGCACGTCCTCCACATCCACAAAGGACAGCTCCATGTCGATCTGGGTAAACTCCGGCTGGCGGTCAGCCCTGAGATCCTCGTCCCGGTAGCAGCGGGCCAGCTGGAAATAACGGTCAAATCCAGAGCACATTAAAAGCTGCTTTAAGAGCTGCGGAGACTGGGGAAGGGCATAAAAGTTCCCCGGATGCACACGGCTGGGCACCAGATAGTCCCTGGCTCCCTCCGGCGTGCTCTTAATTAAGGTGGGGGTCTCGATCTCTAAAAATCCCTCATCTGCTAAAAACTGGCGCACCATGGTGGCCACACGGCTTCTGACCAGGATGTTTCTCTGGAGATCCGGACGGCGCAGGTCCAGATACCGGTATTTTAAGCGCACCTCTTCCCTTGTCTTACTGTTTTCCTCAATGGGGAACGGCGGAACCTCGGATTCGGAAAGGATCCGCAGGGATCTTGCCCGTACCTCAATGGAACCGGTCTTTAAGTTTTCGTTGGCCGCGCCGGAACGCTTTTCCACCACGCCGGTCACCGCGATGGTAAACTCACTTCTTAAGCGCTCTGCCTTTGCAAAGCTCTCGGCTCCGCAGTCGCTTTCCTCAAAAATGATCTGGATGATCCCGGTGCGGTCTCTCAGATCTGTAAAGATGATGCCGCCTTTATTTCTGCTCTTCTGGACCCAGCCCATAAGGGTCAGCTCCTGGCCCACGTTTGCCTCTGTAACCTCCGTACAGCGGCAGGAACGCTTTAAGCCTGCCATTGATTCTGCCATGATATTCTCCTCCTGCTTAACGCTTTAACTCCTCTTTATAGAATTCCTTAAACTCCGTATAGCCTTCTTTTCCCAGCTGCTCCTTCTGGAACTTCTTATTTTTATTCATCTGGGTCACCAGAACCGTCTTTCCCTCTGCCCGGGCAGCCATGGCCTCCTTAAGGATCTCAGAAAGGCGCTCCATTCCCATGCCCTTTTCATACATCCAGGCCTCTCTGGCATTCTTTTCCGGAACCACAAAGCCGGCGTCCATGAGGATCCCCACGATCCGCTCAAAGCCGATGGAAAAGCCGCAGGCCGGTGTATCCATGCCTGTGAATCTTCCCACCATCTTATCATATCTTCCGCCGCCGGCCACAGAGCCGCCAAAGCCCTCCATGGCCACCTCAAAGATCGTGCCGGTGTAATAGCCCATGCCGCGGACCAGGGTTGGATCGAATTTCAGTCCGAAGCCTCCGCCGGACACGCTCATGACCGTATCCATGATCTCCGCCAGATTTTCAGCTGCACCGTCCTCCAGTACGCCTGAAAGGATCTCTCCCATACGGCGGACTCCATCGGCGTCATTTGTCACCTGTCCCATAAGCTCCAGGTATTTACCCGCCGTTTCTTCGGAATATCCGTTTTCCACCAGCTCCGCTCTCACGCCGTCCACGCCGATCTTGTCCATCTTGTCCACGGTGATGAACACCTTTTCAATGTCCTCCTCCGGGAAGCCGCTGTAAACGGCCATGGCCCGCAGGATCTTCCTGTCGTTGATACGAACCTCAAACTGGTTGTTGGGGCAGATCTTCTTTAAAGCTGTGGTGGTCGCCAGCACCAGCTCGATCTCCGCCTGGCTGGTGGTGTCGCCGAAGATGTCGATGTCACACTGGACAAACTGGCGGTAACGGCCCTTCTGGGGGCGGTCTGCCCTCCATACGCTTCCGATCTGGAGCGCCTTAAAGGGCGACGGCAGATTGGCCGCGTTGTTGGAATAGTATCTGGACAGCGGGAGCGTCAGATCGTAGCGCAGGCCGCTGTCTGCCAGGTCATTTTCTGTTTCTGCTGCCTCTAAGTTTAATTTCTCGCCCCTCTTTAATACCTTAAAGATCAGCTTTTCATTGTCTCCCCCCTGCTTGCTTAACAGGTTTTCGATGTGCTCCACACAGGGAGTCTCAATGGAAGAGAATCCGAAGCCGCGGTACGTTTCCTTGATCTGGTTCAGAACATAATCGCGGATCTGCATTTCCTGGGGCAGGATATCCTTCATGCCGGTCACCGGCTTTTTCTTTAACGCCATACTCGTTCCTCCATATTTTATGTCTGATGGTAAGTTTACGACAGCCCATCCAGTTTTTCAAGCATCTTTTCTTTTCTTCCGATCATCTCGTCGATGCGGGTAATATACTGATCCACATCTTTGACGTTCTCCACCCGCTCCAGACGGTTTTCCGCAGGGAATACCACCTTCGTCGTGGTCCCGGCCCCGCAGGCGACTATGGTCTGTTTTTCCTCCATGATGAGGATGTTGTAGATACACGCCTTATCCGGGGCCGCGTAGCCCACATTTTCAAAATTGCCGGCCATGTTTTTCTGGCGGTACAGATAATAGGGCACCAGGCCCATGGATCTGGCGTACTCTGCCGTCAGATCGATCATTTCCTGGGTGTTCTCGATCTTTAAGTCCGCATACCGTTCCTTAAAGATATTGAGTCTGGCAGCCCGCTTGATGGCCAGGGAATGGACCGTAACGCTGTCGGGGGCCAGCTCCTTTATTTCTTCCATAGTGGCCCGCACGTCGTTTATATCCTCCTCCGGCAGGCCGATGATCAGATCCATGTTGATGTTATCAAACCCCAGTTTTCTCGCCAGACGGTATTTTTCCTTCACCATCTCCACCGTATGGCGGCGGCCGATGAGATCCAGGGTGGACTGCTTCATGGTCTGGGGATTGATGGAGATCCTGGAGATCCCGTGGGCCCGCAGGGTCTTCAGCTTATCCTCAGTGATGCTGTCGGGCCGTCCGGCCTCCACTGTAAACTCCTTCACAGAAGAAAGATCGAACCGCTCCCCGATCCGGGTGAGGATGGCATCCAGCTCCTCTGCCTTTAAGGCCGTTGGCGTTCCTCCCCCGAAGTAGACTGTATCCAGGGTGCGTCCCTTCATGGTCTCCGCCACATAATCCAGCTCCTTAAAAAGAGCGGCCAGGTACTGGTCCATTTTCTTTTCCCAGGCCCCGATGGGGTAGGAGGTAAAGGAGCAGTACAGACAGGTGGTGGGACAGAAGGGGATCCCCACATACAGGCTGTATCCGTTTTCGTAGTCGATATGGCTCAGGAGCTCCTTTTCCCGCTCCGCGATCTCCAGGCTCAGATCGATCTTCTCTCTGCTGGTCAGATAGGTCTTTTCCATGAATTCCCGGATCTCTTCCTCCGGAACGCCCTGGTCCAGCCGGCTTAAGGCGATCTTTGTGGGACGGATCCCGGTAAGGGTCCCCCATGGAAGGGTCTTTCCGGTACGGGCAGAAAGAAGGCCGTAAAGCTCCCGCTTGATGGCAGTCTTGGCTTCCAGACGGTTCTCATAAGAGACGGGAAATGCCGCTCCCGCCTTTTTCTCTTCATTTTCCAGGATATCCAGGGAAAATGTGCCGGACTCCGGCTCATACGTTCCTTCCACATAAAAGTCCACGCCCCCGGTCCTTTCATGGGCAAAGCCCTCTCCTGGATAGAACGCCATTAAAAGCTCCCGGATGTCCTGCTCATAGGAAGCATCATTCAGTAAAATTCCGATCATTTCTAGTACCTCGCCAGGGGATTGTGCTTCTTTTCATATTCAATGGAGGTAACGCCCATATGGCCCGGATATACCTTCACCGTCTCCGGAAGCGTTAAAAGCTTCTTCACCGAGGCCAGCATGGACATGGCATCTCCGGTGGGAAGATCCACCCGGCCGTAGGAGGTGCGAAACAGGGTGTCGCCCGCAAACAGAAGATCCTCAGACTCGATATAGTAGCAGCAGGAGCCGATGGTATGGCCAGGGGTCTCGATCACCTTCCAGGTCACGCCCGCGGCCTCAAAGGTCTCTCCGTCACAGACCGTCAGATCCGGCTCCAGCGTGTAATCCTTTCTGTAATAATCCATCATCAGGTTCTTTTTGCTGTCTCTTAAGACCTCCAGCTCCTTTTCACAGGCACAGATCTTAATTCCCCATTCCTTCTTAAGCTCCTCTGCCGCCATCATGTGGTCAAAATGGCCGTGGGTCAGAAGGATCAGCTCCGGCGAAAGCTCCAGCTTCCGGCATTCCTCCCGGATCACATCTGCTGCATCGCCCGGATCCACGATCACCGCCTGTTTTGTCTCCTCATTATAGACCAGGCAGCAGTTGGTCTCTACCATTCCCACTGTCAGATTCTTTACGCAAATTCCGCTCATTGTTTTCTTTCCCTTTCAAAGATGATGGAGTCCGCCGGCCGTTTGGCGTGGCAGACTCCCCGTATTTTTATCAGCCTGTGGTCCTCTCGATGTCTAAGACCCCGTCGATCTGGCGGATCTTGGCCATGAGAGTATTTAATTCTTCTGTTCCGTGGATATCAAAGGACATGGTGATGGTGGCCTTACCCTGCTTATTGGTCCGGGCGTTCATATTGGTCACATCGATCTCCCGCTCTGTGAAGATCCTGGCAATATCCACATACATACCGATCCGGTTATTGGCATAAATGGAGATCTCAGTGGCATAGGTGGCCGTTCCCTTCTCATCCTCCTCCGCCTGCCATTCGGCGTCGATCAGCCGGTTCCTCTCCATTTCCGGCAGGTTCAGCACATTGATGCAGTCGGTCCGGTGGATGGTAACGCCGCGGCCTCTGGTCACGAAGCCCACGATCTCGTCTCCCGGCACCGGGTTGCAGCATTTGGAGAAGCGCACTGCCAGATCATGGATCCCCTTGACCACGATGCCGCTTTTGCTCTTTCCGCGCATGGGCACCACAGCCGCCCGGTTGTTGTCTCCAATGGTGTCCAGGATCGTCGCGTCGGTCACTTCCCGCTTCAGCTTTTTCTCCCGTTCCTCCACCATCTTATTGATGACCTGGCCCTCTTTTAAGCCGCCGTGGCCCACAGAGGCCAGTACCGAATCCCAGTCCTGGAAGGCATAGCGCTTTAAGACCTTATCCATATATTCGGGCTTGCTGATATCGGCAAAGTTGATCCCCTTGGCCTTACAGTACCGGTCGATCAGCTCCCGGCCCTTGACGATGTTATCGGCCTTCCGCTCCTGCTTGAACCAGGAATTGATCTTATTCTTCGCCTGGCTGCTCTTGACCTGGTTTAACCAGTCCCTGCTGGGGCCTTTGGAATTCTGGGAGGTCATGATCTCGATCCGGTCTCCGTTCTGGATCACATAGTTGATGTTCACCAGCTTCCCGTTGACCCGGGCGCCCACCATCTTATTTCCCACAGCCGTGTGGATGGCGTAGGCAAAATCAATGGCCGTGGAGCCGCTGGGCAGGGCCTTCACATCGCCGTTGGGCGTAAAGCAGTAAACGTTGTCGGAGAACATGTCCAGATCGCTCTTTAGCATGCTTAGGAATTCTTTGTTGTCCGACATATCCTGCTGCCACTCCAGGATCTGTCTCAGCCAGCTTAACTTCTTGGCCTCGTCTCCGGCTGCAATGTGACCACTGCCGCTTTCCTTATACTTCCAGTGGGCCGCGATTCCGTACTCTGCCGTCCGGTGCATCTCAAAGGTCCGGATCTGGATCTCAAAGGGCTGGCCGTTGTTCCCGATCAGGGTCGTATGCAGGGACTGGTACATATTGGGCTTTGGCATGGCGATATAGTCCTTGAACCGGCCCGGAATGGGTTTGTACATTTCATGGATCACACCCAGGGCCGCATAACAGTCCTTCACCGTATCCACAATGATCCGCACTGCAAAAATATCGTAGATCTGGTCCAGGGTCTTGTTCTGGTTCACCATCTTCTTATAAATACTAAAGAAGTGCTTCACCCGGCCGCTGACCTCACATTCGATCTCCGCATGCTTCATGTGGGTGCTGATCTCCTGGATGATCTCGTCGATGAAATTCTGTCTGGCCTCGCTGGTCAGGGATATCTTTTCCTGGAGATCATTATAAACGTCCGGCTCCAGGTATTTCAGCGCCAGATCGTCCAGCTCGATCTTTATTTTGGAAATACCAAGACGGTCCGCCAGAGCGCGTAGATCTCGATGGTCTCTCTGGCCTTTTCCTTCTGTTTCTCCGGCTTCATGTACTGAAGTGTCCGCATGTTGTGGAGGCGGTCCGCCAGCTTAATGAGGATGACCCGGATATCCTTGGCCATGGCCAGGAACATCTTTCTTAAGTTCTCCGCCTGCATCTCCACCTTATCGGCAGACCAGGACAGCTGGGTCAGCTTTGTGACGCCGTCCACCAGCAGGGCCACCTCTTTTCCGAAGATCGCCGCCAGCTCCTCCTCGGTCAGAACCGTATCCTCCACCACGTCATGGAGGATACCGGCGATGATGGATTCCTTATCCAGCTCCAGGTCCGCCAGGATGATCGCCACGCAGAGGGGATGGATGATATATGGCTCCCCGGATTTTCTCTTCTGGTCCTTGTGGGCATCCCGGGCGATCTGATACGCCTTTTCCACCATGCCCAGATCGTCAGACGGATGATATTTCCGTATGCTCTTTACCAGATCCTCATACAGCACGTCGGGACTGGTAAAATCCGCCGGAGCCTCCAGTTCCACTTCTATGCTTTTCAGTTTTTCTTCCATACGCTCACACCTTCCCTCACCCGGGCCTCCAGGATCTCCCAATTCCCCGTATCCACATCATGCCCATGATAATATTAAATTTTATTATAAAATTTTTTGTCGCAAATTGCAACAGGTTTCTGGCCCCGGGACGGCTCCCCCATGTTTCATGCAATTTGGATTGTATTTTCCCGCATTCTGTTTTAAAATAAAAACATGTTGGAAAATTCAAACGAAACAGGAGGAACTCCTATGGAAACCATGAAACTGGTCCTGCCATTGAATGAAGAAATGACCGCCATCCGCCGGCATATCCACCAGCATCCGGAGCTCAGCAATGAAGAATTTGAAACCACGAAGCTGATCCGGGAAAAGCTGACGGAATACGGCATTGAGATCGCCGAGATCGGCTTAAAGACCGGAGTGCTCGGCATCCTCCGCGGCAAAAAGCCCGGAAAGACCGTGGCCATCCGGGAGGATATCGACGCCCTGCCCATGCCGGAGCTGACAGAGCTCCCATTTGCGTCCAAAATTCCCAATGTCTGCCATTCCTGTGGTCATGATATCCACACTACTGTGCTTTTATACTGTGCGCGGGTCCTTTCCCAGATCCGGGACGAGCTGGCCGGAACCGTCATGTTCCTTTTCCAGCCGGCTGAGGAAAAGGGCTGCGGGGCAAAGCAGTTCATCGACTGTGATTTTACAAGGGCCGCAAAGCCCGATGTGTTCATCGGCCTCCATGTGTCTCCGGAATACGACGCCGGGACCATTGCCTTAAAGAAAGGGCCTGGATGCGCCTCCAACGATTTCTTCCATATTAAGATCAGCGGAAAAGGCGGCCACGGGGCCCACCCGGAAAATTTCGTGGATCCGGTGATGATCAGCGCCTATGTGCTGACCCAGCTCCAGACCATCGTTTCCAGGGAAAACCATCCCATCTCCTCCGCCGTCCTCACCATCGGAAACATCCAGGGCGGCAAGGCGGCCAATATCGTACCAGATTTTGTGGAAATGCAGGGCACTCTCCGGACCCTGGCGCCGGAGCTTCGGGAGTCCATGAAGCAGTCCGTGGAACGGATCGTGACCCTGGGAGCGGAGACCCTCCGCGGAAAGGGAGAGATCACCTGGGGCGACGGTATGCCGCCTCTGGTCAACGACGATACTGTCATCGATCTGGTGGCAGCGGCCGCAGAAAAGACCATCGGCGCAGACCGGATCTTCACCTTCGACAACCCCTCCCTGGGCTCCGAGGACTTCTCCTGCCTGTTCCCGGAATATGCTCCCGGCGCCCAGTTCCGCTTAGGCTCCGGAAACAGTGATCCCAATACCAGACACGGGATCCACAATTCCAAAAATACATTTGACGAAGACTGTATCGCTGCCGGAACCGCCGTGCTGGTACAGTTTGTAAGAGACTATCTCAATTAAGAAAGCGAGGAAATTTCATGGATCTTCATTTTGACCCGCTCCAGTACCGCTATCCGTCCCGCCGCCGTCTTGTCTACGGCCGCCGGGGAATGGTCTGCGCCTCCCAACCCCTGGCTGCCCAGGCAGGCCTGGATATGATCAAAAAAGGCGGAAACGCCTTTGACGCAGCCCTGGCCGCAGCCGCCTGTCTGGCTGTGGTGGAGCCCATGTCCTGCAATATGGGCGGCGACGGCTTTGCCCTGATCTGGCACGAAGGAAAGCTTTACGGCTTAAACGCCAGCGGCCCGGCTCCCGCTCTTTTAAGCGTAGATACCTTAAAACAGGCCGGATACACAGAAATGCCCAAATACGGCTGGGGAGCCGTTACAGTCCCCGGCGTCACCTCCGGCTGGGCGGAGATCAACAAACGCTTTGGAAAGCTGTCCCTCTCCCAGATCCTGGAGCCTGCCGCCTCCTATGCCCGGGACGGCTTCCCCGTATCTCCCGTGGTATCCGCACTCTGGAACCGTCTGGCCGAGTCCTTTAAAAAAGAGCTCTCCCCAGAATTTTACGAGGCCTGGGCAGCGGATTTCACCATCGGCGGCCGCGCTCCCAGAGCCGGTGAGATCTTTAAGTATAAGGGCATGGCCGAAACTCTGGAGGAGCTTGGAAGGACCAACTGCGAATCCTTCTACCGGGGAGCCATTGCCGACGCCATCGACAGCTATTCCAGAAAGACCGGCGGCTATCTGAGGAAAGAGGACCTGGCCGCCTACAAGGCCCAGTGGGTGGAACCCATCACCACCAATTACAGAGGCTATGACGTCTGGGAGATCCCGCCCAACGGCCACGGCATCGTTGTCCTCATGGCCTTAAATATCCTGGAGGGCATGGACCTTTCCGCAGGCCACGACGATCCGGAAACGGCCCATAAGATCATGGAGGCCTTAAAGCTTGCCTTCACTGACGGAAAACGGTATGTGGCCGATCCCAGAGCCATGAAGCCCACGGTGGAGCAGCTCTTATCCAGGGACTATGCGGCAAAACGCCGGGCCCTCATCGGGAGCACCGCCCTGGAGCCCAAGCCCGGAACTCCCTACTGCGGCGATACGGTCTACTTAAATGCAGCCGACGGCGACGGCAACATGATCAGCTACATACAGTCCATCTACTGCGGCTTTGGCTCCGGAACCGTCCTTCCGGGCACAGGCATCGTCTTCCACAACCGGGGCAATAACTTCACCATGGACGAGACCATGGAAAACTGTGTGGCTCCCGGCAAAAAGCCGTACCACACCATCATCCCCGGCTTCCTCTCCAAGGACGGAAAGGCCGTGGGCCCCTTCGGCGTCATGGGCGGCTTTATGCAGCCCCAGGGCCATGTGCAGGTGCTGACCAATATGATCGACTTCCATATGAATCCCCAGGAGGCCCTGGACGCCCCCAGATGGATGTGGACCGGAGAAAAGAAGATCTCCCTGGAGCGCCTTTATAACAGCGAGATGGCTGACAAGCTGACCCGTACCGTCCATGACATAACCATCCCGGTCAACAGCCTGGAATTCGGCCGCGGCCAGATTAGGTGACGTCAATTTTATGGTGAACCGCCGTGTGCTGATTATTCTGGAGGAGGGTG
>ENA-ORTH01003487-ORTH01003487.1-human-gut-metagenome-genome-assembly--contig:-NODE-3487-length-10218-cov-4.200335_pt1 | contig 10218 bp, 10 predicted proteins | sample MGYA00241914_ERZ509192 | MGnify/ENA primary metagenome ERZ509192 (study PRJEB26280, sample SAMEA2338826) | human gut metagenome | biome: human gut; feature: human-associated habitat; material: faeces... | reverse complement strand
CGCTAAATGGAGTTAAAATCAGCTTAGCAACCGCAGTCACTTCTTTGCATAGATAACATCCCTGTCCATGATTTGCAATGCTTCCTGCTCCAGAAGATAGGCTTGATATCGCTTCTCATTTGCCTCCAGTGCAAGATCATTTATCTTTTTCTGAACCGTGTGGTTTTTGAGCAAAGGAATCGCTATCTGACGAACATGATTGTCGTCAATTTCGTCAACAACCGAACCGTATGTAAACCGGGTAATAAGCACTTTCCCGTAATCCGATGCAAGAAAGATATTCAAATAGCCGGCTATATCCTTGTTTGCAGGAATGACGCGGATAATATGGTCAGATGGAATATAGTGCTCCCAGTGTTTAGGGACAATCGTAATTTTTCCTATTGTACCACTTCTTGTAATCAGTGTCGTGCCTTCGTGTACTTCCAACTTCTTCAACATCTTATCGTGCTTTGCGGTGGAGAGGTACTTTTTTGAAGAAGGGTCAAGTTCGCTTAATTGTTTGCCCCCAATTAGCACCCGTCCATACCCCTCGTCAACATATACGCGCTTGAAGCGGCCCGGCAGGATAACCTCTCGGCTGATACGAGGGTCACCGACTGTCGTCACTTCCTCGGCATACCGCTTCAGATGTTCAATGATAGCGTCAACAATCGGCACATGGTAGGAGGCGTCAAGTCGTCCGGACATCTCACTCAGCCTTACGCTGAAGGTGTCCACCGGGGCGGCTTTTTTGTAGCCCCTACGATTTCCTCGTAGGCTTTGCCCTTGATGTCAATTTTGGTATTGAGCAGGCTGTATCGCTGCAACTCGCTGACGATATATGCGAGGCTCCTCGGGCTGAGTTTAATTTCGTCATTGGCATCGAAAATTTTTCCATGACGTTTCTTAACTCGCTGAAAGATTTTTCCGATTCTCTTTTGAACGGTCAACTGTCCGTCGGGGTTAGAACGCTCCTCTGATGTCGTATAAAACTCAAGCGGATTCGGAATATTACGCTCATCCTCAATTTTGCAGAAAATAACCTTGAGCAGTTCAAAAAACGCAGGTTGCTTTTGCATGCCATCATTCACATAAATGTGATTATGGCAAGTCTTGAAAACGAATAAAAGATTGTCGTCATAAGCGTTTTTTAAGCTCGTTCTGCTGGGTCGGTTGACCTCATCCAAATTACCGTCTGCGGCGGGAATATCGTTGTACTCCATGAATGTAATATTTCCGGCGGCATCAACAGCTTTGCGGAAAACATACTTTTGGACACTGTTGGTCCACATGCCCCACTCACAGTTTGGGCAAACAGACATATATGATTTTAGCTGCGCAATGCCATCCTTGGCATTACGAGCGTCAACCGTCTCTTTTTTGCATTCGATTATCAACTTGATTGTACCCTGCGTTTGGTCTGCACCTTCTTCCCAGATTACAATGTCTGCGCGAGGTTTGTTTGAACCAACCTGCAAGGTATATTCGATTCTAATTTGCTCCGGCAGATACTTATGCTCGTTCACGAGTCGTTTCTCGATAGTTTGCCGAACGTACTCTTCCGGGGTATCGTTACGGAATTTGCCGTCAATATAGTCACATATTTTTCCGTCCGGGATTACGATGATCTTCTGTTCACTTGGCATCGTTACTTCTCCTTTGCTTATTGGCATGATGCCAATTTCATTTTTTCCCGAATGCTTTTGAGCTCATCCGGATTTTCATCAATGTACCTTGCTATATCTGCCGGCAACTCATTTCTGCCTTTTGCCGCCAAGTCAAAAAATCTCTCTCTGGTTTCATTGCTTGCTTGCAGTATTTCCATTGCCTTTAACTGAAGCGGATATGGTGGTGGGTTAGTTCTCCCGGCGAGAATATCATAAAAGTATGGCTTCCGGATACCCAGTTCTGTGTAGAATTTATGCTGCGTTATCCCGGAGTCTCTTATCAGCTGGCGAAGATACTCTCCAAAGCTCTGCTCGTTTTCAACCATTCTTTTCGCCTCCCAATAGGTATGCTTGTATACATACTAACATACTTTTTTGCATCGGTCAACAAGATATTGCAAAGACCATAGCTCGCGCCGAAGGATTTATTATATTTTGGGGGCGGGCAGGCACAAGCTGTGCTTGCCCGCCTTGTCTGCCAAAAAGCGCGGCGGGCGGCGGCAGTCAATGGCGCGAAGCGTTCATCTTGACCATTGACGGCTGGCGGCTGCTGCGCTACGGCCCTTTCCAATTTGCAATCCACAGAACAATTTCGGTAGCCGCTGCCAAAATTACACTGTCAGCCGCTCCATTCCAGTGGTATTGACGTGCAGCCCCATCGCTGCTATAATGAAAACACAATTTCAGACACAGGACACCATGCAGACGCAGACGGGCTGAAAGGCTTGACAGGCGGCTGCATTTTTATTTTCAGATAGGAAAGGAAGGATGCGAAGGGAAAAGAAGCACAGACGGCAAAAGACGCTCAAGACGCCATTCCTCCGCCGCGCGGGAGAAAGCTGCGGCAAAATACTTTTTCGGAGGTACAACTTGAGCAGGCGAAAAAAGCTCACCAACAACAGCGGCATCCCGCAGCATGAGATCGAGAACATCGCCCGAATTCTGCTGCCGGATATCCTCGCCTTTTACGAAAGCGAGGAAGGGCAGCGGGAATTTGCCGAATGGAAGGCGGCACGGGACGGGGCAAAAACGGACAAGGACAGCAACGGCGAGAACGTCGCCTGACGATAGATATAAGACAAATCCAAGGGATATATGCTCCTAAAACAGCATGGCAAAGGGGATGGCAGACCGCCATCCCCTTTTGTGCGTTGTTCAGTTTTCGCAGGGCTTATACTCCGTGACGGCGTTCAGATATGCCTCAACGTCGCCGTTCAGAACGAGGTCTGCGTAGGCCAGCGGGTCGTTGTAGATGAGGTAGTCCAGCTCCGACCGCTCATAAAGATTATCCGCCACTTCGTTCTCCACGGCGGTGCAGTCGATGGAGATCATGCTGCCGTCCTGAAACCGCAGCTCTACACAGCCAGTGTCCATGTTGAATTCACAGCTTTTAATGGTTTTCATAATTGTCCTCCTTATCCTTTGCCAGCTTTGGTTTTCTCGGCCCTCTGGGCCTGGATTCGGGACGCTTTACCACGCCGTTTCTGAAATGCGTATCCTCGAACTTCTCGAAGAAAACAAATAATCCGAACCCATCTCCGATTAAGAAGATTTGGTTCGGATTATATTTGTTTGGTGCGGGCGGCGGGAGTCGAACCCGCACACCATGAAGGTAACGGAACCTAAATCCGTCGAGTCTGCCAGTTCCACCACGCCCGCATGATAACTCAGTATACTATTCCCGTGCAAAATTGTCAATTGCACTCTGCGGAGCGGGCAGTTATAATAGAGAAGAACGTAAACCGCAAGGGGGAAACCGACCATGAAACGTGCTCCGCGGATTGCCGCGATTCAGGATATCTCCGGCTTTGGCCGCTGCTCCACCACGGTGGTGCTGCCGGTATTGGCCGCCATGGGCGGGGAATGCTGCCCGCTGCTTACCGCCTGCCTCTCCGCCCACACCGCGTTTCCGGCCAGCGAGAAGGCCACCTTTCTGGATCTGACCGGCCAGATGGCGGGGACGGCGGCCCACTGGGCGGAGCTGGGGGTGACCTTTGACGCCATCTACAGCGGCTTTCTGGGCTCTGCCGGGCAGATCGGGCTGATAGAGGACTTCTACCGCCAGTTCCGCCGGGAGGGGACGCTGGTGTTGGTGGACCCGGTGATGGGGGACCACGGGAAGCCCTACCGCACCTACACGCCGGAGCTGTGCGGGCGTATGCGGGATCTGGCGGCCCAGGCGGACGTGATCACCCCCAACCTGACCGAGGCGGCGCTGCTGCTGGAGGAGGACTACGCCGATCTGCCCCGGGACGAAGAGGGGCTGCGGGCGTGGCTGGAGCGGCTGAGCCTGGATGGGCGGCGCTCGGTGGTGCTCACCGGGGTGAGCCTCCGGCCGGGCGCCATCGGCGCGGGCTGCTTCGACCGGGCCACAGGGCGCATCCGTTTTGCTATGGCCAGGCAGGAGCCCGCCCAGTTCCCCGGCACCGGCGACCTTTTCGCCAGCGTGGTGCTGGGGGCGATGCTCCGGGGGGAGCCGCTGGAGACAGCGGCCCAGCGGGCGGCGGAGTTTGTCCAGCGGTGCGCAGCCCACACCCTGGCGCTGGGCACCCCGGTTCTGGAGGGGGTCCAGTTCGAGCCGCTGCTGGGAGAGCTGATGCAGAGATAAGGGAATCCCCCTGCCGCCGTACTTCGGCGGCAGGGGGATTTGTCTATTGGGCGGACTGGTCCAGGCGGGTGAGCAGGCGCTCCAGGTGGACGGCCTGCTCCAGGGTACAGTACTCCACCGGGCGGCCCTCCACCAGATCCAAAAACGCCGCGGCCTGCCGCGCAAAGCGGAGCCCGGGCGGCTCGGCGAGGTGCTCCGAACGCGCCTCCCCCTCCGGGGCGTAGGGACCGTCCGGGGCTTTGGGCCAGTAAGTGAGGACGCCTTCCTCCACACTGGCGCGGAGAAGCCCGCCCTCGCCGGAGATGCACAGGTGGATGCCGTCCAGTCCCACCCGGCTGACGGAGACGCTGCACAGCGCCCCGCCGGTTCCCCGGCCGCAGAACACGAAGGCGTCGTCGTTCTCCACACAGGTGTTTCCCTGGCCGTCCGGCCGGCGGTTGGGGAGGAAGGTGCCGCCGTAGCCGGCGGCCTCGGCCAGCTCCACGCCCGCTGCATATTGGAGCAGGTCCAGCAGGTGGCTGCCGAAGTCGCCCAGAGCGCCGCTGCCGGAGGCGGAGCGGCGCATCCGCCACTCCAGAGGGACCGCGGGATCGGCCAGGCGGGTGCCGCCCTGGCTGGCCTGGGCCAGATAGACCCGCCCCATCCGCTGGCGGAGGAGCGCGCGCAGCCGCCCCACCACGGCGGTATAGCGGTAGACATAGGCCACCATCACCCTGGCGTCCCGCCGGGCCAGCAGCCGCTCCGCCTGCCCCGGCGGGGCGGTCTGGAGCCCCAGGGGTTTTTCCAGAAGCACGGCCTTGCCCCGCTCCACCGCGCGCTCGGTATAGGGCAGGTGGAACTGGTTGGGAGTGCAGAGCACCACCGCGTCCACCACGTCCAGCAGCTCCTCCAGGCGGGTGGTCATCCGTACCCCGTCAAGCCCGTGCCGGATGCACAGCCGCCGGCAGCCCTCCAGGGTGCGGCTGCACACGGCGGCGACGGTACAGCGCCCCTCCTGGGCCAGAAAGCCCTCCACATGCCGGTCGGCGATGGCCACCGTGGTGCCCGCGCCGACGATTCCAATCCGAATTCCCATACGTCCGCTCCTTTTTTCAGCTTCACTCCATCATAGCACGGAGCGGGACGTTTGCAAAGCGGTTTCAGCACAGGCGGAACAGGCGGCGCAGGTGGATGCCCTGAGCCTGGAGGGCGGCCAGGTAGAGCACGCCGCCGAACAGCAGGCAGGCCAGGGCGGCGGGGAGAGCCTCCAGGCCGGCGCGGCGGAGCACCTGGAACAGAAGGTTGATCACCAGCCCCATGAGCAGGGCGGAGAGGGCGGGGGCGGTGCACCACTGAAAAATCTGGGCCCGCAGGCCGGTGGCCCGGCGGACGGCCCACCAGTTGAGGAGTACCCCCAGGGCGGCGGAGGCGAGAAAGCCCGCCACATAGCCCCTGAGTCCCACGCCGGGCAGGCCCATGAGGAAGAAGGTACAGCCGAGCTGCACCACGCCGCAGAGGATGGAGTTGCGGGCGGCGGCCCCCGGACGGCCCACGCCGTTGAGGGCGGAGGCGAGGACGGACTGGTAGCAGGACAGGAGCACCCCGACGGACAGGGGGAGAATAGAGCGGCCCACGGTGGGTTCCCGGAACAGGGCGGCGCCCAGGGTGGGGCCCAGCACCACCAGAAAGGCCATGGCGGGGAGGATCAGCACCGAGGTGGCCAGCATGGAGCGGTCTACCCGGTGCTGCACCAGACCCCGCTGCCCCAGGGCGGCGCCTTCAGCCAGCTTGGGCACCAGCACCAGGCCCAGCGCCCCGATGAAGGCGGTGGGCAGGCAGAGCATGGGCAGGGTCATGCCGCACAGCACGCCGAAGGCGCTCATGGCCTCCGAGACCTCCGCCCCCGCGTGGACCAGCCGCTGGGGGATGAGCACAGAGGTGGCCGAGCCCATCAGGTTGCCCAGCAGGCTGGTCAGCCCGATGGGGACAGCGATGGAGGCGATGCGGCGGTTGAGCTGCCGGTGCTCCAGCGGCGCGCCGGTCAGGCCGCCCGCCCGGTTCAGATGCCGCCGGGCCAGCAGGAGCAGGGTAACGGCGGAGAACAGCTCGCACAGGATCATGCCGGTGACAATCAGCCCCACCGTCCGCTCCGGGTTCTGGGGGAGAAAGACCACCAGCAGCCCCAGCACCGCTCCGGTGCGGATGAACTGTTCACACAGCTCCACCGCCGCCGGCGGACGGATGTTGCCCGTGCCATAGAAGAAGTGCTTGTGCAGGTTTTCCACCCCGGTGAGCAGGATGCAGGGCAGCAGGAGCAGCAGGCCCAACTGGGTGCGGGCGTCCCCCAGCAGATAGACCGAGATGGGGTCGTAGAGCAGGACCACCACCGCAGCCACCGCCGCAAAGAGGAGGAGAAACACCGCCAGGCAGCGGCGGAGCACCTGGGCGATGGCGGCCCGGTTGCCCCTGGCGTGATACTGGGAGGAGAGGTTGGACACTGCCACCGTCAGACCCACGGCGGTGAGGGCCATGATGACGGAGAACACCGGCATGATGAGCTGGTACAGCCCCATGACCTCCGCGCCGATCAGCCGGGAGAGCAGGATGCGGTACACGAACCCGAGAAATTGGGAGACGATACTGGTGCCCGTGAGGATCAGGGTACCGTAGAGCATAGAGGTACGGTCGAGTTTCAAGGCGCACCCTCCTTTCCCTAAACCCTATTCACCACGGGTTGTCCCCCATACGCGGGAAAATCTTTGACAAAACGGCCGCAAGCGCGTATGATAAATCCATTCATACTTTGTAGTATGGAAGAAAGGGCCAACCGTGGCGGCCAAAGTGATCCATGTGCCCTGATGTTCCCCAGCAGCGCGCCGGCTCTCCTGTTCAAACACTGCGGGAGGGCACCGGGCCCAGCATACCGGGCCTTCCACGTGGGCAATGGATACCGCCCCATGTTCCTGTCCCTGGCCGATCTGCCTGTGCGGGATGCGCTGCCGGGTCTGCGGGTATGGGTGGAGACCGCCCGGCTGGCCTGCCATGAAAAACCGGCCGGTTTGCTGATTATCCTGAGAGATCTGGAGTGGCCTTTTCCTGATTTATGCATCCTGACCACAAATTTTGATAAAAAAATAACGCTTTTTTCTTGCATTTCACTTGCCTGTTGGCGTGGAAAGCAGTATACTTATTAGGAAGGTTTGTGTTAAAAAAATAACGATTATAATCGCAGGCTTTGATATTGGATTAAGGAGGCAGAACAAATGGGATTTGTGAAGCTGGAAAAGCAGGGCCATGTGGGCATCGTGACGATCGACCGTCAGGAGGCCCTGAACGCCCTGAACAGCCAGGTTCTGAGCGATCTGGACGCGGTTATCGACCAGGTGGCGGCGGACGATGAGATCTATGTGATGATTCTGACCGGCGCGGGCCGCTCCTTTGTGGCGGGAGCCGACATCGGTGAGATGAAGGGCTTCTCCTCGATCGACGGCAAGAAGTTCGGCGTGCACGGCGGCGGCGTGTTCCTCAAGCTGGAGAACCTGTCCAAGCCCGTGATTGCGGCGGTAAACGGCTTCGCCCTGGGCGGCGGCTGTGAGCTGAGCATGGCCTGCGACATCCGACTGGCCAGCGAGAAGGCCCGGTTCGGCCAGCCCGAGGTGGGCCTGGGCATTACCCCCGGCTTCGGCGGCACCCAGCGGCTGCCCCGCATCGTGGGCGTCAGCAAGGCTATGGAGCTGATTCTGACGGCCAAGACCATCAAGGCCGACGAGGCCAAGGCCATCGGCCTGGTCAGCGAGGTCTACCCCGCCGAGGAGCTGATGGATAAGGCCATGGAGCTGGCCAACGCGATCTGCGCCAACGCCCAGATCGCCGTGTGCGAATCCAAGCGCTGCATCCGCATGGGCATGCAGACCGACATCCACACCGGCTCCGCTTTCGAGGCCGAGGCCTTCGGCGTTACCTGCGGCACCGAGGACAAGAACGAGGGCATGGGCGCGTTCCTGGAGAAGCGGGCTGAGAAGCACTTCCAGAACCGGTAAACGGTACATATGACGCCTGTCATCGCAAACCTGTCCGACCAGGTATGGAATGTTCTGATCAAACCAATAGAAAAGAGGTTTTTTACTATGAAGAAGATTGTGGTCATCGGCGGCGGTACCATGGGGCTGGACATCGCCCAGGTATTTGCCCGCAACGGCTATGACGTTGTGGTGCGCGACATCAAGGACGAGATCATCCAGGCCAGCGAGGCCCGGCTGAACAAGGGCCTGGATAAGCTGGTGAGCAAGGGCAAGCTGGACGAGGCCAAGAAGGCTGAGATCCTGTCCCACATGAGCTTCACCACCGAGCTGGCCGCCGCTGCCGATGCCGATCTGGTGGTGGAGGCCGCCATCGAGAACCTGGACATCAAGAAGAGCATCTTCGCGGAGCTGGACAGCCTCTGCAAGCCGGAGACCATCCTGGCCTCCAACACGTCCTCCATCTCCATCACCGCCATCGCGGCGGCCACCAAGCGGGCCGACAAGTTCATCGGCATGCACTTCTTTAACCCCGCCACCGTCATGAAGCTGGTGGAGGTCATCCGGGGCGCCCACACCTCCGATGAGACCTACAAGACCATTGCCGAGCTGGCCGCCGCCATCGGCAAGGAGCCCGTTGAAGTCAATGAGGCCCCCGGCTTTGTGGTGAACAAGATTCTGGTTCCCATGATCAACGAGGGCATCGACCTGGTCTACACCGGCGTGGCCAGTGTGGAGGGCGTGGACACCGCCATGAAGCTGGGCGCCAACCACCCCATGGGCCCCCTGGCCCTGGGCGATCTGATCGGCCTGGACGTATGCCTGGCCATCATGGACACCCTGTACGACGAGACCCACGATCCCAAGTACCGCGCCTCCCTACTGCTGCGCAAGATGGTCCGCGCCGGCAAGCTGGGCCGTAAGACCGGCATCGGCTTCTACGACTACTCCAAAAAGTAAACAGGGCAGACGCAGTTCCCTATGCGAGCAACGACGGGCGGGAGCCCCTGACTCCCGCCCGCCCGTTCTGAAATATAAATCTTAGGAGGAAGGCAACAAATGGATCTGCACCTTTCCAGAGAGCAGGAAATGCTCCGCAAGATGTACCGTGACTTCGCCGAAAATGAAGTCAAGCCCCTGGCCGAGTGGGTGGACGAGAACGAGGCGTTCCCCGAGGAAACCGTCAAGAAGATGGCGAAGCTGGGGATGATGGGCATCTATTTCCCCAAGGAGTACGGCGGCGCCGGCGCGGACGTTCTGTCCTATGTCATGGCCGTCGAGGAGATGAGCAAGGTCTGCGGCACCACCGGCGTTATCATCTCCGCCCACACCTCCCTGTGCTGCGCTCCCATCTATGAGAACGGCACCGAGGAGCAGAAGAAGTATTACCTGCCCAAGCTGTGCTCCGGCGAGTGGATCGGCGCGTTCGGCCTGACCGAGCCTGGCGCCGGCACCGATGCCCAGGGCCAGCAGACCACCGCCGTGCTGGACGAGAAGGGGGAGAACTGGATCCTCAACGGCTCCAAGATCTTCATCACCAACGCCGGCTACGCCAACGTGTTCGTGATCTTTGCCATCACCGGCGTTACCACCGACAAGCGCGGCCGCAAGAAGAAGGAGATCTCCGCCTTCATCGTGGAGCGCACCGACCCCGGCTTCTCCGTGGGCAAGCACGAGAAGAAGATGGGCATCAAGGGCTCCTCCACCTGTGAGCTGATTATGGAGGACTGCATTATCCCCAAGGACCGCCTGCTGGGCAAGCAGGGCAAGGGCTTCGGCATCGCCATGAAGACCCTGGACGGCGGCCGTATCGGTATTGCCTCCCAGGCCCTGGGTCTGGCCGAGGGAGCCATCGAGGAGACCATCAAGTACACCAAGGAGCGCGTCCAGTTCGGCCGGCGCATCTCCCAGTTCCAGAACACCCAGTTCCAGCTGGCTGACATGCACACCCGCATGAAGGCTG
>ENA-ORTH01003484-ORTH01003484.1-human-gut-metagenome-genome-assembly--contig:-NODE-3484-length-10222-cov-2.524934_pt1 | contig 10222 bp, 7 predicted proteins | sample MGYA00241914_ERZ509192 | MGnify/ENA primary metagenome ERZ509192 (study PRJEB26280, sample SAMEA2338826) | human gut metagenome | biome: human gut; feature: human-associated habitat; material: faeces... | reverse complement strand
GCGAGGAACGCCGGCAGGCCGGCCAACGGCTGCCCGATCACCAGGTAGCAGGCTGCATCCACCAAGGCGATGGCCAGCAGCGTGACCAGCCCGCGCGAGGCCAGCATCTGCTCGGCGCTCACGTTCGCCAGCATGAGCGTGCGCAGCGTGTTCTTCTCCTTTTCTTCGGCGATGGCGGTGAGGACCGTCATGCTGCCCACCATGCCTGCGGTGATGCAGAACGCCATGGAAACCAAATACCGTGACAGCATCTCGGATTCTTCAGGGGATCCGCCCGACATCTGCGCGTACAGAAGAACGAAGGCGATGGGCAGCAGCGTGCAGATGAGCATGGTGGGGTTCTTCACCAGATCCTTGAGGTCTTTGCCCAAAAGAGCCCCCGTTTTACGCAGCGTTGTCTCCATTTAAAACTCCCTTCCCGTCAGCTCTAAGAACACTTCCTCCAGGTTCGGCTCCACCGAATGGATAGACAGGCAGGCGCCCGAGGCCAGCGCCTCGGCCACGGCGGCGGCGCCTGCAGAGTCTTTCGACGCATGCACCACGCGCCCGTCGGCCAAGCGCATGAGCACCTCGTTCTTGGCGAAGCGTAGGCGCAACTCCTCCGGGGCATCGCAGGCGATAAGACGGCCCATGTCAAGGATGCCCACGCGCTGGCATAGGTCTTCTGCCTCGGCCATATCGTGCGTGGTGAGGAATATCGTGGTGCCTGCTACGTTCAGCTCGCGCAGCATCTTGTGCACCTCGGCGCGCGCGGCGGGGTCGAGGCCGCTCGTGGGCTCGTCGAGGAACAGCAGCTCGGGTCCGTGCACGAGTGCGGCCAAAAGCGCGGCGCGCTGGCGCATGCCCTTCGAGCAGTTCTTGACGAGGGTCTTGCGGTCGTCGGCCAGGTTCATGCGCTCGAGCAGCGCGGGAATGTTGTTCCCCGTCACGCCGCGGATCTTCGCGTAGAAGCGCAGGTTCTCATCGATGGTCATGCGCTCGTAGAGTGCGCTCGTGTCGGAGAGGATGCCGATGCGCTCGTAGTCGCTGCTCGCAGCGTGCTCGATGGCGCGCCCGAACAGCATGATGCGGCCGGAATCCTTGACGAGCTGACGCGTGAGCAGTTTGATGGTAGTGGTCTTGCCGGCGCCCGAGGGACCCAGGAAGCCGAAGCACTCGCCGCGTTCCACCTCGAAGGTAAGGTGGTTCAGCACGCGTTTCGCCTTGAAGCTGAGGGACACGTCGTCCATGGACAGCAGGGGGTTCATGTAGATGCTCCTTTCGTTTTCGACGGGGAGCAGTTTCCTCCGACGCAAGCTCCTGAACAAGGAAAACGCGACGTCGGGAGCACGCCGCGCGACGAGAGGAGCGTGAGGCGCGACGACAGGAGCACGCGTCAAGGGCATGGGCGCGGGCGCGGCGGCCGGGTTGGGGAGGGAGCCGCCTGCGCTACTCGTCGCAGGGGATGCGCGGCGCGACGATGATGAACGCGACGAGGCTCACGACGATCCATGCGAGCTGCGCAAGCGCGGGCACGATGGACGCGGAGGCGAACAGCGTCCCTTCCGCCAGCGCGTAGACGAGGGCGAACCCGCCGCCGGTGGGCAGGAGAGGCAGCGCCTGGAACGTGGCTTCGGCGTACACGAAGAGCATGGGCGCGATGCCGATGAGGATGATGGGCAGGCTGGAGAAGCTGGCCGCCATCTGGTTGCGCGAGGCGAGGCCCAATGCCAGCGACAGCGCGATCAGCGGGATGCTGGACAGTACCGTGACCAGCATGAAGGGGGGCATCGAATCGAAGGATGCTCCCGACACCAGGAAGCACGCCGCCGCTACGAGCGCGGTCCACAGCGTGCTGACGATGCCGTGCGCGGCGAGCATCTGGGCGCGGCCGACGCCGGCCAGCTCCATCGTGCGCAGCGTGCGCTTCTCGCGCGCCTCGGCCATGGGGTAGACGGTCGTCGTGCCGGGCACCATGCTGGTGGAGAACAGCATGCCCGTCACGAGCAGGAACATGCGCGCGTCGTCGTGGGCGATGGGCTCGATGACGACGAAGCGGAACAAGAGAAGGAACAGAGCGGGGAACAAACAGCATGCGAGCAGCCCGGGGCTCTTCACCACGTTCATGAAGAATTTTCGCACGAGCGTACCTAAGATGCCCGGGCGGGCGGCGGCCTGCTTCGCGTTCACCATCGGTAACGCTCCCTCATCTCCTCAGCACGTCCTTTCGCCAGCGGGATGGACGAGTGCGCGGCGTCGCTCAGCGTGAGGTTGAAGCTGTTGCGCGTGTAGCGCTCCACCTTCGCCACCTTCTGCACGTTCACGAGGAACGATCGGTGGCAGCGGAAGAACCCGGCGCGCGACAGCTCGCGCTCCAGCTCGTCCATCGTGCGCGGCGTTTGGTAGCGCTCGCCGCGCACCGAGAGGTACGTGGCCTTGTTCATGCTCTCGGCGAAGTCGATATCGCGGGGGTCGAACAGCAGCGTGGCCGTCTCGGTGTGCGCGGGGATCTTGAGCACGTGCACCTCGTCGCCCTCGTACGCGGTGCCCCCGTCCTCGTCTTCGTCGTCGTCCTGGTCCACCGCGATGAAGCGTCCCTCTTCGTGCCAGCAGGCCACGCCGGGCATGAGCAGCGCCTCGCGCAGCGGCTCGACCGTCGTGATGAAACGGCAGCCCTGCTCCATCCGATCGGCGATCCAGGCGAGCGCGATGGAACGCCCTTCGGCGTCGAGGTCGGACAGCGGGCGTTCGAGGAAGCACATCTCCGGCTCGAAGAGGCTCGCGCGCGCCAGGTTCACGAGCGCGAGCGCCGAGGGGGAGAGGCCGCCCATCTTGCGTTTCGCGACGCCGCGCAGGTTGAAGTGCGAGATGGCGTCCTCGTAATGCACCGAGCTGCGCGCGATGCTGCCATAGAAGCGCAGGTGCGAGGCCACGGAGTCGCGCTCGAAGCCGCGGTCGGTCTCCAGGACGAACGCGCAGCGCTGCGTGCGGTAGCGTGCGCGCACGACCGCCAACAGGGCGGCGGACGTCTCGCGGCTGCACTCGATGTGCACGCTGCGATCGTCGGCTGCCAGTTCTTCGATGGAGGAGAATTCGGCCACGTGATGCTACTCCGTGCGCATCGCCGGAAGGATCTCGAGCCAGCACCCGTCGGGATCCTCGATGAAGTAGATGCCCATGCGCTCGTTCACGAAGCACACGCAGCCCATGTCTTCGTGCAGGGCGCGCGCCGCGTCGATGTCGTCCACTTCGAACGCAAGGTGTGTGTCGCGTCCACCGTTGTCGTAGGGCTCGGTGCGCCCGCGGTTCCACGTGAACTCCAGCTGAAAGTCGGTCTCGTCGTTGCCGATGAACACGTTCTCCCACGAGCCATCGTCGGGCCCCATGCGACGCTGCACCTTAAGACCGAGCGCGCGCTCGTAGAATGCAAGCGATTTCTCTTGATCGAGGACGTGAATGCACTCGTGTATCATCTTGGCTTTCATGGTAGCCTCCTTCAGCGTGCCCTTGCGCTTTCTCGAAGGCAGTATACCCGACGCTACGGCCGCGCACCATGGGCTCCCTCCGCCTCGGCCGAATGTGCGGCCGCCGTCTGCTAGACTGGGTTGCGGAGAAAACCAGCAGGTGATCGGGCAGCCGCCCTTCGCCGCCCAGATGGCGACACGGTGGCGCAGCTGCGCATTGGAGGGACGATGAGCTTCGAAACCATGTTCTCGCCTATCGAGATAGGCTCTATGACCGTGAAGAATCGCTTCGTGGTGCCGCCGATGGGCAATAATTTTGCAAACACGGATGGCACCTGGTCGGAACAGTCCATCGCCTACTATGCCGAGCGTGCCCGGGGAGGATTTGGGCTGGTCACGGTTGAGGCGACCGTTGTGCATGAGGGAGCGAAAGGCGGCCCGCGCAAGCCGTGCCTTTACGACGACGGTTCAGTCGCCAGCCTGTCCCGTATCGCCGAGGCGTGCCACGCGCATGGCGCGAAGGTGTCGGTGCAGCTGCAGAACGCCGGTCCCGAGGGCAATGCCAAGAATGCCGGTGCGCCTCTGCAGGCCGCTTCGCCCATCCCCTCCGCCTGCGGGCGCGACGTGCCCCGGGAGGTACCCGCCGAAAAGGTGTACGAATTGGTACGGGGCTACGGCGATGCGGCCGAGCGCGCTCTCCGTGCTGGTGTTGACGCGGTTGAAATCCACATGGCGCACGGATACCTGGTGGGTTCGTTCATCTCCCAGCGCACGAATAAGCGCGTTGACGAGTTCGGCGGCAGCTTCGAGAACCGCATGCGGTTTCCGCGCCTCATCGTCGAGGAAGTTCGCCGCCGCGTAGGCGACCGGGCAGCCGTCATCGCCCGCATCAACGCGAGCGATGAGATGCTTGGCGGCCTGGATGTGCACGATGCAGCCGCCGTCGCCTCGTATCTGGAGGCCTGCGGCGTAGCGTGCTTGCATGTCTCTCGCGCCGTCCACATCAAGGACGAATACATGTGGGCACCTACCGCCGTCCATGGCGGCTTCAATGCCGACTTGGTGAGCGAGATCAAGCGCGCAGTGCATGTCCCCGTCATCGCGGTGGGTCGCTTCACCGATCCTTATTATGCAGAGCTTCTGGTCAGAGAAGGACGCGCCGATCTTATCGCCTTCGGCCGCCAGTCGTTGGCTGATCCGCATCTCCCATTGAAAACAAAGAAGGGATGCTCGGAGGACGTTGTCCCCTGCATCGCATGCCTGCAGGGCTGCGTGGCCCGCATGTACCGCGGTGAGCCCATACGCTGCCTGGCCAACCCGCTTCTGGGCCATGAGGCGGATCCTCCGTTGCAGGCAGCCTCCCCGAAGCGCGTCGTGGTGGTCGGCGGGGGCCCCGGCGGCCTGTGCGCCGCGTTCACTGCAGCCGAGCGTGGCCATAGCGTCGTGCTGTACGAGCGGAGGTCGACGCTGGGCGGTGGCATGCATACGGCCGCCTATCCCCCCGGAAAAGGCGATATCGCCGGCATGATCCGCTCCTACATCGTTCGTTGCGGCAAAGCCGGCGTGACGTTCAAGATGGGCTGCGAGGCCGATGCAGCCGTCGTGAGCCGAGAGCGTCCCGACGTGGTCGTCGTGGCCACCGGCTCCCGTCCGCTCGTGCCTCCCATCGAGGGCGCCAACAATCCTGCTGTCATCGCGGCCGAGGATCTGCTGGAGGGCAGATGCACGGCGGGGAGGAAGGTACTCGTCGTCGGAGGGGGCATGGTTGGCTGCGAGACGGCCGATTTCCTCGCCGAACTCCAACATGAGGTGGCCGTCGTCGAATACCGTGACTCCCTGGGCGCTGATATGGCGGAGGAGCATCGCAAGCTCCTCATGCGGGATTTTGCCGAATACGGGGTGCAGCAGGTCGTCGGGGCGAAGGTGCGCGCGTTTCTCGCTGACGGCGTTGCGTTCGAGACGTCGGATGGGCGGCGATGCGAGCTGCGCGGGTTCGACTCGGTCGTGCTCGCCATGGGCTATGTCGGATACGATCCGCTGTCTGCCGAGCTCGTCCGAGCGGGTTTCGATGTTCGCATCGTGGGAGATGCCGTCGAGGCGCGCCGCGCTCTCGATGCAACCAGCGAGGCGTTCGAGGTTGCCGCATACGACGCGGTGCTAGCGTAAGGGCGTGCGGAGGGAGCGCCTTGTCTTCGGCGCCCTCTCCCGTGCCCGTTTCCTAACGGTTTCGCTGCGGTTCGTCGTCGGATTCGCGGCATGCCGTGCTTTCCGTATACAACCTAACAGACAGGCGGTTGCCGCTTTCGCGGCCGCATCGCCTCTTCGGCGCTCGATACGAACGCGGTGTGTTCGCGTGCGTTTGTTCGCCGCTGTAACCCGTTGTGCAGGGAAAGGATGCTATGGAATCCGAGCATGCGCGTGCCGAATGCACGCCCTATATCAGTGCGCAGGGCCTTGGGCTTCGAACCTACGCTGGATACGTGTACCGAGACGTCGACGTGGACGCACGTAAAAGCGAGGTTACCGCGGTGCGGGGACGAAACGGAAGCGGGAAAACGGCGCTTCTGCTCACCCTGGCGGGACGCATGAAGCCTACGGCGGGAACGCTTCGCGTGGGCGGCTTCGAGCTGCCGCGCGAGCGCGCCAAAGCCGAGCGCCACGTGGGCCTCGGTCTGTTCAAGGGGCTCAACGACCTGCAGGAGAACCTGAGTGCGGCCCGCGCGGCGCAAGCGGAGTTCGAGCTGCACGGGCTGGACTCGCGCCGCGAGTCGGCGGACTATCTTCGAGCCTGGGGCCTGGCGGATGTCATGGAGATTCGAGTCAAGGACCTCACCTCGGAGAAGCTGGCGCAGCTGGGCATCGCGCTCGCGTTCGTCGGCGAACCCGATGCCGTGGCGGTCGACGATGTGGAGGACCAGTTGACCACGTCACAGTCTCGGGGATTGATGGAGCTGCTCTCCCGTGCGGCGCGCGAACATGATGCAGCCGTGGTGGTGGGCGTGGTGGAACGCGAACTGGCCTGTCGAGCGGATGCGTGCGTGTACGTGGCGAAGGAGGGCGAGTGACCATGGCGTTCAAAGGCCTGCGATTCGCCGGCTTGGAATGGAGCAATCTCGCGGCGTCGAAGGTGATGTGGGTGGTCATTGGGGCGATCGCCATCATCCCGCTTCTGTACGGTGCGCTGTACTTGGCTGCGTTCCAAGACCCGTACAGCCGTTTGGACTCGCTTCCCGTCGCGGTGGTGAACGAAGACGAAGGCGCGGTCATCGCGGCCGAGAACCGAAACCTCGGCGATGACGTGGTGGATGATCTCAAGCGCACCGACAATGGGCTAGGCTGGCATTTCGTGTCGGCCGACGAGGCGCGGGCGGGTCTTGAGGACGGCACATACTTTATGACATGCACGATTCCGTCCGATTTCTCCGCGAGCGCGGCATCGGTCGATGGTGACGCGCCGCGCCGGGCGCAGCTCAAAGTGACGTACAACGAGAGCGAGAACATGCTGGCCTCCCAGATCGGGCAGACGGTATGGAAAGAGGTGCGCAAGCAGGTGAGCGATACGGTGGCTGCCGAGTACTGGACGACAGTCCTGAGCCGCGTGGCCGCCTCGGGCAGGGAGATACGGACGGCCGCCGGCGGGGCGGCCGATCTGGAACGGGGCCTCGCAACGGCGCAGGAGGGCGGTCTGACGATCGCGACGGGACTCGGCGTGCTGGACGACGGCGCGCTTGCGCTCGAGCGCGGCCTCAACGTATTGGCAAACGGCGCGCTCGAGCTTTCGTCGAAGGGTGGCCGGCTGGCGAGCGGGGCCAACGATCTCGCGTCCGGCACAGCTGCGCTCGAGCGCGGCGCAGATGCGCTTGTTGCGGGCACGGCAGGGAACTCGGCGCTCGGCAGCGGGGCTTCGGATCTGTCGGCCGGACTCAATGCGCTCGAAGCCGGGACGGTCGGGCTTCCGGGCGAGACGAAGAAGCTGCGCGACGGGGTGGCCGACCTCGTCGGCTCGCTGCGGGGCGCATTGGACGGCGATGGCACCGCGGCGAACCCGGGTCTCGTGGCGGGCTCGCAGGATGTTGCAGCCGGCGTCGCCGCTCTGGCCGATGATGCTGCGGGATTGCCCGCAGCCAGCAGAGGCGTGTCGTCGGCTGCGCGCGCATCGGGCGACCTTTCGGATGCTCTCGCCGGGCTCCAGGCTCAGGCGCAGGAAGCTGCGCGATCGGGCGATCAAGCGGCGATGGAAGCCGCGCTGGACGAGATCGGCACCGCGCTTGGAACGGCCGGTCGGGAGGCCGACTCGATCAGGATCGGTCTCGATGCGGTCGAGGGATCGACGCAGAGCGGATCGGGCCTTGCTGCAGCCGCCGCTTCCATCGGCGCGCTTTCGTCGGGCGCATCGGATGTGAGCGGCGGTTTGGCCCGCATGCAGCAATCGCTTTCGGCGGACGATCCGGCTGTCGACGGCTCGGTCGCCCAGCTGCTGCGCGGCATGGATGCGCTGGTGGCCTCATCGCAAGAGCTGGCCGATGGCATAGGCGCTGCGGCGACGGGCGCCGATCGGGTGCGAGGAGGCGTTCGGGAAGCGAACGCAGGCGCTTCGAGCCTTTCTCAGGGCGCGGCCACGGCCGCTGCAGGTGCATCCGAGTTGGCTGATGGTGCGTCGGCCGCCGTCGACGGCGCGGGGCGGCTGGCCTTAGGCGCGCAGTCGGCCGACGAGGGGTCGGCGCGGCTCGCATCAGGCGCCGGTCAGCTTCAGGAGGGTTCCTCCGCGCTCGTCACGGGGTTATCCGATGCCGTGGACGGCTCGGGTGAGCTGGCCGCGAAGCTCTCGGAAGGGGCCGATGAGGCCGCGCGTCAAACGACGGGTATTCCCGCGAAGGCTGCGGCTATGAGCGACCCGGTAGAGCTCGCAAACGACTACTACACGTTCGTCGAAAACTACGGAACCGGCTTCGCTCCGTACTTCATGGCGTTGGGCCTGTGGGTGGGTGCGCTTGTCGCGGGCTTCGTGTTCAAGCCGCTCAACGGCAGACTCCTTCTTGCGGGTGCGAATCCTGTCTCCGCCGCGTTTGCGAACTATCTGCCAATGGCGGTCTTCTCGCTGATCCAGGCCACGCTGCTCATGGTGGTGCTGCAATACGGGCTGCAGCTGCAGATCGACAACGTGCCAGCGTTTTACGCGGTGGGCTATCTCACCTCGCTCGTGTTCGCGGCCATCATGCAGCTGCTCATGGCGGCGTTCGGTTTCCCCGGCAGGTTTCTGGCCATCATCCTGCTCATGCTGCAGCTTACAACCTGCGCCGGCACGTTCCCCATCCAAACGACCCCAGGTTTTTTCCAGGCGGTGAATCCCTATCTGCCCATGACGTATGTGGTCGAGGCCATGCGCCAGATCATGACGGGGCTCGATTACGGCGTCGTGGCCTTCGCCTGTCTTGTGCTTGCTGGTTTTGGTGCGGCGTGCTTCGCGCTTACGAGCATGGTCGCGTGGCGGAAACGCACCGTGCGCATGGATGATCTGCACCCCGTGCTGCGACTGGGGTAGGGTGCGCCTGCCGCTTGCTCCGAGGTGTCGGCAAAGATGCATTTATTGAGCGGATTCGCGACTTCATAGGACGTACGGCCGGACGCTTCGGCTTGTTGTTTTACTATGGTATCGCCTGCAGAACGAACGGACGGCGTACGGTTGCGCGGCGGATTTCCGCTGATCTCCCAGCTGGGTCTGGACGGTCTTCTTTTCGGTACGGGCCCGCTTCTCCTGCCCCGTCCGCGTCCGGATGCGACGAGCACGTGTACGCAGATGAAGCCAACGACGCGAAGGAACTCACTATGTGCGGTATCGTCGGATATACAGGATCGCGCCCTGTGAAGGATATTCTCATTTCTGGTCTCGAGCGGCTCGAGTATCGTGGCTACGATTCGGCTGGAATAGCGGTCGAAGAAGAAGATGGGCTGCAGATCGTCCATCGTAAGGGCAAGGTGGCGAGCCTTGCGCACACCGTCGACCATTTCGATTTTGCGGGCACGTGCGGCATCGGCCACACGCGCTGGGCCACGCACGGCCGCCCCAGCGAGCGCAACGCGCACCCGCACACATCCTGCGGCGGCCATATCGCCGTCGTCCACAACGGCATCATCGAGAACTTCGCCGAGCTGCGCGACGAGCTGGCCGCCCGGGGCCACGAGCTCACGAGCGATACGGATACCGAGACCATCGCCCATCTGGTTGAGGAGCTGTACGAGGATGATTTGCTTGAGGCCGTGCGCGAGGCTACACAGCGGTTGATCGGCGCGTACGCCATCGCGGTGATCAGTGATCGGGAGCCGGGTACCATCATCGCGGCCCGCAAGGATTCTCCGCTTGTGGTGGGGCGGGGGACTGGCGGCTCGTTCGTGGCGTCGGATATCATCGCGCTGATCGACGACACCCGCGACGTCGTGATGCTTGGAGACGGCGAGATCGCCAAGCTCCGACCGGATTTCATCGATTACTACAATGCGTACGGTGAGCGGTTCGTTCCGCAGACGACGCATATCGACTGGGATGTCGATGTTGCCGAGAAGGGCGGTTACCCCGACTTCATGATGAAGGAGATTCATGAGCAGCCGCGCGTCATACGCGATACCCTGTCGGGCCGTCTTGCGGACGGTCGCCTGTCCATCGACGAGTTGGATCTCACTCACGAGGAACTCAACCTCATCGACCGCGTGTACGTTATCGCCTGCGGCACAAGCTACCATGCCGGGCTCATAGCGAAGAACCTCATCGAAGGATGGGCGCG
>ENA-ORTH01003475-ORTH01003475.1-human-gut-metagenome-genome-assembly--contig:-NODE-3475-length-10246-cov-10.231871_pt1 | contig 10246 bp, 7 predicted proteins | sample MGYA00241914_ERZ509192 | MGnify/ENA primary metagenome ERZ509192 (study PRJEB26280, sample SAMEA2338826) | human gut metagenome | biome: human gut; feature: human-associated habitat; material: faeces... | reverse complement strand
GCCATACACCGTTCTACAAGCGAATGACTGAAAGCTACCATTAAATAACGGACATACCCGTCATCGTCTGCCGAATCCGGTGAATATTCCCAGTGGTGTAGCATGGACGGTGGTATTAACGCCACGTCGCCTGCTGCGAAAGGTTGCAATGTGTCGCCTGCCATTCGTTTGCCATATCCATGGACAACATAATACAACTCCCATGCATCATGCCGATGCAGTTTGGCTTCGATACTTGTTGTCACTCGTTGGTCTATAAAGAAAAAAGAGTGATTCTCCACTTCGGGCAATTCATAAGGAATGGCGGTATCTTCCATAAAAGTAATGCTTAAAATGACTTGTATGCAAATATACGACAAATCTCTAAGATGATACCACAAATATATGACAAGAAAGCCGGGTAACTTTGCTGCCGAAAACAATAAGTATAACTCTTAAAAATGTATTGTTATGGATTTCTATCAAGTTCTAGAGAATAGAAGAACTATTCGCGACTTTTCCGATAAGAAGGTGACGGATGAAGTGTTGGAAAAAGTATTGTCGGCCGCATTCAAAGCTCCGACTAATGACCATTTGCGGCAGTTTGAGTTTATTGTCGTGAGAGGGCAGGAAAACATTGCCCGACTCATATCGCCTGTGGCGGAAAACACCAAGAACATTCAGCAGACAGGGCTTGATGCTGCTGCCGACCTGATGGATAAGGATGAACACGCCATGTTTGTTGATGCGTTGCCCAAACAACAACGTATGCTTATGCAAAGCAATTGTCTCGTACTTCCATTTTTCCGGCAAAAGGATTTTCCTCTGTGCCAACCTGCCGACCAAAGTTCACTTAACTATTTCGCTTCTGCATGGGCAGCCGTTGAGAATATCCTGTTAGCAGCAACGGCGGAAGGACTGGCGTGTGCATTCCGTATTCCTATTGGCAACGAACCGGAGTATGTGAAACATCTCGTCAATGCTCCTGACGGATATGAGTTTACCTGCTTTCTCGCTATTGGATATGCGGCGGAGAATGCACATATTTGTAAACAGAAAGAAATCCGGGTAGGGGATAGGATTCACAGGAATGTCTGGTAATCTGTAATTAAGGTACATCTCTCTGTAATTTATATACATTCGCTATGTTATAAATTGCCTATTTTTGCAGAGTGAAAAGACTGAATCATTCTAAAAGATAAAACTAATAAAGTAAAGTTATGGCTAAAAAAGTTCTGATAATTTCGTCCAGTCCGCGGAAAGGCGGCAATTCGGATTTGCTTTGTGATGAATTTATGAAAGGTGCTCTCGAAGCGGGCAATGAAGTGGAAAAGATTGTATTGAAAGACAAAACGGTTCATCCTTGTACGGGATGCAGTGTTTGCAGTATGTACGGAAAGCCTTGTCCGCAGAAGGATGATGCGGCGGAAATCGTGGAGAAGATGATTGCTGCCGATGTGATTGTAATGGCGACTCCCGTGTATTTCTATACAATGTGCGGTCAAATGAAGGTTATGATTGACCGTTGCTGCGCACGTTATACGGAGATAACGAACAAAGAGTTTTATTTCATTATTGCGGCAGCAGAGGATAACAAAGCAATGATGGAGCGCACGATAGACGGTTTCCGTGGCTTCCTCGATTGTCTGGAAGGGCCACAGGAAAAAGGAACGGTCTATGGAATCGGCGCCTGGAAGGTAGGAGAGATTAAAGATACTCCATATATGCAGGAAGCCTACAACATGGGAAAAATGGTGTAACTGTCCCGTCTTATTATAGTGACGCTATGCTTGCAGGATAGTGACGCTATAACAACAAGATAGTGACGCTATGACGACCGGATAGTGACGTTATCTTATGTGACCTTTTGAAGCATAAAAATGATATTTCAATCGAATAGATTGAAAAGTCAAGAATTTTAATTGCCTGGATTGCTTGTTCTGCCACAGAATTATTATAATTTTGTGGCAGAACTTTTTATTTTGTATGATTCGTTTAATAACTAAGCATTATGGGCTATACAATAACGACTCTTGTAGAGAATTGTGTCTATGGACGTAAATTGCAGGCAGAGCACGGTCTTTCTCTATATATTGAGACATCGGAACATAGATTGCTCTTCGATACAGGAGCGTCCGATTTGTTTATCCGTAATGCCCGCCTGCTGCATATTGACTTGCAGAAAGTCGATTATCTGATATTATCCCACGGGCACAGTGACCACACGGGAGGTCTGCGTCATTTCTTGGAGCTGAACAAACAAGCGACAGTTGTCTGCAAACGCGAAGCCTTCTCTCCAAAATTTAAGGATGAACGCGAAAATGGAATGAAGCATACGCAGACTTTCGACCTTTCCCGTTTCCGTTTTATCGAAGAACAGACCGAACTGCTTCCCGGCGTATTTCTCTTTCCCTCTATTGATATTATCGACCATGAGGATACCCATTTCGAACGCTTTCGGGTTCAGAAAGAAGACGGTTGCCATATACCGGATACTTTTCAGGATGAATTGGCGGTAGTGTTGGTAGAGCCGGACGGTTTTTCTGTATTGAGCGCCTGTTCTCATCGAGGAATTACAAATATCCTGCGAACAGTCCGTGCGGCATTTCCCGAATCTCCTTGTAACTTACTGTTAGGCGGTTTTCATATTCATAACGCAGAAGAACGGAAATATCAGATCATTGCAGATTATCTGAAAGAATATCTGCCGCGTCAGATTGGTGTCTGCCATTGTACAGGAGTAGATAAATATGCTTTCTTCTACAAAGACTTTGGTGACAGGGTATTCTATAATTACACGGGAAAACTAATTCAAACTGATTTGTTGAAATAAAATATATATAATAATTTGATATGAAGAAACTAATAACTTCTTTAGCACTGGCATTGACCGCATTGTCCGGCTATGCCATTACTCCTTTGTGGATGCGTGACGCACGTATTTCACCGAATGGAACGGAGATTGTCTTTTGTTATAAAGGCGATATTTACAAAGTCCCCGCACAAGGTGGGACAGCCGTTCAGTTGACAACACAAGCATCTTATGAAGCCAACCCCGTTTGGTCGCCCGACGGAAAACAAATTGCATTTGCCAGCGACCGGAATGGGAATTTCGACCTCTTTATCATGCCTGCTGACGGCGGAACCGCCCAAAGGCTGACTTATCATTCCGCTTCGGAGATTCCTTCGGCTTTTACTCCGGACGGAAAGTTTGTACTTTTCTCCGCATCTATTCAAGACCCCGCAGGTAGCGCTTTGTTTCCTACCGGAGCAATGACAGAATTGTATAAAGTACCTGCTGGCGGAGGACGTACCGAGCAAGTACTCGCTACTCCTGCCGAATGGGTTTGCTTTGATAAATCGGGGAAAAACTTTCTTTATCAAGACCGTAAAGGCTTCGAAGATGAATGGAGAAAACACCATACTTCTTCTATAACCAGAGATATTTGGCTGTATAACACACAATCGGGAAAACATACCAATCTAACGAACCGGGAAGGGGAAGACCGCAATCCGGTGTATGCGCCCGACGGCAATTCTGTCTATTTTCTTAGCGAGCGCAACGGCGGCTCATTCAATGTTTATAACTTTTCACTGAATACTTCGCAAACGTCGAATGTGCCTCAAGAGGTAAAAACGATAACTACATTCCGTACGCATCCGGTACGTTTCTTGTCAATCAGTGATAAAGGTACATTGTGTTATACCTATGACGGAGAGCTTTATACACAGGAAGCCAATGCCCGTCCGAAGAAAGTAAATGTCGAACTTGTCCGGGATGATGAAAGGGAGATTGCTTCCCTCAAATTTTCTCAGGGCGCTACTTCCGCTTCCGTATCTCCGGACGGCAAACAGGTTGCTTTCATTGTGCGTGGTGATGTCTTTGTCACTTCGACGGATTACACTACAACAAAGCAAATCACGAATACTCCGGGAAAAGAAGCCGCTGTGTCCTTTGCCCCGGATAACCGGACGCTGGTCTATGCCAGTGAAAGGACGGGTAACTGGCAACTTTACACCGCCAAAATAGCCCGTAAGGAAGAAGCCAATTTCCCTAATGCAACTCTTATCGAGGAAGAAGTCTTGCTTCCTTCAAAAACAGTGGAACGTGCTTATCCGCAATATTCTCCGGACGGTAAGGAGCTGGCTTTCATCGAAGACCGTAACCGCTTAATGGTACTTGACTTAAAGACGAAGAAAGTTCGTCAAGTGACGGACGGTTCTACATGGTATAATACCGGAGGCGGATTCGACTATGAATGGTCGCCGGACGGCAAATGGTTTACTCTTGAATTTATTGGCAATCGCCATGATCCTTATTCGGATATAGGTATTGTCAGCGCACAAGGCGGTACTATTACCAACTTGACTAACAGCGGATATATTAGCGGTTCTCCGCGTTGGGTACTGGACGGAAACGCTATTCTTTTCCAAACTGAACGTTACGGTATGCGTGCGCATGCTTCTTGGGGTTCACAACAGGATGTGATGCTGGTATTCTTGAATCAGGATGCTTATGACCGCTATCGCTTAAGCAAGGAAGACTTCGAACTGCTCAAAGAATTAGAAAAGGAACAGAAGAAAGCGAAAGACGGTGACAAGAAGAAAGATGTAAATAAGTCCAAAAAGGATGAAGCTGATGAGGACAAGTCATCCGAAGATAAAGCAGACAAGAAAGATATAGTAGTAGAGCTTAACGGCATTGAAGACCGTATCGTCCGTCTGACTCCCAACTCTTCCGATTTAGGCAGTGCCATACTCTCAAAAGACGGAGAGAATCTTTATTACTTCTCAGCTTTCGAAGGCGGCTATGACCTTTGGAAAATGAATCTTCGTGAAAAAGACACAAAACGTTTGCACAAACTCAATACCGGTTGGGCATCATTGATGTTGGATAAGAAAGGGGACATTTTCTTGTTGGGAAGCCGGATGATACAGAAAATGGATGCGAAGTCGGATGCATTGAAATCAATCAGTTATCAGGCTGAAATGAAAATGGACTTGGCTGCCGAGCGTGAAGCAATGTTCGACCATGTGTACAAGCAACATCAAAAACGCTTCTACAATCTTACTATGCATGGGGTCGATTGGGATGCTATGACGGCTGCTTATCGCAAATTTCTGCCTCATATTGATAACAACTACGACTTCGCAGAGTTATTGAGCGAATGGTTGGGCGAACTGAATGTTTCGCATACGGGAGGACGTTATTCTCCGAAAGGCGGGGGAGATGTGACCTCTAACCTGGGCTTGTTGTTCGATTGGAACTATCAGGAAAAAGGAATGAAAATCGCTGAGATAATCGAGAAAGGCCCGTTCGACCATTCCCGTACAAAAGTAAAAGCAGGCTGCATTATTGAAAAGATTAACGGTGAGGAACTGGCTCCGGATAAGGATATTACTGCTTTATTGAATAATAAAGCCGGAAAGAAAACTCTGGTTTCGTTGTATAATCCGCAGAATAAGGAGCGTTGGGAAGAAGTGGTAATGCCTATCACTAGCGGAAGACTCAACGGTTTGTTATATAAACGTTGGGTAAAACAACGTGCTGCCGATGTTGAGAAATGGTCGAACGGTCGGTTGGGGTATGTACATATCCAGTCCATGGGCGACGGAAGTTTCCGTACTGTTTACTCGGATATTTTGGGTAAATATAACAACTGTGACGGAATTGTGATTGATACCCGTTTCAATGGCGGCGGTCGTCTGCACGAAGATATCGAGATACTTTTCAGCGGCCAGAAATACTTTACGCAGGTAGTACGCGGACGTGAAGCCTGTGATATGCCGAGCCGTCGCTGGAATAAACCTTCTATCATGTTGCAGTGTGAAGCTAACTATTCCAATGCGCACGGTACGCCTTGGGTGTACAAACACCAGAAGATAGGCAAACTGGTCGGTATGCCTGTGCCGGGAACAATGACAAGCGTATCTTGGGAAACATTGCAAGACCCTTCACTGGTATTCGGTATTCCTATTATCGGTTATCGTCTGCCGGATGGAAGTTATCTGGAAAATAGCCAGTTAGAGCCTGATATTAAGGTTGCCAATAGCCCTGAAACGGTAGTGAAAGGGGAAGATATGCAACTGAAAACGGCTGTTGACGAATTGCTTAAAGAGATAGACAGTCAGAATAGATAGTAAATAGAAGTAGGTTGATGCATATCCCCCGTTACGGAAGTGCATCAACCTACATGAATATATAATGAACTGGTTAGGACTTCTTTAGCCGATAATCTTTCTTATATCTTCTACAATCAGTTCATCTGTCAGATGATTGGCACGAAGTAACTCTTGTATGTCGTACCGGTCTACGAATTCTTTCTTCGCTCCATAATTAAGGACTTTCATATCACTGGCACCGTAATAACGGGCAATCTTTTCACCGAAACCACCGTCCAACACACCGTCTTCCAATGTAATCACTAGTTGGTGGTCGGCTTTCAGCTCTTCCATTAGCTCATTGTCAATGCCGGTGATATATCGGGGATTGATAAGCGTTGCATCAATACCTGCCTTTTCTTTCAGCAATGACAGCACCGACTGTCCTAATCCGAAGAACGAACCTAACGCAAGGATAGCTACTTTCGAACCGCAATGAGCGACTTTATAACGATTGAGAACGCTGTAATCGGATTCCACAGACTCGCCACAGCTAATCACATCTGTTGCGGGCACACGGATAGCCACCGGGTGTTCATTCTGACGGATACCCCATTCCAGCATGGCAAGATATTCCTCTTTACAGGTTGGCGCTAAATAGACCATATTCGGAATATTACTGATAAGCGGAATATCGAAGAAACAGAGATGAGTTACATCATTCATACCGGATAATGTTCCCCAAAATACCAAGAGGACTGCCGGATTATTATTGATGCAGAGGTCTTGCGATAGCTGGTCGTAAGATCGTTGGATAAATGTGCTATATACCCCATAAACAGGCTTTCCCCCATTAGCGGCAATACCGGAAGCAAGTGCCACTGCATGTTCTTCGGCAATACCGACATCAACAAACTGCTTGCCGGCTTCCTGACGACGGTCGGGAGTAAACCCGAGAACGGCAGGAGTACCCGAAGTAATTGTTACCACCCGCTTGTCTTCTTTCATTTTTTTCAGCAGATATTGAGCGGTTACTTCGCTATAATCTTCCGCAGTTTCGCCAAACTTGGATTCTCCGGTTTCTATATTGAACGGAGTACGCCAATGGTAAGTCTCTTTGTCCAGTTCTGCGCGTTCATACCCTTTGCCTTTCAGGGTATTAATATGTACTACTATCGGATGCTGAATATCTTTCACTTTAGAGAAAGCCTCAACCAATGCTTCCACATTATTGCCGTCGTTCACGTACATATAATCCAATCCTATAGCCTTGAAGAAATTACATTCGCACTGACCGTTGCTGTCACGCAAATCTTTCAGGTTCTTGTAAAGACCACCGTGATTCTCGGCAATAGACATTTGATTGTCGTTGACAATAATAATCATGTTTGTACCAAGCTCCGCCACATAGTCCAATCCTTCGAATGCTTCGCCGCCACTTAAAGATCCGTCGCCTATCACGGCTATGATATTCTCATTACCGCCGGTCAGGTCGCGTCCTTTCGCCAATCCGCTAGCCAGGCTGACGGAAGTGGAAGTGTGACCGATAACAAAAAAATCATGCTTACTTTCATGTGGCTCGGAATAACCGGATACGTTGTCATACTCTGCCGGATAGAGGAAAGCATCTTTCCGTCCGGTCAGCATCTTATGCACATAACTCTGATGCGATACATCAAAAACAATCTTATCTTCCGGTGAATTGAATACATAATGTAAAGCGATAGTCGCTTCCACCATTCCAAAATTAGGTCCGAAATGCCCGCCGTGTTCACTCAACTTTTGCAGGAGTGATGCACGGATTTCATTACTTAAATCGTTGAGTTCTTGAAACGATAACTTCTTTACGTCTGCCGGAGAGTAAATATTTTCTAAATACATATCAATTTGTTTTTTTACGTTTATACCTATTATCTTTATCACACTGCAAAGATACTGCTGATTTTAGATTCGGTTTGTATATAGATTACGGATTATTTTACCTATATTACCGACCTTGGAAAATGAGACTGGTAATAAACATAAAAATAGTAGATAATAGACATTGGAGGGCAACATATATGAATAGTGATTATAAAGTGGGTGATTTAATTTATGATGCAAATATTTATGATGCAATGAATACCAATCTAGATGATTTGCATTTTTATAAGCGGTGGTTGCCGGAAAACAAGGATGCGCAGATACTTGAACTTTGTTGTGGTACAGGCAGACTTACTCTTCCCATTGCAAAGGAAGGATATGATATTACTGGAGTTGATTACACCCCTTCAATGCTTGCCCAGGCAAAGGTGAAAGCTTCCGAAGCAGGATTAGAAATAAGTTTTATCGAGGCAGATATCAGAATTTTGAATTTGCCGGAAAAATACGACCTTATCTTTATTCCGTTTAATTCGATTCATCATTTATATAAGAATGAAGATTTATTTAAGGTACTTAGTGTCGTTAAGAATCACCTCAAAGACGGCGGCTTATTTCTGTTTGATTGTTTTAATCCAAATATCCAATATATAGTTGAAGGTGAAAAAGAGCAGAAGGAAATTGCCGCATATACAACCGATGACGGTAGAGAAGTATTGATAAAGCAGACCATGCGATATGAAAATAAAACTCAGATAAACCGTATCGAATGGCATTATTTTATCAATGGCAAGTTTAATTCTATTCAAAATCTGGATATGAGAATGTTCTTTCCTCAAGAGCTGGATTCATATTTGGAATGGAATGGTTTTCATATTATTCATAAGTATGGTGGATTTGAAGAAGAGGCATTTAATGATAATTCGGCAAAACAGATATTTGTTTGCCAGTGTTAGTCCGGATATTGAGGCTCTATTGAGTCTAGTTTCAATATTTTCTCTTTTATGTAAAAATCTGGTTTCTATATTCGTTAGGAGTACAGCCGACACGCTTCTTGAATAACCGGCAGAGGTGTTGCGGATACTGGAATCCTAATGCGTATGCTATTTGGCTCACTGTTTCTTCCGTATCGGCAATATGCTCCTTTGCAAGTTCAATAACCTTAGTCTGAATATGTTCTTGTGGGGTTTTTCCTGTTTCTTTTTTCACCATATCACCGAAGTAGTTGGAAGAAAGGCAGATTTTGTCGGCAAAGTACTTCACTGAAGGTAATCCGTTCTGCATCGGAAGCTGACTTTGGAAATATTCATCCAGCAGTTGCTCAAACCTCGTCAGAGCGTCCTTATTGACATTGCTCCGCGTGATAAACTGCCGTTCGTAAAAACGCATGCAGTAACCGAGCAGTAATTCGATATAGGTAGCAATCAGTGTTTTACTATGTTTGTCTATATCATGCTCCAGTTCTTTCCGTATGATTTTCAGACAATCCAAAATGATAGTCTGTTCCTCCCCGGATACGTGCAACGCTTCGTTGACTTCATACGAGAAAAAGGTGTAGTTCTTTATCGTTTTATTCAATGACGTGCCGCGAAGCAGGTCGGGATGGAAGATGATGCCATAGGCATCGGTTTGTATATGCCCGACTGTCGGCGTCGTCTCTGCTGTTTGTCCGGGAGCGAAACAGACGATGGTCCCTTCTTCGTAATCGTATTTCTGGCGGCCGTACTTGATGTCGCATGCCTTTTCCAGTTTTAAGATCGTATCTACATCACGGCCCATGCCAACATTAGTAACTTCCCAAATATTGCGTACCCCATAAGCATAAAGCTGTTTCAATTCAGCACAGATTTCATCAAAACAGTCAAGACAGCAATCCTGATCTTTTTTCACACCGGATAAATCAATATGCATATGCTCATGCATCATCGTATAGCCATCGTTTAATTTCATTATTCTTATCCTTTCTTAAAATAAATGACGAGCAAGTGATTGCCACTTTACCCGCCATTTTCATGAAATTTAAGCTGCCAGTGTTACTAATTGAATAACAACCAGCAGGTTAATCAAAATACCATAGAGAATACAAGCAACCGGTCCAACGGCAAGTTCAACAATCGGTTTCTTGGAAACACGGTTCAGCAGCAGACAGCCGATTACAAATAATGCACCGATACCGCTCAACCCAACTGCCGCAGACATAGCTTCAGCTGATGCGACAGCACCAACAAGTAAGGCAACCTCTAAGACTTTATTCATTGAAGTACGGATATGCTCACCCATGTCTTTTACACCTGGGAACTTATCC
>ENA-ORTH01003474-ORTH01003474.1-human-gut-metagenome-genome-assembly--contig:-NODE-3474-length-10247-cov-2.325353_pt1 | contig 10247 bp, 8 predicted proteins | sample MGYA00241914_ERZ509192 | MGnify/ENA primary metagenome ERZ509192 (study PRJEB26280, sample SAMEA2338826) | human gut metagenome | biome: human gut; feature: human-associated habitat; material: faeces... | reverse complement strand
CTTCTGGAATACCATGCCGCGGCTGGGATCCGGGCCGGTGATCTCCTCTCCGTTGACCATGAGCGTTCCCATGGTCGGCGGGATCAAGCCGGCGATCAGCCGGAGAATCGTGGACTTACCGCAGCCTGAGGTACCCACCAGGCTGATGAATTCTCCGTCATGCATGGTGAGATCGATATTTCCCAGGGCATTGGTAATCCCCTCTTTCTCCACCTTCGCAAAGCTTTTGGACACATGATTTAACTGTAAGGTCACTGTTTCTGCCATTATTTCACCACTCCTATCTGCCAGCGAAGCACATGCTTCTTGATCATAGCCAGAGCCTTGGTCACCGCTGTGAACACCAGACAGATCACAAACAGCGCCGCAAACATCTTGTCAAAGGCCGCCCAAGATTTTGCCCAGGTCATATACCAGCCAAGACCCGCTTTTACGCCCATCATTTCCGCGATCATGATGGCGGTACAGGCCGTACTCATGGCCTGGGTCATTCCCTGGAGGATGCTGGGCATCGCATGGGGGATCGCCACCCGGAACACCAGCTGGCGCTCGCTGGCCCCCAGCGTCCTTGCCGCCTCAAAATAATCGCGGTCCACGTTGGAGATCCCAGTCATGGACGCCACTGTCACGGCAAACCAGGAGCCCAGGGCAATGATGAAGATCGAACCGCCGAACAGGTTCGCAGTCACCACCATGATGATCGGAATCCATGTGGAGGTGGGGATCGGTCCCAGGAATTTAATGATGGGATCCACCCAGTACCGGATCCTGGCGCTGTATCCGCAGGTGGTCCCGGTCACAAGGCCCAGGGCCACACCGATGAAATATCCCAGAAACAGCAGTCTTAAGGTGTACAGGGTACTGATCATCAGCATTTCCCGGTCGATCCAGGCAATGTTCATAATGCTGTTCAGACAGGGGACAAATGGCTGAGTCAGGATCCCGGTCTTCAGGGTAAGGTAATCGTAGACGGCCAGAAATAAAAACAGAACGGAATACAGCGGCGCGCGGTAGCGGACCTTCTGGAACCTGGCCCGGTTTCCAACTCGGAGGCCAAGGAGAGCGACCATCCAATATACCGCATAAATTCCCATAAGGATCAAAAGAAATACCAGATAAGTCATGGGATTTGCATTAGGGGAATGGTCCGGGATACACTGATATTCCCAGACTGCTGCACCGCCGCATAAAAGCGGAAATATCGTAATAAGAAGGTCCAGAAACCTCTGCAACGGTGTTTTTTCCTTTTCCTCCAGCTCCTGCAGCTGCTGTCTTGTGAGATTCTCGGTAATTTCCCGACTTCCAGGTTGTTCTTTAGATCCACTCATATCTCTACACTCCTTGCCAGATCATTGAAAAATCAATGAATCATCCATAAATTAACCTTGTTAATTTTAGCATAAATATGCAAAATGTCGACTTGAATATTTCAATGATAATTTTATAATAAATAGTTTTTTTCTATATATTCCATCCGCTTTCCCTGCCATCTCCCGGTAAACTAGAAAAAAGGGCGCCGCAGACTATATCTGCAACGCCCGGTATGTTTTTATACCTCCAGCTCCTCAAGGACAGCCTTCAGGGCTTCCTTTACGGAACCTTCCTTTAATACATTGTGAAGCCCGCTGTACTCTAAGAGCTTAAAGTAGCCCATGGAGCCTCCCGCCTGGCACAGCTTATAATAATCTGCCCATGCGGCCTTCCGGTCTGCCTTCATCTTGGTATAGAACTCGAAGGCGCCGATCTGGGCCATGGCATAGTCCACATAATAGAAGGGATACAGGAAAATGTGCTGCTTCTGCATCCAGAATCCGCCGCCTGTAAGGAAGGCGTTTCCGTCATAATCCCTCCAGGGCATATAAACCTTTTCCAGCTCACTCCATACGGCTCTCCGCTCCATAGCCGTCATCTCCGGCTTTTCAAATACCCGGTGCTGGAATTCATCCACGCAGACCATATACGGGATCTTCATCAGCGCATCGGCTAAATGCTCCTTCCGGTACTGCTCCGCCTTGTCTCCAAAGAAGCTCTCCATCCACGGATAGGTCCAAAGCTCCATGCCCATGGAGTGGATCTCATTGATCTCGCTGGTACTGTGGCAGAGCTCCGGGGTCTTCTGGAATTTATCTGCCGTAAAGCCGGCAAAGGCATGACCGGCCTCATGGGTCAGCACGTTCACATCCGCCTGGGTCCCGTTGAAGTTGGAGAAGATAAAGGGCGCATGGTACAGGGGAAGGGAGGTGCAGTAGCCGCCGACCCGTTTTCCTTTTTTGGTCTCCAGGTCAAACAGCTGGTGCTCCACCATAAAATCAAAGAATTCCCCGCTTTCCGGAGACAGCTCCCGGTACATTTCCTGGGCCTTCTTCACCATATAGTCCCGGTCTCCCACAGGAACCGGATTTCCCTGGGGACTGGAAATGGATTCGTCATAATAATGAAGGGTATCCACGCCCAGGGCCTTTCTCTGTCTTTCATACAGCTTTACGCAGGCGGGAACGATCACCTCCTGCACCTGGCGGCGGAAAACCTTCAGATCCTCTGCATTGTAATCGTATCTGCGGCGTTTATAATATCCCATGGGGATGAAGCTCTCAAAGCCCAGTTTCTGTGCCATTCCGGCTCTGAGCTGTACCAGGCCGTCATAGATCTCATCGATCTTCGGTGAGATCCCTTCAAACAGACGGGCCCAGGCCTCAAACGCTTCCTTCCGCTCCTGGCGGTCTGTGCTTTGCATATGCTTTAAAAGGCCGTAGGTGCTGCACATTTCCCCCCGGAATTCCACAGACGCACCGGCCACAGTTTTGGAATACAGATTGGCTAACTCTGCTTCCCTTACCATATCGTCCACCACGGCCTCGCTGGAAAGGAGCTGCCCCACCTCCATATTCTGGATCAGGATGGAGCCGAATTCCTCCTCCATATCCTTCTTAAAGGGAGAATTTAAGATCACCGTTCCCATTTCCTTTACCAGGATCTCGTATTTCGGCATCCATGCGTAGAAATATCCCATCTCTGCCTCATAAAATTCATCCATCATATTGATGGTGTTCCGGATATGGGCCAGCTGTCTGGCTGTGGAGACCTGGATATCCGTATTCACATAATCCATGTACGCCGCTTTAAACTCCCCAAAGTCTGTGGCATTTTTCAGAGCCTCTGTGACTGCTCTCATGTCTCCCAGTACCTTTTCCATATCCGGGCGGACATACTGAAGTTCAGAAAATTTTTCCATAGTTTCTGCTTCCCCTTTCTTTTTTCCCATATGAAACCTCCCTGCCAGGAGTTTTCTGTCTTTATTTTACTACAAAGACGGAGTTTCTGCAATCTGGGAGAGAAAGATTTCTGCCGGATCCCGCTCTCTTTCCAGCAGATGGGACGCTTTTTCCTGCGAAAAAAAAGAGGCCCGCAGGCCTCTTTTTTATTTCAGATATTCTGCCGCCACAAAAGCCATGGCTCTGGTACAGAGCTTGATATAACGCTCGTCCACCTGGAAACCGGGATTATGCATGGGCGCATCCCCTCCCGTTCCCACAAAGATCATACAGGACGGGACCTCCTGGGCAAAGAACCCGAAGTCCTCGGCTCCCAGCATGGGATCCAGGTCTGTGACCAGCCACCCCTCCGGACGGCCGTCTCCCATGTTCTCATAAAGCCGGTCCGCATTGCTGCGGAAGGCCTGCTCCACGGTTTTTGTAAACTCTACATCGTTGTAGACTGCCGGATATCCGGCCCGGAAGGCGATGTCGCAGGTTCCTCCCATGGATTCTGTGATCCCCTTTGCCAGGGTCTCGATCTGATGGCGCATTACATCCCTGGATTCCCTGGATACGTTTCTCATCATCACGCCCAGAACTGCCTGGTCCGCAATGATGTTGGGCGCCGAACCTCCGTGGATGGTCCCCACGTTCAGCGTGGCCTGGGCCATGGGAGAAAGGTTTCTGGACGCGATCCCGTGAAGGGCGGACACCACTGCCGACGCAATGTAAATGGCATCCACGCCTTCCTCCGGCATGGAGGAGTGGGCTGCCCGGCCATGGATCGTCAGCGTATAGCCGTCCGAATAGGAGGACAGGTACTTCTGCTTTAAATAAATGAGACCGCTGGCCCCGTTTTTCACATGAAGGGCAAAGCAGGCGTCCGGCTTTTCCTCCATCAGTCCTGCCTTTATCATCTCACGGCCGCCGCCGCCGTTTTCCTCTGCCGGCTGAAACACCAGCTTTACCTTTCCGTTCCAGCGCTCTCTGGTGCGGAAAAGAAGCTCTCCCACGGCCAGGAGATTGGCCGTATGGACGTCGTGGCCGCAGGCGTGCATGACCCCGTGGACCTGGGAGCCAAAGGGAAGCTCCGTCTTCTCCTGGATCGGAAGGGCATCCATATCGGCTCTCAGCATCAGGAACTTACCCGGGCGGCCGCTGTCGATGACAGCGATGATCCCCGGCTCCTGGGGGCTCTTTTCATAAGGGATCCCAATGCGGTCCAGCTCCCGCATCACCAGCTGGCTCGTTTTAAATTCCTGGAAGGACAGCTCCGGGCACTGATGGATCTCATGGCGCAGACGGAGGGTCTGCTCCTCCAGCTCATCCGACAGGCGGACCAGCTCTTCCTGTAAGGTTTCGTTATATTCCATATTTCCGGCCTCCTCTTAAAATCCGATGGCAGTTCCGATGAAGATGGAAGCGACCATGATCACAAACAGAATCGCATAGCAGGGCACCAGGAACTTCATCCACCGCTTAAAGTCCACACCGGCCATGGCAAGACATGCCATAAGGTTTACGTTGGTGGGCAGGAACAGGTTCGTAAAGCCGTCTCCGTACTGGAGGGTGAGCACTGCCATCTGGCGGGTAACGCCCACCACATCGGCTAAGGGAGCCATGATCGGCATGGCAACCACAGTCTGGCCGGAGCCGGAGCCGATGAATACGTTAATGAACGCATTTGCAATGAACATTCCCACAGCCGCCATGGCGCTGCTTAAATGGCTTAAGGGGATGGAGATGTAATAAACGATGGAGTCCAGGACTCCCGCCTGGTTTAAAATAATGCTCATAATGGAGGCCAGGACCATGAATACCATAACGCCGCACATGGACTGGGTTCCCTTTACGAAGTTTTTCATGGTATCGTCCAGGCTGTATCCGGCCAGGATCCCTTCCACAAAGGCAACGGGAAGCATAATGGAGCCTAACTGGGTCATGCCCAGGCCCAGGGTCGGGCCGCCGGCGGCAAAAAAGATAAACGCGCCGAAGAAGATCGCCAGGATCGCCATTTCACGGCCGGAAAGAGGCTTATATGTATTTTCATATTCTCCGCTCTCCACATCTTCCTCTCCGCCGAAATCCGCCTCGTATATGGCTGTATTTTTCTGGCAGCGCTTTGCCCACCATACCAGGTATGCGGAAACCACCGCCACATTGAGGATCGTTACGATCGTCCGGAGACCTGCGCCGGAATAAGGAACCAGGCCGGCGATCTCCTGTCCCATAACGCCCGTGAGGGGATTGATGGGGGAGGACATGAAGCCGGTGAAGGAGCCCAGGATCACAAGGCCAACGGCAAAGGTCCGGTCTGCCCGGAGCTTTCTGGCGATCAGAAGTCCCAGGGGAACGAACAGGATCACCGTGGAGATCATGGAGCCCACACAGCCTAAAAGGGCCGTGGCAAATACATAGATCGGAATAATCGCCAGGGCCTTATCCTTCAGCCGGTGGATCAGGTTCCCCAGGGCCCGGTCCAGGACTCCTGTGGAATTGACGATCCCCATCATGCCGCCCATGATGATCAGTGTCACGAACAGCTTTCCGAAGGAGGAATATACCGTATCTCCCACGGCCAGGATTACATCCACCGGGTTCAGATACGTCTTTTCCACCACCTCATAGGTGCCTGGAACTGCCATCTTTCCATCTCTCTGGTACGCTCCCGACGGGATCACAAACGACAGGATGTACACAGCCAGGTTTACGATGAGGATGATCTTCCACATGCTCATGGACTCTTTTTTCTTTTTGTCTGCCTGCATAAGTCTTTCTCCTTTTTTAGTAATATTTTATGATTATTTTATCTTCTTCCGTCATTTTTAACAAACAACGTTTTTGTCGCATGGCACAACTAAAAAAATCCATTCCAAAGGGATTCCTCTTCTCCGCATATTTTCTGTGAACACTTCACAAAGTCCATGGCTGCCTTTGTGATGTAGCTGCTCTTCAGATGAAGGACGGCCCCCAACAGTGTGACATCCGGATACCTCCATCTGAAAAATACCATCCCCCTTCTCTTCCGTCAGATGGTCCAGATAGCCGGCAGGGACCAGCGTTGCCCCGATGCCCTCGGCACAGCACTCCAGCACCGTAAGGACGCTCTGGGATATGACGAAGATCTTCGGATCGAAGCCATCCTCCCTGCAATACCGGTCAAACTGCTCCCCCATCCACGTATCTGCATCCATCCGCACAAAGGGACAGCCGGAAAAAGGACGCAGCGAGACGATCCCCTCTTCTTTATAGTCTCGGATCTCCTCCGGGGACAGGCATTCCGCTGCCATGGGCTCCGGCACTGCAAGGATGGTCTCCTCCTGGGACAGCCGGTGGGAGACCAGGGCCGGATCATCCTCCATATGATAGCCGAACATCAGATCCAGCTTTCCAAGCTTTAGATCCGCAACACAGCCCGCCAGGTTCTTTTCCTTCACGGTCACGCAGATCTCCGGATGAAGCCCTGAAAACTCCTTCATGATCCGCGGGATCAGGATGCTGCTGCGGAAATAGGAGACGCCCACCACCAGATTCCGGCTTTCCTGCCCCAGAACCGCGTCCAGCTCTGCCCGCATCTGCCGCTCATTGTCCAGGATCCGGCAGACGTGCCGGTACATACACTCTCCGGCCGGCGTAAGGCTCATGGGCGTTTCCCGGTTGAACAGCCGGGTATTATACTCCTTTTCCATTTTGTCGATCTGCTTGCTGAGGGCCTGCTGGGTCATAAAAAGCTTTCTGGCCGCCTTTGTGAAGTTTAACTCCTCCGCCGCTGCTGCAAAATATCTGTAATTATCAAAATTCAACTGCCGCCTCCTAACAGGTAAACGCGATCCCGCTTCTTTTTAAAAACTGCTTTACGCTCTCATCCCATTCCCGCTCCAGGGTCCGGTCCATGGTGAAAACGTTCATGGATGTGCCCGTAACACAGGTCATTTCCTGGTTTTCATACTGGATGTTGATATAGAGGCCGCCTGCCTGCTCCGGCAGGATCCCCGGAGCATGGGCCTGTACGAACCGGCTCCTGGCCTCCTCCGACAGGCAGAGGACGATGCGGAAGGTCTCCGGCAGACGCTTTCCCCGGATCAGGGAAAAGCATACGGGCTTTATGGTCCTCCAGGAGGAAAACTCACCGATCTTCCCCTCCTCCTGCTCCTCTCCTGTATAGTAGCCCCGGCGCACCCGGCCGTCGATGGTGAACCGGTTGAAGGTGACGATGTCCGCCTCCCTTAAAAGAAATTGATCGAACAGCTCTCCGATAAAAAGCCCCGAGGTAAATTTCTTCTGTTCCTCGATCCGCAATGCGATCATACCTGTTCCTCCCCGGCACATACCGTCTCAAAGATCTCAAAAAAATCCGCCGTCACAGCCGGGCTCCCAGTGACCGTAAGCCCCTGCCACAGCTCCTCGTCCCCGGTCAGGGGGTGTTCCGCCTGGAACGCCTGGTAGGAGCTGTAAAAGGCAGCGCTTCTCTTTTCCCGTATCATCTGCTCCTTGCGGACTCTGGTGGCAGCCTCATCGTAATCGTTTTCGCACCTCAGGATGTAATATTTCCCTCCGTCCTCCACCACCGGGCTCACCTCCCCGGATGCCATGGAAAAGGCCGTCTTTTCATACTCCTCTCCCATGAGGCCGTACCAGAGCTGTTTTTTTATCTCCGGATCCTCTGAATATTCCTTGGCTGCGGCAAAAAAATCCATTCCCTCCTCCTGGATCTTTGAGCGGATCTCTTCTGCCCGGGTCCTGTCGGAAACCTGGATCTGGGCCACGGAGATCACCTTGGCCTCGCTGTCGCTGACCTCCAGGTTCATATCCCCTGTAATGGTCTCCACCAGCTTTTCCGCTGTCCAGTAATCCGTATACAAGGCCTCCGCTTTTTCCTCTGTCAGCCCGAACTCCTCTGCCTGGACAGAGCCCAGAGCGTCCATATACTGGCCGGCCGCTGTTTTGGCCAGCTCCTTTTCCCGGCTGGAAAGGGTGATCTCCTTTTCCCGGGCCATGAGGCTCATGACCTTCAGCTCCTTTAAAAAATCATGGATCTGGCCTGTGAGGACCGTCTCAAAGGCCGTTCCGCCGCCGTCCACCTCTGCGGTCCAGATCTCCTCTGAATATACGTTTTCGTAGCGGAGCCGCTCCGTGGTCAGGATCACCATGGTCTCCGCCTTTCCGTATTCCCTTTCTCCTTTTCCGGAATACAGCGTTTCCACTGCGCCGCAGCCCCCTAAGCATACGGCTGCCGCCATGGCCGCCATGGAGACAGCCGCCCGGCATATCCACGCGCTTTTCCGTTTTTTCATCTTCTTTTCCATTATTTCCGCTCCACCAACAACTTTAATACCTTCAACGGCCCCTGGTTTACATTGGAATCCGCCAGAAATCTAGCGGCGGCCCGGGTCTCCGGCCGTCCATTAGCCACTGCAAAGCTGTAATACGCCTGGTTTAACATCTCGATATCATTTAACTGGTCGCCAAAAACCATGGTCTCTTCGGGACGGATCATGAGGCTTTCCTGGAGAAGCTTCACCGCCGCGCCCTTACTGACTCCCGGATCCATGGTATCCAGCCACTGCTCTCCCGCCAGGGTCACTTTAAGCTTCGTTCCGTATTTTTCCTTAAACCCGTCCGCCCGGCTTCCCAGGCCCTCCATACGGCAGCCGGCGATCTTCACAATGGGCTCAGCAAGGGTACTCAGATCCTCCAGCTTCTTTAAGCGGAAATGATATCCGTTTAACATCCACCGGAGAAACTCCGGATTCCTGGAATCCGTATAGGCGCAGTCCGCACAGTCCACTAAAACGTCCAGACCGGCGGCTTTCATATCGGCGATCACGTCCATAGCCAGCTCCTGCTTATACCGGGTCAGAAAAAGCTCCCTGCCATAGCAGCCCAGATACGCCCCGTTGTCCCCGATGTAAAAGATCTTATCCTTTATTGGATCAAAAATATATTCAATGCTGGCTGAATGGCGGCCACTGGCAGCCGCAAAATAGATCCCCTGGCTTTTGAGCTTCAGGATCACCTCGTAAAGCTCCGGATCCAGCCGGCTTCCCCCATCCTCTGTGAGGGTCCCGTCTATGTCTGATACGATCAGTCTGATCATCTTCGGCACTCCTTAAATTCCGTTTAATTCCTTCAGTTCCTGGTACAGCCTGCTCACAGGAAGTCCCATGACATTGGCATAAGAACCCTTAAGCCCCTTGATATACCTGGCAAAAAAGCCCTGGACGCCGTAGGCCCCAGCCTTGTCCATGGGCTCCTCCGACATGGCGTACTGGAAGATCTCCTCCTCTGTCAGAGGATACACCTCCACATCGGTCTTGTCGAAAAAGACCCTGGAACGGTCGTTTCCGTCTTCTCCCTTAAGGATCACACAGACGCCCGTATACACCTGGTGGACCCGGCCGGACAGCATCCCGATCATCTCACGGGCCTCTTCGTGGGTCTTTGGCTTTCCAAGGATCTTCCCATCTATGGCCACCACCGTGTCAGAGCCGATGACAGTCTCCCCGGCCTTTCTCCCGGCTGCCACGTCGGCCGCCTTCTGGGACGCCAGCTCCATGACCACCTCTGACGGCACGCTGGAGGTGACCTGTTCCACCACATGGCTCACAACGATCTCCGGCTGGATCCCGATCTGCAAAAGCAGCTCCTTCCTTCTGGGAGACGCAGATGCCAGAACTACATTCTTTATTTCCATTTTCTGCTTCCTTTCTAAGAAAAGAGGCCGCCAACTGCTAAAAAGCCTTCAGCCGCCTCTTTCCCTCTACGGATCTTCCAGGTCCAGGATGCCCGAAAAGCATTTCTGAGCCCTGCTTCCGTATTTAGAATTCAAATTTTTCTTCCAGATATGCCTTTAACTCTGCAATGGGTACCCGTACCTGCTCCATGGTATCCCGGTCGCGGACCGTAACGGCTCCGTCGGTTTCAGAATCAAAGTCATAGGTCACGCAGAACGGAGTTCCGATCTCGTCCTGTCTTCTGTAACGTTTTCCGATG
>ENA-ORTH01003457-ORTH01003457.1-human-gut-metagenome-genome-assembly--contig:-NODE-3457-length-10298-cov-2.646881_pt1 | contig 10298 bp, 7 predicted proteins | sample MGYA00241914_ERZ509192 | MGnify/ENA primary metagenome ERZ509192 (study PRJEB26280, sample SAMEA2338826) | human gut metagenome | biome: human gut; feature: human-associated habitat; material: faeces... | reverse complement strand
ACCTCTTCCCATGCGTCCCGGCTCTCCGGTATCAAATCAAGCCCCATCTGGAACACATGAAACATCCCCTCATACACTGACAGTCGCACCTTAACACCCTGGATTCTTGCCTTTGCAGCGGCCTCTACCGAGTCAGATAAGAGCATCTCTATCGAGCCTACCTGTATGAGCATTGGTGGAAAGCCTCTGAAATTACCAAACAGCGGCGATATGTATGGATCCATTTTATCGTGGTCACCGGGATAGTCATTCACGTAGATCAGACTGTCCCTTGTGTTCCCAAACAGTGGGTCCTTTTCGTAGTTTGTCTCATATGACTCTCCGCTTGCTGTGAGGTCTGTCCATGGTGACATGGCTACTATTCCTGCCGGAAGCGGCATGACGTGGTCTCGAAGATACATGGTGAGGCACATTGCAAGTCCTCCTCCCGCTGAGTCTCCTGCCAGCACAATCTGCGAGCCAAACCAGCCCTGTGACAAGAGCCATTTATAGCAGGCTATGGCATCCTCAAGTGCTGCCGGATACGGGTGCTCCGGCGCCACGCGATAGTCAGGCGTGAGCACTGAGCAGCCTTCACTTACCTCATTATAAAGGCCTGCAAATACATAATATGCATTGCGCACTGCCCCCATATATCCACCACCATGCAGCTGCAGTATCACACGCTCTGTATTTGGGTTTTCCTTTGAAGATAAAAGCTTCATAGTGAAACCGCCCATATCTATATCCTCTGTTACAAAACAGTCCGGAACAAACCATGCAGGTTCCTTCATGCGCTTCCTGAGCTCTCCGGATTTTATTTTTTTGCCGATTGCAAGGTCATTTGTGATATGTCCCATCAGATTAGCAAGTATTTTTCCCTGTATACTGACTTCTTCATCTGCCACAGCTGCATTGCTATGGACTTTTTCCACATGCTCACTTTTCATGGCAGATAATGAGTTCTTAAAGGTCTTTTCAAGCTTATTACCCAAAGCTCCTATTATTCCAGTTTCATTATCACCATTACTATCGCCGTTTTCAATTTCCGGATGGTAGTTTCCCATCTCTTCATCCTCAAACATATGCGAATTTCCTATTCCATGAAAGCCTATCATATATGAAATCTCCGTTTCAGCTCTGTTCTGGCTCTTTTGTCACCGATAATCAGTGTTCCGAGAAACAAAAACAGCGATGCGCCCATCGCTCCCATTGCCAGATATGGGAACCATATGACCTTGACTGCCACAAGTATCATCGCAATCACGCTCATCAGCACAAGAAAAAGCTGCATCATCATGTAGCTCTGCCAGTTTCTTATGTTTACTATCATAAGTATAATTGTTGCAAGAACCATCGCCAGTATGGCGCTTGGGAAAACAAATGTAAGTGCCCAGCCACTGGCTCCTGTGAGCAGGTCTATGCCCTCGAGAAACAACACCGTGAACACAAATGTGCTTACAATTTTAAAAATATATCCGTTTCTTCCGACTATTGCCAGACGCAGCGTCACATTCGCATAGATTACAACAAGAAGCACTATAAAGCTCCAGTTTATCTCATGGTCTGTCATGTAATCAACAGTTGTCAGCACAATCTGTCCTACTATAGACAGAAACAATATGATATTTTCCAGTAATCTGTATTTTCTTGATGCGCCCTTGACGTCAGGATATCTCGTACCGTTGTCATGGCTTGCTGTACTATCTGCCCTCTTTGCTGCACTATCTGTATCGTTTACGCACTTATCCGGCACATCATTATGCTGTTCAAAAACCCCTTCAGTGCCCTGATGATTGTCCGATGACAATTCAACCGGTGCCACAACCTGCTGGCAGAGCGGGCATTTATCTGTATTGTCTGCAATATACACACCGCATTTCATGCATTTAGTCATAATACTCTCCATTTGTCTCAATTGTCACTTCCACTCCGTCATTTACAAGCTTCTTAAAAAAGCTTCTCTGAATCATCGTATCGGCCAGAATAGATGAAAAAGTAAACACCAGCGTGTCCTTGTAGGAGCATATGGTGCCCTTCATAGGCTGTCCCTTGGACATTGGTATAAAGGAATAAAAGCCTGTTATATACGGCTCGTATTCCGGCTCTACTTTTATATTTCCAATATTTGTGATAGTAGTGGTGTTTGCCAGTGCCGACTGTGTATAGACCGCCTTCATTGCCAGATTTTTTATAAAAAGAGGCACCGGTCTCATCAGGATATTTTTCTGATTTGACACACTGTATGAGAAAAGATCCTCCAGATGCTCCTTCGAAATCTGTGAATTGATGGAATCCGTCACTATTTTAAGCACCTCCTCAAATGTGTAGGAGCTGTTTTGCGGTCTGAACTCAGCAGATATCATGACAAAAAAGTTCTTTGTGGTCACGGAGTCAAAATAAGGACGAAGATTCACAGGAACTGCAACCCTGACAGGCATATCGTTTGGCATGCCGTGAAAACACTCCTGATACACACTCCACACAAAGCATGCTACCAGATAATCATTTATGGAAACTCCATAGCGGTGGCAGACCTGCTTCAGCTGTGATACAGGCATCATGCCATGTATCAGCCCAAACTCTCCATCAGGTACCTTTTCCAGCTTTAAAAGATACGCCTTCTGCCTGTTAAAGCCACTTGGCTTACTTGACTTGTAGTTCTTTACAAAGCTGTCCTCTCTATTTAAGGATGTGCCCTGCGTCAATGAATCGCCCTTTAGCTTTGCAATCTCCGGATGTGTGAGACGCAGATACTGGTAGGTGAGCTCCCTAAGGAAATTTATGCCGCCCATGCCATCTGTCAGCACATGAAATACCTCAAGATTTATTCTGTTCTTATAGTATGTCACCCTGAAAAGATAGCTGTGATTCTTGTTCGGTCTTATAAATCTGCACGGAAATGTATTTTCCTCATGCACCTTTGGTGCCTTTTTGCCATTTTCCTCAAAATAGTTCCAGAATACTCCCATCCTGAGTCTCACATTAAACAGACCAAACTTCGGAAGCACTATATCCAGTGCCTCCTGCAGCTTTTCACTGTCAATCTCATCAGTTAAGGTGACTGAGATCCGATATACATTTGTCATGCTCTCCCCCGCTATACTAGGGAACAGATTTGCTGTGTTGTCCAGCTTGTCCCAGCGGATTGAACGCGTTTTCGACATTTTAAATTCCTCGCTTAATATAATGATATAGCGAAGCAGCACCCTAATCGAGCCTGCCGTACACCTCCATCGGCACATATGCCTTTATCTGTATCCCATCAGCCACATATTCCTCCGACACAAGCTCGCCCTGTTTTCTGATGAGCTGTATCACGCCAGCCTTATCATATGGGATAATTCTCTCAATATATACCTTGTTCTCTCTTAATATCTCCTCTAAAAGAGATTTTACCTCATCTAATCCCAGATCCTTTGCCGCTGAAATGTTAAGAGTATAATCTGCCCTGAAATCATGCAGCGGTTCGTTGTCTGTGCGGGCATCCTGCTTATTAAAAAGTGTGACAAATTTCTTGTCTTTTACACCAAGATCATCCAATGTCTGGTAAGTTATGAACATCTGCTTTTCCCGCTGCATATTTGATGCGTCCACCACATGGAAAATGATGTCAGCATACTTTGCCTCCTCAAGGGTGCTCTTGAAGGCCTCTATCAGATGATGCGGCAGCTTTCTGATAAACCCGACCGTATCAGTTAAAAGCACCTGCTGCTTGCCATCAAGCGCAAGAATACGCGTTGTAGGATCAAGCGTTGCAAAGAGCTTATCCTCCTCAAGCACATCTGCCTCTGTCAGGTGATTTAACAGCGTGGATTTACCTGCGTTAGTATATCCTACTATCGCAACAACCGGTACTTTATTTTTTTCACGCTTTGCCCTTGTGATATCTCTGTGCTTCTGAACCTCTTTCAGCTCTCTCCGAAGCTGTGCTATCCTGTCATTTATGAGACGGCGGTCCACCTCAAGCTTTTTCTCTCCGGGACCTCTTGTTCCTATTCCACCGCCAAGCCTTGACATGGACTTTCCCAGTCCCGACAAACGGCTTAATCTGTACTTGAGCTGAGCAAGCTCAACCTGTATCTTACCCTCACTTGTTGTGGCCCTTGATGCAAAAATATCAAGAATAACAAGTGTCCTGTCCATAACCTTTGTGTCAAGGTACGTCTCCAGATTCTTCTGCTGTGCCGGACTCAGCTCATCATCGCACACAATGCCTGTTGCCCCTGTACTCTCCACAAGCTCTGCAATCTCTGCCACCTTGCCGGTGCCGACATACGTGCCCGGATGAATTTTTTCTCTTCTTTGGATAAGTGTGCCTACAACTGTCGCACCTGCTGTCTTTACCAGCTCCGCAAGCTCTGAAAGTGAATCATCTGCATCATCACCGTCCTGCTCGCTCACTCCGACGAGCACCACTCTCTCCTCAATATCCTCTATCTTAATAGTATCTGCCATAATCTATCTGGTCTCCAAAAACTGATATTCTCTTGCTGCATCCTCATCATCAGGATAATCCTTCATGTATTCCTCCATTTTGCTCTTTGCTGTGGCAAAATCGCCGGAATACTCATATGCTATAATCATAGCCTTTGTTATCTGCTGCTTGTTCGGCACACTTTCAAGTTCAAGTGCGTTCTGAAAATAAGTAATCGCAGTGTCATAGTTACCATTGTCCATCTGCGCCTGTCCCATATTCATCAGATCATACGAATCTGCCTCACCGCTGTCTAGGTATTTCTTAAAATACTTCTGCGAGCTGTCATTGTCGCCCTTCTTCTGATATACCTCACCCATATAGTAGTTTGCCTTGACAAGCTTCTCATCAATAGCCTTTTGCAGACTCTTTATTGCTGAATCATAATCTCCAAGCATGGTGTATATACGGCCTCTCTGCATATAGTCATCAGCAGTTTTTGCCTTAAGCTTTAAGGCATTATCCAGGTATTCCTTTCCCTGGTCATTCATGCCATACTTTGACAGGGTCTCATAAACGCCAAGATAGAGCTCATAATTATCATCATTCTCACTGAGCGCCGTCTTAAAATCCTTCAAGCCCTTGTCTGTATCATTCTTGGCAAAATATATACAGCCTCTCAGATAGTATGCATCAGAATCCTTATTATAGTCGATAATAGCCGTATATGTATCAATTGCTCCATCCACGTCACCGCTTAAATACTGTGCCTTTGCCTTATAATAACATATGTCAAGCTCCTCTGCGCCCACTGAGCCCACCGACTGGCCCAGTGCCTTCTGAAAAGCATCGACCGCATCATCATAGCTGCCGTTCTCTATACAGTTGATGCCATACTGTCTGTACGCATCCTTGTCCTTTGCCTTGTCGTCGGAGCCACAGCCGGTAAGCATGCCTGCTGTGAGCACTACGGTAAGCGTGAGTGCCATAAATTTATTCTTTATCATAATAGTTCTCCATGTGTATATTCTTCCCCTTATTATATATGTATTTGCCAAACTTGTAAATCCCGCCCTTACATTTCTGCCAGGGGCCCGCCGTCCCCTGCGCTTACGTCCCGTACTCTAGCAAAAAAAGAACCCCCGCGGTATGCACCCGCAGGAGTTCTTAAGCCCAATTTGTATTTAAAGGAGGAAGAAAAATTCTAAGCCTCTAAATGCCAGATTTCATCATTGTACTGCTTGATTGTTCTGTCAGAAGAGAAGAAACCAGCCTTGCTGATGTTGACAAGCATCTTCTTAGCCCAAGCCTTCTTATCCTCATAATCAGCGTAAGCGTTCTCTTTTGTCTTGCAGTAATCCTCAAAGTCAGGGAATGTCATGAACCAGTCTTTGTTGAGGAGCTCATTGTAAAGTCTCTCTAAGTTCTCCTTAGAACCAACCTTCATCATCTCATCACTTACAAGGAAGTCAACAGCCTTCTTTAAGTCTGCATCCTTGTCATAGTAATCCTTAGAGCAGTAGTCGCCTCTCTCATATCTGTCGATAACAGTCTGTGAATCCTCACCGAATACATAGATGTTCTCATCGCCGACAAGCTCAGCTATCTCTACGTTTGCTCCGTCACTTGTTCCAAGTGTAATAGCACCGTTAAGCATGAACTTCATGTTTCCTGTTCCTGATGCCTCCTTAGAAGCAAGAGAAATCTGCTCTGAAATATTTGCAGCCGGGAATAATTTCTCAGCTAATGTTACATTGTAGTTCTCAACCATGAATACCTTAAGGTATGGACTTACCTCAGGATCATTGTTGATAATCTGCTGTAAGCAGAGAATTGCATGGATGATATCCTTTGCAATGATATATGCAGGAGCTGCCTTTGCACCGAAGAAGCACGTGATTGGTGTAGATGGCTTCTTGCCTGCCTTGATCTCAAAGTACTTACGGATGATGTAAAGCACGTTGAGCTGCTGTCTCTTGTACTCGTGAAGTCTCTTAACCTGGATATCAAAGATTGAATTGTCAGGTACGTCGAGATTCTGAGTCTTCTTTAAGTAAGAAGCAAGCTCTGTCTTCTTTGCGTTCTTGATGTCAACAAGCTTTGTGAGAACAGTGTCATCATTGATGAAATTGCCAAGCTTCTCTAACTCGTTTGCATCCTTCTTCCAGCCTTCACCGATAAGCTCTGTGATGTATGCTGAAAGCTCCGGGTTACAAGACATTAACCAACGACGGAATGTGATACCGTTTGTCTTGTTGTTGAACTTCTCAGGATATAACTTGTAGAAGTTATTGAGCTCTGTATTCTTTAAAATCTCTGTGTGGAGGTATGCAACACCGTTTACAGAATATCCGAAATGAATATCCATGTGTGCCATGTGTACAAGACCGTCCTTGATAATGTATGTGCTCTCGTCAGCTACCTTTGCGCGAACCTTATTGTCAAGCTCACGGATGATTGGCATAAGCTGTGGAACAGCCTTCTCCAAGAAGCTGATTGGCCATTTTTCAAGAGCCTCTGCAAGGATTGTGTGGTTAGTGTATGCACAAACCTTTGATACAATCTCAATAGCCTCATCCATCAGGATGCCCTTCTCCTGAAGGAGACGGATAAGCTCTGGAATAACCATTGATGGATGTGTATCGTTAATCTGAACTGCTGCATAATCAGCAAGGTCATGTAAATTAGAGCCCTTTGCCTCTGCCTCTGCAATGATAAGTCTTGCTGCGTTTGATACCATGAAATACTGCTGGTATACACGAAGGAGACGTCCTTTATCATCTGAATCATCAGGATATAAGAATAATGTAAGGTTCTTCTTGATATCATCCTTGTCGAAATCAATTGTGTCGCCTACGATTGACTCATCAACTGACTCGATGTCGAATAAGTGAAGCTTTGTTGTACGGTTGTTGTATCCAACTACGTCGATATCGTAAAGTCTTGACTGTACTGTGAATCCGCCAAAGCTTACAGGATATGTGATATCTGTCTTTGTAAGCCAGCTCTCCTTTGTAATCCATGGGTTTGGAGTCTCCTTCTGGAGATTGTTCTCAAATACCTGCTTGAATAATCCGTAGTGGTAGTTGAGGCCTACACCGTCTCCGTTGAGTCCGAGTGTTGCGATTGAATCTATGAAACATGCTGCAAGACGTCCAAGTCCTCCATTTCCAAGTGAAGGCTCAAGCTCGATTTCCTCGATTTCAGCAAGTGACTTTCCGTTTTTCTCAAGAGTCTCTTTAACTTCATCGTAGATACCTAAGTTGATAAGGTTGTTTGATAAAAGCTTTCCGATAAGGAACTCTGCTGAGATATAGTAGAGCTTTTTCTTTCCTTTGTTTGAAACCTTTTTCTCTGCCTTGTCTTTTACAAGCTCAAGTAATGCGTAGTATACTTCCTCGTCTGTACTAACGCTGATTCCCTTCTGAAGCTTTGTTTCGATTTCCTGCATGATTGCCATTTTGATTTCCTCCCAAATCTGTTATCATGTATACACGCCAATGTGTCAAATTAACTAATTTTCATTTAGCGTGCTTAACTTCTTTGTGTCATTTGATGAATCAAGTATAATCCATTACACTGCACAATTCTTGCAATATACAGTCGAAAACTTGCACAATCCTATCATTTTTCGGTATTTTTAGTGGCTTTTCAATAAATAATATGCTAAAATATCATCATGAATATATTAGAATATGAAAATTATCACGAAGACAAAACACATGTGGAGCTTACGTTCCCATACAATACCTACCTGTGCTCTATTCCTCTTGATTTTTCCGGAGTTCCGCTGCACTGGCACGACGACATGGAGCTTATCTATATAAAGAAGGGCTGCGGTCATATATCTGTTGATTTTAAGGAGTACCATGTCACAGCGCCAAGCCTGGTGCTGATACTGCCGGGACAGCTTCACTCTATAGACCAATATATGGATGAATCGATGGAGTACGAAAATATCATATTTTCCATGTCGATGCTGCTTACCGGAAAGTACGATTACACCAAGGAGGATTTTCTTACACCTCTCTTAGCCGGCAGATTCACAGTTCCGACAGTTTTTACACCGGTGTATCCATACTACGAGGATGTCGTGGCTCCAATAGATGCATGCGATGAGATTTGCAAGACGATGCCGCAGGGCTATCAGCTTTATATAAAGAGCAAGCTCTACGAATTCTTTTTTGTGCTTGATAACCGTTGCCGTAATCTGACAAAGCCACTAAAAAGCAAAAAGACTCTTGATAAGATGAAGGTTGTGCTCAAATATGTGGAAAATAATTATGCTGACAAAATCTCCATTGCCGATATCGCTGATGTAGCCGGGTTTTCCGAGTCTCATTTTATGAGATATTTTAAAGAGACCATGGGCACATCGTTTGTTGACTATTTAAATGACTACCGCCTTACCATGGCTGCGAGACTTTTGCAAAGCTCAGACAGCTCGGTGCTTTCTATTTCCGGTGAAGTGGGATTTGAAAGCCTGTCATATTTTAACAGAGCCTTCAAAAAGCACTATGGCATGACACCTCTGCAGTACCGCAAGGGCAGTTGACACCACTCTAGACAGTTACAATACAATATTTCTTAAATAAACGATGGAAAATAATCATGAAAAAAAATACATACATAAAAATGACTGCCCCATTCCGTGAAAACAACAGGGCAGCCCGAAAGCTTGAATTAATCAATAAAATATGCACCTATTTAGTTTTTATCACATACCCTGTATACGTGCTGTATCTGTGCTTTACAGCCGGTCATATGCTTGCACTCTCAATCATTGCTCCGCTTGTCGGCTTTATTGCAGTATCGGTTTTCAGATATATCGTAAACAGACCACGCCCATACGAAAAATTTGATATGCCGCCTGTCATTACAAAGGATACCCACGGCAGATCTTTTCCAAGCAGGCATGTTTTTTCTGCATTTATAATTGCATTTACCGTTTTAATATGCTCACCTGCTGCCTCGCCTTTATGGTTCATCAGCATTTTGCTTTCAGTCCTTGCAGCTATCATTGCCTGTGTCCGGGTGATATCAGGTGTGCACTTTATCAGCGATGTTGTCGGTGCTTTTGTTTTTGCAGCCATTGAAGCATATATAGTGACTGTTTTCTTTTTATAAATAGCTGTTAGTTGTTGTTTCCACCATCAACACTCTTTTTTATGGCATTTCCGGCATCATCTACGGCATCCTTTGCGCCGTCTATTACATCCTTGCCGGCATCACCTGCGCCGTCTATCACATCTTTTCCGGCATCACCTGCGCCGTCTATCACATCTTTTCCGGCATCGCCTGCGCCGTCTATCACATCCTTGCCGGCATTTCCGGCGCCATCTATGATATCCTTTCCAGCTTTACCGGCATCGTCGGCGGCAGAGCCACCTCTTTGTGTATTTTCAACCATTGAAGTGTCTGCCACATTACTATTGTTTCCACAGGCTGCAAAAGCGCTTGCAGCAGCGAGTATCAGGCAAAGTGCCAATAAATATTTCATTTTCTTCATTGTATCAGTCTCCTTTTCGTTTTGGAGATAGTATGGGCAATTTACTGTTAATTATGCATTATTCTGAAATTAATCAGCTTTTTAACTTAGGTTTCGTGATGAGTGCCGCGATATACGAAAAGATTAGTGCTGCCGACACTCCGACCGCACAAGCCTTAAAGCCACCCTTAAACAAGCCAATAAAACCCTCGCTGTCCACTGCCTCCTTCACACCCTTCCACAGTACATTGCCAAAGCCCAAAAGCGGTACGTTGGCACCGGCGCCTGCCCACTTGGAAAATGGCCCGTATATGCCTACGGCGCCAAGAAGCGCTCCCGTGCACACGAGCATTACCATAATTCTGCCCGGCATGAGTTTTGTTTTTTCCATTAAAATCTGTACTATGGCGCAGA
>ENA-ORTH01003452-ORTH01003452.1-human-gut-metagenome-genome-assembly--contig:-NODE-3452-length-10305-cov-2.582537_pt1 | contig 10305 bp, 9 predicted proteins | sample MGYA00241914_ERZ509192 | MGnify/ENA primary metagenome ERZ509192 (study PRJEB26280, sample SAMEA2338826) | human gut metagenome | biome: human gut; feature: human-associated habitat; material: faeces... | reverse complement strand
CTGATGCGCGTGTGGTTGCGGTGCATGGCCGCTTGGCCGAGCGCGCTGCGCGACCACTGGACCACGCCGAACAGGGCGAACAGCCCCGTCCCCGCGGCGGCCAGCCCGCAGCCCAGAAGCCAGGCGGCCGTGAGCGGGTAGCCGGTAGCAAGGCACCACACCAGGCCCACGATGCCGATGGGGCCGCACAACAGCAGCGCGACGACGGTCGCCCATAGCGCCACGATGACCATCCAGATGGACAGGTACACCATGAGCGCCGCCATGACCAGCGCCAGCGCCACGGGCACCCAGATGGGCGAGAACACCACGAGCAGCACCACGTTGAGCGTGCGGCTGCCGGTGTTCGCCTTCGCGATGGCCTTCGGGATGACCGGCGTCTCGGCGATGATCTGGGCGGCGATGGCTCCCACGGGTCCGAGCGCCGCCACGGCGTCGGCCTCGCTCATGCCGTCCTCCACGCGGTCGTCGATCATCTCCGAGTAGAAGGCGATCGACTGCTCCACCTCGTACGACGGCAGTTTGCCGAGCGCGCGCCGCAGCGCGTCGGTGAACTCGGTCTTGTTCATTTTCTGGCACCTCGTTTCACGTAATCGTAGATGGAGACGACATCGTCCCGCTCGTGCAGGAACTCGTCGATATGGCGCACGCCCGCCTCGGTGATGCGGTAGTACTTGCGCAGCCGCCCGCTATGCTCGACGGAGTACGTCGTGAGCAGCCCCGCCGCCTCCAATCGTTTGAGCAGGGGGTAGAGCGTCGATTCGGTCAGGTTCAGAATCGCGGGCACGTCCTTGACGATCTGGTAGCCGTAGGAATCCTGCCGGTTGATCGAGGCGAGCACGCAGACTTCGAGGAACCCTCGCTTCATCTGTGCGTCCATTGCATACCTCCTTTCGCCCGATACTATACAACGCATAGTATCGGGCGTCAACAAGTATTTACGTGACGGGAGAGAACCCTTGTCCGCACGGAGCGGGAGGCCGCCCGTTTGCGAAAGGATGTGCGCGAGAGCGGTCGGATGTCGCGAAGATGGCCGGTTGGCAGGCTCTGGGCGCTTCGAACATCTTTCGTTTTCGAGCGAGCATGCGGGTGCCGGATGCTTTGAACAGGTCTGGTCTGATTATTTGACCCGTAGTTTGACGTGGCCTTATATGGTATAATTAACCAATCCGATCAGGAAGAAGGAGGTGGTGATCATGATGTTCACCAACATTCTTGTCCCGTTCGATACGTCGAAGCATGCGCTTCGCGCGCTCGAGGTAGCCAAGGGCTTCGCTGCGGATGATCCGGCCGTTCGGCTTCATGTTTTCAGCGCCATCTATGTTGCCACGAAGCCGACGGATCTGGGTGTGGACGCTGGCTACGTCCTCGACAGTGGCACGTACGACAGGCTTCTCAGCGCGGGCATTGCACGCGAAAAGACCGAGGTGAAGGAAGCGATCGGCGACATGCTCGACGACCTACCTAATCCCGTGGCATTCGAGGTTGTGAACTCCATGGACGTCGCCAAATCCATCGGCGATTACGCAGCGGAGCATGCCTGCGATCTCATCGTGATGGGCGCGCGCGGCCTCGGTCGTCTTCGGGGCATGATCGGCAGCGTCAGCTACGGTGTGCTGCGATCTTCCGACGTCCCCGTCCTTGTTGTGAAAGAAGGCGAGTAGGCGCCCGGTTCGAAGATCGGGCGGATGTAGATCGTTTTAGTAAAGGCCCCGCCGCGGCGGGGCCTTTTCATGCGGTTCGCTACCGCGCGGCGCTTCCTTTGTTATCATGTATGCGTGCTGTCCACAGGATTCGACCGCGCCGCGACCGACCCATGACAGCGCCGCATGGAAACGAGAGAAGAAAAGAGCAGGCTCTATGACCCAATATCTCACCGAGCACGATGTGCGCGGCATTGCGGAGTACGCGCGCATCGGGCTTTCGAGCGACGAGGTGGCGCAGATGACCACCGACCTTAACGCCATCATCGACAGTCTCGCACCCATTACCGAATACAACCTCGAGGGCGTGCAGCCCACGTTCCATCCCATCGGAGGCTTGTCGAACGTCATGCGCGAGGATGTCGAAGAACCTTCGTTCACGCAGGAAATCGCGCTCGAGAACGCGCCGAAGCGGCAGGACGGCTGCTTCCTTGTTCCATCGATTTTGGGCGAAGGGGGGGATCGTTGATGGCTGCCGCAACCGAGCGTGTGTTCGCTTGCATGGGCGTGCGCGATATCCAGATAGGGTTGGCTGCCCGCGAGTTCAGCGCCCGCGAGGTGGCCGAGGCGTCGCTTGCCCGCGTGCACGCTCTCGATGGCGCGACGCATGCCTACCTCGAGACTACCGAACAGCTGGCCTTCAAGGCTGCTGCGCGCGTGGACGCAGCCGTCGCTGCCGACGATTTGACCGCATGCGGCCCGCTCGCCGGCGTGCCCGTGGCGTTCAAGGACAACATGAACCTCGAAGGTGCGCATACCACGTGCTCATCCGCCATGCTCGCCAACTATGTATCCCCCTTCACGGCTACGTGCGTCGCGCGTACGCTGGAGGCTGGCGGCATCCCGCTCGGCAAGCTCAACATGGACGAGTTCGCGTTCGGCTCCTCCACGGAGACGAGCGCCTTCGGCCCCACCCGCAACCCGTGGGACCTCGCGCGCGTGCCCGGCGGCTCGTCAGGCGGCAGCGCGGCGGCAGTGGCAGCGGGCCTTGCCACGGTGACGCTCGGAAGCGATACGGGCGGCTCCATTCGCCAACCTGGCAGCTTCTGCGGTACTGTGGCGTTGAAGCCCACGTACGGCGTAGTCAGCCGCTACGGCGTGGTCGCTTTCGGCAGCTCGCTCGATCAGGTTGGTCCGTTCACGCGCTCGGTGGAGGACGCAGCGTACGCGCTCAACGCCATCGCCGGCCGCGATGCGCTCGACTGCACGAGCCAGGCCGTGGACACCGACTTCACGGCGAACCTTGCCGACGGAGTTCGCGGTATGCGCATCGGCGTGGTTCCCGCTTTCATGGAGGCCAAGGGTCTCACGCCCGAGGTCAAGGCCAAGGTGGAAGAAGCTGCTGAGCATCTTCGCGCTCTCGGCGCCGACATCGTTGAGGTTGAGCTGCCCAACGCGCAGGCTGCCATGAGTGCCTACTACGTGCTGGGTCCCTGCGAGGCGTTCAGCAACCTTGCGCGCTTCGACTCGGTGCGCTACGGCTACTGCGACCCGGACCACAAGGATCTGGCCAGCCAGTACGAGGCCAGCCGCGCGAAGGGCTTCGGCCCCGAGGCGCGCCGCCGCATCATGCTCGGCAGCTACCTTCTGTCGGCCGGCGTCTACGACAAGTACTACTATCCGGCCCAGCAGGTGCGCACCCTCATCACGCGCGACTACGCGGCGGCCTTCGAGAAGGTGGATGTCATCCTGTCGCCGGTGGCGCCGACCACGGCGTTCAAGATCGGCGAGATCTGCGACCCCACCGAGATGTACCTCGCGGACATGTTCACCATCTCCATCAACATCGCCGGCAACGGCGGCCTGTCGTTCCCCGTCGGCCTCGGCGCCGACACGGGCCTTCCGGTGGGCGTGCAGATCATCGCGCCTCCCTTCAAGGACAAGAACATGTTCCGGGCGGCGGCGGCCTTGGAGCAGCACTACGGCCCGGCGCCCGTTGCCCCCGATTTCGCCGACGGAAAGGTGGGTGCGTAAATGAAGACGCTCGAAGAGGTGTTCGAGACCTGGGAGGCCGTCATCGGCCTGGAGATTCACGCGGAGCTGACCACGCTGGAGACGAAGATGTTCTGCGGCTGCAAGCTGGAGTTCGGCGCGGCGCCCAATACGCACACCTGCCCGGTGTGCCTGGGACTCCCCGGCGCGCTTCCCGTGCCCAACCGCGCGGCCATCGAGTCCATCGTGCTGGCGGGCCTGGCCACGAACTGCGACATCGAGAAGCACTCGATGTTCTACCGCAAGAACTACATGTACCCGGATATGGCGAAGAACTTCCAGACCACTCAGGGCCCCATCGCGTTCTGCATGCGGGGCCACTTGGACTTGGACGTGGACGGCCGCGGGGCCGCCGAGCGCTACCGCCTGGACGCGCTCGCGCCCGGCGAGAGCGACGGCAACATCACCCGCACCGAGGACGGCTACGTGGCCCACGTGGGCATCACCCGCATCCACATGGAGGAGGACGCCGGCAAGATGGTGCACCTCGGCGGCGGTGAGGGCCGCATCGCCGGGGCCACCCAGTCGCTCGTGGACTACAACCGCGCCGGCACGCCGCTCACCGAGCTCGTGACCGAGCCCGACCTGCGCACGCCCGAGGAGGCCCGCCTGTTCATGCAGAAGCTGCGCCAGGTCTACCTGGCGCTCGGCATTTCCGACTGCTCCATGGAGGAGGGCTCCATGCGCTGCGACGGCAACGTGTCGCTGCGCCGCCGCGGCGCCAAGGAGTTCGGCGTGAAGACCGAGCTCAAGAACATGAACAGCTTCAAGAACCTCCACGACGGTCTGGCCTACGAGATCTGCCGCCAGGCGGAAGTGCTCGAGGAGGGCGGCCAGATCTTCCAGGAGACGCGGCACTGGGATCCCTCCAAGAAGCGCACCATCGTGATGCGCGTGAAGGAGACGGCCGACGACTACCGCCTGTTCCCGGACCCGGACCTCGCGCCCTACGACCTGACCGACGAGTGGATCGACTCGGTGCGCGCCAAGCTCCCCGAGCTGCCCGACCAGAAGGCGGCCCGCTTCGAGGACGTGTTCGGGCTCTCCGCGTACGACGCGCGCCACCTGGTGGAGCATCGCGAGACGGCGGACTTCTTCGAGGCGTGCATGGAGCTTGCCGGCGACGACGCGGCCAAGCTCGCGAAGCCGGTGGCGAACCTCGTGATCAACGACGTGACCGCCTACCTGAACGCGGCCGACGGCGTGGCGCTGGCCGACACGTCGCTCACCCCGGCGCGCGCGCTCGAGCTCGTGCGCTTGCAGGCCGAGGACGCGATCTCGTCCAAGCAGGCCAAAGAGGTGTTCGCGGCCGTGCTCGACGAGGACAAGGACCCGGCGGCCATCGTGGAGGAGCGCGGCATGAAGCAGGTGTCGGACACGGGCGCCATCGAGGCCGTGATCGACGCGGTGCTGGCGGCCAACCCCGACAAGGTGGCGCAGTACCAGGGCGGCAAGACCGGCCTTATCGGGTTCTTCGTGGGCCAGTGCATGAAGGAGATGCGCGGCCAGGGCAACCCCAAGCTCATCAACGAGCTTCTGGTTAAGAAGCTCGGGTAAAAGGATCGCGCAAACAGGCAGGGTTGCGGAGGCGCGCTGAGGTCAGGGTGCGCCTCCGCTTTAAGGAAGTGGGGGATTCCGATGGACTTCAACGAATGGCTTGTCGCCTGGACGGGTGAGGTGGACGGCTTTCTGTACACGTACATCTTGTTGTTTCTACTGGTGATCGTGGGCGTGTACTTCACCATCCGCACGAAGGCGGTGCAGCTGCGCTATCTCAAGGACATGTTCACGCAGCTCACCGAGAAGAAGCATGTTCCCGGCGAGCGCTCCATCTCGTCATTCCAGGCGCTCATGGTGTCCACGGCATCGCGCGTGGGCACGGGCAACATCGCGGGCGTGGCAACCGCCATCGCCACGGGCGGCCCGGGCGCCGTGTTCTGGATGGGACTCATGGCCATCGTGGGCGCGGCGTCGGCTTTCATCGAGTCCACGCTTGCGCAGATATGGAAGGTGCGTGGCAAGGAAGGCGAGTTCAGGGGCGGTCCTGCGTACTACATCCAACAGGCTCTGGGGAAGCGCTGGCTGGGCATCCTGTTCGCCGTGCTACTCATCCTGTGCTTTGCATTTGGGTTCAACGGGCTGCAGGCCTTCAACGCTGCCTCGTCGCTCGAGTATTACATCCCCGACTACGCCACGAACGGCGCGGCCGTGGCCTGCGGTATCGTGCTGGCGGTGATGACCGCGTTTGTCATCTTCGGCGGCGCGAAGCGCATCAGCGTCATCACGTCTATCATCGTGCCTATCATGGCGTTCGCCTACATCGCCATCGCCGTGTGGACTACCGTCTCCAACATCGCCATACTGCCGGAGGTGTTCGGCATGGTGTTCGCGTCGGCGTTCGATTTTCAGTCGATCTTCGGCGGCTTCGCGGGCTCGGTGGTCATGCTCGGCATCAAGCGTGGCTTGTACTCCAACGAGGCCGGCATGGGCTCGGCGCCGAACGCGGCCGCCACGGCGTCGGTGTCGCACCCTTGCAAGCAGGGCCTCGTACAGAGCCTGTCCGTGTACATCGACACGCTGCTCATCTGCACCTGCTCGGCCATGATGGTGCTCGTGTTCTACGTGCAGGATCCGCAAGCGGCCGCCGCGCTCAACGGCATGCCGCTCGTCCAGATGGCCGTGAACAACGCGGTGGGCGAGATAGGCATCCACTTCATCACGTTCGCCATCTTCGCCTTCGCGTTCTCCAGTCTCATCGGCAATTACTTCTATGCGGAGAACAACCTGCGCTTCATCAAGGGCGATAGCCGCGCGCTCCTGTTCGTATTCCGCCTCGTGTGTCTGTGCGTCATCTTCTATGGCGCGGTGAACAGCTTCGACCTGGCGTGGAACCTGGCCGATATCTTCATGGGCTTCATGGCGATCGTGAACCTCGTTGCCATCGTGTTGCTGGGCAAATGGGCGCTCAAGGTGCTCGACGACTACACGGCTCAGCGCAAGGCGGGCAAGGATCCGGTGTTCGTGGCCGATACGATAGAAGGGCTCCCGCCCACCGAGTGCTGGCATGTGGAAAAGCTGAAAGAGTATGGCAAGCCGCCGGTGCAGGAGTACCTTGACGATCAGATTGACGTGGAGTTCGTCGGGTTGAAATAAGTCTCGCACGGAGGCGCGGCGCGCTGCGGCATGTCGGCCCGGTAACACCGCGCCATGCTGTGATGAGCCGCGCTTCCGGGTCATGGTAGGATAGAAGCAACGAGCGTGCGAGAAAGGGGCATCATGACCGACGAGCGAAAACCGGGCGACTGGCAGCGGAAGGATCTGCGCCAGGACGCCAATGACCTGATGAGGGATCCGAACCCGAAGAAGTGGTACAACCAGACATTCTGGATCGTGTTCTTTGTCATAGTGTTCTGGCCCGTGGGCATCGTGCTTGTTTGGCGCAGCGATTGGCATATTGCCGTGAAGATAGCGGTCACGATCGCGCTCGCCGCCATCGTCTATCTCGTTTGGAACATGCAGCAAGCTGTTTTGCAGCTATAGGAATGCGCGCCGCACATGCGGTCGCTCCTATCGCGCCTGCGCCTACATGCGTGATGGCGCGAGCTGACCATCGTATTTCCCGGTGTGCAGTTTCCACGATTCGCGGCCTCGGTGCGTCCATGAATGTTTCTCATGCGCTATCATTTCGTCGAACAGTGATCCGATTCATACGATTTAGCGCGAGGTGCGAGAATGATGCGACTCGAGAACGGCCGCACGGTGGTGCTGGCCGGTCACGGCTACTCGAATACCGATCCATACCTACTCTTGAACGATATTGAAGAGGGAACGCAGTATCGATTTGCGGTGCGAGGCAAGACGTTTTCCATCCGAAAAGGCACTCGGCGCCGCTGTATCGGGCGGTTCAATCTCGAAACCCGCGAGAGAACCGTCTGCCCCCTCGGCGTCGCATTGCTGGCCGACGCCAAAGACGCCATGTGTCCGGCCTGCATGGAGGCGACCGGTTTCAACCCGTCGTTCTACTATGCGGACTTCGTTTCGCCGCAGCAGCGGATGTACAATCTCACGCCCCATTTCGTGTATCTGGCATATTTCTCGCCGCAGCATGTGAAGGCCGGCATATCATCGCAGACGCGTGGAATCGAGCGGCTGCTTGAGCAAGGCGCACGGGCGGCGCGTGTCGTGGGACGTTTCGAAGACGCCTATGCGGCACGTGAGTTGGAGGCTATGCTGTGCGCGCAACCTGGAGTGCTCGAAACAATGCGCGCCTCCAAGAAAGTGGAGCTACTGGCAGGGACGCGCTACGACGTTGCCGAGGCGCGCTCGGCGCTCGATGCGGTGGTTGAGCGCTTGGGCTTGGAGGGCGCCGAACCGGTGCAGGATCTCTCGCCGTACTATTTCGGCGGGCCCTCGCCCGATTGCCATGCGCTGCAGGTACCCGTAGGGTTCGATGACGTATGCGGCGGCCTTTGCACGGGGATGATCGGCGGTTGCCTTGTGTTCGAGCAGGGCGGCATGAACTACATCGTGTCTGTGAAAGAGTGGGAGTCCTACGAAGTGGAGCTTTTGGAGGACGAGGTTGCGTGCGAATACGAACTCGAACCCCAGCAGATAGCGTTGTTCTAGTCGGACCCTATCGTCGTCGCGTTCTGCGGAGCCAGAGCGATGCCGACGTGCATCTGCGGACGGAACATGGCATAAGATAAAAAACAGGTTGCTTTAGCACTCTACTGTGATAAAGTATATGATGGATCGCACGACCGTCGAAACGCAGCGTGCTTGCGCGCGCGAAACCGAAAAGGAAGAGGATATGGACTACGTGACACCGGCAGGATTCAGGGACGTGCTCGTCGACGAGGCCGTCGCACGCGAGCGCATCGCTGCTGACGTGCAGGCGTGTCTCGCCACGCGCGGCTATGCCCCCATCGAGACTCCTACACTCGAAGTCATGGATGTGCTTCGCGCTGGAGGGCGCGTGCCCGGGTCGCCATTCAAGCTCTTCGACGCACGTGGCGACCTGCTGGCCATGCGGCCCGATGTGACGTTGCAGGTGGCCCGCATGTGCGCGACGCGTCTCGCCGGGCAGCCGGGGCCGTTCCGGTTCCGCTACATGCAGCGCGTGTTTCGCGAGGCCGAAGCGGAGATGCAAGCCGAGGCGCGCGAGATGACGCAGATCGGCATCGAGTGCATCGGCGAACAAGGTGCCGAGGCTGATGCCGAGGTGGTCGAGCTGTTGGCCGAGGCGCTTGCGCTCGCAGGCGTGGAGAATTTCAAGCTCGCGCTTGCAACCGTGGGCGTGCTCAGGGCGCTCTTGGAGGCGAGCGGAGCTCCGGCATCGTGGCGCGAGCAGGTGCTGGGGGCCTACCATGCGTCGAATTTCGTCGAGCTTGACCGGTTGACCGGGTCCTGTGCGTCGGATGCAGGCGTGCCGCCCGTGTTCGCTGCTGCCATCGGCTCTCTGCCGCGTATACGCGGCGGGCGCTCGGCTATCGACGAAGCGCGTGAGCTCGTGGCGCCGCTCGGGTGCGAGAGCGGCCTCGATTCGTTCGCACGCACGTTCGACCTGCTAGCTGAGGCAGGACTTGCCGATAGACTGCTTGTGGACTTCTCGGTTATGAGTTCGTTCGACTACTATACGGGCATCGTGTTCGCCGCCTATTCCGATGCATTGGGCACTCCTATCGGCAGCGGCGGCCGCTACGACAACATGATTGGATCCTACGGGGAACGTCGCCCCGCAGCAGGCTTTGCCTTCTTTTTGGAGCAGGCTATGGCTGCGGCTTCCCCTGTCGGCAATGCCGGCTCCGCAGGGCCCGATGCATGTCGCCCTCTGCGTATCGCGGTACCGAAGGGGTCACTCAACGCCGATACGGTTGCCGCCCTCGGGGCGGCGGGCCTTGACGTAACGGGTCTCGACAGTCCTGGTCGTCAGCTCATCATCCGCAATCCTGGCGTGGAATACGTCATCGTGCGGCCCACCGACGCGCCGACGTTCGTGGCGCTGGGTGCTGCCGATTGCGGCATATGCGGTAAGGATTCGCTGTTGGAGGCGACGGCTGACGTCGTAGAACTCGTTGATCTGGGATACGGGGCGTGCCGATTCGTGGTGGCCGAGCCCGCCGGCGCGGGCGAGACGACCGCCGAGCATTGCCGCCGTCTGGGCTCCATCCGCATCGCCACGAAGTATCCTCGCATTACGGCCTCCCACTATGCGAAGACGGGCACCCAAGTCGAGATTGTAAAACTGCATGGGAACATCGAATTAGCGCCGCTGACGGGTATGGCCGAGCGTATCGTCGACATCACGGCCACTGGCACGACGTTGCGCGAGAACGATCTGACGGTGGTTGAGGAAGTCCTTTCGTCAACCGCTCGGTTCTTCTCGAACGCCTGCGCGTTTAGAACCGATCCGCGTATCGTACAATTGGTCGAAGCGCTGCAGCGAGAGGCTGATGTCCCGAGCGGCCAGTGCGCAACCGGCGAAGAACAGGAGTGAAGGATGATGCGACGCATCGTACTCGAGCCCGGCGAGGTTTTCACGAACAAGCATTTGAAGCGCACCGGCGCGTTCAACGCCGCCGCGCTCACGGCGGCCACCTGCGCAGCGGCG
>ENA-ORTH01003440-ORTH01003440.1-human-gut-metagenome-genome-assembly--contig:-NODE-3440-length-10349-cov-2.350398_pt1 | contig 10349 bp, 7 predicted proteins | sample MGYA00241914_ERZ509192 | MGnify/ENA primary metagenome ERZ509192 (study PRJEB26280, sample SAMEA2338826) | human gut metagenome | biome: human gut; feature: human-associated habitat; material: faeces... | reverse complement strand
ACAGTATTTTGATGCCGACAGAAATCTCCTTGTAAGTGAAAATGCCACAGAGCCAAGGCTTTTAAATAATGGCGAGTGCTACACATTTTTTGACTGGGATAAATCAGAAAAGCTCAAATCCAAGGGAATACTTGCAACAGACCTTACTGATTTGACAAACAAAGCCAGATATATTTCGTTCGGAGGCAGACAGCAGAGGTTGCCGCTTGTCGTGTCAAACAAGGGATATGGAATAGCTACTGCATCAAGCCGCACAGCACTCTTTTGCAATATAAAGATGTACGGACAGTATATCTATGCAGACGGTGACACCCAAAGCGACTATTACTTTATATGCGGAGGCAGTGTGGGGTATACACTTGAGCTGTACGGTACATTATAAAATGCAAGTTGCCCAAAGCAAAATTATCTGATAAAATATCGGCATGAGTATATACGGAGGATAACAGATGAAATTCAGGACAGAAAACGAGTTTACACATTTCAAATTTTCGGATGTGCATGTGAGTGATATCATGATGAGCTTTGGCACCTTCAAAATATGCCTTGACAACGTAATCATAAAGGCAGATAATTCTAAAAACAGAGATATCCGTGATATGAGGACAAACGGCCTTATATTAAAGCTTTCAGATGCAAATATTATTTCATTCATACGCGAGGGCTTTAAGACATATGATGCCGATGGCAACCTAAAGAGCACCACGGCTGACGAGGAGATAGAGGAGACAGATTATATCGACACCTTCAACAATTTTCTTGACGGATACGCATATTTAATCGAGAAGGAGAATGAAAATTATACCTTCGTATTCGATGGAACCGATGAGCGCTCGTACACCTTGATTGTATCGGCATCAAAGGACGAGTGCGAGTGGGACAGATTTATGAATATTGAGGCATAGAGTATGCCATGGTGCATTTTTAGACAAGTCCAAGATGCACCATGGCATTTTTAAGCCCATCCTCTTTGATATCGTCTGTCACTATATCGGCAACGGCCTTGACTTCATCGCTGGAATTGCCCATGGCAACACCGACATTACAGTAGCGCAGCATATCAAAATCATTCTGGCCATCGCCAAAGCCTATTGTATCAGCCTGACTCATGTGAAGAAACTCTACCACATCACGTATGCCGGTTGCCTTGTTGACACCGCGCAATGTAATCTCACCGCTGTAAGGTTCAGGCTCTTTAAAGCTGCTCAGGGTTACTACAAATTCATCGCCGAGGAGCTTTCTTAAATCATCAATGTGGTAGTTGCAATTGCAGTAGATGGTGCTTTCAACATCGGCGTATCGATTAGAAAAGCTTGATAATTCATCATCAATCACGATATCCTTAAATGTCGGGTTGTCCTGTATCACATGCATGTCAAACTGCTTTGAGAATGCTGATATGAATTTGTCGGCCCACTTGTGGTTGGTGATGCTTTTATCCTTTGTCTGGAAGATAAGTCCTGTGTCGTTGTCACCAACAGTGTCAAGAACCTTCTGTAACAGATTCTGCCCATAGACATGATGTGCAATTACCTTATCCCCTACAGTGACATAGCCGCCGGCAGCAGCCACCACGCCGTCAAAATCAAAGGCTTTTAATGATGGATAAATCTGATTGTAACTACGTCCTGTGCAAAGAAAAATCATGTGACCGTTTTGTTTTGCGTTTATTAGAGCATCAGCGGTTGATGGGCTCATGGTGCTCTTGCCGAAATCAACGAGAGTGCCGTCTATATCAAAAAATAATAGTTTTTTCATAAGTGTTACCTGCCTCATTATTATTAATTACATATACCAAATATACTCTACAATACGAATTCAATAAAGGCAATAGGGAATAGCCTAAATTTATTTAATAATTGTTGCAAAAGAAGGCTCTGTTATAACCACAATTAAGAAAAACTATAATATATTCCTATACTTTATTTTCTTAAGTTTTGACTATGATGGGTTGAAATAATAAGTTTATTGTGTTATAACGTTAAACAACAAAAAAACAATAAATGCGTTGAAGGAGACTTGGATCACCAGACACCGACAGGAATACAGCGTCACCGACTGAGAGCGCTGTTTGGAAGAGCTGATTGCAGGAACACTACCGGAGCAGATCTGTTGAACGATTGATATGGTTTATTGCATAGATAGGTTTATCGTATGTGAATTAAGCTTTTTATATATCAAAAGTAGGCAGATACGATTCATCCACGTTACGGATAAGAGTGGAGAAACAGGAACAGTCCTTTTTCTCAAAGCGGGTGGTACCGCGGAATATTTTTAGAATTTTCGCCCCGGAGCATTTCATTAATTTGATATGCTCCGGGGCTTTTTGGCGTATATAGCCCATTTTCGACAAAGGCACATAGCAATTCGTGGGCTATATACAATACTACATAAATTTATATTCCGTCCCGCTTAAAAAATCAAAGGAGCACAAAAATATGGAATTCTTAACAGGAGCAGTTCAAAAGGAAGACCTCGGTATCGCAGAAATTCTTGCAGGCGACTACGAGGGCAAAAACATCAAAGTAAAGGGTGCGATTCACACCATAAGAGATATGGGTGAGGTTGCATTCATCGTCTTAAGACGCAGGGACGGACTAGTACAGTGTGTATACGAGCCTGGCAAATCCCGGTTTAGCGTCGATGATCTAAAGGAAGCAGATACCGTGGAGGTATGCGGCACATACAAGAGTGATGACCGTTCTCCAAACGGCTTCGAGCTTCGTCTTGACACTATCACAATTTTATCTGAGCCGGCGGAGCCTATGCCGCTTCAGATCAACAAATGGAAACTGAATACTTCGCTTGAGGCAAAGCTCAATAACAGGGCAGTGGCACTCAGAAATCCAAGAGAGCGTGCTACGTTCCGTATACAGGAGGGTATCACAAGGGGCTTTAGGGATTTCCTTTATAATAATGGATTTACAGAGATTCATACGCCAAAGCTTGGTGCAAAGTCAGCCGAGGGAGGCGCCAACCTCTTCAAGCTTGAATATTTCCACAGACCGGCTATATTACAGCAGAGCCCGCAGTTTTACAAGCAGATGATGGTAGGTGTCTTTGACAGGGTATTTGAGACTGCACCTGTTTTCAGAGCAGAAAAGCACAATACAAAGAGACATCTGAATGAGTATACATCACTCGATTTCGAGATGGGCTACATTGACGGCTTCGAGGATATCATGGAGATGGAGACCGGCTTTTTGCAGTACACCATGGAGCTTTTAAAGACCTCATACGCCAAGGAGCTTGAGCTTTTAAAGATTAAGCTGCCTGACGTGACAAGCATACCAAGAGTCAGATTTGACGAGGCAAAGCAACGTGTCGCAGAAAAATATAACAGACAGTTCAGAAACCCATTCGACTTAGAGCCGGAGGAGGAGGTACTTATCGGACAGTACTTCAAGGAAGAGTATGGCAGTGATTTTGTATTTGTCACACATTATCCTTCAAAGAAGAGACCGTTTTATGCCATGGATGATCCGGCAGACGAGACATACACTTTAAGCTTTGACCTGCTTTTCAGAGGTCTTGAAATCACAACAGGCGGCCAGCGAATCCACGACTACAACAAGCTTATGGAAAAAATCGCAAAGCGTGGCATGGAGACAGAGGGTATGGAGAGCTATCTTTCAGCCTTTAAGCACGGCATGCCGCCACATGGAGGTCTTGGAATAGGACTTGAGAGACTTACAATGCAGCTTATCGGAGAGGATAATGTGCGTGAGGCAACACTGTTTCCGCGTGATCTCAGCAGATTGGAGCCATAGAATTTAGCTTCTAGGGGTGTGGTGGGTGCGCTGTAAGGCTTTGAGGTTGCATGTGTGTATATATTTTGTTCAGAAAATTTTTAAGCTTGTTCCGACATTTCCTGAGGATAGGTTATTGTCAGGATGTATGCTGTGAGGTATTACAGGCTGTGAGCGTCGGAACTGTTAAAAATTTGTCTTCGCAATATATAAACACCCATGCTTTGCAGGGTGTTTAGCGCACCCCAGGGCAGATATTGGTACGTTCTAAGAATAAATTTAAATATCAGGAAAGAGAGAAAGGATATCGTATGAATCATATAGGAACAAGAGAAATCGCCACAGAGCGGCTTACTCTTCGAAGATTTGAAATAGAAGATGCGGAAAATGTTTTTTACAACTGGTTTTCTGATGAGCAGACAGTTAAGTATCTTACATGGCCTGTTTACAAGAGTGTTGATGAGGCAGAGGATATGATAAAGAGCTGGATTGCTCAGTACGACAATACAGAGTATTACAATTGGGCTATTGAGCTTAATGACCTTGAGCAGCCTATCGGCAATATTTCGGTTGTGAGCATTGATGAAAAGACGGAGAGCATTGAGCTTGGATATTGCTTAGGAAGTCAGTTTTTTAATAAAGGATATATGACAGAGGCACTCACTGCTATCATCAGATTTTTCATCAATGAGGTCGGTGCCGGACGTGTATGGGCCAGACATGATACTGAAAATCCAAATTCAGGCAAGGTTATGGCTGCCGCAGGCATGGATTATGAGGGTACTTTACGCCATGCAGGCTTCAACAATCAGGGTATATGCGATGAAGCGGTATATGCAAAGGTCAGAAGTGCAGCGCTTGACGAGGAGCCTGAGGATGAGACTCCTGAGCAGCAGGCTGTTACCACGAAGGTGATGGGCGAGGACGGAGTTATGAGAAACGTAATCTCTGACGAGACTATGGAGTATGTCGGAATCCTTGCAAAGCTTGAGCTTTCACCGGAGGAGGCAGAGGCTGCCAAGAAGGATATGGCAGATATGCTTGATTATATTGACAAGCTCGAGGAGCTTGATACTTCGGGAATTGAGCCTATGAGCCACGTATTCCCTGTAAACAATGTATTCAGAGATGATGTTGTCACAAACGGTGACGGAAGTGAAGCTACACTTGCCAATGCACCGGTCAAGAAGGACGGCGGATTCAAGGTACCAAAGACAATCGGCGAATAACGGCAAGGAGGAGAAAAATGGATTTAATGTCTTTAACTGCCGTGGAACTCGGCAAGAAAATACAGGCAAAGGAAGTTACAGTGGAAGAGGCTGTAAAGGCTGCCATTGCTTCTATAAAAGCAAAAGAAGAAAAGATAAACAGCTTTGTCACAATAGACGAAGAGGGTGCACTTAAAAAAGCAGCAGAGGTTCAGGCAAAAATTGATGCAGGAGAGCTAAAAGGAGCGCTTGCGGGTGTGCCTGTAGCCATAAAGGATAACATGTGTACAGAAGGGCTTCTCACCACATGTTCATCAAAGATACTCTACAATTTCATCCCGACCTACACAGCGGAGGCTGTTAAGCGCCTTGAGGATGCAGGCTGTGTCATCGTTGGAAAAACCAACATGGATGAGTTTGCCATGGGAAGCACCACAGAGACATCTGCCTTTGGAGCAACCAAAAACCCATGGAATACAGAGCACGTACCGGGCGGTTCATCAGGCGGAAGCTGTGCAGCAGTTGCAGCAGAGGAGGTACCGTTTGCACTCGGTTCAGATACAGGCGGATCAATCAGACAGCCAAGCTCCTTCTGTGGTGTGACAGGAATCAAGCCAACCTACGGCACAGTTTCACGATATGGACTCATTGCCTATGGCTCATCGCTTGACCAGATTGGACCTATCGCAAAGGATGTCACAGACTGTGCTGCTATACTTGAGGCAATCGCTTCATATGATACGAAGGATTCGACATCAGTAAACAGAGACGATTTGAAGTTTACAGAGGCGCTTGTCGATGACGTAAAGGGTATGAAGATTGGTATTCCAAAGGATTATCTCGGAGATGGACTTGACCCGGAGGTGAAATCGGCAATCCTTGCAGCGGCAGATGAATTAAAGAAAAAAGGTGCTGTTGTGGAAGAATTTGACCTCGGACTTGTAGAGTATGCCATCCCGGCTTACTATGTAATCGCCTGTGCTGAGGCAAGCTCAAACCTTGCCAGATTCGACGGTGTCAAATACGGATACCGTACAAAGGAGTACACAGACCTTCACAACATGTACAAGAAATCGCGTTCTGAGGGCTTTGGACCTGAGGTAAAGAGAAGAATCATGCTCGGCTCCTTCGTGCTTTCATCAGGATATTATGATGCATATTACTTAAAGGCCTTAAGAGTAAAGGCACTTATCAAAAAAGCCTTTGATGATGCCTTTGCCAAATATGATGTGATACTCGGACCGGCAGCACCAACCACAGCTCCAAAGCTGGGAGAGAGCTTAAGTGATCCAATCCAGATGTACCTCGGTGATATCTACACCATATCTGTAAACCTTGCAGGACTTCCGGGAATATCGCTCCCGTGCGGCATGGACAAAAACGGACTTCCAATCGGATTACAGCTCATCGGAGACTGCTTTAAGGAGAAGAATATCATCCGCGCAGCCTACAGCTTTGAAAAAACAAGAGAGCTTAAGCGCAGCACTATTGCGGAGGAGTACAGTAACAAAAATGCAGCAGACACCAATAAATCTGCCGGTGCACAGTAGGAGGAGGCAAAAAGGATATGAAAAACTATGAGACAGTCATCGGACTTGAGGTCCATGTAGAGTTAGCTACAAAAACAAAGATCTTTTGCGCCTGCTCCACAGCTTTCGGAGGCGCACCAAACACACATACATGTCCTGTCTGCACAGGACAGCCGGGCTCACTTCCTGTTTTAAACAAGCAGGTTGTAGAGTACGCAGTGGCAGTAGGACTTGCCACCAACTGTACTATTACACAGTACAGCAAATTTGACAGAAAGAACTATTTTTATCCGGATAACCCACAGAACTATCAGATATCACAGCTTTATCTGCCAATCTGCCGCAACGGTTCAGTGGAAATTGAGACAGCAAACGGAAAGAAAAACGTCAGAATCCATGAAATCCACATGGAGGAGGATGCCGGAAAGCTCGTACATGACGAGTGGGAGGACGTATCTATCGTAGATTACAACCGTTCCGGAGTACCTCTTATAGAGATAGTATCAGAGCCTGATATGCGCTCCGCTGAGGAGGTTATCGCATACCTTGAGACTCTGCGTCAGACCATCCAGTATCTCGGAGCATCTGACTGTAAATTGAATGAGGGCTCAATGCGTGCCGATGTCAACATCTCAGTCAGAGAGGTGGGTGCAAAGAAGTTTGGTACACGTACTGAGATGAAAAACCTTAACTCCTTCAAGGCTATCGCACATGCCATCGAGGGAGAGCGTGAGCGTCAGATAGAGCTTCTTGAGATGGGCAGAAAGGTAGTACAGGAGACCCGTAGATGGGATGACAACAAGGAATCATCACATGCCATGCGTTCAAAAGAGGATGCACAGGACTACAGATATTTCCCGGAGCCTGACCTCGTGCCAATCGTCGTATCCGATGAATGGATTGCACAGATAAAGGCAAAGCAGCCTGAGCTTCGTCCACAGAAGCTTGCACGCTACAAGAAGGAATATGACATCCCTGAGTATGATGCAAAGATTCTCACAGAGTCAAAGCATATGGCAGACATATTTGAGGCTGCCACAAAGCTCTGCGGCAAGCCGAAGAAGGTTTCAAACTGGCTGATGGTTGAGACAATGCGACTGTTAAAGGATAATGATATGGATGCAGATGAGATAAACTTCTCACCTGTAAACCTTGCAAAGCTTGTAGATCTGGTAGATGCAGGCACGATCAACTCATCTGTTGCCAAGGAAGTATTTGAGAAAATATTCTCGGATGATATCGATCCTGAGCAGTATGTCGAGGAGAACGGTCTTAAGAGCATGAATGATGAGGGTGAGCTTAAAGCCACAATCCAGGCTGTCATCGATGCAAATCCACAGGCAGTGGAGGATTATCACAATGGCAAGAAGAAAGCCATCGGAGCACTTGTAGGTCAGACCATGAAGGCCACAAATGGCAAGGCAAATCCTGCTGTTGTCAATAAGCTTCTTATGGAGCTGTTATAAATAGATATTAAGAAAATGGATCCGGCAGGTCTTTTGATCTGTCGGTTCTTTTTTTCAAAAGCGCCTCAGCTTGCTTGCACGCATTTATTCAGTAGTGTATAATAGTTAAATGGCTGATAAAGCAGCCAAATGATACAAAGGCGGTAATTTACCTATGAATAATGATGATTTCAAGGAAGTACCTGACAATATTCAGGATAATAATGAAGAAACTACAAATAACATAGATAATACAAACGATAACAAGTCAAACGACTACGAGGATGTCTGCTATATCTGCCGTAGACCGGAGAGCGTGGCAGGCAAGATGATACATATCCAGCCGAACCTGTGCATCTGCAACGATTGTATGCAAAAGACCTTTGACTCCATGAGCAACGGTAATTTTGGCAACCTCGGAAATCTGGGAAATATAAGTAATATGGATTTTGGCAATATGCCCAATATCAGCATGATAAATTTGTCAGATCTGACAGGAGGCATACCAAACAGCCAGAAGCTTAAGAAGAAAAAACCAAAGGAAGAGAAAAAGGTCGAGCCGATTCTTGACATTCACTCAATTCCTGCACCGCATAGGATTAAGGCGAGTCTTGATGATTATGTGGTAGGTCAGGAGCATGCAAAGAAGGTCATGTCGGTTGCAGTATATAATCACTACAAGCGTGTCATGGCTGACAATAAGCATAAGGCGCAGGAAGAGAATACCACTGCAAAGCAGGCTTCAAATAAATATGATGGTGTGGAGATTGAGAAATCAAATATGCTCATGATCGGACCTACAGGTTCAGGAAAGACATATCTCGTAAAGACTCTTGCAAAGCTTTTAGATGTGCCACTTGCCATAACAGATGCCACATCACTTACTGAGGCCGGATATATCGGTGACGATATCGAAAGTGTGGTAAGTAAGCTTCTTGCGGCTGCAGATAATGACGTGGAGAGAGCTGAGCACGGTATCATTTTTATAGATGAGATAGACAAGCTTGCAAAGAAGAGAAATGCCAACCAGCGTGATGTGAGCGGAGAGTCAGTGCAGCAGGGTATGCTTAAGCTTTTAGAGGGATCAGAGGTTGAGGTGCCGGTTGGTGCCAGCAGCAAGAATGCCATGGTTCCTCTGGCAACGGTCAATACCAGGAATATCCTGTTTATCTGCGGAGGTGCCTTCCCGGATTTGGAGGAAATCATCAAGCAGAGGCTTACCAAGCAGACGGCAATAGGCTTTAACGGGGAATTGAAGGATAAATACGACAAGGATCCGGATATCTTATCCAAGGTAATTGTGGAGGATCTGCGTAATTTCGGTATGATACCGGAGTTCCTGGGAAGGCTGCCCATCATCTGCACTCTGCAGGGGCTGACCAAGGAAATGCTGGTGAGGATCCTGAAGGAGCCCAGAAATGCCATTCTGAAACAGTATCAGAAGCTGCTATCACTGGATGAAGTGGATCTGCAGTTTGATGATGAGGCTCTGGAGGCCATTGCCGACAAGGCTACCAAAAAGGATACGGGAGCGAGAGCGCTTCGTGCCATCATAGAAGATTTTATGCTGGATATTATGTATGAAATTCCCAAGGATGATAACATCGGCAGGGTAACGATTACGAAGGATTATATTGAAGGCACCGGCGGACCGGCTATCCAGATAAGAGGAGCCGGGTATGCCATTACGGATAAGCAGGCCGGGGCGGCTGAATAACAGAAAGCCGGAAGCAAACCCATTCAAAAACATGAATGGGTTGGGAAAAGCGCCATATACTGATACAAAGGGTTATGGAGAGCTTGACATATGACATGCAAGGAAAAAATATTATCAGAGGATTATATTGATCTGATAAATTATTTTATCCTCCCTCAGGGGAGAGTCGAGGGAAATGACGATGTTTTCTGTTATATTCCCGTGAATGAAAGATTTCTGTCTATTTACTACAGCAGGGCTGTTCTTCCACCCCTGGAGGTATCCAGTTATTATTACCGGTATATTCCCAGGCTGTATGGCCTGATGCAGCCCTTTGCCCCGGAGGCCCTGGATCGTAATTTTGACATCCAGCCCCTTGTAAAAAGCGGAATAACATTGATTCAGAGAGAACCGTTGTCTTTGACCGGCAGAGATGTGGTGTTGGGATTTGTGGATACGGGTATCGACTATCGGAATCCGGTTTTCAGGAGAGCGGATGGAAGTACCAGGATTTTGGCCATCTGGGATCAAAGTGTGCAGACGGGCACGCCCCCGGATGGCTATTTTTATGGAAGCGAATATACGAGAGAGCAGATAAACGAGGCTCTTCAGGCGGAGGATCCGCTGGAATTGGTGCCTTCGGTTGATGAGATAGGTCATGGGACGGCAATGGCTTCCGCTGCGGCGGGAAGCGCCCTGAACGGAGGCCTGGATTTCCTGGG
>ENA-ORTH01003433-ORTH01003433.1-human-gut-metagenome-genome-assembly--contig:-NODE-3433-length-10371-cov-2.816693_pt1 | contig 10371 bp, 10 predicted proteins | sample MGYA00241914_ERZ509192 | MGnify/ENA primary metagenome ERZ509192 (study PRJEB26280, sample SAMEA2338826) | human gut metagenome | biome: human gut; feature: human-associated habitat; material: faeces... | reverse complement strand
GTTTTCTCCGACTACCGCGCGGCGCTCGTCAGCGTCGAGCGCAACATCATCGGCTTCTCGGGATACGCCGACCGCGAGACGTACTACGTGTTCGACTACGACGACGGGGAAGGGCTCGACCAAATCATGGCCGAGGAGGTTAACGGCGGCACCTGGGTGGGCACGCGCGGGGTCTTTATCGACGATACCTTCTACGTTGTGAAGGGCAACGCCGTGGAAAGCTACCGTATCGGCACCTACGAGAAGGTGGACGACGTGCTGCTGTAAAATGCGACGCCTTTCGAAAAACGGAGAAAGCTCGATCCGGAAAGCGCATCCAAACACGTTTTCCGCGTTCCTTCATCATCGTTTCACCGAAGGCAGAATCGAGTGTCCGGCAGGATCGACGGCGCGTGCAGGCCCTTTTTGTCGCTTTCGTTGAAAATCCCCGCCGTTGCCGGAACGGGCGCGCGCTCTTTAGCCGATTAGAGTACAATGAGCGAACGAATTATCCGAACGAAACCCGCACGTCAGACCGCATGGACTTGCTTTCTTCCCGCCCGACTGCGCGTCGGGGAGGATCGAGGCGAACGCATGGGGGCGGCGCCCGAGGCTCATACGAGGAAAGGCACGCGTTATGGCAGACATCACCGAGGTCGAGTATATTTGGAAAAACGGGGAGATCGTCCCGTGGGCCGAGGCGACGACGCACGTCCTGTCCCACTCGCTGCACTACGGTTCGGGCGTGTTCGAGGGCATCCGCTGTTATCAGAGTCCCGAGGACAACATGAGCTATGTGTTCCGCCTGCGCGACCACATGGAGCGCCTGCACCGCAGCTGCAAGATCGCGCTCATCGATCTGCCGTATTCGGTGGACGAGCTGTGCGAGGCTACGCTCGAGGTCATCCGCAAGAACAATCTTCCGTCGTGTTACATCCGCCCGCTCGTGTACCGCGGCTACGGCGTGATGGGCGTCGATCCTACCGGCGCGCCAACCGACGTGGTCATCGCCGTGTGGCCGTGGGACTCCTACCTGGGCGCCGACGCGCTCGAGAACGGTGTGGCCGTGGGCGTGTCCTCCTGGCGCCAACGCACGAACAACTCCATTCCGCCCTCGGTGAAGGCAACCGCCTCCTACATGAACTCCATCCTTGCAAAGCTCGAGGCTAAAGAGCACGGTTACGCCGAGGCCATCCTGCTTAACGAGGCAGGACTTGTGTGCGAGGGCACGGGCGAGAACCTGTTCGTCGTGCGTGACGGCATCCTGTCCACGCCTCCTTTGTCCGACGGCCTGCTGGAGGGCATCACGCGCGACACGGTGCTCTGCCTGGCTGACGATCTGGAAATACCCGCCATCGAGGAGAGCCTCACACGCTCCGACCTCTACGTGGCCGACGAGGTGTTCATGACCGGGTCGGCCGCCGAGCTCACGCCCATCGGCAGCGTCGACGGCCGCGTGATCGGCAAACCCGGCGAGATCACGCGCGCGTTGCAGGATCGCTACTTCGACGTCGTGTACGGCAAGGTCGAAGAGTACGCCGAATGGGTCACCGAGGTCTAAAAAGCTTCATCGGCCTGCCGGCCGCCGGAACCCACCGACGCTGCGGGGCGCCGCGGCGCCCGGCCTTGCCGCTCCAAGCCCTCGTCGCGTACAGAGTACGCTTCCTCGGGCTTTCACGGCAATTCCGCGCACCTCGGCGTCCCTCGCTGACTCACTGCGCCAACCGGCGCGGCAATGTTCGCGCTTCGCGCGAACCGTCGCGCTCTTCTTGACCTGGAAAGGATGCGTTCTTGACGAGGATCTTCACCTATGACAGCACGCTGCGCGACGGCGAGCAGAGCGAGGGCATCGCGCTGTCGCTTGAGGATAAGCTGCGCATCGTCGAGCGGCTCGACGCGTTCGGCGTGGACTTCATCGAAGGCGGCTACCCCGCTTCGAATCCGAAGGATATTGCGTTCTTCGAGCGCGTGCGTGCAATGCCGCTCAAGCATGCGAGCATTGCGGCGTTCGGTTCCACATGCAAGAAGGGGGTGGCTCCCGAAGACGATCAGGGCCTCGCCGATCTTGTAGGCAGCGGTGCGCCTGCGGTCACCATCGTAGGCAAGACCTGGGACGAGCAAGTCACCCGCGCGCTTCTGACCACGCTCGACGAGAACCTGCGGATGATCCGCGAATCGGTGGCGTACTTGAAGGCCCAGGGCTTGCGCGTTGTGTTCGACGCTGAGCACTTCTTCGACGGCTACAAGGCGAATCCTGATTTCGCGCTCGCATGCGTGCGGGCTGCAAGCGAGGCCGGGGCCGATTCCATCGATCTGTGCGAGACGAACGGCGGCGCGCTGCCCCACGAAGTGGAGGAAATCGTGCGTACGGTGGCCGAGGCGCTCCCTGGTCAGCAATTGGGTATTCATTGTCACGATGATTCGGGCTGTGCCGTAGCCAACACGCTGGCCGCTGTGCGCGCCGGCGCGACTCAGGTGCAGGGTACGGTCAACGGGTTCGGCGAACGCGTGGGCAATGCCGATCTGCTCACCGTCATCGCCGATCTCGAACTCAAGATGGGCTGTACATGCGTCGGCGCCGAGAATCTCCGTCAGCTGACCGGCGTGTCGCAGTTCGTGGCCGCGACATGCAATCTGTCCGTGCCGACCCATCATCCCTATACGGGCGCATCGGCGTTCGCTCACAAGGGCGGGTTGCACGCGAGCGCCATCGCGCGCTTCCCCGAAGCCTACGAGCATGCCCGCCCCGAAAGCGTGGGCAACACGCAGCGCATGCTCGTGAGCGAGCTCGCCGGTAAAGCCTCGCTTGTTGCGAAAGCGGCGAGCCTCGGCATCGATCTTGCCGCACATCAAGACAAGACGCAGGCCATTCTCGACGATATCAAAGCGCGGGAGGCTGCTGGTTACTCCTATGAAGTGGCTGACGGTTCGCTCGCGCTGCTGTTGCAGCGGCATCTGGGCGCGTATCGCCCGCATTTCACGCTGGAGAGCTTCCGTGTGATCGTGGACGACCATGAGGACACCGGCGCGCTCGCCAAGGACGCCATGAGCGAGGCTACCATCAAGATCCACGTGGACGATCAGCGCTTCGTTGCCACAGGCGAGGGCGCGGGTCCTGTCGGCGCGCTCGACAACGCGCTGCGCATGGCCATCACCGCGTTCTATCCGGCTGTCAACGAGATGGAGCTCGTCGACTTCAAGGTGCGCATCCTGGACGAGAATGTGGGCACCGACGCTATCACGCGCGTCGTCATCACCACGCGTGACAGTAGTGCCAGCTGGGGCACGGTGGGCGTGTCCGAGAACATCATTGAGGCGTCTTGGAACGCGCTGGTCGATTCGATCGAGTACGGCTTGATGAGAGCAGGAGCGTGACATGAGCGAGCTCAGGACGACTGAAGTAGACGATCTGCTGCGCGTCTTCGCCGCGCTCGATGACGAAGATACGATCTTCTCCCTGTTGGAGGACTTGTTCACTATTCGCGAGATCAAGGAAACGTCGCAGCGGCTGGCCGTTGCGCGGCTGCTGGACGCGGGACGGTCCTATGCTGTCATCGAGGAGGCCACCGGGGCTTCGGCCACCACGATCGCGCGCGTCTCGAAATGCCTGTCCTACGGCGCAGGCGGCTACACCGCCGCCCTGAACGCCCTCGACGACGCCGACAAGAAGCGTTCGTAGCATCCCGCAATCTGGGCCTGTCGAAGCCGATGGCCCAGTCGGATTCCTTGTCCTGCGCTCACCTCGGTACGAGAAGAGGCTGTTTCCGTTATGCCATCATCGAGACGGGGAAGCGCCGTCTGCGGGTACCGACGGCGGTTCGGCAGCGCGCTACCCAGCCACGGGCGCGGCGTCGTCGTCCGGGAGCGCGGGGGCCTGCGGCTTGCCCGCAGCCGGCGCTGGCAGCGCCACGGGGTCGCCGTACTCGTCAATCGTGCCGTTCGCGCGTCCCTCCAGGTAGATCGCGCGCGCCTTGCCGCGGCGGAACGCCACGTCGGCGCGGCCCGTATGCAGCTGGTAGCAGTACCAGAATACGAACGGGATGCCGATGACGCCGTTGAACAGGCCCCATCCTGCCATGAAGTCGGGGTTGAACCACGCGGCGCTGTTCATGATGGTGGGGAAGAGCGCCGGGAAGCAGCTGCGCAGCAGCAGATGCGCGCCAAGCGTGTAGATACGTCCCGTGATGTAGAGCTCCGGCCGGCGCATGACGATGGGGTACAGCTCGGCCGCCGCCAAGATGCAGCAGGTCGAGGCGAAGAACTCGTGGCCCTCGGCGTACACGAAGCAGGCGTTCCAAGTGGTGTACAGGAAGTTCCACATGGGCACGGTGTAGGAGAGGATCTCGCCGTGGCTCGAGGTGTCGTATTTCCAGAACTTGTCGCCGAGGGGCATGGTGACGCACAGGATGAAGCCGGCGAGCGCGTTCATCATGTTGCCCATCTGCATGTCGCGCAGCGTGGCCTCGGCGATGTTGCAGAACACGATGCCGTACAGCACCCAGCGCACCCAGCGCTTGCGCATGGTGCGCCAGAACGGCGTGTCCTTCTGCTCCACGGCGGCGATGCGCCCGAGGCCGGCGAAGATGAGCGGCAGGATGACGGAGAGGTTCTTGGCCCAACGGAACCAGTCGTCGCCGGGGATGTTGGCTATCCACAGCGGGATGGTGACGAGCGACACCACCCACACCCACATCGACGTGCGATAATGCCGTCGCATGAACTCGGTGAGCAGCATGAGCAGCACGGTGTACGCAACCATCGAGATCGGCGTGACCCACACAGGCACGGTCATGGCGAGGCCCCTTTCCCCCGGTGAAGCGGCTGCTGCCGTGGAACGGCATGCGATGCCGACAACGTTGACGCCGCCAGTCTAGCATCGCCGGCCCCGCTGCTTCTTTCACAAACCGCCCGGCTGTGTGAAAGACTTCGACCGCGCACGCTCCGTATACTGCGAGCAGGCGCGTGGCGGGCGAGGGGCTCATCCGCGCAGGGACTCGCAGAAGGGGGCGATCCTCATGGGCATTCTGTATCAGGCCGAAGATCCGCTGTACTGGGCCATCTGGCTGTTCATCCTGTTCGCACTCATGGCGTTCAACGAGCTGGGGCGGGTGAAGCTGTGGGCCGGCATCGCGCTGTTCGCGGTGGTGCCGCTCGTGCTCACCGTGTTCGTGTGGCCCACCACGGCCGCGCCGGGCAACCCCTACGGCACGGGCACGTGGTTCAACTGGGTGAAGACGTACTCGGCGCTGGCGGGCTGCCTCGGCTTCATCGCGCTGCGCTTCGTGAAGTGGCGCGGGGCCGACGGCCGCACCCATCACCTGTACGAGAAGCGTTGGGCGCTCTGCTTCCCTCCGCTCATCTTGGCTATCAACATCGCCGAGGCCGTGATCCGCGACTTCCAGGTGTTCAGCTTCGGCTTGTGGCAGGGCGGCATCGTCGAGAACCTGTGGACCATCTCCGGGCCGTGGAACATCATGAACGGCATCGCTGGCATTCTGAACATCGTCACCATATGCGGTTGGTTCGGCATCTTCATCTCGAAGGACTCGTCGCGCGACATGATCTGGCCCGACATGATCTGGGCGTGGATCATCGCCTACGACCTGTGGAACTTCGCCTACACGTACAACTGCATCTCCGACCATTCGGCGTACTGCGGCCTGGCGCTCCTGCTCGCGTGCACCATCCCCACCTTCTTCATCAAGAAGGGGGCGTGGCTGCAGCACCGCGCGCAGACGCTCGGCCTGTGGATCATGTTCGTGATGACGGTGCCGCAGTTCGCCGACGTGCTGGCGCCCATCCCCACCACGCACAACCCCACGGTGTTCTTCGTGGTCAGCCTGCTGGCGCTCGCGTCGAACGTAGCGCTGGCCGTCTATCAATTCCGTCGCATCCGCCAGCGCAAGCTCAACCCGCTCAAGGACGAGCTGTACGCCGACACCAAGGCCTACCAGCGGGTCGTCGAGGAGAACCGCTAGGCGCGCCCCATGACCGACGCCGCCTCTCTCCCGTATAATGGACGCGAGCAGGACCGCCCTGCGCGCGTCCATGCGCGCTTCGGAGCGAGGGGAGGGGCCATGCGGCTGGGCACCAGGCAGACCAGGTACGCGCCCGTGCGGCGCGAGTGCGGGCGCGCCCTCACCGAGAGCCGCCGCCTCGTCGGACCGGCCGGCGACATCATGCTGGCGGCGCGCTCCCTGTTCGAGCGCCAAGGCGTGGCGAAGACCACGGTGAAGGACGTGGCCGCCGAGGCCGGCGTCACGCGCGAGCTCGTGTACTACTACTTCGAGAACAAGCAGGCCGTCATCGACGCTGTGCTGGATGACTACGTGGAAGACCTCGTGGAGAGCGTCATCGTGTGGAACGAGTCGCGCCGCTTCGGCGACACGCCGGGATCGCTGCGCGCGTGCATCGCCACGTTTCGCCGCGCGCTCTACGACGCCGAGGGCAACCCGCGCCCCATGATCGGTGTGCTCGAGGAGCTGGGAGAGCGCGACGCGTTCGACGTGCGCGCCGTGCGGGAGACGGTGGACTGCATCAACGACAACATCGTGGCCGAGTACGCGGAATACCACCAGGTGGAGATAGAGTTCGTGTACGAGATGTTCTGCGTGGTCATCTTCGGCCTGGTGGGCCTTGTGAAGATCAACCCCGCCATCTCCGACGAGGCGCTCATGAAGGTGGTGGAGCAGGCGCTGCATTTGGACATGCAGCCGCTCGAGGCGCCTCCCGACGAGTCGCGCGCTTAACCGCGCAGTCGCAGACGCATCTGCCGCTCGCGCGAGCGGCAGATGCGGTATCATACCGACACAAACGCTGGTGTCGAACGTCTATAGGAGCACTCATGACCATCTTGTTTGTGAACGCATGCATGCGGGGCGAGCAGTCGCGCACGCTGCAACTGTGCCGCGAGTATCTCGAAGGCGCCGAAGACGACGTTGTCGAGGTGGATCTGGCCGCGCTCGACTTGAAGCCGTTCGACGCCGCCATGGTGGCGTACCGCACAGAGAAGCAGACCGCCCGCGAGTGGGACGACCCCATCTTCGCCCTGTCGCGCCAGTTCGTCGAGGCGGAAGACATCGTCATCGGCGCGCCGTACTGGGACCTTTCGTTCCCGTCCGCGCTCAAGATCTACCTTGAATATGTGAGCGTATGCGACCTTGCGTTCCACTACACCGAGGACGCGCGCTGCGAGGGCATCTGCAAGGCGCGCCGCCTCACCTACATCACCACGTGCGGCGGCTTCGTCGAAGGCGCGAACTACGGATACGAGTACTTCTGCGGCATTGCCAAGATGTTCGGCATCCCGGAGACGAGGCTCGTGGCGGCTGAGGGGCTCGACATCGTCGGCATCGACGTGGAGGCGCGGCTGGATAAGGCGCGCGAGCAGATCGCCCAGCTCGGCTAAGCGAGCGCGCTTCCGCCGCGCGAACTGCTAGCGCCGTCGAGCGAACGCCTCCAGCACGAGCTGGGCGCGGGTGCCGATAGGGGTCGTGTTCTCGTCCAAAAAGCGCGGGACGTCCTCGATGGCCAACTCGAACGGCTCGATGAACTCCGACGGCTCGGGTTGCGCATCCGATGCCTTCTCCACCTGTGCGAACACGACATGCACGCTCTCGTCGGTGAGTCCGGTGGACGAGAAGCCGGCCTGCGGCAGAGGGTCGAGCGCATCGTCGCCCAGGTCGGTCCGCAGCGCATAGCCCGTCTCTTCGCGCAGCTCGCGGTCGACGCAGTCCCGTAGATGCTCGCCTTCTTCGACGAGACCTGCGGGAAAAGCGATGCACCAGCTGTTCAGCGGATAGCGGAACTCGCGGATGAGCAGCAGCGTGCCGTCCGCCGTCTGCGGCACGATGCACACCGCATCGGCCGTGGGCGCCGCTCCTGCAGCGCGGCCTTCGAGGCTTCGACAGTAGTCGTCGAGCTTCTTGCGCGAAGCGCTTTCGTACTCGTAGCGCGTCCCGTCGGGCAGCTCGTAGGTGAGGACGTACTTGTTTATCCATCCCGACGAGACCTGACGGATGTCTTCGAGCTGGGGAGATGCGGAATCGTTGACGGACATGGGGATTCGCTTTCGTCGAAGGAGTGTATGCGTTGCAGGTAGTATACCAGGCGTTTTAGGTACGCGCTCCAAGCGGGTCGGGATCGTCGGCATCGCTCGCTAGAAGTCGAATGCGACGCCCACGTCGGCGGCGATGCAGAGATCTGCCTGCCGATCCCGTGGGGCAGGGGTGCGGTTGATGATGACGAGTCGGTTCCCCGTGAAGTAGTCGATGAGCCCGGCCGCGGGGTACACTGCCAGCGACGTGCCGGCCACCACGAGTAGATCAGCCTGTTGGATGGCTACCAGGGCGCCTTGCAGCACCGCCTCGTCGAGCGGTTCCTCGTATAGCACGACATCGGGCTTCACGATGCCGCCGCAGGCGGGGCACCGTGGCACGCCGTCGGCCGCCTCGGCGCGCAGGGCGAGCAGCTGTTCGACGGTGTAGGGAGCCCGGCATTTCCGGCAGTAGTTGCGCAGCGCGCTGCCGTGCAGCTCGAAGACGTTCTTGCTGCCAGCTTCCTGGTGAAGCCCGTCGATATTCTGCGTGACCACGGCGGCGCATGCGCCCGCCCGCTCGAGCTCGGCCAGCTTGCGGTGCGCCTGGTTGGGCCGCGCGTCGAGCGCGATCATGCGCTCGCAGTAGAAATCGAAGAACTCGCGCGGGCGCGCGTCGAAGAAGCTGCGGGATACCATCTGCTCGGGAGGGCAGGGGTACTTCTGGACGAACAGCCCGTCTGAGCTACGGAAATCGGGGATGCCGCTTTCGGTTGACACGCCCGCGCCGCCGAAGAACACCATGCCGCCTACAGGCGTCTCGGCCACCCAGCGCCGAAACGTTTCGAGGTCGCGACTGGTTTGGCTGCGCGGTTGTTCGGCCATAGTGCCTCCTGCAAAAAGCCGTTTCCTTCACGAAAAGCTCGCGGTTCGTTCCTCGGGGCGCATCATAGCATGCGGGGCTATGCACGCGAGCAAACTTCAGGGCGAAGTCCGGCTCTGCGTTCGTCAATGATCATAGGAGGGCGTGCGCCGCAGTGAAAATCCGATAATCTATGGTGTAGCGCGCCAGCAGGCGCAATGTACTTTAGAATAAAACGAACCGAACCCTTCGAGGGTCCGGTTCGTTTGAAAAGATGTTTCGATGCACCTCGGACGCCGTATTGCAGGCGCGCGGGCATCCTGCGGATTAGCCTTCGATGGCGATGGTCTTCTTCTCCTCGAGCTTGGGCTGCTCCTGCTTCTTGGGCACGTCGATCTTGAGCACGCCGTCCTCGAAGCGTGCCTTGATGTCGTCTTCCTCGATATCGTCGCCGACGTAGAACGTGCGGCTGCACTTGCCGCTGAAGCGCTCCTTGCGGACGAACGTGCCCTTCTCGTCCTTGTCCTCGGATTCGCTCTGCGTTTGAGCGGTGATGCTGAGGTAGCCGTCCTTCAGATCAGCCTGGACGTCGTCCTTCTTGAAGCCGGGCAGATCGATGGTTAGCTCGTAGCCATCGTCGGTCTCTTTGATGTCCGTGCGCATGAGCGTGGGCGCCATCTTCTGCATGGACTGCATCGGGGCGGATGCGGCGTCGAAGAATGCGTCGAACGGATCGGTCATCAGCTCGCTCAACAGGTTGCGGTTCCTTCTCATCGGTACCATCATGGCCATATCGATCATCTCCATTTCGTGTGCGGCTCGGATTCTCTGAAGTGCTCAAAACGAGCGTAGGAAATCTAAGCCTTTTTCTATATGATTTTCTGTACGACAACGTTATAAATCCGACAATTAGCACTGTCAACCGGCGAGTGCCAAAAGTTACGGTTTCGTCAACTTCGCCATAGTCGATCTCGAAGCGCATTCTGGCTGCACGTCCGTCCGACGCTTCGAGGTTTTAACGCATGGTATCCCGTGCTCGGAGCTTCGCTCCGGCCGAGCATACGAGGCTGCTAAAGCGACAAACCCCCGGCAGGCCGCCGTCAAGCAGCAAGCCTCCCCGCACAACTCGCCATCAGCAGCGAGCCCTCGCAACGCGCTTGTATGCCGCCGTTTCTTCTCGTCGCGCGGTCGTTTCCCATGTCCGTGCTGCTCCGACGGCTTGCGCTCGAAGGCGGCTTGCATCTTCATCGCCGATCGCGCTTGCGCGCCGTAGGACCGGTGCAAGGGAATGCCATGCGCGAGTTGTTGTTCTATACTGAGATGCGTGCGAGCAGATGATGAGCGCACAAGAACGGGATACGCCCCGCACGAAAGGAGACCGGCTTTGACCACGATCGGCATTATCTCCGACACGCATGGAAAGCTTCCGAGCGAGGCGCTGGCGGCCATGGCCGACGTCGACTACATCATCCACGCAGGCGATATCGGCGGGCCC
>ENA-ORTH01003426-ORTH01003426.1-human-gut-metagenome-genome-assembly--contig:-NODE-3426-length-10395-cov-4.311702_pt1 | contig 10395 bp, 6 predicted proteins | sample MGYA00241914_ERZ509192 | MGnify/ENA primary metagenome ERZ509192 (study PRJEB26280, sample SAMEA2338826) | human gut metagenome | biome: human gut; feature: human-associated habitat; material: faeces... | reverse complement strand
ACTTCATTCACGCCAGGGCCTACAAACCAATTTGCGCAAAACTCTTGACACTACCCGGTGGGATGCAGCAGATTGTGTAAACCATCCTTTTCACAGCAGCCCTCACCGGTGCATCCGGTTAAAAAACGGCATGGCACCGCTTGCGCTGCGCCACGCCTCTTAAAACTTAATATTTCCTGCCGTAGAGCACTTTTTTGCAATGCCCGCACGATTCGGGGCGGCCACTCCTGCATAGGGGATTTTTTTGTGCTGCCCGTACATTCTGGGACAGCCTGGTGTTTATGCTGCGGCCAGAATGGTTTTATTCGGCCCTGTGCTTTTTACCCTCTTCCAGAAGAGGCTTCAAATACATGCCGGTAAAGGAATTTTTGTTTTTTGCAACCTGTTCCGGCGTGCCCCGTGCCACAATGCGGCCGCCTTCGCTGCCGCCTTCCGGGCCAAGGTCGATGATATGATCTGCGCGCTTAATGATATCGAGGTTGTGCTCTATTACAATTACGGTGTTGCCGGCGTCCACCAGTGCGTCCAATACCTTTACCAGCTTGTGCACGTCGGCCACATGCAGGCCGGTAGTGGGCTCGTCCAGGATATATACAGTCTGGCCTGTGCCGCGGCGTGCCAGCTCCAGCGCAAGTTTCACGCGCTGCGCCTCGCCGCCTGAAAGGGTAGTGGCACTTTGCCCAAGCGTGATATAGCCAAGGCCCACGTCATACAAGGTTTGCAGCTTGCGGTGGATGCGCGGAATATTGGCAAAGAAGCCGCAGGCCTCCTCCACCGTCATTTCCAGAACATCGTGAATGTTCTTGCCTTTGTATTTCACTTCCAGCGTTTCCCGGTTGTAGCGCGCGCCTTTGCAAACCTCGCACGGCACATAGATGTCCGGCAAAAAATGCATCTCTATCTGCAGAATTCCATCGCCCTCACACGCCTCGCAGCGGCCGCCCTTCACGTTGAAAGAAAAACGCCCCGCGTCATAGCCGCGCAGCTTTGCCTCCTGTGTCTGGGCGAACACATTGCGGATGTCGGTAAACACGCCGGTGTAGGTGGCCGGGTTCGAGCGCGGGGTGCGCCCGATGGGGGACTGGTCGATGCCAATCACCTTATCCACATATTCAAGCCCCAGCATATCCCTGTGGGCGCCGGGTTTGATGCGCGCACCGTTCAGGTCGCCCGCAAGGCGCTTGTACAGGATCTCGTTGATAAGTGAAGATTTGCCTGAACCGGAAATGCCCGTCACACAGGTCATGACGCCGAGCGGTATCTTTACATTGACATTTTTCAGATTGTTTTGTGTGGCACCCAGTATCTCAATAAAGTGCCCGTTGCCCTTACGGCGCTTTTGCGGAACCTCTATCTGCTTTTTGCGGGAAAGATACAGCCCCGTGATGCTGCGCGGGGCTTTGCAGATATCCTCCACTGTGCCCTGCGCCACCAATTCGCCGCCATGCACGCCGGCGCCGGGGCCGATATCCACGATGTGGTCTGCCGCCCGCATCGTATCTTCGTCGTGCTCCACCACGATAAGTGTATTGCCCAAATCACGCAGGCGCTTCAGCGTAGCAATCAGCTTTTCATTATCGCGCTGGTGCAGGCCGATGCTGGGTTCGTCCAGCACATAGAGCACGCCCGTGAGGGCAGAGCCAATTTGTGTGGCGAGGCGGATGCGCTGGCTTTCACCGCCCGAGAGTGTGGCGGCGCTGCGGGCCAGCGTAAGATAAGCGAGGCCCACGTTCTGCAAAAAGCCCAGACGATCACGTATCTCCTTCAAAATGCCGTCCGCTATCATGTGTTCGCGCTGCGTCAGCTCCAGGCTGTTGATGAAGGCAAGCTCTTCGCGCACGCTCATCTTTGTAAAATCACTGATGTTCACGCCGCCCACAGTCACACCCAGCACGGTGGGCTTCAGGCGGTCGCCGTGGCAGGCGGGGCAGTCGACACCGGTCATGAAGCCGCTGATCTCGTCCTTCATCCACTGGGAGTTGGTTTCGCGGAAGCGGCGCTCCAGGTTGTTCACAATGCCCTCAAAATCATTTACATAGCTGCCGGTGCCGCGGTCTGTCTCACGCGTCATGTGCAGCTTTTCGCCGTTCGTTCCGTACAAAAGGGCCTGAATGCCTTCTTTGGGGATGTCTTTCATTTTAGTGTCCAGCGTAAAGCCATATTTTTCACCCAGCGCCTTGTAGTACATTTCGCTGATGGAGCCGGGGGCATAATACCAGCCGCTTGCCTTGATGGCACCTTCGCGGATAGAAAGCTTTTTGTTGGGAAGGATGAGGGCGGGGTCCACCTGCATGAAGGTGCCAAGGCCCGTGCATTTTTCGCACGCACCCAGCGGGTTGTTGAACGAGAACATGCGCGGCGCCAGCTCGTCGATGGAAATGCCGTGCTCGGGGCAGGCGTAGTTCTGGCTGAACATCATCTCCTCGCCGCCTATCACGTCGATGGTGACGAGCCCGCCCGTGAGGCCGATGGCGGTCTCCAGCGAATCGGCAAGGCGCGCCTGGATATCGCCGCGCAACACAAGCCTGTCCACCACGATTTCCACCGTGTGCTTGCGGTTCTTTTCCAGCGTGATTTCTTCATCCAGTTCATAAAGATTGCCGTCCACACGCACACGCGCAAAACCGCTGCGGCGCGCGGCTTCAAATTCTTTCTGCTGTGTGCTTTTGCGTCCGCGCACCACGGGGGCAAGCACCTGAAAACGTGTGCCCTCAGGCATTTTCATAATCTCGTCCACCATCTGGTCCACAGTCTGCTGGCTGATGGGCCGCCCGCACACAGGGCAGTGGGGCACGCCGATGCGCGCGTACAGAAGGCGAAGATAATCGTAGATTTCTGTGACGGTACCCACGGTAGAGCGCGGGTTTTTAGAGGTGGTTTTCTGGTCGATGGAGATAGCAGGGGAAAGGCCGCTTATCTCGTCCACATCCGGTTTTTCCATCTGGCCCAGAAACTGGCGCGCATAGCTGGACAAGCTCTCCATATAGCGGCGCTGGCCATCGGCGTAGATGGTGTCGAACGCCAGGCTTGATTTTCCGGAGCCAGAGAGGCCTGTCATCACAATGAACTTATCGCGCGGCAGGGTAATATCAATGTTTTTCAGGTTGTGCTCGCGGGCACCCTTGATAACGATTTTGTCGTTTGCCAAAGTATTTCCTCTTTCCAGTATCAAAGTTTTGTTTTGTGCTCTAGTTGCTTGCGCAGCTTGTCAATGCGGTCCCGCAGGAAGGCGGCATGCTCAAATTCCAGTATCTTGGCAGCCTCTTTCATTTCGCGCGTCAGCTGTTCTATCTTTTTCTGGCATTCCGCGCGGCTCAGGCGCTTATCGTGCTTTGCGTCATCATCCTTGCGGGATATTTCCAGTACGCTATTGTCGCGCAACTCTTTCACAATGGTTTTCGGCACGATACCGTGCGCTTCATTATATGCCTGCTGGATGCCGCGGCGGCGCTCGGTCTCCATGATGGCGCGCTCCATGGAAGGAGTGACGCTGTCTGCATACATGATGACCATGCCGTCTGCATTGCGTGCCGCACGGCCGATAGTCTGTATCATGCTTGTCTCGCTGCGCAAAAAGCCTTCTTTATCGGCATCCAGAATGGCGACAAGGGAAACCTCTGGAAGGTCCAGGCCTTCGCGCAGCAGGTTGATGCCCACAATGACATCAATAGCACCCTTTCGCAAATCACGCATCAGCTCCACGCGTTCGAAGGTATCCACCTCATGGTGCATATATTTCACTTTTACGCCGTGGTCAGAGAGATAATCCGTCAGATCCTCGGCCATTTTTTTGGTCAGCGTCGTCACCAGCACGCGCTCGCCACGCGCAGAGCGCGCGTTGATTTCGCTCAAAAGGTCTTCTATCTGTCCTTCCACGGGCTTTACTACCACGTGCGGGTCCAGAAGGCCGGTGGGGCGGATAACCTGTTCTACAATTTGCCCGGAATGCTGGCGTTCATATTCACCCGGTGTGGCAGAGACAAAAATGGTCTGGTTCAGGTGTGCCTCAAACTCCTCAAACTTCAGCGGGCGGTTGTCAAAGGCGGAGGGCAGGCGGAAACCATAATCCACAAGGCTTTTCTTGCGCGCAAAATCGCCGCCGTACATGGCACGAAGCTGCGGCAGCATCACATGGCTTTCGTCTACAAAAAGAAGGAAATCATCCGGGAAATAATCCAGAAGCGTGGTGGGGGTAGAACCCGGCGCGCGCCCGGCCAGCACGGCGGAATAGTTTTCCACACCTTTGCAGGTGCCGACCTCCTGCAGCATTTCCACATCGTAATTCGTGCGCTGGGCGATGCGCTGTGCCTCAATGAGCTTTCCCTCTGCGCGGAACTGCTCTACCTGCGCATCCATCTCCATCCGGATGCGCCGCAGTCCTTCTGCCTTCTTTTCATTCGAGACGATATAATGGCTGGCGGGGAAAATGGCAACATGGCGGATTACAGCCTTTTTTTCGCCCGTCAGAGGGTTCACCTCGCTGATGCGGTCTACCTCGTCGCCGAAAAACTCCACGCGGATGGCAGTCTCGCTGGCGTATGCAAGATTTATTTCAACCACATCGCCCCGCACACGAAATTTGTTGCGCACAAAGTTTACATCATTACGCTCATACTGAAGGCTCACAAGGCGGCGCATCAAGTCCTCCCGGTTTAGCTGCATGCCCTCGCGTATACTGATGACCATGCTGCGGTAATCGATAGGGTCACCCAGAGAATAGATGCACGATACGCTGGCCACGATGATAACGTCGCGCCGCTCACTGAGGGACGCCGTAGCGGAATGACGCAGGCGGTCTATCTCGTCGTTGATGGCGCTGTCTTTTTCGATATAGGTATCAGTGGAGGGGATATAGGCCTCTGGCTGGTAATAGTCGTAATAGCTTACGAAATACTCCACTGCGTTGTTTGGGAAAAATTCTTTGAATTCTGTGCAAAGCTGCGCGGCCAGCGTTTTATTATGCGCCAGCACAAGCGTGGGGCGGTTCACCTGCGCGATGACGTTGGCCATGGTAAATGTTTTGCCCGACCCGGTTACGCCCAGCAACGTCTGGCCGGAATAGCCTGCGCGCAGCCCGGCCACCAGCTTGTCGATAGCCTGGGGCTGGTCGCCTGTGGGCTTATAGGGGGAAACGAGTTCAAAGTGTTCCATGTAATACGGCACCTTTATATCCTTTCACAGAATCCATATAGTTTGAATCGGCAAAGCTGAGATAATCTGCATCGCAGAAAATGAAGTGGTCTACAAGCTCAATATTTACTAAGCTCAGTGCCTGCAGAAGACTTTTGGTCACGGCAAGGTCGCTGCTTGAGGGCAGCGGCACACCGCGCGGATGATTGTGCGCAAGAATCACGCCCGTGGCGCGCCAGCGCACAGCAAACTCCACCACCTGCGCTACGCTTACACTGGTGGTGTTGGCAGTTCCGTAAGAGAGTCGCTCGAAGCGCAGCAGGGCGCGCCTGTCGTCCAGCGCGGCAACATAAAATTCTTCGGCCGTCTTGGCAAAAAAGTACGGCATCAGGAATTCGGCGGCGGCCGATGGGCTGTCCAGCGGCAGCCGCGCATCCCGCTTGTTCTCAAGATAGTATGCGCACATCTGGGGGATGAATTTCAGCACAGCGGCACTGGAAGGCCCAATGCCGGGCACCCGCACAAGCTCTTCATACGGTGCGTCCAGCGCTGCGGAAAGGCTGCCAAAGGTGCTGATAACACGGTGTGCGAGACTGTTTGTATCTCCGCGCGCATGTGCCAGAAACAAAAGAAATTCCATGACGTTGTGCTCTTCAAACCCCATCAGGCCTTCGCGCAGAAAGCGGTTATATACGCGCTGCCGGTGCTGGTTGTGCTCACCCACGTTTACCCCTCCTGCGGCTTCATCTTATTTTACTACTTAAAGTAGTTGAAGTAAAGAAAAATATAAAAAAAGTTGTAGTTATGATGCTTGCAATTCCAAACGGGAACCAGTAACATTATACATAAAGATAGGTGTTTTGGAAAGGGCGGCAGGCAGGATGAGGCGGTTTACGACGGGGAAAAATGAGCAGGATATGAGGCTTTCGCGTTTTGTGCAGCGCGTGGCGCGAAAGCTGCCGCCCTCCGCCATGTACAAAGCGTTCCGAAACCGGCGCATTAAGGTGAACGGGCGCCGTGCCGCGCCAGATGCTCTGCTGTGTGCGGGGGATGTGATAGAGCTGTACCTCAATGATGAATTTTTTGAAGAGAATGCCTCACGGCCGCAGACGAGGCAGGCTGGGAAAAGCCGTTTTTCCATACAGGTGATTTATGAGGATGCCGATATTGCAGCCCTGTATAAGCCAGCGCATCTTTTGTGCCATTCAGACCGGACGGGTGACGACAGTCTGGTAGACCAGTTCATACGCTATCTGAAGAAAAAAGGGGAATACGCCTGCGAGAGCGAGAATAGCTTTGCCCCGGCAGCGGCCAACCGGCTGGACAGGGGCACCGAAGGCCTTGTTCTGGCTGCAAAGAACCGACCCGCCCTGCGGGCACTGAACGAAATCATCCGGCAGGATATGCTGCAAAAGGAATATTTGTGCATCACTGCGGGCCGCCCGCCGCAGGGGGTTCACGAGGCATATCTGCGCCATTTTGAAAAAAACAATAAAGTGCATGTGCAAAGCTTGGCAGCGCCGGGGTATAAAAAAATTGTCACCCAGGTGCAGGTGCTGAAAACGTGCGGGCCATACAGCCTGTGCCGCATTGGGCTTATCACAGGGCGCACGCACCAGATTCGCGCGCATCTGGCGTTTCTCGGCGCGCCGGTGCTTGGCGACATCAAATATGGCAACCGCAGGATGAATGCGCGCGCGGGCCTGAGTACGCAGGCGCTGTGCGCAGCGTGTGTCACCTTTGGGCAGCTTCCGGAAGGCAGCGAACTGGCCCGGCTCTCCGGCCGCTGTATCGCGCTGCCTCACACCCAGGTGGAAAAGCAGTTTGAGGCGCTGTGCGCAGCAGGCAGATAAAATGACCGGCGGCTGCGGCAGCTCTCCGCCTTTTCATAGGCTCAGAGCAATGTGGGCTGTTGCTTGCAGCAACACCAGACATTTGAGGCGGGACAGAGCAGCTTGAAAAAATTGACTTGAAAAAGTGAAAAACCTCTTGACGAAACATAAAAAATTCTTATAATAGATAAAGACGCTTGTTGCGCCTAAAACCACAAAATGCTACTGTGGCTCAGTTGGTAGAGCAGCTGATTCGTAATCAGCAGGTCGCCGGTTCGAGTCCGGCCAGTAGCTCCATGATGGAGTGACAAAAAAGATGTCACTCCATTTTTTTTCGGTGTTCATGCGGGTTTGCGGGCTTTTGGAAGCAAAATCCGAAAAACGGTTTTACCGTGGATGTCCAAACAGCAAACCGCAGCAAGATCCGTCACAGCGGGGCTTCCGCCTGATTTTTTCAGACCGGAGGCCCCGCTTCCTTCATTGAAAAGTTGCCTGACTTATGATATGATTTTCTCATAGAAATAACGCTTAGAAGGTGCAAATCGCAATGTCTCAGGTGACAAAACGGGCGTTGGAGCAGTCCCTTAAAAATCTACTGCTGAAAAAGCCACTTACAAAGATCACAGTAGGTGACATTACAGATGATTGCGGAATCAACCGCATGACTTTTTACTATCACTTCAAAGATATATACGATTTGGTCGAATGGTCGTGTCTGGAAGACGCCAAACAGGCGTTAGAAGAAAAGAAAACCTACGATACATGGCAGCAGGGGCTCTTACAAATTTTTAAAGCGGTGCAGGAAAACAAACCATTTATTCTGAATGTTTACCATTGTGTTCACCGAGAGCAGGTTGAAAAATATCTGCAGCCGCTGGTGGATCAACTGCTTTTGAATGTTATTAACGAGGAGGCGGCCGGGATAACGCTTCGAGACGAAGATAAGCAGTTTATTGCACAGGTCTATTCTTATATGTTTATCGGGCTGATGCTCGACTGGATCAAGAACGATATGCGCGAAGATCCGCAGCAGATTGTGGAAAGGTTGTCCAAGCTGATAAAAGGCTCTGTGTCGGTAGCTCTTTCTAGATTCAAACTCTGATTTTATCCTTTTAAAGGTTTTGATAAAACTTTTTACATCTTCTGGTCCCGCGATAAGAATTTTATCACGGGGCTTTTTTTGTTTATTGTGCCCCTGATGCGAGTAGTTATAATGAAAACAGAAAGAAAAACAGGAGGTTTTCGTTATGTATTACTCTGCAGGAACTTATGAATCATTTGCCCATCCCGAGAAACCAAAGGATGTAGATAAAAAATCCGCTTACATTATTGGCACGGGGCTGGCCGGGCTAACTGCTGCTTTCTATCTTGTCCGCGACGGACAGATGAAGGGGGAGCATATCCATCTGCTTGAAAAGCTGGAGCTTGCCGGCGGCAGCTGCGATGGACATAAGGATGTGACAAAAGGCTTCTTCATGCGCGGAGGCCGTGAAATGGATAACCACTTCGAGGTCATGTGGGATGCCTTCCGCGATGTGCCTTCCATCGAAACCCCCGGGATTTCGGTGCTGGACGAGTATTACTGGCTCAATAAGCACGACCCGAACTATTCTCTCTGTCGTGCTACGGTAAACTGTGGTGAAGACGCCCATACAGACAAGAAGTTTTTACTGGATAAAGACTCGGCGATGGCTTTATCTAAGCTGTTCTTAACACAGGAAAAGGATTTGGAAAATAAAAAGATTTCCGATGTACTTCCCGAATCCTTCTGGAATACAAATTTCTGGCTCTATTGGCAGACGATGTTTGCCTTCCAGCGCTGGTCGAGCGCTTTGGAAATGAAGCGTTACCTTTGCCGCTATGTGCATCATATTGACGGCTTGCCGGATTTTAGCGCCCTGCGTTTTACAAAATACAACCAATACGAGAGTATGATCCTGCCTCTGGTAAAATATCTTGAGAATCACGGCGTGCAAATTGAGTACGGTATGGATGTGAAAAATGTCATAATCCAAACCGAGGGTGATAAGAAAATTGCAAAGCAGATCCTTTATGTAAAAGATGGTAAGGAGCAGAGCATTGGCCTGATTGAGGATGATCTCGTCTTCATTACCAACGGCTGCTGCACCGATACTTCCTGTTACGGAGACCAGACTCACGCCCCAGACTTGTCTGTCATTCACAACGGCTGCGGCGAGTCGTGGGATATGTGGAAGGCCATCGCCGCCCAAGCTGAACATGGAGAATTCGGAAATCCGGAAGCCTTCTGCAGCAACATCGATGCCACCAACTGGATGAGTGCAACCGTGGCGACGTCCAACGAGGAGATTATCCGGCATATTATGAATGTCTGCAAACGCGACCCGCGCTCCGGCAAGGTGACAACCGGCGGTATTGTAACCGTTAAGGACAGCACCGACAACTGGTACCTTTCCTGGACAATCAACCGTCAGCCGCAGTTCAAGTCCCAGGATAAGAACATGGTTTTGGTATGGCTTTATTCCCTCAATACAAACAAAGAGGGCAACTATATAAAAAAAGCGATGCGTGACTGCACCGGAGAAGAAGTTTGCCGCGAATGGCTGTACCATATTGGTGTCCCGGCCGATAAAATTGACGCTCTTGCCAAGGATGCCTGCAATACCACGACCTGCTTTATGCCGTATATCAACGCCTTTTTTCAGCCGAGAAAAGAGTCCGACCGTCCGAAAGTAGTACCGGACGGAGCTGTGAACTTCGCTTTCATCGGTCAATTTGCCGAGACACCGCGGGATACCATTTTCACTACCGAGTATTCCATGCGTACGGGTATGGAGTCTGTCTATACCCTGCTGGATATTGACCGCGGCGTACCGGAGGTTTGGGGCAGCAAATACGACGTGCGTGAGATCCTGCGCGCCTGCTATTATGCCATTGACAAAAAAACGTTATTGGAGGCGGAATTGCCCTTTGCAGAAAAAGAGTTGTTGAAGCTCGTTATAAAAAAAGTGAAAGGCACCGACTTGGAGCTTTTGCTGAAGGATAGCGGGTTAATCAAATAAAAACATGAGAAAAGAGGCCGGAATTTGGAATCCAAAAATGAGACATCCAAATTCCAGCCTCTTTTCTACGCTGGAAACCCAAGCTTCGGTTCAACTTTTCAGAGCTTCTTTTTCTTGCGGGAATGGGCATCCAAATCGCAATGTTAAATGAAAATAGACTCATGCCGAACCAGGATTCTCATTTTGAACCGGGTATCTTTTTTGTAACGTAAACCCAAGAACTCCCGAAACCATATGGTTTCGGGGTGAATTATACTATCAAGAGCAACACTTAAGGGAAGAGAAAAGAAGTTCATACAGGCCCCCGGTGGCAGAATGGAGTAACCACACAACCAAGCCACTGGAGGGAGCTGTATGAACTGCCATCATCTTAGTATAGAAGAGCGCAGTTG
>ENA-ORTH01003391-ORTH01003391.1-human-gut-metagenome-genome-assembly--contig:-NODE-3391-length-10524-cov-7.421244_pt1 | contig 10524 bp, 9 predicted proteins | sample MGYA00241914_ERZ509192 | MGnify/ENA primary metagenome ERZ509192 (study PRJEB26280, sample SAMEA2338826) | human gut metagenome | biome: human gut; feature: human-associated habitat; material: faeces... | reverse complement strand
GTCTATTTTCTCGCTCGGCGCTGAATGAAGGCTATTTATTCAGAGGTTCCCTAAAAAAGATTGCTGTAACCATCGGGTTTAAAGCTGATAATACCCCTATTAAAAAGGCATTTTATGGCCGTTCAACGGCCCAGGCCAAAAACCGCGCAGAGCGATGGCTGGAAAGCCATGGCACGCCGGAGAAGCAGGCCGACATACTCACCCTGGGCGGTTGGGCCGCCCGCTGGCTGAGCGTGTACAAGAAGCCGGACGTCACGCCCACCGCTTATACGACCACTTATGAAATAACAGTGCGGCGGCACATTCTCCCGGCACTGGGGAGCTGCGTCATGATGGATATAACCCCCATGGACATCAAGGCGTTCTATAACAGTGTATCTCACCTGTCAAAGTCTGTCTGCAGCAAAATTAAAATGTGCCTCAACGGGATATTTGATACAGCGGTCGAGAATGGCCTGTGCGAGCATAATCCGGCCCACAAGGTAAAAATCGAGAGCACAGCTACACCGCGTGTCAAGGAGGTGTTTTCAAATGCAGAAATCGAGATCGCCTCCGCCTGGTTCCTTCAGACCATGCCGGAGGTGGTCCTGGCGCTGGAAACCGGCGTGCGCCGGGGCGAATTACTGGGATTTTACAAGTCGGATTTCGACACCCGGCGGCATGTTTACAGCGTCGCCCGCACCGTGCGAAAACCTCGCGGACAAGCCCCGGAGACAGCCGCACCGAAGTCTTTGAGCTATCGCACAAATCCTCTGTCAGACCGCGCTCTGCAAGCTGTGGAACTGCTGCGGCAGAGATATCCAGACAGCCCATATCTGATTCCGGGCCCGGATGGCGGGCTGATGCGCCCGGACACCTGGAGCCGCAGGCTCAAAACGGAAATGGGCCGGATGGCACAAATGTATGAAGATATGCCGTGCCTTACAGCTCATGAGCTGCGGCACACACATGGGACTTATCTGCGCCGCCACGGTGTGGATATTTACAGCATTGCAAAAGTTCTCGGACACAAAGATGTGGAGGTCACGGCGCGCATCTATGTACACAACGAACTCCACGAATTACGTAAGGCGCTGCGCTGGATGCAGCGCCGAAAACCCTTGCAGTCCGTCCCGGCTGCTTAAACTTTTGTTTTGGAGGTTTATTGAAAGATGGATGCTGAAAAAGTATTAATCGACGAAGAGGGCGCATCCGAAGAGATGGGTGCGCTGCCAAAAGAAGAACTGGAGGGGCTGAAGAATGAGTAAACTTGTCGTTGTGCTCGATCCAGGGCATACCCAAAACTATAACAAAGGCGCCGCTGCAGACTATTACGAGGGCAACATGACCCTCGACCTTGCACAGCGCCTCAAGGTGGAACTGGAAAAATACGGCGCAGAGGTGTATCTGACACGTACCACCGCCACGCAGAACCCCTCTCTGGACGCCCGTGGTAGACTGGCGATAACGAAGGGTGCAACGCTCTTTCTGAGCCTGCACAGTGACGCAAGCGGCAACGCTGGGACTTCCTGGGTGACTGTGATTCTCAGCCTTAAACGCCCTAATTCCGTGATCCTGGGCCGGAAGCTGGCATCTACAGTGGCCGGGCTTATGGGTACGAAGCTGTCCAGCTATTCCGGCGCGTCCGGCGGCGTTTGGACCCGTAAATATCCGGGCTACAGCTCACTGGACTATTACGGTGTGATTCGTGCAGCTGTGGCTTCCGGCAATGTGCAAGATGTTTTCCTGCTGGAGCATGGCTTCCATACTAACCCCAAAGACTGCGCGTTTTTGGACAACTCGGCCCGACGGGCGGAGCTGGCTGTAGCTGAAGCGCAGGTGATTGCGGAGCACTACGGTCTGACCGCTGCCGATCCTATGGCTGGCCTTCCGTCTTATAAACTCGGTTCGGTCTCCCGCGGCGATGCTGAGCGCGTGCTCGCCCTGGCAAAAGATATGGGCGTGCGCTGCATGGGTTCTTTCACAGTTGGACCCATTTCCGGCGGCGACGCCGCACGCCTGCAGGCTTTGGCCCAGGAGATCGGCGTGGCCTGTTCTAAAGTTTGAATATTTTTATTTCGGAGGTAGTTTATGCAGACAATCGTACTTATTCTTATACTGGCGATCACTGTTGAGGCGCTCATCCAGTATGTGAAGACTATTATTAAAATGCTGGAGGACAAGCAGTACAAAACCTTTGCCACGCAGGTGGCGGCCATCTTGATTGCTGTCTTCATAAGCTTTGCGGCGGGCGTGGATGTGTATTCCCTCGTCGGCATTTCGTTCGCAGTCTCCTGGCTGGGGACGTTGCTCACCGGCATTGTGATTTCGCGCGGCGCAAACTATACAAGTGACTTCATCAAGAGAATTCAGAATCCCGACTTCGGAGAAATTGTGCTGGAAGATGTAGTGGATACCGTTGACGAATCGGACAAAGTATCGACACATACCAGCAGCGTTCCTCCCAATGCGTGACAGAGGATACAAGTAAAATGTAGTGATTCATCTGATCGCCTACAATTATATAAGGTGGATTGCTATATGAATAGTCCAATCGGTTGGATCGGCGGCAAACGCGCCCTGCGGAAAGAGATCATTGCACTCTTCCCGCAGGACGGTGTTGGCCGCTATATCGAAGTGTTTTTCGGCGCTGGATGGGTGTTTTTCGGCAGAGAGAAACAGCCCGGCCAGCTCGAAGTGATTAATGACAGAGATGGTCAGATCGTCAATTTATTCCGGTGCATCAAATATCACAGAGCTGCCCTCCAAGAAGAACTGGAGTGGCTTGTTTCCGCGCGCGAGATATTCTTCGCTGCCATGGCTCAGCTGCATACTGATGGGCTCACAGATATTCAGCGGGCGGCACGGTTTTTCTACGTGCTCAAAAATTCGTTTGGAAATAACAAAAAAACCTTTGCAACTTCGGGCAATGGAATCGGATGTTCCGTTGACTATCTGGAGCAAGTTCAGCTCCGGCTGAGAGGCGTCAAAATTGAAAACCGTGATTTTGAACCCATTTTGAAGACCTATGATCGGCCGGATGCCTTGTTCTATCTGGACCCTCCATATCTTGGAACTGAGAAAAACTACGAAGGTACGTTCGGATGGAAAGACCACTTGCGGCTGGCCGCAAATCTTAAAGAGCTTAAGGGCCGGTTTGTATTGTCGTACAACGACGATCCTCGCATTCGGGAGTTATATTGTGACTGGTGTGATATAAAAGCCACTGCACGAAGGGAAACACTGTCCGGCGCTGGGAAAAATCAAAGTTCATTCAAGGAAATAATCGTCCTCAATTATTAACATCATCATCTGATTGCCCCAAGAAAGGGTGATGATGTGTGATACATGTTGGTGATATTACGAAACTTCATGGCGAAGATATAGAACCAGTCGATGTAATTACGTTCGGCAGCCCATGCCAGGATTTATCTACTGCCGGCCAGAGGGCGGGCTTATACGGTGAAAAGAGCAGCCTGTTTTTAGACGCAGTTCGCGTTATTTCAGAGATGAGGAGGGCCACAAATGGAAGATATCCACGCTACGCAATTTGGGAAAATGTACCGGGAGCCTTCAGCTCCAACGCAGGCTCCGACTTCCGTGATGTCCTGGAGCAACTCGCGCAAATTAAAGTCCCCGACGCCTCTGTTCCTCGACCTCCGAGAAATAAATGGCCAACTGCCGGATGCATTCTGGGAACAGGGTGGTCTCTTGCTTGGCGAGTATGCGATGCACAGTTTTGGGGAGTCCCCCAAAGACGCCGTCGAATCGCACTTATCGCGGATTTTGCAGGACGATCCGCCTCAGAAATATTGTTTGAGCCAAAAGGCGTGTGCGAGAGTGCTGCGGCAAACGGAACAGCAGGGCAAGAAATTGCCTGCACCAGTCGAGGAAGCACTACGCAGGATGTTGGCCCATTGACAATGAAAATGCGATGTGGTCATGGAAAAGGTGGCCACGGACCACTTTCCCAGATAAACAAAAGCGCAACTCTTACAACCCGTCAAGAGCAATTGCTGATTCAGCCAGTAACAGGCACACTTTGTGCTGGAGATAGCGCGGGTGTGAGCAATCAGTATGTAAGACAGGGCAAATGCATTATAACACCGAACTTGCAGTTGCGGCGGCTCACTCCCTTAGAATACGAACGCTTGCAAGGATTCCCTGATTACTGGACTCTCATCGAGCCATCAAAAATCGGAAATCGCCGTGTGGCAGGGAGTGATTGTGCCAGATATAAAGCGTTAGGCAACAGCATCGCACTGCCCCCGTGGCGGTGGATTCTCAAGCGTGTCTCAGCTTTTCTACCAACCGACGCTACGCTGGGCAGCCTATTTGATGGTATTGGCGGTTTCCCTCTTCTATGGGAAGAAAATCATCCTGCTGGCTCCGCTCGGTGGGCCAGCGAAATAGAGACTTTCTCAATTGCTGTGACAGAACAGCAATTCAATAAAAAATTATCTATTTCGTAATAATCCTACATAATAGGTAAGATTGCTCCGTGTTTGGTTAAAATATTACTGGGGCGATCAGATGATCAGGATTCACCTTTCGCGGTTGCTCGGAGAAAGACGTTGGACACAAATACAGCTTTCACGGGCCACGGGGATCCGGGCGGCGACCATCAATGAGATATATAATGAGCTTGTGGATCGAGTGAATCTGGAGCACCTCGACCGCATATGCGAGGCTCTGGATTGTGATTTATCAGACTTGATGGAATATGTGCCTAATATACAGAAAAAAACTGGGCATGACCTTATCGTCGAAGAACACGGAAACCGTCGTAAACAACCATGACAACAGGTGAAAAAAGAGCGTTTACAGGGGATTTAATACCCTTGTAAACGCTCTTTTCTTTTATAGAACGATGTTGCAATTTTGCAGCATACTTTTCTCATTTTTCGTGCAAACTTTTCTCATTTTTCGCGCAAAGCAACAAAAGCCAGATATTTGATGCCCGTCAAAAATTCGTACAGATCCGGATTGTCCGGCAAAAACGCCGTCACCTGCTTTGCCGCCACGGGTTCGTCCTTTACGGAATGCCCGTCGATGACGATCTCTCCCTCGGTAAAATCCAAAATGCCCGCCACGGCGCGCAGTGTTGTGGTCTTGCCTGCGCCGTTGTGGCCGATAAAGCCCATGATCTCGCCTGCATTGACGGTCAGCGACAAATTGTCAACAGCCTTTTTGCCGCCTGCATACGTTTTTGAAAAGTTGGTGATGGTCAGCATGATACCCTCCGTTCCGTCCGGCCGTGCGGACAAAAGGCGCGGCATTTTGCCGCGTCTCATTTAGATGAATTTCTAAATGTAGTATAACACAAAACCCGCACCTGTCAATAGGTGCTGCACGATAAAGACGCATTATAAATATGGGGATATACTGTTTTGGGAAGACGCAGGCAGCAGAGTTACCCGCACCGTTCTTCCGCTATACCGCAGCGGCAGTGTCAAACAGGTGATTCTCCATATTCAGTTCTTCATCGGGGAGCTTTCATCCCCTGATCGGAAAGCTGTCCTTTCCCTTCGCCTCCGCTACAAGCCTACATTTTCCCTCGGCGTTTTTCTATATTTTATTCCTGGCGCTCACACATACATTCGCAAATAACCAGAAGAAGGGGCCGTGGCCAACCGCATAGCTTTCTTCATGGCGCCGATGCCGTGGAACATGCGGGCCAGCCCGACAAACGGGTACGCGCCCGGCTCATACTTGCCAAAGCCAGGGGCAGGTCACATAGGCAGCGGCCGGGCAGGGGCTGGACAAGTTCATCCTGTCCCGCCCCTGCCCGGCCGCTCTCCGACTCACCCAATCAAGAAACCTGGAATGAAATTTCACGTGGCATCTGTGTCTCAATTTACAAAGGCAGGCCAAACGGGGCCTGCCTTTGTAAATTGTTGAAATGGCGCGCTGTCAACCCAGCTGAATCCCCAGCTCGGAGGGCAATGCCCGGTTTTCCGCACAGTGAACCAGCATCTGCTCCAGATTTTTAACACAATAGAAATCATCCGTATCCGTATGCACCGGCTGCACCAGCTCGGAACGCACCGGAGTGATAGGGTTTTGCTGCACCAGACGTACCGCGTGGATATGCGGCAGATCCGCTTCCACACCGCAAAGTGGCGGGTCACCGCTGTCAACCGCCTGAATCGCATCCATCAGCTTCTGCATATCGGCGCCTGGGGCCACGCCGCTGTAATCAAAGGCGCTTCCATCCGCCATCACTCCGCGAAATACCGGCTTTTCCCGGGTGTAAGTGATGGTGGCGTTTTCAAATTCCAACACGCCCACCGGCCCCCAAAACTCTGTGCGGATCGGGTGCGCCGTATAGTACAGGAGCGGCAGCCCCTGTGCCGTTTGAAACCGCAGCGCGGCAATGTCATAGTTTTCAATCGTGGGATTCGCGCGGTACAGCTCCGCCTGCACGCTCTCGATGTCACAGGCTGTACGCATTGTCGGTCCCAGCAGAAAGGTCAGCATCTGAAAATGATGGGCACACGCGTTTGTAAAGGGACTGTCGAATACTTCCCGCCCCTGGCAGGTGATCCGCCCGGCCCAATTGTTGCGTGCATAGTAAGCGGCGCCGCGGCGGAAGCCATGGTAGACGGCGATGTGCTTTGCCTTGCCGAAACGCCCAAGCAAAATATCACGCTTGAGCGCCTGTACGTCCCTGCGGTAATTGAGCTGATAGCCGATGCAAAGGAATTTTCCCGTCTTTTTACTGGCTTCCTGCATGGCGGCGGCTTCCTTTACGGTCAGGCAGAGCGGCTTCTCGCACAAAACGTTCACGCCATGCTCCAGGCAGGAAAGTACCATATCGGTATGGAAATGCACCGGCGATACGAGCACCGCCAAATCGGCGCTGTCTTTGGCAAAAAATGCGTCCAGAGTAGGATAAACAGGGATCTGCCGCTGCCGTATCTGCGGCACGCGCTCTGCAAGATTGGGATCAATATCACAAATGGCCGTAAGCTCCGCCCCCATATCCTGAGACGTCAGAGCTTCTACATACAGCCTGCCGTATCCGCCCGCCCCTACAAGCACAACGCGCGGCCTTGTTTTTGACATAGCAATCTTCTCCTTCTTTCCAATTGGTTATTCCCGCAGCTTTATGCGGTAGGTGCTCACTTCAAAGGGCCGGACGTGCAGCTCGGCCTTCAAGGCTGCGGCCCTGCCGACAGGCGTTTCCAGCAGGTCGCAGGGTATCAGCGTCTCCACCGGCAGATCGGAGCGGATGTGGAAATACGTATCAGCCTTCTTGCTTTCGTACAGGCGCAGGATCAAATCTCCGCTTTCATCATCCGCCCGCTTCACCGTGTCGATGACAACGTTCGCCGCGTCGGTGGAAAAGGCAGAAAAGGCCTGCAGGCTTCCCGCTTCAAGCCAGACGGGGTCGTTGAAGGCCGCCGCCTGCTGTACAACAGGCGCCTGTGCAAAGCTCTCGCTCCAAGCCGTAAACCCGTAGCGGAAGCGATGCTCCCCCTGGTCACTGGCCATCTCCGGAGAGGCCGCAGCCCGCAGCAGCGTCAGCTCAATGCTGTTCTGCTCTACTCCGACGCCGTATTTGCAGTCGTTCAAAACCGCACATCCATGGCTGTTATCGCACAGGGCCGTGTAACGGTGGTTGCATACCTCAAACCGCTGCTGGTCATAGCCGCGGCTGCGATGCGTCGGACGTTCCACATAGCCGAACTGAATCTCATGGATCGCATTTTCAGCCCGCACGTCTACCGGGAATTCCACCTTCAGCAGACGGTGAAGCTCCCGCCATTGAATCGTGGTGTCGAACTCCGCCACCGGACTTCCTGTACGCAGGGTGATGACCTGCGTAACCGCCGAGCGGCCAATGCTCCCGGTCCAGCGAACTGAGACGGAAAAGCCTTCCTCTTTCAGCAGTTCAAGCGTGTCGGCCCGTGCGGTGCAGGCCTCTTGTTCGCGGTAGTTGCTGTCAATGTCCCATGCGTCGAAGATGCGGGGTACGTCCTTGTACATCCGCAGGACGTTCATCGGACGGCCCGCCGCCATCTCACGCCCATCCAGCGTATAGGAGATCACATGTCCCTGCCGGTCCACCTGCATCGCCACGCGTTCGTTCTGCAGAAGGACGCCAGTCTCCAACTGCTTTGCAAACGCCCTGGGCTGGCTTTGGCCGCCCCCTGCGGGCAGCAACGTCACCGCCCCCAGAGCGGGCAGCGTTACCAACGCCTGCGTGCCGCACACTGCAACCGGCTCACCCTCGGCAGTCTGCGCACCGTGCGCGAAAGCCCGGGGCAGAGCAACGAGTTCCTCGCGCGCAAAGCTCAAGCCGTTGAAGACCGTTACGGCATCGTCCTGTTTCACAGGGCGGAGCAAGGCCCGGCGGGCGTCGGTGCACAGCGTCTGCGCGTCCCGCTGTAACGCTTCAAGCGCCTGGTTCGCTTCATTATATACCCTGGCAATGGAAGACCCCGGCAGAATGTCGTGAAACTGGTTGAGCAGCAGCGTTTTCCATAGCCTCCGCGCCTGTTCGGCATCATATGGGTGGCCGTGCCGCGCCGCCAATGCACCCCACAATTCCATGTGGTGAAGCGCGCGCTCACTGAGGCGATTGTTTTTCTTCACAGAAGCCTGTGTGGTGTATGTACCGCGGTGAGCGTTGAAGTACAGCTCTCCATCCCAGGTGTTTTGAGGCCCGCCCTTGGCCTGCAGGGCCTCAAAGAATTCCAGCGGGGAACACATCTCTACCTTGGGCATCCCTTCAAGGTCGCGTTCCCGCAGGGCATACTCGATGTGGTCCCGGCACGGGCCGCCGCCGCCGTCTCCGTAACCGAAGGGGATCAGGAAATCTTCCAGATGCCGCTTTTGCACCCGCTTTTTCCAAACGCCGCATAATTCCTTCGGATCGGTCCGGTAGGTGTAGTTGGTAGGCAGAAAGGACACGACCTGGCTGCCGTCCATGCCCTTCCAATTGAAGTAATGATAGGGAAACGGGTCGCCTTCGTTATAGCTCCAGAAAATTTTCTGGGTAACCAGATACCGAACGCCGCAGCCTGCCAAAAGCTGCGGCAGAACCGCGGAGTAGCCGAACGTGTCCGGCAGCCACAGGACCTGGCTGTCAATACCCAGCTCATCGCGGTAGAAGCGCTTGCCAAACACCAGCTGCCGCACCAGCGCCTCGCCGGAAGGGATGTTTGTATCCGGTTCCACATACATGGCGCCCTCCGCGATCCAGCGGCCGGACCGGACGGCGCTGCGGATGCGTTCATACAGCTCGGGGTAATGCTCCCGGCACATCTCGTAGGCGGCCGGCTGGCTTTGGATATAGCGGTATTCCGGATATTGTTCCAAAAGACGCAGCTGGGCGGCAAATGTACGCGCCGTCTTTCGGTGAGTCTCTTGCATAGGCCACAGCCAGGCCAAATCCAGATGAGAATTGCCCACTGCCGCCATCAATGGTGCCGTGGAACCATTGTGGCATTCCAGCAGAGGCCGCAGCGAGGCACGGGCCTGGCGGTAACACTCGTCCCGCGTTTCAGCCGGTTGTTCAAAATCGACGATGCGCGTATACCGCTCCAGGCCGTCGGCGATCTGTGAAGCCCGCAGCGAATCCTCCGGCAGCTCATCCATCAGCATGGACAGAGTGGAAACATCCATCCAGAGCTGGTAAGCATTTTCGTTCCAGATGCCAAAGGTATTGCGTCCCATCCGGCTGCGGCAGCCTTCCGCCGCAGGGTCCTGCAAAGTTCCGGGAAGCACCGGTCCTGTGCTGCAGCCTCCCACATCCGGAAAATAATGCCCCGCGTACACCTCAAACAGAAGTGAAAAACGCTCCCCCGGTTGGGCACAATGGGTCAAAATATTGTCACAGATATAATGGTGCGGTACACTGACCCATTCGGCCCGGCGGGTGCCAAACGCTTTTCCGTTCACAAAGAGCGTGGCCTCGCCTCCAAGGTCCAGCTCCATGGCAACCGTTTTGTCGGCCGCCGCTTCCAGCAAGGTGATATCGGCGCGGCACCACATATATTCCCAAGTGTGCCCCCAGGCCGTTCCTTCCTCCATCGGGCAAAACGGTCCCTGCGCGGCCTGGCCGGGCGTAAGATGCCGCATGGTGGTAAAACCGTCAAATTGGATGCTTTCAAGCGGACGGTAAAAATCGCTGGCCAAGACACGCTGCCAATGGGCCAGCCGATCCCTGTATTCGGAATGAAGCAAAGACATGGCGTATTCCCCCTTAAGATATGTGTGATACGGAAAGGCCTTCCGAAACTGGAAAGCGGATTTCTGATATGATACAATTTACATATTAAATTCAATAAAACCTCTCCGGGCATAGCATACAGGAGATTATAGGGATACACAATTCACAAATTCGTAAATTGTTGACAAAATTTCGACTTTGTCTTTCGGAGGCATGCTTTTGGGCAGCAGGATGCGAAAAGGCTCGAAAAAATGAACAGAAAACCGAAAATCTGAATTGACATTGATATACCCGCTTATTTATCCTAATATAATGTCCACTGAACAAAAAAAAGGCCACGTGATATCAAGAAATAGCGCCGTTTC
>ENA-ORTH01003390-ORTH01003390.1-human-gut-metagenome-genome-assembly--contig:-NODE-3390-length-10543-cov-2.568459_pt1 | contig 10543 bp, 10 predicted proteins | sample MGYA00241914_ERZ509192 | MGnify/ENA primary metagenome ERZ509192 (study PRJEB26280, sample SAMEA2338826) | human gut metagenome | biome: human gut; feature: human-associated habitat; material: faeces... | reverse complement strand
CATAAATAGATTTATAATGATTCTAAATAAGAAATTAAAAACGCTTTTGGTGCTGGCGTTCTATGTAGGATTCACGATTGCTATCTATGCCATTGTTTGCCATTTCATCGACAAGCCGTTTCAGGAGATTCATTTGCTGTATGCAGTATTGATAGGATGCATTGCCTATTTACCGGTCTTTATTGCGGAGAAAAAGAAGAAGTAAGCTCTTTCATCGTTTTTCCGAGTACCGGATGCACTAATCCGGGAGCAATTTCCGCCAGTGGTTTCATAACGAAGTCACGTTCTGCCATTAACGGATGGGGGAGGATTAACTCTGCTCCGGAAGCAGAAATCACAGAAAGCACTAAATCTTCATAAAGTAACAGGTCAATATCAATCAGGCGGTCGCTATATATTTCGTTGACGGACTTTTTGGTACGCCCCAGCTCCCTTTCAATCATTTGCGTCTCTTGCAATACCTCCAATGGGGACAATTCCGTCTCTACACAAGCGGCCGCATTTAGAAAACTATTTTCTGAAGCAAAGCCCCAAGGGGCAGTAACATAAAAAGCAGACAGGGAAACTACTTTCCCTACCTGCTCTTCTATTTTTTGCACGGCATCCCGGAGATTCTGTTCTTTATCTCCAAGGTTAGTGCCGAGTCCCAAATATACTTTTGCCATTATTTGTCCAGAATCAGCATTGCATCTCCATACGTGCCGAAACGGTAACCTTCCTTCAATGCTACATGGTAAGCATCCATCACCTGGTCATAACCACCGAAAGCAGCTACAATCATCAGCAGGGTAGAAAGCGGCATGTGGAAATTGGAAATCATTGAATTGGCTACGGTAAATTCATACGGAGGGAAGATAAACTTATTAGTCCATCCTTCGAATTCTTTCAAATGTCCGTCGGTGCTGACTGCGCTTTCAATAGCACGCATCACAGTCGTACCTACCGCACAAACATTTCTGCCGTTATCTTTGGCACGATTAACGGTTTTCACCGCCATTTCGTTTACAAACATTTGTTCCGAATCCATCTTATGCTTTGTCAAGTCTTCTACGTCGATGTCGCGGAAGTTACCCAAACCAGCGTGCAAAGTGATATATGCAAAGTCCACACCTTTGATTTCCAGACGTTTCATCAACTCACGGCTGAAGTGCAAACTAGCAGTCGGAGCAGTCACCGCACCCTCGTTCTTTGCAAAAATAGACTGGAAGCGTTCAGTGACGGCGTCCTTGCCATCATCATCACCATCATGGTCCTTGCCATGGAGGCGCCGGAAGGAAAATCTTGGCGCGATCTTGGCGCCGTTATTCCGACGTTCATTGGCTACATTATCAGCTATACCTATGTTGGGATTTACTGGGTGAATCATCACCGACTGCTCCAGTCTGTGGAGACCATCAAGGGTCGAAGCCTGTGGGCCAATCTTTTGTGGATGTTTTTTGTGTCCCTCATTCCTTTTGCTACGGCCTGGGCTTCTAATACAGGATTTGCCGCTGTACCTGTTTCTCTTTATGGTGGGGTCCTTTTCCTTACGGCCATCGCTTATCAAACCCTTGATATGACCATCCGTCACGCCAAAGGACAAATGGACAGCCTTTGGACGGTGGCGACGGGGGACAGACGGAACCTTCTCACGGTCACAAGCTATGCCGTTACGGTGCCGCTTGCCTACATCTATGTTCCTGCGGTCTATTTGATTTATGTTCTGACAGCCTTTTTATGGATCTTTCCTGAAGTAGAAGGCCACGCTTCTTGAAACCCTGCTTGTCAGGCCCTTTGCTTTCTCAATCAGTGAGGAGGTAAGGGGCTTTTCTTGACGCGGTACGGTCCTCATTGTATCATGAAAGGAAGTAGAAACCGGTAAGAAGGGAGGATCCCATCTTGTATGATCCGCGTCTTGAGACATTTTTGTGCGTTGCCGACAATGGCAGTTTCAATAAAGCGGCCGAAGTTTTATACATTTCTCCGCCTGCTGTCATCAAACAGATCAATGGCCTTGAAAAAAGCTTGGGCTTTTCGCTTTTTCTACGGACTCACCGCGGTCTTTTTCTCACCGCAGCAGGGGCCTCCCTTGCCGAAGATGCCCGTTACGTCATTCAGTACAGCAAGGATTCCATCGTCCGGGCCCGGAGGGCCATGGAGCAGGGGGCAGAGACCATCCGCATCGGGTCTTCGCCCATGACGCCGGCCCAGGTCCTTGTGGATTTGATGCCTCAGTTGCAGGACTTTGATCAAAGAATCAAAGTCCAGGTCATTCCTTTTGAAAACACGCCGGAAAACGCGCGGGAAATCTTGTCTCATTTAGGACGCAATATTGATGTTGTGGCGGGGATTTTTGACGAAACGATGCTGCGCCTGCGGAGATGCCAGGGTTTTGAACTTAAAAGGACCCCCCTTTGCTGTGCCCTTTCCCTGCATCATCCCTTGGCGAGAAAGGACTTTCTCACCGTAGAGGACCTTCATGGCGAGGCGCTTATGCTCATTCGGGAAGGGTGGAACCATTATGTGGATGAACTGCGTCACGATCTCATGGACAGGCATCCTGAAATCAAATTGATAGACTTTGATTTTTATGATACGGAAGCCTTTAACGAATGTGACCGGAAGAACGCCCTCCTTATGGCCGTTCCTCAGTGGGAAGCTGTTCATCCTCTTCTTAAGATCCTTCCTGTGAGGTGGGACTACACGGTCCCTTATGGGCTCCTTTACGGGCATAAGCCTTCGGCGCCAGTAAAGCGCTTTTTGCACGCCCTTGCGCAGATAACGGAAAGGTTTACTAAAAACGAGCTTTAACGAAAAGGTTCATACTGCAAAGCGAAACGAGACTTCTGTGGAGGTCTCGCTTTTTTTATAATGGGGACATAAGCGAAAAGGAGGATCCCCTATGAAGATAACCTTTGGCATCCTTGCCCTTTCGGCACTCCTGCTCTTTGGTTCCGGCTGCGGGGACATGCAGGCGAGCCAAGCGCCGCAAAAAGAGCAGACCATAGAGGAAAGGAACACGACGATGAACGGACATTTCACGCAAAAGACGACCATCAAAGAGGTTATGGAATCGCCTGTTTTTAAACCTTACGGGCGGCTCCTTTTCCCCGTTCATACAGGCTACTGGAGCGGTCACACCTTGGAAGACCTCCGACTCATTTGGTACTGTCACATCGACCCCAAGGAGACGACAGCCATTGTCAATGACCTTTGGGAGCGGGCGCAGCAAAAAGAAACGGTATTTTATGATATCTACAGCGTTGCCGAAAAGGCGGCAGACCCCCGCAAAAAGGACACGGGCCTTTTTTTCTTCAAAGGCCGGAAAGGGGCTCCTTTTGCCGTTGTGAACGCTGGCGGCGGCTTTATCTATGTGGGCGCCATGCACGATAGTTTTCCCCATGCTTATGAGCTTTCTAAACGGGGCTATAACGCCTTTGCCCTCATCTACCGGCCGGGCGCGCAAACGGCCTGCGAAGACCTGGCGCGGGCCATCAGCTTCATCTTTGCCCATGCGGATGAACTGGGCGTTGACACCAAGGACTATTCCCTTTGGGGCGGTTCGGCAGGGGCCCGCATGGCGGCCTACCTTGGCTCTTACGGGCCCGCAGCTTTTGGCGGGAATGACCTGCCTCGTCCAGGGGCTGTCATCATGGAGTACACGGGCCATTCGGATTACACCAAAAATGACCCGCCAACCTTTGCCGTGGTTGGTGACGATGATGGCATCGCCAATTGGCGCGTTATGCAGCGCCGGTTGGAAATCCTAAGCAATCTTGGCATTCCCACGGAATTCCATCATTATCCCGGCCTTGGCCATGGCTTTGGTCTTGGCACCGGAACGGCGTCAGAAGGCTGGTTTGATAAGGCCGTTGCCTTCTGGGAAGCACAAATGAAAAAATAACCGAGGAGGAAAGAATCATCATGAAAAAAAGGATGCTTGGAAAAGACCTTGAAGTTTCTGCCATCGGTCTTGGCTGTATGGGCATGAGCCATGCTTATGGCGCGCCTAGTGACCGCAAGGAAATGACGGAACTGATTGCGCGCGCCGTCGAGCTTGGCTGCACATTTTTTGACACGGCTGAATCCTACGGCACGGAAGAAAACCCTCACGACAATGAAGAACTTTTGGGGATTGCTTTAAAGCCCTATCGCAGCAAGGTGAAGATTGCCACGAAGTTTGGCATCAGTTTTGACTGGGACGCACCGTCCGTCAATAAACCGCTCATCGTCGATTCTTGTCCGGAAACGATCCGCAAAAGCGTGGAAGGCTCCCTAAAACGGCTTCAGACGGACCATATCGACCTGTACTACCAGCACCGCGTCGACCCCAAGATTCCTATTGAGGAAGTGGCGGGAACGGTGAAGGACCTTGTTGATGAGGGAAAGATTACCCATTGGGGCCTTTCCGAAGTGGACGAAGAAACGCTGCGTCGGGCCCACAAGGTCTGCCCGGTGACGGCCATCCAGAACCGCTATTCCATGATGGCCCGCTGGTATGAATCTCTTTTCCCCGTCTTGGAGGAACTGGGCGTGGGCTTTGTTGCTTTTTCGCCCCTTGCAAACGGCTTTTTGACGGCGGCCTACAAAAAGGGCACGGCCTTTACGGAAAAAGGCGATTACCGCTCCGTCATGCCCCAATTTTCCAGTGAAGGGCAGGCTGAAAATGCAGGCCTCGTAGCCCTTCTCGAAAAGATCGCCCGCGAAAAAAACGCCACGCCGGCCCAGGTTTCCCTTGCCTGGATGCTAGAGAAAAAGCCCTATATTGTGCCCATTCCAGGGACGCGGAAGCGCAGCCGTCTCGAAGAAAACTTGGGCGCTGCAGCCCTTAGATTTACGCCGGAAGAACTGGCGTCCCTTGACGGAGAGCTGCGCCATACGAAAATGTCTGCGGTTTTTGGCGGCACGGTCATCAAAAAATAAATCGGTATGATTCACTAAGTGACAATAGGAGGCACTATTATGCGTAAAAATCTTGGAACGAAACCTTTCTTTTATCCACTGCCCGTCCTCATCATTGGTTCCTACGATGAAAAGGGAAAGCCGGACCTTATGAACGCCGCTTGGGGCGGACTTTATGAAGCAGATAAGGTGATCTTGAGCCTTAGCCAAAGTCATCAGACAACGGAAAACATCAAGGTAAAGAAAGCCTTTACCATCAGCTTTGCTGATAAGGCACATCTTGTTTCCGCTGATTACGTGGGCCTTGTGTCAGCAAAAAATGAACCAAAGAAAGTGGAAAAATCGGGCTTTCACGTTGTAAAAAGTGAATTTGTCGACGCCCCCCTTGTAATAGATCTCCCCGTTGCCCTTGAGTGCTCCCTCATTAAGGTGAACGAAGACGGAAGCCTTATTGGCAAGATTGAAAATGTAAGCATCGATGAAAGTGCCCTTGATGTTGAGGGAAACCTTGATATGACGCGGTTCGCGCCCCTTTCCTTTGAACCTTTCCATCGTACCTATCACGTCCTTGGCGAAAAAGTCGGCACGGCTTTTAAGGATGGGGGCGAACTAAAATGACGGAGAAACCTTTTGTGGTCTGCCATATGCTGACAAGCCTCAACGGCAAGATCGATGGGGCCTTCTTTGATAATCCGGCGGCTGGACCTGGCCTTGACCGCACGGGTAAGATCCGCAGCGGCTACCATTGTGACGCCATTGTTTTTGGCGCGGCGACCATGGAAGCCTTCTGCGAGGGAAAACTTAATGAGGCAGTCCTTGCAGGTAAAAAGGACCTTCCCAAAAAGGATTGGGTGAGCCCGGAAGCGGCAGATAATGAGGGCTTTCAGGTGGTCCTCGATCCCCTGGGAAGGCTTGCCTACCATCTGCCTTTCCTGCAGCACGGCACAGGGCCCCGTCAGCACATCATTGAAGTGGTGTCGGAAAAAGTCTCCGGCGCTTATCTTTCCTATCTCCGGGAAGTGGGCGTCTCCTATATTGTAGCCGGCGAGGATAGCCTTAAAGGCTCCGTCATCCTGCAAAAACTAGCGGACCTTTTTGGTATTTCCCGCATTGCCTTAAGCGGCGGCGGCCTCACGAACGGCACCTTCCTGCGGGAGGGCCTTATTGATGAACTGAGTCTTGTCATCGTTCCCGTCGCGGAAATGGAAAAGGGGGCAACCTCTTTTGAAGCCATGGATGGGGCGCCCCTTTTGAAGAACCCGGCCTTTATCTTAAAGGGTGTGGAAGTCCTTGCAAAAGATGCGCTGTGGATCCGCTATGAGCGGGTAAATGGATAAGGAGGGTAGGGATGAAAAAGAGGCAATTTCTTGCAGCGGCCCTTTTTAGTGCGGCCGTGATGACTTTTGGCACGGTTTCTTTCGGAGAAGCGGCAGAATCCCTTCAGATCAAGGAACAAGGCATCTTTTCTGCCGGCGGGACCGTGCTCCATTCTCCGGGAACCTTTGACATCAGTCACTACTATACGTCGCGGGAAGGGTCCACGGCCCATGTGGACCACGCCAATGTCCTTTATGAAGTGCCCCAAAAGGAAACGGGCCTTCCCATGGTCTTTCTCCATGGCTATGGTCAGTCCCGCACGGGATGGATGGCGACGCCGGACGGCAAGCCGGGCTGGGCGAATTTCTTTTTGCGCCACGGTCACAGTGTGTACCTTATTGATGAACCGCGCCGTGGTGAGGCAGGGGCAACAGGGAAGGCGGGCACCATGACGACGACCCCTAGTGACCAGACTTGGTATACGCAGTTTCGCATCGGTACCTACAAAAATGGCGCCTTTACATATAATAAGGACTCCAAGTTCCCCAAAGGAGAAGCGGCCCTGAACCAGTTCTTCCGGCAGATGACACCGGATACGGGCATGGATAACGCCGCCGGTGAGCAGGCCATTGATACGGATGTTGTCGCAAAGGCCGTCGCTGCTGCCATTGATGAAATCTACGACCGGACGGGGAAAAAGTCCATCCTCGTGACCCATTCCCAGGGCGGCGGACCGGGCTGGGAAACGGTACGCTACACGCCTCATGTAGCGGCCATTGTCGCCATTGAACCGGGCGGCGCTGCAGCGCCTGGCAGTGCGGCTTATAAAGCCATGGCAGAGCAAAAAATCCCTGTCACCTTCTATTATGGGGACTATATTGGAAATGACCTTCCTGACATTCCCGCAGCTGCTATGTGGCAGCGCATGGCAGAAACGGCCGATACATTTACAGCGGCCTATGAAAAAGAAGGACTTACGAGTACGGTCGTCCATTTGCCCAAGCTCGGCATCAAAGGAAACTCTCATTTTATGTTCGAAGAAGCAAATCGTGACGAGATTGCAGAATTGCTTGAGAAGTGGCTTCAAACGTACGCCGCAAAATGAATTTCATAAGTAGTAGAGCAGGGAACCTAAGGCGGATTAAATACATTTAGTCTTTTTTTCCCCTGGGAATGCCGCGGGAAAGCCCATGGAAAGAAAAATCTTTCGAGAAAAAATTGCAGTCACTACGGAGAAAAAAGTGGCACTTTTAGTAAAAATGGTGTAGTATAGCCTAGTAATCCACTTGGCTAATGGCTTACCCTAGATAGGGACAGCACGTTCCGTTCCTATCCAGTTACATCAAGCTGCGGGACGGCAGGTCTTCCTTGCGGGCATGGTGCACCAAAGGAACCGATCCGTCCGTTTTTTCAAAGGGAGATTATCATGCGTACTTCGATTCCTGTTTCATCCCTTTACCCTTTGCTGGGCCTCTCTGCTTCCGCCTTTTTGTTCAATACGTCGGAATTTATGCCCATTGGCTTGCTCCTTGATATTTCCCAATCCTTCGGCATGTCGCCGGGCCACACGGGCATCATGATCACGCTCTACGCCTGGTTTGTAGGGTTCCTTTCCCTGCCCCTCATGCTGGCAACGTGCCGCATGGCACCGAAACGGCTCCTCCTTTTTACCATGGCCCTTTTTGTCATAGGTCAGGCGGGCTCCGGTCTTGCCGTCAATTTCCCCATGCTCGTCGCCTTCCGCATTGTCGTCGCTTGTGCCCATTCGATCTTTTGGGCCATTGTGGGCCCGTTGGCAACGCAGATTGTGCCGCGGGGGCATCAGCCTTTTGCCCTTTCCATGGTCGCAACGGGTACATCCATTGCCATGATCTTGGGGCTCCCCTTGGGGCGGCTCATTGGTCTTGCCCTTGGGTGGCGCATGACCTTCCTGTTCCTTTCCTTTGTTTCCCTATTGGACATGGCCTATCTGTGGCGTATCTTCCCTGTGCTGACGCAAGGGGCGCCCTTTACGCTCCATGACCTGCCCGGCCTTTTGCGAAATCCCATTGTCATGGGTGTGTCCTTCCTGGCCCTTCTGTATGCAGGCTCCTATTTCACGGTCTACAGCTACATCGAGCCCTTTCTTGAAACGGTGGCCCATTTCTCGGCCCAAGGCATTACGTGGACACTTGTCTTCCTTGGTGTCTGCGGCATCGGCGGCAGTGCTGTCTTTTCCCGCTTTTATGAAGCGCGCCGCCAGCCCATATTTTACTTTGAACTGGGGGCCCTTCTTGCGGTCATGGTGCTCTTTTTGCCGGCAGCGTCCTTCCGCCCGACTATGCTCCTTTGCTGCATGGTCTTTGGCATGATCTTTACCATGTTCGGGACCACTATGCAGGCCGAACTCATCCGTGGCTGCCCCCAAGCGGCAGCGCCTGTTGCCATGGCTATTTATTCGGGCATTTTCAACGTGGGGATTGCAAGCGGCACCTGGCTTGGTGGACACCTTGTTTCAAGGGACCTGTTGTCCTACATCGGCTTTGCCGGTGCCGTCCTTGCTGTAGGTGCGACCCTTGTTGCCCTGTGCTTTTACGTGCCGAAAATAAAGGCAGGAAGCGGGCAGCCTTAACTTCATCATAGAACCCGGAGCAGGGGAGACGCCCTGCTTCGGGATTTTTGTTATGTAACGGCAACTAAACGGTGCGATTTGTGCGCTGAGCCAAAATATTGACCTCCTTCATATGGTATAATAGGATAGTAGCCTTAAAACAAAGGAATGCAGAAAGGATGAATCCCATGAAAGAACTGACCCCCGACCTTCTTCAGGAGTTTAGCCGGTCCTATGCCCAAAAAGACGGGGCACAGACCCTTCATACAATGCTTTATAAAACCGATATGGCGGACCTTTCCTATGTGCCGCTTAAAGGGGCGGCCCTTAAAGGCGCTTTTTCCGTGGAAGTAAAGACCCGCGGCATTACGGCCCAGGAACAGTCCGGCCGATGCTGGCTGTTTGCGGCCCTAAACATCCTCCGCGAAAAGGTGGCGGAAAAATGCAAGCTTGATGAATTTGAGCTTTCTCAGAACTACCTTTCTTTTTATGATAAGCTGGAAAAATCCAATAACGTTCTGCAGATGGTCATCGACCATGCCCATGAACCCATTAAGGGGGAGCTCATGCAGTATGTGCTCCAGGGCGTTGCCGATGGGGGATACTGGTGCGAAGCCGTTGATCTCGTGGAAAAATACGGTGTTGTCCCCAAACAGGTCCAGCCGGAAACGTACCAGTCAAGTCATACGGCTCGCTTTGTGAGCACCATCAATCGCCTTGTGCGCAAAGACGCCTGGGAACTGCGGGAACTCGTTCTTGCCGGAAAGGATCCTTATGCCCGTAAGAAGGAAATGATGCAGGAAATCTACGATGCCCAGTGCATTGCTTTTGGTGAACCGGTCCAGACCTTTGATTTTTCCTACCGAGACAAGGACAAGGTCTATCATGAGGAACGGAATCTGACGCCTCTTGATTTTTATCATCAATATGTCGAAGGTTCGCTCCGGGATTACGTAGCCATTGTCAATGAACCGACGGAGATCATGCCTCTTAATAAACCCATCCAGTTCCATGGAGTGGAAAACATGGTGGGTCGCGATATGCTGGCACTTAATTTGCCGCAAAAAGAGATGGAAGCGCTCTGCGTCAAACAGCTTGAAGCTGGAGATGCCATTTGGTTTGCCTGCGATGCTGGGGCTTATGGAGCGCGGAAGGAAGGCGTTTGGGATCCTGAGAGCGTTTGCTGCGAGGCCCTTTTGGGCGGATTTTCAACAGCTATGCCCAAAGGCAGGCGCCTCGAGTATAACAGCAGTTCGGCAACGCATGCCATGATCCTTGTAGGCGTTCATTTTGATGAGACAGGTGTGCCCGACCGCTGGAAAATTGAAAATTCCTGGGGCAAGGATGTAGGCGACGGCGGTTATTTCGTCTGTTCCGAGAAATATTTCGAGGACTTTGTATACGAAGCCGTTATCCATAAAAAGCACTTGACGGAAGCACAGCGCAAGATGCTTGAAGAAGAACCGGTCATCATCAATGCTTGGGATGAGGATCACTGAAAAATTCTAAAATGTTCTTGACATTCCCCTAAAAATTGTGTAAGATATCACAGTCAGCTGTTTTAACGGAGTGGTACTCAAGTGGCTGAAGAGGACGGTTTGCTAAATCGTTAGGAGGGTTAAACCTCGCCAGGGTTCAAATCCCTGCCACTCCGCCATATTGGATGATAAGCCTTCAGGAGCAATCCTGAAGGCTTTTTTAGGGTTCTTTGTCAAATTTTGGGGTGCTAAAGTGTCTATGCACTCCTGGAGAGGA
>ENA-ORTH01003380-ORTH01003380.1-human-gut-metagenome-genome-assembly--contig:-NODE-3380-length-10593-cov-2.901215_pt1 | contig 10593 bp, 8 predicted proteins | sample MGYA00241914_ERZ509192 | MGnify/ENA primary metagenome ERZ509192 (study PRJEB26280, sample SAMEA2338826) | human gut metagenome | biome: human gut; feature: human-associated habitat; material: faeces... | reverse complement strand
CGCTGCCGGCCAGGTAGCCGCGCACGATGCACTCGGCGGGGAACATGTCGGCCTTCTTCACCAGCATGAAGCGACCGCGCAGATAGTCGGCGTAGGGCTGGAACTCCTCGGGCAGGTCGGCCACGTCGGTGGAGATGAGGTGGTTCTCCACGACGCCGTCGAGCAGATCGAACCAGAACTTGGAGAGCTGGGTGAGCACCTGGCCCTTGTAGGGGATCTCGTCTTCCAGAATGTAGTCGAAGGCCGAGATGCGGTCGGTGGCCACGAGCAGCAGCCTGTCGCCCAAATCGTACAGATCGCGCACCTTGCCCTGCGCGTCGGGAGTAATGTCGATTCCCGCCATGGATGCCCTTTCTCCTGAAGTGAGCCCGATGCCGGCCCCGCGCGCCTGGGCTTACCCCATCCGCGCCTGCGGCCGCCACCCTTCGGCTCCCGCCCGAAACCTGCACTTCGGGCGCACTTTTGCGTACCGTTCATTATGGCACAGAAAACGGGTTCTTCCCCCTACAAGAGTCCCTACGGCGACGGTTTCAGCATAAGCGAACGATTCGCTGCGCCGCCGCCCCTTCTTCCCGCATCGAAACCAATAGCAGAGGCCTACTCCCCTTGGCAAGGCCAGCTGTCCACCAGGTCGATGAGTTCTTGCTGCGAGTGCACGTCGGTTTTCCTATAGAGATTCCGCACATGGGTCTTCACGGTGTTGTACGACAGCACTAGTTCCTCCTGAACCACCGCCGTACTGCGCCCACGCGCGTAGAATTGCAGGATTTCCGCCTCGCGCGGCGTGAGCGCAAAGGACTCGGCGATGGAACGGCAGCGCTCATCGAAGGACTCCGAAGGAGGCACGATGCGCGGCGTATCCACCGGGCGCACGTGGGAGACAACGTCGTCGAAACTGAAGGAGCGCAGCAAGAGGAAGTTGTAGCAGGCAAAAACCACAGCAGCCAGAGAGAACCCCCATGCCACCGCCTCAAGATGTCGGGGCAGCAGCAGGTTGAGACCGTGCCCCACGGTAGCGCCGCCCAGAATACCCAGGCAGATGCTGCCCTCGTAGAGCGCCGCGATGCGAAAGAAGTCTGCGGGGTTGCGACGCCCGATGGCGCTGGACACCAGAAGGGCCAGGGCAACAAGACAATCGGCACCCGAACTGAACAGCACATTAGGTATCTGCTGGACAAATGGCGAGCGAGGCGCCGAGAGCAGCGTCGGGCAGAAAAGCGTCAAGCCCGCGAGCACCAACACGATCACCCCCAGATACAGCGTGTCCAGCGCCCGACTGCGACGAAGGGCAAGCAGCGACAGCCCGATTATGAGCACGAGCGGAAAGATGTTGAGGGGCATCTGCACCGGCACGCTGGCAATTGAACCGTATGTGAGCGCGATACCGCGCACGGCGCCCAAGAGCACCACCGACGTAAACAGCGGATGCCCCGCAGGAATGTACGAACGGGGATTGACGAACAAGGGGGCGACACCGGGAGCCTCGTTGTCGAGCATGGAGGGAATGCTCCGCGCCGCGTTCCACGACACCCCAAGGCAAGCGAGGCAGATAATGCCCTGCACCAAATAGCCGGTGGCCGCATCGGCCAGAACGAATTCCGTGGCAACGGAGATCAGACACCGCAGCACAGCCGCCGTCCCAACGGCAAGGAGCGCCTTTTCGGGGCTCAACTCGATGAGCACAGCGCTGGCCGCTATATAGAACCACGGCGCGGCCAAGCCATAAGCTACGGCCCCAATCACAAGAAGCGTCACAGACCCCATTGAGATAGCGACGCACATCATCCCGAGAGACGCAACGACCAACAACGGAGTCAGGCAATGGGACACCCTCAGCACCAAGGCGCCCCGGCTGTAGTTCATCACAATAGCAAGGAGCGCGAAGCAGGCGAAGACCTCTGAGGCCGTACCTATCTCACGCGCAAGGGGGAAGACGGAATGAAACGTCGGATAAATCCAAAAACTCAGACCCCAGCGGGCCAACTCATATAGCACAAGGGCAGTGCAGGCGATCAGCCAAGAGCGTATGCGAACAAAGGCGTTAATCATGTTCCCTCCTCGGCGCCATTATAAGCTCCAAGCAGAATCCCCGAAGGGCAAGCGGGGCGCTTTCCCGCCACGATGAGCGATTTCACCCGCTGCGGGTGAGCCATCTCCCTTGCAGGGAAGGAAGATGCCTGGCCGCCTTTTTGCCATGATAGGCAAGGCGGCGGCAACCCCCTGAATCCCAACAAGGGCAGCCGTCGCTCCCAATCGGAGGGTGCGCCGGAAGCGCCCCAACCATGAACCACAGGAGGGTTATCATGACGAAGGATTTTTCTCGCCGTTCATTCCTCGGCCTCGGTGCCGCCGCGACACTCGGATCAGTGGCCGCCCTCGCCGGCTGCGCGCCCCAAACACCTAGCGCCGCGCTTTCCGATACCGGCGACAGCGAGAGCAACTCCAGCTGGCTTGGCGCAGAGCCGACCGTTGAGGAAAGCGAGATCACCTCAGCCCAAGACACCGACCTGCTCATCATCGGTGCCGGCTGCGCGGGTTTGGCTGCCGCGGCCACGGCCACCGATTTGGACCTCGACTTCATTGTCTGCGACAAGAACACCGCTGTACAGGATACGCGCGAATACTTCGGCGCCGTAAACACGAAGTACACCAAAGAGGCTGGTCAGGAAGTCGACAAGATCCGCACAATGAACGAGATCGCCCGCTATTCCAACGGCCGCACCAACCGCTCGGTGCTGAAGGTGTGGCTTGACGAATCCGCCGAGTGCTTTGAATGGGTGGACGATCTTGTGCAGAAGGCCACGGGCAAAACCGTCTATCTGGAGATCGCCCCCGACCTAACCGACCATGGCTACTTCGCTCCCACAGTGAACCACATGCATGCTCCTTATTATACCGGCGATCTGCGCAACAATGTGTATCAGCAGTACATCGAAGGAGCCGGCCATACCATCTATTTCGAGCATGAGCTCGTGAAGCTCGTCCATGATGGGGAAGGAACCAAGGTGACTGGAGCCATCTTCAAGACCAAAGACGGCTACGTGCAGATCAATGCCGCTAATGTACTGCTGGCCACCGGAGGCTACGCGGCCAATCCGACTATGATCGAGGCCCTGCAGCCCAACGTTCCCCGGTGCGTGACGGCTAACAGCTATTCCCTGATGTGCGACGGTTCGGGCATCAAGACGGCCCTGTGGGCTGGCGCGACCATGGACGAGGTACCCTGCCCCATGATCTTCAACCGCGGCGCGGTAGACGTGGGAGTAGACGCCGGATACATCGGCTCGGGCGAGGACGCTATCTTCCCCGGCACCATCGTTCAGCTGAATATGGGAAGCCAGCCTTTCATGGCCGTGAACCGCAACGGCGTGCGCTTCACCAACGAGTCGCTGCCCTATGACAACATCTGCAATGCGAGCGCTCTGCAGCCGGGCGGTGTTTTCTGCCAGGTCTTCGACGGCAACGCTCCCGCCGACATCGACCGCTTCGCTCAGGCCGGATGCGCGCGACTCACCACTGACCGCATTCGCAAGGGAGCGAGCGTCGACGAGCTGTGCGCTGCGGCTCTGGAGCCCGGCATCATGAAGAAGGCCGACACCCTCGAGGAGCTGGCCGACATGCTCGGTTTCGCCGGCGAGGCAAAGCAGAACTTCCTTGCCCAGGTGGACCGCTACAACGAGCTGTTCGATGCTCAAGCTGATGAGGACTTTGGCAAGGAGGCCTACCGTCTCTCCGCCATTCGCCAGGCGCCCTTCTACGGATGCTGGTACGGCGGCTCGCTGCTCACCACCATCGACGGCCTGACCATCAACGAGGAAATGCAGGTGCTGAACACCGAAGGCGTCGTGATTGAAGGCCTCTACGCCGCCGGCGACTGCTCGGGCAGCCTGTTCGCGGGCACCTATCCCGAATATGTGGTGGGCCTGGCCTGCGGCCGCTCCTCCACCCAAGGTCGCCACATCGCTCGTCGCCTGGCCGGCGACCTGTAGGTCACCGCATTTCACCCTCCCCAGCGAAACGGCTCCCCCTAGGGAGCCGTTTCCTGTTCATGCAGCACCTATTCCATCCTGCTACCCGTAAAGCGCCCCTATGGCGACGGTTTCAGCATAAGCGAGCAACTCGACGCCGCACAGCCCTTCTTCCCGCGCACGGCGCCACAGCGGCCCCGGGCCTTCCCGAGGCTCGCAAGCCCGGCCCACGGCCAGCTCCATTTGACCAGAAACGCGGTGTCCGCTCGACCAGAGACGCACCTAGCGCCCACGCCCGACCCGAGGCCGCCACCAGCCCGGGGCTGCTTCCGACCCGGAGCTGCTTCCGGCCCCGGGCTGCTTCCGGCCCCGGGCTATTTCCCGGTCTTGGCCTGCTTCTTGTGAGGGGCGCGTTTCTTGCCGGAGCCGAAGGCGCGGTGCTTCTCGGCCGCCTCGTCGTAGAGGGGGATGTGAATGGTGAAGCAGGCGCCCTTGTCCTTTTCGCCTTCCACCTGCACCCAGCCGCCGTGGCGGTCGACGATCTCCTTCACCACGGCCAAGCCCACGCCAAGACCGCCGCTCTCGCGGTTGCGGCCGGCGTCGGCGCGCCAGAAGCGCGAGAACACCATGCGGGCCTCTTCCTTAGTAAGGCCGATGCCGGTGTCGCGCACGGCGATGGAGGCCATGATGTCGCCCTTCTGCACCGACACCGTGATGTGGCCGCCCTCCGGCGTGTAGCGCACGGCGTTGGAGATGAGGTTGGCCGTGGCCTGGCGGATCATGTCGGCGTCGCCCACCACCATGACGTCGGGCTGAGCGTCGTACTCCAGGGTGAGGCCGGAATCGGACACGAACATCTCATGGGTGGCGATGATGCCGGCGATGAGATCGCCGACGTTGACAACCTCTTCCTTCATGGGCTCGGCGCGGTTTTCCAAGCGCGACAGCTTCAGCAGCGCGTTCACCAGCCGCGACAGGCGCTGGATCTCGGAATTCACGGTGACCAGGCGCTCCTCATCGGCCTCGTAGACGCCATCGATCATGGCCTCCACCGTGGCCTGGATGGCCATGAGCGGGGTGCGCAGCTCGTGGGCAACATCGGTGGTGAGGCGCCGCTCCAAATCGCGGTCCTTCTCCACCGACTCGGCCATGACGTCGAAGGTCTCGCCGAGGCGCGCCACCTCGTCCTCGCCGGTCAGCTTGGTGCGAGCCGACAGATCGCCGTCGCCGATGGCCCGGGCCGTCTTCATGATGCGGTTGATCGGTGACACCAGGTTGCGCGCGAAGAGGAAGCCGATGCAGGAAGCAAGCACGATGGCCACACCGCCGGCGATGAACATAGCCTGGTAGGAGTTATCGCGGAACTCCTGGTCGGGCTGGCGCATAAGGGCCTCAGAGCCGTAGACCCACAGGCGCACGGTGCCCACTTTCTCGCCATCGGGAAGCACGATGGAAGCCGTGGCCGCCTGCGAGCGGTCCTGAGGTGCGAAGGACGTGAACACGTCGCCCTGCTGCTCGTCGATGATGACGGAGGAGTCGAAAACGGTGCTCCCCTTCAAGTCGATCACCCGCACGCCCACACCGCTCGTGAGCTCGGTGGCCTGGGCGGCCGGGCGGGTGGTCTCGGGATTCCACAAATCGCCGGTCTCCTCGTAAATGGCCGCGATGCGGTTCGCCGTGGTCTCGCAGAGCGTCTGCATGTTGTCGGCCGTGTAGGTGCGGAAATGCTGCTCCCACACAAAGGAGACCACGCCGATGGCCACAAGGGCGGTCATGGCGGCGATGAGGGCGAAGGCCAAGGTCACGCGGGTCGTATAGGACAGGTTCGACCAACGCAGGTGCTTCTTTTCCTTCTTGCGTTCCGGAGAAGGCGAAGAGGCCGCCGGTGGGGCGACCTCTTCAGCGGTTTCCAGAATGCGCGGTTTTGCTTCCGTCTCGGTCATGGAACTCCTTCGAAGCAGACGGCGGACACCAAAGCCGAGCGGCTCCGGCGGCAAGTACGCGAAATGAACGGGCGATTACTGGCCGTTCTTGGTGGGATCCTCGAAGCGGTAGCCCACGCCGTGCACGGTGTGGAGCCACTTCGGGTTGCGCGGGTTGTCGCCGATCTTCGCGCGCAGGTTCTTCACATGGGAGTCGATGGTGCGCTCGTAGCCCTCGAAGTCGTAGCCGAGCACCTTCTCCACGAGCTCCATGCGGCTGTACACGCGACCGGGGTAGCGGGACAGCGTGGTGAGCAGCTTGAACTCGCTGGCTGTCAGGTCGATCTCCTCGCCGGAGACGAGCACCTTGTGACCGGAGACGTCGATGGTCAGCTCGCCGAACTCCAGCACCTCGCGCTGGGGCTCGGAATCGGCGTGCACGCGGCGCAGCAGGGCGCGGGCGCGGGCCACCAGCTCGCGGGGACTGAAGGGCTTCACGAGGTAGTCGTCGGCGCCCAGCTCCAGACCGATGATGCGGTCCTCCACCTCGCCCTTGGCCGTGAGCATGATGATGGGCACATCCGACGTGTCGCGGATGACGCGGCAGACGCGCTCGCCCGGCACGCGGGGCAGCATGAGGTCCAAAATGACCAGATCGAAATGGTGCTTCTGGAACTCCTCCAGGGCGTCCTGGCCGTCACCGACGGCGGTCACCCAGTAGTTCTCGCGCTCGAGGTAGGCGGTCACCGCATCGCGGATGGCCTTCTCATCTTCAACCAGAAGAATGCGTCGCGTTTCGTTGCTCATGGAATGTGCTCCTTGCATACTCGCTTGCAGTTTCTAGGATGCCCAAGCTTAAATCTGTGTTGACCTGCTATTTTATCTGCAGCTGGCACATATATCAGCCCGGTAGTCGTGTTTGCGTTTATTGTAGCGTTTGGCTCCATACGGTCGCCGAGGTGTATGCGAAATGACACAATAGCCCCATGCCACAGAGAAGATCCGCGCCCACGCGGCGCGTTGCTACAAAACAACCCACATCCCTCTCCCTGCCCGGGGGCCATGAGCTTCTGCTGACGCGCCGTCACTTTCTTTACGGCGTGGCCGGCGTGGCTGCATTGGCCGCCGTGGGCGGCGGGGCCGCTTGGGCTGCCGGTCGCTCCAACGATGACGATGCCCTGAAAACCTTGAAGGTGCCCGAAGGCGCCGTTACGGCCCAGAGCTCCCTGGAAAAGATGGAAAGCTACGAGGACGCCGTCACGCTTGCCGGCTCGGCGAAGCTGCCCTTCGGCACGCTCGTCTGGTGCAGCGACGACGCCGTCGCCGCCTGCTTGCTTCCCACGGAAACCGCCAAGCCCCTGGCCGAGGTGGGGCTGCTCGATCTGGTCTCCGCCGAGTGCACCACTATCCTCGAGCACGCCGTGGGCGAGGCCGAAGGCTTCGAGATTTACGACGTGCGCGCCAATGCCGCCGGCGTCATCTGGACCGAGGCCGACATTTTGGACAGCCTTTGGCGCGTGTACGCGGCGCCGCTTTCCGGCACGACGTTGGGCGAGCCGCAGCTGCTCGACGAGGGCGACGTGAACTGGGAGATGCCCACCTTGGCCGTGGCCGGCGCTTTCGCCTTCTGGCAGCGTCTTCCGCAACTGGACGGCAACGCGCGCGTAGAGGACTCCCTCCTTAAGCGTGCTGCCTTCGGCACGGCCAACGTCCAGATGGTATACGCCTCCCAAGGGCGCATGGCCTGCGCGCCCACCTCCTGCGGCGACAGCCTCACCTTGGCCCCCCGTGCCCGCACGAGCGGCACCTACTACCAGCTCACGCACTTGGACGCCGCCACCGGCGAGGTCACCGACGCCTGCGTTTTGCCCTCATCCATGCGACCCATGGAGTGCAGCTGGGGTAAGACCGGCTTCAGCTTCGCCTTCGACGGCATCTACAACTACGGAGAGGGCATCGCGAATTTGGGCACCTACCTGCCTATGGAAGCTCCCGAGGCGGTCTCGCTCACGGCGGCCAACGCGGAAGAGACGGCTGCGGAGACGGATGAGGCGGACGATGCCGCACCGTACCTTCCCGTCGCCTGCGCCAATCCCGGCACCGAGGCCTACAGCGCGGTACCTTGGTTCCATTTCGCGGCGAACCCGCTTTCCGCACCGTGCTGGTGCGGCGACTGGCTCATGGTGCGCGGCGGCAGCTTCGTGGTGGCCGTCGATTTGGCGGGACGGCGCTATGCGCAACTGCCCCTCGAGGAGGGGTCGGGCGACTACAACGATTTCCTCGCCTCGACGCACGTAGGCACGCGGGCCGTCACTTATTGCAACGTGGACTACACCCCCATCGGCGGCGAGCAGCAGAAGCACTGCCTCGTCCGCATTTGGGAACCGGCGGCGTAAGGGCGCTCTAGCTTGTCCGCGATCGGGACGGGAGGGCTCCCGTGAAGACCTCTGCGCGCCCTCCGAAGAACGCGGCCGTTAAGAAACAGCTTCCACTTCAGCAGCAACGATGCCGGGATGGTACCGGCTTATGTGCGTCATCTTCGCTGTTTCTTTTGCCGCGTTCGGAAGGGGATCAAGCGCGCAGCGGGCTGCGGAGCACCTTCCCCGACCGATCGCCGCAGCCGTCACAAACTCTTGGAAGCCTCCCACCGGCGCAGATGCTCCAAAATCACCTCGTCGGGCACCGCGACCAGTTCCCAGTCGCCGATGTCGCGGGGCAGCACGAAGCGCACCTCGCCGGCGCGGGTCTTCTTGTCGCGCTTCATGGCGGCCAGCATCTCCTCGGCCGGCGCCGACCAGGCAAGCGCCGGCAGCCCCAGCGCGTCCAGCAGTTCGTCCTGGGCATCCACCAGCTCGGCCGACGTACCCACCACATCCACGCCGAGGCGCGCCGCGAAACGCATGCCCTCGGCCACGGCGGCTCCGTGGGAGAACGTCCCGTAGCCCGCAAGCGCCTCCACCGCATGCCCCAAAGTGTGCCCGTAGTTCAGGCACTCGCGCACCCCGCGGCTCTCCGTTTTGTCCTCGGCCACGACGTTGGCCTTGAACACCACCGAACGTGCGATGGCCTCGGTGACCACCACCGGGTCGCGCTCGGCGAGGGCGGCGGCGTGATCCATCATCCAGAAGAAGAACTCGTCGGAATCGATCACCGACGCCTTGGCGATCTCGGCGCAGCCGCAGGCCCACTCGCGGTCGTCCAGCGTGGCGAGCACCGCCGTGGAGGCGCACACGTAGGCCGGCTGCTTGAACGTGCCCACGAGGTTCTTCCCCTCGGGAAGGTTCACGCCGGTCTTGCCGCCGACCGAGGAGTCCACCATGGCCAGAAGCGAGGTGGGCACCTGCACAAACGGGATGCCCCGCATGTAGGTAGAGGCGACGAACCCCGCCAAGTCGCCCACAACGCCGCCGCCGAGGGCCACCACGGCGCAGTCGCGCGTGAGCCCGAGCGACGCCATGGCCGACCAGATCTCCCCGGCCACCGCGAGCGACTTCGAGTCCTCCCCCGCGGGCACGACGATATCGCTCACGCGGAAGCCTGCCGCCCTCAGCGACGACTTGGCCTCTTCCAAATACAGCGGTCCACGTTTGAATCGGTGAGGACGAGCAGGTGTGGCGCCTGTCCCACGCCATCGAGCCGGCGCACCGACTCGCCGAGGCCGGAAAGCACCGTGGCGCCGATGCGCACGTCGTAGGGCGTTTCGCCGGGGATGTTGACCACTATCTTTGTTGCGGGCACAGGATTCCCTCCTTTTCCAAAATGCGCTGCACTTCCCGCGCGATGGCCGGCACCGATTTGCCGGCGGTGCTCACGCGCACGTTGGCCACCGCCTCGTACAGCGGCAGTCGCTCCTCGCAGCGGGCCCGGGCCGCTTCCAGGTTCTGGAACAAGGGCCGGGTGGAGGTGTCGCTGATGCGGCTGGCGGCCTCGTCGGCGGTCACTTCCAGATACACCACAAAGCCGGCCTCGCGGAAGACGTCGTGGTTGGCCGGCGTGACCACCACGCCGCCGCCGCAGGAGATGAGCAAAGGATCGAGCTTGGCGCCCAATTCGCGCAGCACGTCCGTCTCGATGGCGCGGAAGCCCTCCTCGCCGCCCTCGGCGAAGATCTCCTTCACCTTCTTGCCCTCGCGACGCTCGATGTAGGTATCCATGTCCACCGAGGCCACCCCGCACGTGCGGGCGAGGCGCCGGGCCACCGACGTCTTGCCGGCGCCCATGAACCCGACGAAAAAGACCGGGCGGGTCAGTTCCATACGCTCCGCCATCTTAGCGCCCCATGGTGCGCAGCCGCGCCTTGTAGGCCTTGATGTTCGCCTTCATGTCGGCCATGCAGGTGTCTCCAAAAGCCTCCAGATAAGCGTTGGCCAGCGCGAAGGCCACCTCGCCCTCGGCCACCACGGCCGCCGCCGGCACCGCGCACACGTCCGAGCGCTCCTTCGACGCCTCCTCTACGCAGAGCGTGTCCAGATTCACCGTTTCCAGCGGCGTCATGAGCGTCGGGATGGGCTTCATGGCCGCCGTGATCACGAGCGGCATGCCCGTGGTCATGCCGCCTTCTAAGCCGCCGGCGTTGTTCGACGTGCGGCGGAACTCGCCGTCGGCGAGCACGATGGGGTCGTGCACCTGCGACCCAGGACGCGCGGCTGCCTGAAAACCGAGGCCGAATTCCACGCCCTTGATGGCGGGGATGGAAAAGAGCG
>ENA-ORTH01003379-ORTH01003379.1-human-gut-metagenome-genome-assembly--contig:-NODE-3379-length-10593-cov-3.991554_pt1 | contig 10593 bp, 10 predicted proteins | sample MGYA00241914_ERZ509192 | MGnify/ENA primary metagenome ERZ509192 (study PRJEB26280, sample SAMEA2338826) | human gut metagenome | biome: human gut; feature: human-associated habitat; material: faeces... | reverse complement strand
CATCCCTTACAGTGTAGCACATAGTCCTTGGAGAGGGACTCTAATCACTACTACTTTATAATACAAGGATATGGAGATTTTTATGAAATACATACCGTTTGCCGGAAAAATATTTCTGACCCTGCTTCTCAACGTATTGGCCGTGCTGGCGGCCGATCGCCTGGTTAGAACGGCCCATAGACACGAGTAGTCCGACAAAAAAAGGGCGGAAATCCGCCGGCGGCTGTGGTATACTGACGGTATTCCAACAGACGGGGGAGAAGGCCATGCCGAAAAAGGGACGGGCGATTGGGCTGGGGCTGCTGGCGGTGCTGGCGGCCGCGGCGCTGGCGATGCTGACGCTGGGCAGGGACAGTCTGCCCGCTTTAGGGCGGCTGTTTTCCCCGGGGCCGGGGATTCTCGACGACCCCGCCGGTTTGGTGCGGCGGGACATGCCGGCGGTGCCCGTACTACTTCAGAAGCCGGAGCTTCCCGCCGGATGCGAGGCCACAGCGGCGGCCATGCTGCTCGGCGCCTACGGCTACGCCGTTTCCAAGGAGGAGATGGCACGGGCCATCCCCCGGGCCCCTTTCGAAAAGCGGGACGGACGGGTATACGGCCCCGATCCCCGCGACATGTACGCGGGGGATCCCTTTTCGGCGGAGGGGTACGGGGTATACGCCGACCCGGTGGCCGCGGCAATGCAGCGGGAGATCGACCGACTGGGCGGCGGCGCGTCCGTTTATCTGCTGGAGGCTGAGGACGAGGGAGCGGTACTGGCCGCCGTCGACGCGGGATACCCCGTGTGCATCTGGGCGACCATGAACATGGCGCCCACGCAGAAAGGCAGTTCCTCCTGGTACCTGCTGGAGGACGGGGCGTACACCGACGAAAAAATCGAATGGCTGGGCAACGAGCACTGCCTGGTGCTGACGGGATACGGTGCGGACACCGTGACGGTCAACGATCCGCTGGCGGGAAGGAAAACCTATGGCCGCGCGGTGTTTTTCGCCCGCTGGCGGGAGCAGGGGCGGCAGGCCATCCTGGTGGCGCCGGACAAAAAATAGCGAAAAAATGGCGCGGCGCCCTTCCTTCTCGCGGCCGAATGCGGTATAATAACCTCACGGCGTTCTCCAAAGCCTTGCAGCCCAAGCCTTTGGACGCCTGAGAGAACATTGAACCACTCCGAAACGGTCAAAGCCGTTTCGGACTAAGGAGGGCGACGCTCCGCGCCGCCTTGTGGTATAATGAAAAAAACGACGCATGGCGCGCGGGAAAGGCAGGACAAGTTTAATGGGAATGACCAATAAAGTACGGCTGAATATCTGTGGGTCGGAGTATACCTTTACCACCGACGAGCCGGAGGGCTACATACAAGAGCTGGGCGCGCAGCTGGACACCGAAATGCGCAATCTGATGAACAGCGACGACCGCATCACCCTGGTGATGGCAGCGGTGATGACCGCGCTGGTCAAGGCGGACGCGGCCAATAAAGCGGAGGAGACCGCCGACAACCTGCGGGCGCAGATGAAGGACTATCTGGACGACAACGCCCGGTACCGCCAGGCGGCCGACAGCTCTCACCGGGAGATTGAGCGGCTGCGCCGGGAGATACAGGAGCTGCAGAAGAAGCTGGCCGTCGGAGGCGGCCAGTGAACCGGCTGCCAGAAATCCTGGCGCCGGCCGGCTCGCCCGAGGCGCTGCGGGCGGCGGTGCGCTGCGGCGCGGACGCGGTCTATCTCGGCGCATCGGCCTTCAATGCCCGGCAGGGCGCTCACAACTTTGACACCGCCGCCTTACGGGAGGCGGTGTCTTATTGTCATGCCCGGGGGGTGGCGGTGCATCTGACTCTCAACACCCTGGTGCGGCAGGATGAGCTGCACGCCGCCCTGAAGGTGGCGGAGGAGGCCTGCGCGCTGGGAGTGGACGCGCTGATCGTCCAGGACGTGGGGCTGGCCCGGCGAATCCGGGCGGCGGCGCCGGGCATGGCGCTGCATGCGTCCACCCAGCTGTCCTGTCACACCCCTTCTGGGGTGCGGTTTCTGCGGGACAGCGGATTCTCCCGGGTGGTGCTGGCGCGGGAGATGTCCCGGGACGAAATCGCCGCCTGTGCGGGGCAGGGCTGCGAGCTGGAGGTGTTCGTCCACGGAGCGCTGTGCATGTGCGTGTCGGGGCAATGCTATCTGTCTGCCATGCTGGGCGGGCGGAGCGGCAACCGGGGACTCTGCGCCCAGCCCTGCCGGCTGCCCTTCGTACCGGCGGACAGCGGGCGGCGCGCCCGGGAGGGAGAGGCGGCCCTCAGCCTAAGGGATCTGTCCCTGCAGGCATACGGCGCGGATCTGGCGGCGCTGGGTGTGGACTCGCTGAAAATCGAGGGGCGGCTCAAGCGGCCGGAATACGTGGCGGCGGCAGTCTCGGTATACCGGGCGGCGGTGCGGGGGGAAGCGCCGGCCCCGGGGCTTTCAGAAGATTTACAGGCAGTATTTTCCCGCTCCGGTTTTACTGATGGTTATTACGCTAATCAGCGCGGCGGCGGGATGTTCGGCACTCGGAGGCGGGAGGACGTGCAGGCCGCTGCCCCGGTGCTGTCCAGGCTGGAACGGCTGTACGACAAGGAGACGGGCCGGGTGCCGGTGACGCTGACGTTCGCCATGACAGCCGACGAAGCCACGCTGACGGCGGCGGACGGCGAGGGACGAACCGTCACGGTGGCGGGCGATCCGCCCCAGCCAGCGGTGAACCGCCCGCTGGACGCGGAACGGGCGGCCGCCCAGCTGGGCAAGACGGGGGGCACCCCCTTTCGCGCCGCTGTGCACTGCCGGATGGACGAGGGGCTGAGCCTGCCGCTGTCCCAGCTCAACGCCATGCGGCGGCAGGCGCTGGAACAGCTGCTAGAGGAACGAGGGCGGCCGCGGCCGGTCCCCTTCAACCGGGAGGCGGCGCCGGAAAGACGGCCGGCGCTGGCGGATAAGCCGGCGCGGCCGCTGCTTATCGCCCGGCTGGCCCGTCCGGATCAGCTGGCCGGTGCGGGGGAGGCGGATCGGGTGTTCCTGCCGCTGTCCGCGCCGGAGGATCTGCTGCGTCGGCACGCGGAGGACGGCAGGCTGGGGGTGGAGATCCCCCGGGGGCTGTTCGGGGCCGAGGAGGCGGCGCGGCGGGCGCTGGCGCGGGCGGCACAGGCCGGGGCGCGGTACGCCCTGTGCGGCAACGTGGGGGCCATCGATTTGGCCCGGGAGGCGGGGCTGCTGCCCGTGGGCAGCTTCGGGCTGAACATCACCAACGGGGAGGCGCTGGCCTTTTTCGCCGATCGGGGGCTGGCGGCGGCCACCCTGTCCATGGAGCTGACCTTCCGCCAGACGGCCTTCGCGGCGGACAGGCCCCTGCCCGCCGGGCTGCTGGTGTACGGACGGCAGCCGCTGATGCTGACCCGCAACTGCCCCCGCCGCTCGACCGGCCAGCACTGCGAGGGTGCGCCGAACGCCGCCTGCGGCCTGACAGACCGCCGGGGTGTGACGTTCCCGCTGGCCTGCGCGGGAGGCTGCGCCGAGCTGCTCAATTCCGTCCCGCTGTACTGGGCGGACAGGCTGGAGGAGGTGCCGCGGCTGGACTTCTGGCTGCTGCACTTTTCCACCGAAAGCCCAGAGGAAGTGGAAAACCTGACGCGGGCTTACCACCGGGGCGGCGCGGTCATGGACGGCATCACGCGGGGCCTGTACAAGCGGGGCGTGGAATAAATACAGAAATCAAAAAACGAGCAGCCGCCCTCCGGACGGCTGCTCGTTTTGGTTTGTAGCTATTATTCCCCGGTGCTCTCGCCCAAGACGCATTGCACGTCGAAGGAGACGGTTTTGCCGGTGCGGTTATCCACCCGCAGGAGGGTCAGGGTGATGGTGTCGCCCACGTTGTACTTGGTCAACTCGGTGCGCATGGCGGCGTAGGTGGTGACCCGCACCTTGTTGACGTGGGTGATGATGTCCCCCGCCTGGGCCTTAGTGCCCTGGAGGACGGATCCCTCGTTGATGGAGTTGATCATGAAGCCTTCGTAGCCGGGAGTGGCAACCTCGTTGCCCATGATACCCAGCATGACGCGGCCCTTGACGTAGCCGTATTTGAGCAAATCGTCGATGATGACCTTGGCTTCCTTAATCGGGATGGAGAAGCCGAGACCCTCGTAGCCTTCGGCCACGATTTTGGCGGAGTTGACGCCGATGACCTGGCCCTGGTTGTTGAGCAGGGGGCCGCCGGAGTTGCCGGGGTTGATGGCGGCGTCGGTCTGCAGGCATTTGATGGAATAGCCGGTGTCGTCATACACGTCCCGAGCGGTACCGGAGACGATGCCCTGGCTCGCGGACCATTCCAAGCCGCCGGCGTTGCCCAGCGCGACCACCCGGTCGCCCATGGACAGCTGGGAGGAGTCGCCGAATTCGGCGGCTTTCAGATTGGCGGCGTTGATTTTGATGACGGCCAGGTCGGTATCTTTATCGGCGCCGATCACCGTGGCCTGGTCATATTTGGTGCCGTCGTAGGTGGTGACCTGGATGCGGGCGAACTGGCGGTTGGTTTTTTCGTTGATGACGCAGTGCCAGTTGGTGATGATATATCCGTCGCTGGTCATGATGATGCCGGTGGCGCCGCCCGCCTGCTGTTCGCTGGTGGTGCCGCCGTAGAAGCCGCCGGAGGTCACGTTCTCATACATGCTGATGACCACGGTGGAATTCAGGTTCTTATCGATGATTTCCTTGCTGGTCAGGCCGCCGTCCTTGACGTCGGCGTCAGAGAAGTTGAGAGTGGGGGCGTTGGGATTCTCCGTGGTGGAGGTGGTGCCGCCTCCGCCGCCCGATGTGGTGGGCAGGCCGCCTTTCTTGTCCATGGACAGCGCGAGCAGCACCGACAGGGTGATGATGGTCGCCCCGCAAATCACGGCCAAGGCCGCGATGACGATGTTGGATTTGTTCCGCTTTTTCTTGGGCGGTTTGCCCGGAGGCGGGGTCTGCGCCGCGTTCCAGCCGTAGGGGTTATAACCGCTCTGCGGCTGATAGCCGGGAGTGGAATTGCCCGCGGGCGGGATCGGGCCGTTGTTCGGCTCGCTCTGCGCCGGAGGGGTGTAGGAGGCGCCCCAGGAATACGTGGGGGCCGCCGGCTGAGCGGGCGGAGTAACGGGCGCACCGGTATAGGCGGCGGAATCGCCGCGCTGCCAGCCGGCGGCCGGGGTTTCGCCGGCTGGCTCCTGCGGGGCCGGCTCCGCCGGGGCGGCGGGTTCCTCCGGCGAGGAGACGTCGGCGGGCGCGGCCGTCTCGTCGGGCGCAAAGCCCGCGGGAGGCGGCGTGATCAGGGGCTGCTGCTCCTGTTTTTTATCGTCGTCGAACCAGTTGGACATATGCATCACATACCTTTCAGGATGGTGGGCCGTTTTGTACGGGTCTATTGTACCGGGAGATTGTGTCGATTTGTTGAAGAAAGCGTACGGAAATTATAAACTTCCGCCTTTTTTCACGTTGTCGGCGGGCTTTTTTGGCAGCTCCGCCCCGTCGGGATCGGGGAGCCAGAAGGCGAATTCCGTGTATTCCCCTTCCACCGACCGCACCATAATCTCTCCCTGGTGGAGATTGATGACGGTCTTCACGATATATAATCCCAAGCCCACACCGTTTTTATCCAAGCTGCGGGATTTATCGCTCTTATAAAACCGTTCGAACAGGCGGGGCATCTCATGGGAGGGCACGCCCTCGCCGCTGTTGCGCACGGCGCAGTAGACGCGGCCGTCCTTTTTCTCCAGATGGATGGCGATGGTGCCGCCCTCATTGGTGAACTTCACGGCGTTGTCCAGCAGGTTGTACAGCACCTGGCCCAGCAGGTCGAAATCGCCCTGCACCTCCATGCGGGGGCAGTCCTCCAGGCCGACGATATCGATGCGTTTTTCGTCGATGCGCCGCTCGAAGGAGAGCAGGGCGGTGCATACCACCTCGGTCATATCGAAGCGCACAGGGTTGATTTTCAGCTCCCCGCTGTCGATGCGGGACAAATCCAGCATCGACCGCACCAGGCGGGAAAGACGCTTGACCTCATTGGACACGATTTTCAGATAATAATTCCGTTTTTCATCCGGAATGGTGCCGTCCAGAATGCCGTCGATGAACCCGGCGATGGTGGTCATGGGGGTTTTCAGCTCATGGGACACGTTGGCCACGAAGCTGCGGCGCATCCCCTCCACCGAGGAGAGGGACACCGCCATGGCGTTCAAGGCGGTAGCCAGCTCGGCCACCTCGTCCTTGCCGTGCACCGGAATGCGATAGCTGAAATCCCCGTTACCGAAGCTGCGGGTGGCGGCCGCCATCTGGCGCAGAGGGCGCACCATCCGGTAGGTCATGGCGTACAGCACGATGAAGGTTAAGGTCAGCACGCCCAGGGCGGAGAGGAGAAACACCTGCAGGTTGTTGAGAATATACGCGCCCATGCCGTCGGCGGGCGTGGAGGCAAACACGTAGCCGATGACCACGCCGGTGTCGGTGGCCCGGATGGGGGCGCCGGCGGTATACATCCGCGCGCCGTACAGGTCGCCCAGCGTCCCGACGGTGAAGAAATGGCCCTGATCGTCCGTCTTGCCCTGCACATCCGCCAGGGGCACCGTGCCGCTGACATGGGAGCAGGAGCTGCCCTCCGAGCAGATGAGCACCTTGCCGCCGTTATCCGTAATCAGCACCTGGGACTGGATAGCGGTGGACAGCAGATTGAGCACCGGGGCCAGGGTGTCGTCCTGGATGGCGTACTGCTTTTTCCCGTTGGCGTCGGTGCTCACCTGAAAGGTGTTGACCGCCGTGTGCTTGGCGATGTCGTCGGCGTTGTCGATGAGCAGGGTGCGCTTTTCATCCATCCAATACTGGGTGGAAAACAACAGCTGCATGCCGCCCATGGCCAGGAAGCTGACGACAATCACCAGGGACATGACGGTAAAATATTTGGAAAAAATGCTTTTGAACATGCTCCGAATCATGTCCTTTCTTACTCCAGCCGGCCTGGAAGAATCGGTCAGCCTGCGGCGCCGTCCTTGACCTCGAACTTATATCCCACGCCCCAGACGGTTTTCAGCGTCCACTGATCGGACACGCCGTCCAGCTTCTCGCGCAGCCGCTTGACGTGGACGTCCACCGTCCGGCTGTCGCCATAGTATTCGAAGCCCCACACCTCATCAAGCAGCTGATCCCGGGTGTAGACCCGGTTGGGGTTGCTGGCGAGATGATAGATGAGCTCCATCTCCTTGGGCGGGGTATCGATTTGCTTGCCGCGCACCCGCAGCTCGTAATTTTCCATGTTGATGTACAGCCCGTCGTAACTGACTTCCTTGGTCTTTTTCTGATCCGCCGCGCCGCTGCGGCGCAGGACGGCCTTGATGCGGGCGATGACCTCCTTGGTCTCGAAGGGCTTGACCACATAGTCATCGGCCCCCAGCTCCAGGCCCAGCACCTTGTCGAACACCTCGCCCTTGGCGGTGAGCATAATGATGGGGCAGGCGGACTTTTTGCGGATCTCGCGGCACACCTGCCAGCCGTCCAGCTGGGGCATCATCACGTCCAGGAGCATGAGATCCGGCTTTTCCGTGTCAAACATCTCCAGCGCCTTGGCGCCGTTGGGGGCGATGATCGCCTCGAAGCCTTCCTTTTCGAGATACAGCCTGAGCAGCTCACAGATGTTGCTGTCGTCGTCGACGACCATGATTTTCAGTCCACCGGCCATGATGGTATCCTCCTTTGGTTTCCCTATGAATTACAGTGTACCAAGTTCTTGGCAAATTTGTATGAACAGTCTTTAAAAAATTTTTTAGGCTTTTGTGTTTGCGCGCCAGGCGTCATAGAGGCGGCGGACATCCGCCAGCCCCTCCGCGATTTCGGCCCGGGAGAAGCCGCCCGCCTCCTTTTGCGTTATTCGTCGTCCAGCAGTCGAGCGATGACGGCGTTGGAAACCAGGAAGCCCTCCCGGGTCAGGCGGATGCCCTCCGCGTCCGCCGTCACCAGCGCGGCGGGCAGGCGGGCCGCCCGCTGACGCCAGCGGGCGGGAAGGGGGAACCCGAAACGGGCGGCAAAGCCGTCCGCCCGCAGGCCGGCGGTCAGCCGCAGGCGCAGCATCAGGTATTCCTCCGGGCTGTTCTCCCTGATGGCGGCTTCCCGGCCCGCCGGCTGCTCGGAAACCGGGGCCTCCCCCCGGAGAAAGGCGGCCGTATCCCGGGGATAGGCAAAGCGGCGGCCAGATAGCAGCGAATGGGCGGCCGGGCCTATTCCCAGATAGGGCTGCAAATCCCAGTATTTCAAATTGTGCCGGCTCTCCCGGCCGGGGCGGGAAAAATTGGAGATCTCATACTGGGCGTAGCCCCGGGCTTCCAGCGCCCCGGCGGCGGCCAGATACAAATCGGCCGCGCCGTCCTCGTCCGGCAGACACAGCTCCCAGGCGGCAAAGGGGGTGCCCGGCTCGATCTTCAGCAGATAGGCCGAGACGTGGGACGCCCCCAGCTCCCGGCAGACGGCGGCCGAACGCTCGACGGTTTCCGGCCGCTGGCCGGGCAGGCCCAGCATCATGTCGAGGGACAGATTATCGAGCCCGGCCCGCACGGCGTCCCGGACGGCGCGCTCCACGTCGGCGGTGGTATGCCGGCGGCCAAGGAGCCGCAGCTCGTCCGGATCGGCGGACTGCATCCCCAGGGACAGGCGGCTGCCGCCGGCGGCGGCAAAGGCCCGCAGAGTTTCGTCCAAATCGTCGGCGGGGTTGGCCTCCAAGGTGATCTCCGCGTCCCGCAGGCCGAAGCCCCGGCGAGCGGCCTCCACCAGGCGGGCCAGCCGGGCGCCGCCCAGCAGGGAGGGGGTGCCGCCGCCGATATACAGGGTGTCCGCCGGGACGCCGATCCGGGCGGCCCAATCCGCCAGGGCCCGCTCCACCGCCGCCGTATAGGCGTCCATGGCCTCGTCGGAGGCCGCGTAGGAATAAAAATCGCAGTAGGGGCACTTGGACAGGCAGAAGGGCACATGGATATACAGGCCGATGGGCTCCACCCGGATCACCTCCAGAAAAAACGCGCCATACCGGCCGTTATAGGCACAGTATAGCGCATTTTGGCAGCATAGTCTATAAAATCTCTTCGGAAATGGCTTTTTGACACTCCAGGCATATCCATTTGCCGCGATGCAGCACGCCATCGGCCGCCTTTCCGCAAAAGATGCAAACGGCGGGCGGGCAAACCGTATCGGCGGCGGGCAGGAGGTCCGACCAGCACACCGGGGGGTTATCTCGATAAAAAGTAAAGCCATATTGCGCCCCCCAGGTGGACGCGCCCTCCCGCTTGGCCCCATACAGGCGCAGGCGCTCACCCTCGTCCACCAGAAAAAGGGCGGACAGTTGGCGGATGAGGCGGCGGCAATCCGCCGGTATATCAAAGCCGTGAGACGCGGCGTAATCCAGGATTTCTTGATAGGTCATCCGTATCGTCTCCATATAACCCAATTTTGATTATTATAGATTATAATAACCCATTTTTGGCAATTATTCAATATGCATTACAGTAAATTGATCTTAACGCATATTGAGTTGGTGATAGAATTGTTGAGACTAAAAGAATTGCGCTTAAGCAAGGGGCTCTCCAGAGAAAAACTGGCACAAGATACCGCTTTGTCCTTATCAACATATAGCGGATATGAAAACGGGAGCCGCTTGCCGAGTATTGAAACCGTCAAACGGCTAGCCGTTTATTTTCAAGTTTCCGTGGACTACCTCATCGGCTTTACCGATAACCCCGATCCTTATCCCGGAGAAGACACCCATCTCATTCGCCCGGAGGAACGCCGTTTTGTTCAGGGATTTCGAAAGCTGCAGCCGAAAGATCGGCAGCTGTTCCAGGAGCTGATGGATCGCTTTCCCAAACATGGGAAGGAGTAGAGCGCCTTGCGGGGCGCTCTTTTTTCTATGTGGATATATGGCTCTATCGGGTTTTGTGTAGGTATGCGGGGTAGGAATTTGTACTCCTATTGTGCCGGTGCTGCTCCCGCACCCCCTCTTTTCCTTTTCCAGAAAAAGATGGGGGAGAAAAGAAAAAGCCTTACCCACAGACGCGCGTAGTATACTTGAGCGATCGCTCTAGTTGTACAATCGAGTGTGGTCTCCCTGTCTTAGGACGGCGAGCCCTATCAATCGAGCGTCATCGCCGCACTGCGGGCGAGCGATGCTCGCCCCTACAAGGTAGCCGCTAGTTTACGGATCTCCGTATGGGCTCGGCGGCCTAAGCCGGCGAGACCGGCAAGGGCAGAGCGTCCCCCTTTGTCTCTTTGTTCTCCTTGTGCAGCGGAGCCCCTGGGGAGTTGGTCGCCCGACTTTTCGGTGCGTGTGGTGACGCAGGCGCGAGGCGGGGCTGGTAGAAAGCAGAACGGGCTGCCGCATGATTATTAGCGGGCGTACCTATGGCGACACGAGCGCTAAAAGTTTGTATTTCCCTTGCGGGAGATCGAAGCCCGCAGCGACACAGGGGTTGCCGCGAGGCAGAGAGTGGGATTCCCCACGCCGGAAAGGTACCAGTAGGCTTTTTCTTTCTCCCCCGTCTTTCTTTTTCACGCACGAAAAAGAAAGACGGGGTGCGGG
>ENA-ORTH01003372-ORTH01003372.1-human-gut-metagenome-genome-assembly--contig:-NODE-3372-length-10613-cov-2.608638_pt1 | contig 10613 bp, 9 predicted proteins | sample MGYA00241914_ERZ509192 | MGnify/ENA primary metagenome ERZ509192 (study PRJEB26280, sample SAMEA2338826) | human gut metagenome | biome: human gut; feature: human-associated habitat; material: faeces... | reverse complement strand
AAGGGTGAATTTCTTCTAGAAAAAAATATCGACGGGCGCCTACTAGGTGGTTTCTGGACTTTCCCTATCATAGAGACGGACTTTATTGGCCAACAACTCAGTCTTTTTAAAAAGGATAATTGTGCCCTCGAAACCGTTTCACAAAAAACTATTTTCGAGGAAAATTATGCTCTTAAACCAGTCTGGACAGACAATAACTTTACACCCGTAAAACATACCTTCAGCCACCAAAAATGGACCATCGAAATAGTGGAAGGTATTGTTAAAGATGACAAACTCCCTACCCACAAGGAGCTATGCTGGGTAACGACTGAGGACTTTAACCAGTTCCCAATGGCCACACCACAGAAAAAAATGATTAAAACTTATGAAGATAGCAAAAAAGGGTAGCATCGCGCTAGCCTTTTTCTTATGCGCCAAGTTTATCGTACTTACGGCTACGACCCTTAATATAACCAATCAAAATAATAGTGCTATCATAAGAGTCAGTAAATATCTTTCCTCTGTTTACTTGACTTATATTTTTTAAGATAGGATATAATTGACCTATGAAAAAGAGTCAACAAACCCATACAAACCATCCCTATTATATAACTTTTCAAATCAAACATGGGTTCTCCCTTTGCTTTTTTAAGCTCCTATCACAGCTTCTGGTTCCGCTTTTATTTATGATAGATTGCAAGAATAAGTGCATAAAAATAATAACATAAATCCATTGAGAATACAAATCCCAACCACTTTGTCTTATTTTACGATAATAAAAATCAGATGATTGACCTAACTCAAACTCACTTTGTGTTCCTAAAAGTCTATCTTTACTATTATCAGATTCGTTATTGTCTAGAATAGAAACTCCCGAAGAAATCATAAAAAGTTGTGAACTTCCTACAGATTCCCCCGCCCAACTATACTCCTTCAAAATACGCTCTTTTACTTCTCCGAATTTCAATATAATAATTGTACCAGATTGTGTGACTCTATCCTTGCTAAATACAATAGTGTCTCCTCTTCCATTTTCTCAAGTTCCTTCCAGAATACTAAAATCACCATCCTAAATAGCATCGATATCTATTCCAGTCTCTTTGCTTGACTTGCTGTTGCTAATACTTTCTTCTATATTGTCGCTACTTGAGTCATCAAAGTCGTACCAGTCTTCGGAAAACAAGTCCAAGGTCTGAACGTCTCCCAGGCTAACCTTACTTGCACCATCTGTCGTCTCAGATATGCTGAAATCAACCGATTGAAGCAGATTAAAGGTACCATCTTTATAGCATTTCATAGTGCTCAAGCTTAGCAAAGGTTCCAGCACTTTTGGCAAATACAAGCTCATCATCATTATTAAGATAATATAATGCATGAACACTGTCAGGAGTATCAATCAAAACCTCAGCCGAGCCATCATTATTGATATCTACATAGCTATATTGGACTTTTTCATCCACTCAATTGGATTCAAAAATCGTATTAGCTGAATAAGCTTCCTCAGTTGAGAGGTTGCTTGGAACAGCTGATGTATCACGGTTTAAGGCAATAGATCGATAGAGGTCCAAAACCAAAGCATAGAGCTCATCATAGCTCACTTCCTCGGTTTCGGACGAATCGCCACTCACTTGCTCAGATTTAGAGGTGCTGTCGCCTGAACCTAAAATGTCCGTATTTGTTGCGTTACAAGCCGTCAGAAAGAATAAACTTAATAAAAGTAGAAATCCTGTTAATTTCTTTTTCATAACTATTCTTTCATAAAAAATGACCTAATAAAAACATTAAATCACTTAAATCTCTTTAGTATTACATCAACAATTACACAGGTGATAAGTTAAGTATTTTTTTGAGAAATCAATCTATATTTTTATATCTCTAATCGTTTATACAATTGGACTAAATGCTATGTTTTAGCAATTCTAAACTAGATTAAATTAGAAGATTAATTAAATTATCTATAGATTAAGCAATAATCCTTTATAATTACAAGTAGTTCTACCAAAAAAGCCGGACCTCAGTCCAGCTTTTATCTGTCTATTTCTACTTGGTCATAAAGTAGGTGATAATCACCAATACTGCTACGATACCCCAGGACAACGGCCAGGAATCCTAGCATGTAACGCAAGAGAAAGTAGGTAAATGGAAAATTTTCTTTCATGTTTTACTTTGCCTCATACCATGTGCGGCCGTCATTCTCATCTGCGATGAGAGGGACAGCGAGTTCGACTGCAGCTTCCATGGTTTCTTTAACCAAGGCTTTCATCGCTACAAGTTCGTCGTTTGGCACCTCAAGGACGATTTCATCGTGCACTTGGAGGAGCATCTTGGTTTTATAGCCACCTTCTACCAGAGCCTTGTCTAAGTTAATCATAGCAATCTTGAGGATATCAGCAGCACTTCCTTGGATAGGAGAGTTTATGGCTGTTCGCTCTGCGAAGTTACGGACATTAAAGTTACGAGAATTGATATCTGGTAACTCACGACGGCGGTGGAAGAGGGTTGATACATATCCTTTATTCTTGGCTTCACGAACCACATTATCCATATAGGCTTTGATACCAGGATAACGCTCAAAGTAGGTGTCGATATACTCCTTGGCCTTCTTACGGCTAATACCAAGGTTGTTAGAAAGACCAAAGTCAGAAATACCATAAACGATACCGAAGTTAACAGCCTTAGCGTTACGACGGTCGTTAGGTGTGACATCCTCTGGCTTTTCAATACCAAAGACACGCATGGCTGTAGAGGTATGGATATCCGCCCCCTCCTTAAAGGCTGCAATCAAATGCTCATCTCCCGAAATGTGGGCAAGCACGCGCAACTCAATTTGTGAGTAATCCGAGCTTAGTAGCACTGCGTCCTTAGTCGATGGGACAAAGGCCTTACGGATGAGACGACCCTGCTCCAAGCGAACGGGGATATTTTGCAAGTTAGGATCCACAGATGAGAGTCGACCTGTCTGGGTCAAATCTTGCATGTAACGGGTATGGATCTTACCATCCTCAAGGATATAATCCTGAAGCCCCAAGACATAGGTAGACTGAAGCTTAGTGATTTGGCGGTACTCTAAAATCTTAGCTACTATTGGAGCAATTGGTGCCAAACGTTCAAGGACATCCACTGCCGTTGAATAACCTGTCTTGGTTTTCTTAGTGTATTCCAAAGGTAGACCCATTTTTTCAAAGAGGATAACACCCAACTGTTTAGGCGAGTTAATATTGAATTCTTCGCCCGCCATTTCGTAGATGTCTTGGGTCAATTTGTCGATGACTGCTTGGTTTTCCACTGCCATCTCGTTAAGGGTTTGTCCATCGACCTTAATACCAGCCATTTCCATCTTGGCTAACACATTTGCCAATGGTAATTCCATGTCAAAGAGAAGCTCTGATTGTCCATGTTCAGCTAACTTTTCTAGCATGACCGGTTTGGCAACCTGAAGGACCTTGACTTTTTTAGCTAGGTGGCTGAGCAAGACCTCTTTTTCAGGAATGGCACGCTTAGCTCCCTTACCATAGACCACCTCATCTGTTTCCAGTGGTAAATCTGTGTAGAGACGAGCAATGGTTGACAATTCATTGTTCTCAACAGTTGAGAGCAAATACTTGGCCAAACGGGCATCAAAATTAGCTGTCGGCAAGTCAATACCTAGATGGCTCAAAAGGACCTTACTGCGCTTGAAATCGTAGATATTAACAGCTTTAGAAAGAGCTGCCTGGAAGGCGTCTGATTTGAGGAGGTCAGTATCTGTAGATGCATAAATCTGCTTGTCATTCCCCCAAGCAAAACCGATGATAGGTTCTGTGTGATAATTGTCACCGAGGATTTCAAAATAGAAGAAATCTTCAGAGCTAAAGTGATCCGCTGTCACTTGGCTAGGCTCTACATAGGCCACATCAAAATCCTGTGGGACAGCCTCTCCGCGAAGAGCATTTTTGAAATGAACAAAGCCCATCTCGTCATAAAAGGCTAGCAATTTTTCAAGGTTAGGTCCCTTAAAGGCCGTATCATCTAGGCCAATTTCAATAGGTGACTGTGTATCAATGGTCGCCAAGGTCTTAGAAAGGAAGGCTTGTTCCTTGTCGTTGATGAGATTTTCCTTCATTTTGGACTTTTTCATCTCATCAATGTGGTCATAGATGCCTTCAAGGGAACCGTGTTCCAAGAGGAGCTTGAGACCAGTCTTTTCACCTATCTTAGTAACCCCTGGAATATTGTCGGACTTGTCACCCATGAGGGCCTTAAGATCGACGAATTGAGCTGGAGTAATCCCCATTTTCTCCATGAGATAGTCAGGAGTGAAGGCCTCAAACTCAGCTACGCCTTTCTTCGAAATCTCAACGACTGTATTTTCATCAGTCAGCTGAATCAAGTCTTTATCCCCAGAAACAACAGTAATTTGAAAGGCCTCACTAGTATTTTCAGCCATCTTAGCTAAGGTACCGATAATGTCATCTGCTTCGTACTGAGCCAAGTCATAATAGGCAATGCCACGTGCAGCCAACATCTCACGGATATAAGGGAGCTGTTCACGGAATTCCTCTGGAGTCTTGGCACGACCAGCCTTATAGTCCGCAAACATCTCTGTACGGAAAGTTGTTTTACCAGCATCAAAGGCTACCAAAACATGGGTCGGCTGGATTCGCTCAAGTAGGTTGTCCAACATGAGGTGGAAACCGTAGATGGCATTGGTATGAAGGCCGTTATTGTTACGAAAACGGTCAATTTGATTATAGAGTGCGAAAAAAGCACGAAAGGCAACGGACGAACCGTCGATTAATAGTAATTTTTTTTGATTAGTCATAGGTTTATTATAGCATAGATGGGTGCATTGGTTTTGATTGAAAATCTCTTATTTTGAGAAGACTGTTTTGTAAAATAAACATTCATAAATAATAAGCCATAAGGAAAATTATCCATCGACAAATTTTAGAACGAATCAGTCAACAGTATTGTTACAGGTATTTCCCAGCTCCACGTCCTATAGTAAAATATGCTATAATAGAAGCTATGAACACAAAGATTTTAGACCAATTAGAATTTAACAAGGTCAAGGACCAGTTCACAGAATACCTGCAGACCGAACAGGCTCAGGCGGAGTTACGTGACTTGGTGCCTATGACCAATCCAGAAAGAATTCAAAATCAATTTACAGAAATCCAAGAAATGTCTGAGATTTTCGTAGAGCATCATGGCTTTGCCATTGGTAGCTTAAGAGATATTTCTGAGCCCTTGCGTCGCTTGGAACTGGATGCTGACCTCAACATCCAGGAGCTCATTGCTATCAAGAAGGTCTTGCAAGCTTCAGCTGACCTTAGCCGCTTCTACGCTGACCTTGAAAATGTTGAACTCATCGCTCTTAAACGTCTTTTTGAAAAGATTGAGGCCTTTCCAAGTCTACAAGGTAGTCTTCAAAGTATTAATGATGGTGGTTTTATTGAGCATTTTGCTAGTCCTGAGTTGCAAAATATCCGTCGTCAACTTAAGGCTTGTGATGATGCCATTCGCCAGACCTTGCAAGACATTCTCAAGAAATCTGGGCACATGTTAGCTGAGAACTTAATTGCTAGTCGTAATGGCCGTTCAGTGCTTCCTGTCAAAAATACCTACCGTAACCGTATTGCGGGGGTTGTTCATGACATCTCAAGCTCTGGGAACACAGTGTATATCGAGCCACGAGCCGTTATCCAGCTTAACGAAAAAATTACACAATTACGTGCAGACGAGCGCCATGAGATGGCACGTATCCTACATGAACTGTCTGATCAACTCCGTCCACATACTGCTGCCATCGCTAACAACGCTTGGATTTTGGGCCATATGGACTTCATTAGAGGAAAATACCTCTATCTCCATGATAAAAAGGCAATTATTCCAGAGATTAGTGACAACCAAACACTCCAACTGCTTAACGTTCGTCACCCTCTTTTAATCAATCCAGTAGCCAACGATTTGCGCTTTGATGAGGATCTCACGGTCATTGTCATTACAGGTCCCAATACTGGTGGTAAAACGGTCATGCTTAAAACTCTAGGACTAGCTCAACTAATGGCTCAATCTGGTCTGCCAATTTTGGCTGATAAGGGCAGTCGTGTAGCCATTTTCCAAGAGATTTTTGCGGATATCGGAGACGAACAGTCTATCGAACAGAGCTTGTCAACTTTCTCTAGTCACATGACGCACATTGTCGAGATTTTGAACACTGCCGACAGCAATAGCTTGGTCTTGGTCGATGAGCTTGGGGCTGGTACCGACCCTCAGGAAGGGGCTAGTCTAGCCATGGCAATCCTAGAGCACCTCCGTTTGAGCCAGATTAAGACCATGGCTACTACTCACTATCCTGAGCTTAAGGCCTATGGGATTGAGACACAACATGTGGAAAATGCTAGCATGGAGTTTGACACAGCAACTCTAAGACCTACCTATCGCTTTATGCAAGGGGTTCCTGGTCGCTCTAACGCCTTTGAGATTGCTCGTCGCCTCGGTTTGAATGAGATTATTGTCAAGGAAGCAGAAAACCTCACTGATACGGATAGTGATGTCAACCGTATCATCGAGCAACTTGAAGCCCAAACTGTGGAAACACAAAAACGTCTGGAGCACATCAAGGACGTTGAGCAAGAGAACCTTAAATTCAACCGTGCGGTCAAGAAACTCTATAATGAATTCTCCCATGAGTACGACAAGGAACTCGAAAAGGCTCAAAAAGAAATTCAAGAGATGGTGGATACAGCTTTAGCTGAAAGCGATAGTATTCTCAAAAATCTCCATGATAAGAGTCAACTCAAGCCTCATGAAGTTATCGACGCCAAAGGGAAACTTAAGAAACTTGCCGCACAAGTCGACCTTTCTAAGAACAAGGTTCTTCGTAAAGCCAAGAAAGAAAAGGCTACGCGTGCCCCTCGTGTCGGTGATGATATCATCGTTACTGCCTATGGGCAACGTGGTACGCTCACCAGTCAAGCCAAAAATGGTAACTGGGAAGCTCAAGTGGGTCTCATCAAGATGAGCCTAAAGGCAGACGAATTCACTCTGGTTCGTACCCAAGCAGAAGCACAACAACCCAAGAAAAAACAAATTAATGTGGTTAAAAAAGCCAAGAAGACATCTTCTGATGGGCCTCGTGCCCGTCTAGACCTTCGTGGGAAACGTTACGAAGAAGCCATGCAAGAGCTCGATGCCTTTATTGACCAAGCTCTACTTAACAACATGAGTCAGGTGGAAATCATTCACGGTATTGGTACCGGTGTCATCCGAGATGCTGTAACCAAATATCTCCGCCGTCATCGCCATGTTAAAAGTTTTGAATATGCCCCACAAAGTGCTGGTGGTTCCGGATGTACCATTGCAACCTTAGGGTAAAAATAGATAAGAAAGACTGAGACCTTGTGTTCAGTCTTTTTTCATATGTTACCAAAACAAAGAACAAAAAGCCTCCCTTAATCAAGGAAGACTTCTATTTTCTATATCACACTTGTCCACAAGTGCTGAATAATCTGACTAACTGGAAAATTCCAATTAATTAAAAGACGCAAAACCCAGCTAGATGACAAGACCGTTTGAATATTGTTTATGGGAACGGTCGCAAGGATATTCCCCAACATCGTCAAAGGTACCAGACTTACCAAGGAAGCCAAAACACCGCCTATCACTTTGAACCGTGTCTGATCAAGGCGCTCAATTCTCACAAAATGGAAGAAAATCCCAAGAAAGCGCAAACCATAATAAGCCACACAGTAAATAGCAAAATAGGCAACACCTGCATAATAGACTCGGTCAAGCGAAAAGATGTTCTGATCTTTAAAGAAAGCTATACTAGCATCTTTGGTTGGATTGGTATAAGGTACCCAAAGATTGATAGCCTCTCCTAGAGACTTATAAAAATAGGCCGCGACGCACATGGCGATAATGACTGAAACCACATAATAGGCTTGCATAAAGAGACCTCTTCGGTAGCCAATATAGAAATTCCAAGCCATGAGGGCTAAGACAAGGAGTCCAATCATGCGTCATCCTCATCGTCATTTGTAGCTGTCGCCTTAACCTTGAGCTGCTCAAGTTGCTTAGCTCTCAACGTTTCCAACTCTTTTTCCATATCTTCAACTTGAATTTCACGTTCCAACTGAGTCGACAAAGAGTTGATGGCCATTAGGATAGCAATCGTTTCATTATCAGCATTTTTCATCTGCTTTTTAATAATTTTATATTTTTCATAAGCAACACGCTCCACCTCTTCCATGAATAAGTTATCCTTATCAGTTGTTAGCGTGAGATTTTTTTCTCCAAAATGAAATTTGTAACGGTTTTTGTTTGCCATTTGCTTATTAACTGCCTAATCAATGGTGGACATGGAGTCTCCACCGCAGCTTCTCCTTATTTTTGTTTTTAGCACCCTTTTTAGTCAGATTTTAACACCTTCTCCAGGGCGTGTTCGACACATAAATACCAACTGACTCCTCCAATCATCGAAAAAAAGAGCAGAATTTGGCATTCTCTTTCTAATCATTATATCCTAAATTTTAAATTTCGTAAATTTTAGACTTTGTTCTTCTCCAGAAAAATCATTTTTCAAGGATTCCTAACCTGTAAAATATCTACCAATTTTCCTTTTTTGTGCTAAAATAGATTCCATGGGCACAATCGTATTAAAAATGACAGCAGAGCAGATTTCAACACTTCAAAAGGACCTGGCAAACTATGCAACTGCGACTAAAAATCCATACGCTTTTTTTTCAGCCAAGGTCGATGGAACAAGTGTCATCGCCTATACTTCAGGCAAGGTGACCTTCCAGGGTGCTAAACCAGAAATCCTAGCTAGCCATTTTGGTTACCAAGCTGAGCCTAAGCAGTCACCTGATGGGCAAAACCTAGCCCTAATTGGATCAGACGAAGTCGGAAACGGCTCCTATTTTGGTGGTTTGGCTGTTGTAGCTAGCCTAGTTACTCCCGCTGACCATGCTTTTTTGAAATCTCTAGGAGTCGACGATTCTAAAAATCTAAATGATAGCAAGATTCGTCAGATTGCACCTCTCTTGGAGGAGAAAATTCCACACAAAGCACTCCTACTTTCTCCTAGAAAGTACAATGAGGTAGTTGGAGACGGTAAAGCTCACAATGCTGTATCCGTCAAAGTAGCCCTCCACAATCAGGCTATTTTCCTACTATTACAATCTGGTGCTAAACCAGATAAGATTGTCATTGATGCTTTTATCAGTGAGAAGAATTATCAAAAATACCTCAAGAACGAACGCAATCACTTTGAATTCCCCATCACTCTAGAAGAAAAGGCTGAAGGTAAATACTTGGCCGTCGCGGTGAGCTCTATCATTGCTCGCAACCTCTTCCTGGAAAATCTGGATAAACTCAGCCAAGAGGTGGGTTACACCCTTCCTTCAGGTGCTGGTGCCAAGTCAGACCAGGTCGCTGCTAAACTCCTTCAAGCTTATGGAGACCAGGCTCTCCAGACTACTGCTAAATATCATTTTGCCAATACTAAAAAAGCCTACCAACGCTTAAAATAAACCTGAAAGGCCTTAACTATGCAAAACAAATGGACCCGATATTTCCTCACTTTTCTTCATGAATGGGGACTCTTCATTCTCTTTATCAGTCTCTTCCTCTTGACCCGTCTCTTCCTCTGGCTCCCTGTTCAGGTTGAAGGACACTCAATGGATCCTACCCTAGCAGATGGACAACGTGTGATCGTTTTAAAACACACGTCCATTGAGCGTTTTGACATTGTCGTTGCCAAGGAAGTTGAAAATGGTAAGACTAAACAAATCGTAAAACGTATCATTGGTATGCCAGGTGATACCATTACCTATCAAAACGATAAACTTACTATCAATGGTAAAGAAGTTAAGGAAGAATACCTCAAAGAATTCCACGCTGCCTTTGCTAAGGATAAACTCCAAAAAGAGTACGCCTACAGCGACTACTTCCAACAACTGGCTAAGGAATCAAAGGCCTTCACTGTCAATGCTGACAAAAACACTACTTTTTCTGTCACTGTTCCTGAAGGCAAATATTTCCTACTTGGGGACAACCGTATTGTTTCCAAAGATAGTCGAGTCGTTGGTTACTTTGACAAGAGTGCTCTTGTAGGGGAAGTTAAATTCCGCTTCTGGCCACTTGATAAAATTGGCACAGTTGAGGACAACTAAGAACACTAAATAAGATAAGGTTGGGGAGACCCAGCCTTATTATGTATCTAGGAAAAAACACATGCAAGAATTTTATTTTTCAGGAACTATCGAGCGCATCATTTTTGAAAATGCCAGTAATTTTTTTCGTATCCTACTCTTAGAAATTGACGAAACAGACAGTGATTTTGAGGACTATGAAATCATTGTTACAGGAACCATGGGAGATGTCATGGAAGGTGAAGATTATACCTTCTGGGGTCAGTTAACCAATCATCCCAAATATGGTGAACAACTCCAAATGACACGCTACGAACGGTCAAAACCTTCTGCCAGCGGTCTTATCAAGTATTTCGCTAGCGACAATTTTAAGGGGATTGGTAAGAAAACAGCTGAGCGTATTGTCGAGATCTATGGCGAAGACCCAATTGACAAGATTCTCGAAGATCCTAGCAAGTTAGAGCAGATTTCCAACCTTTCAAAGGTAAACCG
>ENA-ORTH01003371-ORTH01003371.1-human-gut-metagenome-genome-assembly--contig:-NODE-3371-length-10623-cov-17.389383_pt1 | contig 10623 bp, 10 predicted proteins | sample MGYA00241914_ERZ509192 | MGnify/ENA primary metagenome ERZ509192 (study PRJEB26280, sample SAMEA2338826) | human gut metagenome | biome: human gut; feature: human-associated habitat; material: faeces... | reverse complement strand
TTCAGAAATGAAGAAACAGTTCAAACATATATGTTTGGCTGTTTCTTTTTTTGTGCAGATAAAGAGAGAGTTAGATTTAATTTTAATTATATAAAAATTGAAATATTTATAAAGAAGTTAACAAGAAAGATAATATGGGAAATACTAGAAATAACTAATGCTTATGAGATGAATAAATATCTATTTTAATAAAAAAACAAATAATATATATTATATAATTACTACTATTTAAAAAATAAATATTATGTTAAAATATTTATGGCGTTCTGCAAACACAGAACGTCTTTTTTTTGCAAAAAAATAATTTTTTACAAAAAGAACCGAAAAAACAGGGGGTCCCATTCGGGATAAAGAATGAAAGGGGGAAATCGTTGCTTTTTGTAGGAAGGGGGTGAGCCTTAATGGAGCAATCACCTTCTTACAAAAGAAAAATTCAAATTCAATTTCAGGCATACTGTTATAAAATTTTGCGAGGTGAAGCAGTTGACTATTATCGTTATGTAAATTATTTGCAAAAACATGAGAAATCTATTGAGAATTTATCATCGGAAGAATCTGATGAACTTTATGTATCAGATGAATACAGATCAGATGATCATCTGTTTAAAGTATTGGAATATGACATAGGGATAAAAAGTGATTTACTTGCTGAAGTATTACATCTGTTATCACAAAAGAAAAGAGATGTTATATTACTTTCATTTTTCTTGGGTATGAGCGATACAGAAATTGCCAGAATAATGTGTGTAGTAAACAGTACAATACATGAGCATAAGAAAAAAGCACTTAAATTGATGAAAAGTGAACTGGAGAAAAGAGGAATGGAGGAATAGTTACAATGCAAAAAGATTCAAGAAAAAATGAAGAAAGATTATTACCTTTTGAAACGATTAAGGCAGCTACGGAAGGAGATGTAGATGCGATGGATAAAATTTTAAAGCATTATAAACCTTACATAGTGAAATTATCAATTCGGACAGATGGTGATAAAAGCTACATTGATGAAGACTTGCGAGAACGTTTGGAGGCAAAATTGATTGCTAAGACTTTAGAATTTGAGACTGCTTAGTTTGAATATGCGATGACTTTCTTTCTTAGATAACTAACTGTACTTTGAAAATCAAATGATTTTGCCATTTGTATGTAACAGACTTATGCCAGGATACCGGTGAGGTGGAGCAAAGATATAATGATACTTCTGATTGGGCAGTCGGCTCATAGACCTTAGAGCCGGAACCATACAATTTTATGGTTAAGGTAATCTGCAATGATTACGCAGCAAATGGGTATACAAAACAACCTATAAATTATATTTTCATAGTTTATGCCGAATTTGACAATGAAAGCCGTGTGGCAGGATATGACTTATCAAGTAATCCTGCCACATTCTTTTGGGGTCAAAGCTAAACGGGAGGAGAAAATGGATAATACAAAATTACTAAGATACAGCTTGCAGTTATCAATGCTTAAACAGTTGTTACAGTTGAAACTTATAAGCGAAAAAGAGTATCAATTAATAGAAAAAACAATAAAAAAAGATTATAGTGTAGTATCGAGTATTACTACTTGACTATTTCTGTGTATTATAATACAATTATAGTATCACTACGATAGAAATACAAGAAAGGCGAGGATATGGAAGTTAAAATAATTAAAGCTAACACACCTACAGAACTTTCTTCAAAAAGAAAGATAGAGAGATTAAGAGTAGCAGCCTATTGTCGTGTTAGTACTGATGATGAAGACCAGACTAAGAGTTATCAGTCTATGATTAAATATTATACAGATTTGATACACAATAATAAACAGTGGGTATTTGCAGGAATATTTGCAGATAAGGCAATCACAGGAACAAAGGCAGATATACGTGAAGAATTTCAGAGATTGATTCAAGAATGTCTATCTGGTAAAATTGATTTAGTAATTGCAAAAAGTATTCCAAGATTTGCAAGAAATACATTAGATACTTTAAAATATGTAAGAATGTTAAAGGAAAGAAATGTTGCGGTATATTTTGAAGTAGAAAAAATTAATACCTTGAAGGATGGAGAATTTTTATTAACAATTTTAAGTTCTGTTGCACAGCAAGAAGTAGAAAATACCTCTGCATATGTAAAAAAAGGCTTAAAAATGAAAATGAAAAGAGGAGAGCTTGTAGGGTTTCAAAAATGTCTAGGGTATGATTATGATCCATTAACAAAAACACTTTCTATTAATGAAGAAGGGGCAAAAACAGTAGGCTATATATTTAAGAGATATGTAGCTGGTGCAGGTTCCACTATGATTGCACGAGAATTGAACGAACAAGAAATTCCAACAGTTCATGGAAATCGGTGGTCTCCTTCAAGTGTGATGGGAATTATTAATAATGAAAAATATATGGGAGATTTACTATTAGGAAAGTCTTTCACCGTAGATCCGATTTCAAAAAGAAGATTAACGAATATGGGTGAGGAAGACCGTTTTTATATAGAAAATCACCATGAAGCTATTATATCAAAAGAAATTTTTGAAAAAGCTCAAGAAATTCGTCAGCGCCGGAGTAAGGGGCGGGTAAATGGAGTAGAGACTGGAAAAAGAGAAAAATATAGTAGACAATATGCATTCAGCAGTATGTTGGAATGTGGCTTTTGTGGAGAGACTGTATCAAGGAGATGTTGGCATAGTCATTCAAAATACGAAAAAATTATATGGCATTGTGGAAGGAATATAAGAAAAGGAAAGCGTTTTTGTCCAGAAGCTAAAGGCATTCCAGAACAAGTTATAGAAAAAGCTTTTGTTGAATCTTATCAGATGCTATGTTCTGATCACAAAGATGTATTAGAAGAATTTATAAAAAGGATTGAAGAGACATTGTCTGGCGATTCAATAAAAGACAGAATCAAAAAGATAGATCAGTCTATTCGTAATTTGAAATATAGGAGAAGAAAATTATTAGATAAGTATTTAGATGGAGGTATTGCTAAAGATATTTATGAAGAGGCAGATTTAGATTTAGATAAAAAAATATTTAAAGCAAACCAAGATTTGATTGAATTGGAACAACAATACAATAGTGAAAACAGTTTGCAAAAGAGACTTAAAGATTTTAAAAAAGCATTACTAAAAAATCAGACATTGGAAGAGTTTGATAGAGAAATATTTGAAAGTATTGTCGAAAAGGTTATTATCGGCGGTTATGATGAGAATGGAAAAGAAGATCCCTATAAAATAATTTTCATATATAAAACAGGATTCAAAGACGAAATTGAAAATGCAAAGAAACGATATGAAAACACATCAGGGAGAGTGGATGGAAAATTGTGTTCCTATATTACAAGCGAGGTAAAAGATTTGTATCCTTGTAATAGTGACAACACACATCGACCCTGTTGAATTTGATGGGGATGGAGATATGGATGACCATAATTTCAATTAATTTTACAGGAATCAATTAGAAAAAGTTCTGTTCTCTGGTTGACAAAATGGGCGGTCACGAGTATAATCATAAACAGTTTTAATGCGTTACCACTTTATTGTGACAGAGTGTTTAAAGGGCAAGAAGATTGTCACAAAAGAGTCTGTGAATGCAGGCTCTTTCTTTTATAGATTTTTATAAATTAAAAGAGAAAACAGGTAATATAATTATTTTTTTATGAGAATAGCTCAGACAATTTTATAAAAGTGGTGAATGAGATTTTAATTTAGGAGGATAACATTAATGAAAGAAAAACTGCTCCACACTCCAGAGGGAGTAAGAGATATTTATAACTCAGAATGTAAGAGAAAGTCAGCGGTGGAGAAGCGGATTCATCATATATTAGAGCTTTACGGCTATCAGGATATTGAGACACCAACATTTGAATTTTTTGATATATTTAACAGTGATACAGGAACTGTAAGTTCTGTAGAGATGTTTAAGTTCTTTGATAGAAATAATAATACATTAGTTCTCCGCCCGGATATGACGCCTTCTATTGCAAGAAGTGTGGCAAAGTATTATAGTGCCTGTGAATTTCCACTTCGTCTTTCTTACCGCGGGAATACATTTTTAAATAACAGAAGTTATCAAGGTAAGCTTACCGAGAAGACAGAGATGGGAGCAGAGCTTATTAATGATGATAGTCCGGAAGCAGATGCAGAGGGAATCATCATGATGATTGACTGTTTCCTTGCGGCAGGTCTTACGGATTTTCGTATAGATATCGGGCAGGCAGAGTTTTATAAAGGAATTATGGATGCGTTAGAAGCTTCTGAGGAAGTTAAGGAGCAGATTCACGAATATATTGAGAATAAGAATGCTCTTGGAATGGAAATTCTTTTATCGGATTTATCTATGAAAGATTGTTATCGTAACATTCTGCTTGAGTATAATGATTTATATGGTGATGTTACCATGCTTGAAAAGGCAAAGAAGCTTACGATAAATCCTCGTTGTCAGGCAGCAATTGCCAGACTAGAGGAAGTTTATGAAGTGTTAAAGCTTTACGGTTACGAAAAATATGTAAGTTTTGATCTTGGCATGGTGAACCATTTTGATTATTATACAGGAATTATTTTCCGGGGATATACTTATGGAACTGGAGATGCGATTGGAAAAGGTGGACGTTATGATAACCTTTTAGCGCAGTTTGGTAAGGAAGCAAGTGCTAGCGGATTTACCATTTTGATTGATGATGTACTATCTGCATTAAGCCGTCAGAATATCAGCATTTCCTTAAAAGAATATGCCTATTCTTTACTTCTTTATAAATCAGAGGACAGACAGAATGCGATTCCGTTAGTTGTAAAGTTAAGAGATGCCGGAGTGCGGACGGAACTCGTTTCCATAACAGAAGGAAAGATGTTAGAAGAATATCTTGCTTTTGGAAAGAATCAGGGAGCAGAAGGAATCCTCTATTTAGATGGGGAGAATGTCACTGTTTATGATATGGCTTCCGGAGAGCAGGAGACAAAGACATTACAGGAATTCAGGGAGGAATATTAAGATGCGCTATTTAACATTTGCTCTGGCAAAGGGAAGACTTGCCAATAAAACAATGGATATGTTTGAAAAACTTGGTATTACCTGTGATTCCATTCGTGATAAAGAGACAAGAAAACTTATTTTTGTCAATGAAGATTTAAAGCTTAAGTTTTTCTTAGCGAAGGCTTCTGACGTTCCTACTTATGTAGAGTACGGTGCAGCGGATATCGGTATCGTAGGAGAAGATACGATTCTTGAAGAGGGAAGAAACCTTTACGAAGTAATGGATCTGGGCTTTGGAAAGTGTAAGATGTGTGTCTGTGGACCGGAAAGTGCAAGAGAAAAGTTACAGCATGGAGAGCTTATTCGTGTAGCTTCTAAGTATCCAAGCATTGCCAAAGATTATTTTTATAATAAAAAGTTTCAGACCGTAGAGATTATCAAGTTGAATGGTTCGGTTGAGTTAGCTCCGATTGTTGGACTTTCTGAGGTCATTGTAGATATCGTAGAGACTGGTTCTACATTAAAGGCAAACGGGCTTACAGTCTTAGAGGAGATTTGTGATCTTTCTGCCCGTATGGTAGTAAATCAGGTAAGTCTTAAGATGGAACAGGAGAGAATCCGTAAACTGATTTATGACCTGCGTAAGCTGAAACAGCAATAGGCTAATGACTTTAGATAAGTATCAAATTGATAGAGATAAATATTAGTAGGGGATAGTAAGTAAAAGCCAGTAAATAATATTATATATTAAAAAATCAATTACTGATAATGATTGGTGATATTTCCAAGAAAAGATAAAAACAAAAATAGAAAAATTTCAGAGGAAAAGAAAATGAGAGTTTTAAAAGTAAATAAAGAAAATACAAAAAATATTTTAAGTGATTTATTAAAAAGAAGCCCGAATAATTACGACCAGTATGCCGGAACCGTGCAGGGCATTTTAGACGAGATTAAGGAAAAAGGAGACGAAGCTCTTTTTGCCTATACAGAGAAGTTTGATAAATGTAAGCTGACAAAGGACACGATTCAGGTAACAGAGGAAGAAATCAAGGCAGCATATGAAAAAGTAGATGATTCTTTAGTAGAAGTTATCCGTAAATCTCTTGTAAATATTCGTGAGTATCATGAGAAACAGAAGAGAAACAGCTGGTTTGATGCGAAACCGGACGGTACGATTCTTGGTCAGAAGATGACTGCTTTAGCTTCTGTTGGTGTGTATGTACCGGGTGGAAAGGCAGCATATCCGTCTTCTGTACTTATGAATATTGTACCGGCAAAGGTAGCTGGAGTAAAAAAAATCGTGATGGTTACTCCTCCAAATAAGGACGGAGAAGTAACACCAGCTACTTTAGTTGCCGCAAATGAAGCTGGTGCAACTCATATTTATAAAGTCGGTGGAGCACAGGCAATCGGTGCATTAGCTTATGGAACAGAGTCTATTGAAAAGGTTGACAAGATTGTAGGTCCTGGAAACATTTATGTTGCTCTTGCAAAAAAAGCAGTATATGGACATGTAAGTATTGATTCTATTGCAGGACCAAGTGAGATTCTTGTTCTTGCAGACGATACTGCAAATCCGCATTTCGTAGCGGCAGACTTACTTTCCCAGGCAGAGCATGACGAACTTGCCAGTGCGATTTTAGTGACAACAAGTAAGACACTTGGCGAAAAAGTACAAGAAGAAATTGAAGGATACTTAAAGAAGTTATCAAGAGCAGAGATTATCGAGAAATCCCTTGAAAACTTTGGTTATATTTTAGAGGCAGAGACTTTAGATGAAGCATTAGAAGTAGTAAATGAGATTGCGTCCGAACATCTTGAAATCGTAACGGCCAATCCATTTGAAGTAATGACAAAGGTAAGAAATGCCGGAGCTATCTTTATCGGAGAGTACAGTTCTGAACCACTTGGAGATTATTTTGCAGGACCAAACCATGTACTTCCAACAAACGGAACTGCGAAGTTCTTCTCCCCATTAAATGTCGATGACTTTGTAAAGAAATCAAGCATCATCTACTATTCAAAAGATGCCTTAAAAGCAATTCACAAAGATATTGAGACATTTGCACAGGCAGAGGGACTGACTGCACACGCAAACTCCATCGCTGTTCGTTTTGAGGAGGAGTAAAAATGGCAGAAAGAAAAGCACATGTAGAGAGAAATACAAGTGAGACAAAGATTATTGTTGACCTGAATTTAGACGGCAGCGGCAAATATGATATTGATACCGGAATCGGTTTCTTTGACCATATGTTAAATAGCTTTGCCAAACACGGCTTTTTTGACCTGACCTGCAAAGTGGATGGGGACTTAGAGGTAGACTGCCATCACACGATTGAAGATACTGGAATCGTACTGGGACAGGCTATACGTGAAGCGGTGGGAAATAAAAAGGGAATTCGCCGTTTCGGAAACTTTTTACTTCCAATGGATGAGACACTCGTACTTGGTGCAGTAGATTTATCCGGCAGACCATACTGTGTGTGTGACCTGCCATTTACCGTAGAGAGAGTCGGTGGATTTGACACAGAAATGGTACAGGAATTTTTCTATGCTATTTCTTACAGCGCAGCAATGAACCTTCATTTAAAATTAATGCATGGAAGCAATAATCATCATATTATGGAGGCGGCATTCAAGGCATTTGCAAAAGCTTTGGATGAGGCTTGTTCTTACGACCCTAGAATTACGGATGTACTTTCTACAAAAGGAGCATTATAAATGAAAAGCAAATTTTCTTTTGACGAATTTAAATTAAACAGCGATGGAATGATTCCAGTTATTACACAGGACTATAAGACCAATGAGGTTCTAATGCTTGCTTACATGACGAAGGAATCTTTTGAAAAGACATTAGAGACAGGAAAGATGACCTACTTTAGCCGTAGCCGTCAGGAACTTTGGACAAAGGGCGATACTTCCGGACATTACCAGTATGTGAAGTCTTTAGACATTGACTGCGATAAAGATACCATCTTAGCAAAAGTCGAGCAGATTGGAGCGGCCTGTCATACAGGAAACCGTACTTGTTTCTTTACACGACTTGCAGAAGAATAAAAAACACAGATAAGGAAAGAATAAAAAGAGTAAAGATAAAAAATAAAAAGAAATGGATATGAATAAATTACAGGAAAAATATCAGAAATTACTGAGTTATTTAAAAGAACTGGATTCCGTAGCGATTGCCTTTTCTGGCGGAGTGGATTCTACCTTTCTTCTTGCAGCCGCAAAAGAAGCATTAGGGGATAAAGTCATCGCACTTACAGCAAAATCCTGCCTTTTCCCGGAAAGAGAATCCGGAGAGGCGGAAGATTTTTGTAAAAATCTTGGTGTAGAACAGATTGTTCTTGATTTGGGAGATACCGAACTTCCAGCATTTAAACACAATCCGCCAAACCGTTGTTACATCTGCAAAAAAGGCTTATTTGAAAAGTTCTTACAAAAAGCAAAAGAATACCAGATGTCGTATGTCGCAGAAGGCTCCAACATGGATGATTTAGGAGATTATCGCCCGGGCCTGCAGGCAATTACCGAACTTGGCATAAAAAGCCCCCTTCATGCTGCTGAACTTACCAAGGCAGAAATCCGGGAACTTTCCAAACAGATGAATCTTCCAACATGGAGTAAACCATCATTTGCCTGCTTAGCCTCCCGTTTCGTTTATGGTGAGACAATAACAAAAGAAAAACTTGCCATGGTAGAACGGGCTGAAGACCTTCTTAGAGAACAGGGATTTCGTCAGTTCCGGGTTCGTATTCATGGAACAAATGCCCGCATCGAACTCCTGCCGGAAGATATTCCAAGAATGTTGGATGAGAATCTTAGAAAAGAAATCGTAGATAAATTAAAAAGATATGGATTTACTTACATTACACTCGACTTGGAAGGATATCGAACCGGGAGTATGAACGAAGTACTTGTTTAAGTAACAATTTAATTCATTAGGCAAAACAGACGAACCGTGAAAAAGTCCAATATAGAAAATATAAAAGTCGTCGCGGACGCAGAAAATGCTCAGTCGCATTTTTGCTGCTCCCATATTATATTTTCTATATTGGACTTTTTCACGGTTCTGTTTTTTGGCTGTAGAAGAAAGGGCTTAAATTGTTATTTAATTATGGGAAGCCGGGGGATTCGGTCAGGAGTCTTCTGCTTACTCTTACGATGCATTTTTCAGAAAATATTTAAATCATGTAAGACTTCTTACTTAGAAAATCTGGAAAATATACTGTCAGCGTATTTTCAAGGCATTTTCTACGCTGCGACGACTTTTACATTTTCTATATTGGCTGTTTTCTATTTTCGTCTGTTAGTTAGTAAATTAAATTGTTAGTTAATGAATTAAATTGTTATTTGTGATAGAATATGAAAAATAATGTTGAGGGGTTTATATATATGCTTATCTATTTAATGTCGCTTGATACAGAAGAGGAGAGAATAAAATTCGTTAAAATTTACGATATCTATAGAAATCGAATGCATTATACAGCGAATATGATTTTAAAAGACGAGTTAAATGCAGAAGATATGGTCCATGATACCTTTCTTACTTTGACTGATTATTTAGACAGGATTAACGAGGAAGATCCTGTTGGAACATGGAATTATATCGTCACGATATTAAAAAATAAATGCTACAATTTTATAAAGAAAAATAAGAAGCTAAGTCTGGTAGAAAGTGAGCAGGTATTCGAACAATCCTCAGAGATATGTAATTTGTTAGAAAGTCAGTTAATAAAGGAAGAAGCGGGTGCATTTCTAAACACGTTGATCAGAGGCTTAAAGTATCCATATAAGGAAGTGATATATTTACAGTATTATGATGGATTAAATAGCCGTGAGATTGCAGAAATTTTAGGAATCAGTCCGGCAAATGTAAGAAAAATATCCAGCCGGGCAAGGGGGCAGTTAAGAGAAAAGATGCTAAAAAAAGGATATACTTATGAATATGGATTTTGAACAATTATTGAAGCAGGAAGTGCAGAAAGCCGCCCGGCAGGATTATGAAGAGATAACAGCGAAAGCTCAGGATTATCCATATAAATTTTCTAAAGAATTCAACGAGAAGATGAAGGGGATAATTCGCGAGGGAAAAAAAGCAAAGAAAAAAAGACGAGTGAATATTTTGCTGGTTGCAGCGATTCTTCTGATACTGAATGCCGGCATCGTTCTGGCAAATGATGATTTACGGGAAAAAGTAGGAACGCTTATCATTCATTTTTTTGAGGACAACATCTATATCCATGATTCCGGGGAAACAGAGGATTCCGAAAAAACATTTCAACAGCTACAACTGACCTATATACCGGAAGGCTATCATTTATTATATGAAACAGAGAATCCGGTAACGATGTATAATGCCTATTATGAAGGCTCAAACGATAGTTACATTAGTTTTACCCAGGGATTTAAAGAAAATGTAGATGTTCATGTGACGTATGATGGAACAGGAAAAAAGAAGATTCAAGTAAATGGAAAAGATGTTTATATTGTGAAAGACAAAAATATTACTTCCTGCTACTATGAAGACAAAGGCTGTATCATAAGCCTGTCTAGTACAGAAAAAGAGTCGGAATTCATAAAAATACTAAAAAATATAAAATAAAATGTCACACCTGACTGGTATGCTCCCTTTTAGGTAGACAGTTAAAAAAATAAAACTGTTTATCTGAAAG
>ENA-ORTH01003370-ORTH01003370.1-human-gut-metagenome-genome-assembly--contig:-NODE-3370-length-10630-cov-2.200946_pt1 | contig 10630 bp, 9 predicted proteins | sample MGYA00241914_ERZ509192 | MGnify/ENA primary metagenome ERZ509192 (study PRJEB26280, sample SAMEA2338826) | human gut metagenome | biome: human gut; feature: human-associated habitat; material: faeces... | reverse complement strand
CTGTGCTCAGAATGACGCCCTGCTGGTACTGGGCTCCGCCACCCCGTCGGTGGAGTCATTCACACTGGCCAGGCGGGGCAGCTACACCCTTGTGCGTTTAAACGAGCGTTACAGTACTGCCCGCCTGCCGGACGTGTTCATTGTGGACATGAAGGAGGAAATCCGCAGGGGCAACACCGGTCCGTACAGCCGGGTACTGCTGGAGGAGCTGCGCGCCTGCTACGGCAGGGGGGAGCAGGCGATTATCCTGCTGAACCGGCGCGGCTACAACCATTTTGCCGTGTGTGCCGAGTGCGGGGAGGTGCTGAAATGCCCCCACTGCAGCGTGGCGCTGACATATCACGCGGCCAATCACCGGCACATGTGCCATTACTGCGGCTATACAGCGCGCGCCGATGCGGTCTGCCCGTCATGCGGCAGCCGGTTCCGGCGTTTTTCGGGCGCCGGCACCCAGAAGGTGGAGCAGGAATTGGGCGAGCTGTTTCCGGACGCGCGCGTGCTACGTATGGATATGGATACGACTATGGCAAGATTTTCGCATGAAAAGCATTTTGCCGACTTTTCAGCCGGAAAATATGATATAATAATCGGGACGCAGATGGTTGCAAAAGGGCTTGATTTTCCAAATGTGACGCTGGTCGGCGTGCTGTCGGCCGATTCCGCGCTGTACGCGCAGGATTACCGCAGCTTTGAGCGGGCGTTTTCACTGTTTACACAGGTGGTCGGCCGCAGCGGCCGCGCCCAAAAGGCGGGCCGCGCGTTTATCCAGACCTTCACGCCGGAAAATCCTGTGATCGCGCTTGCAGCCGCGCAGGATTACGATTCGTTTTATGAGGAGGAGATCGAAAGCCGCCGCCTGCATCTGTATCCGCCGTTCTGCGATATGGCGGGCATCGGCTTTTCAGGGCAGCGGGGCGGCGAGACGCGCGCGGCCGCGCGCCGCTTTTTGCAGGAATTGACGGCGCTCGCGCAGAGCGAATACGCTGATTTGCCGCTGCGCGTGCTCGGCCCGTGCGAGAGCCAGATTTTAAAGATCGCCGGGCGATACCGCTGGCGTATGGCGGTCAAATGCCGCTGGAACGCGCGCACGCGCGAGCTGCTCTGGCGGGCTGTACAGAAGTATCTTGCCGTGCGTGAATACCATTCTGTCGCGCTTTCGATCGATCCGCGGTTTGAAAGCGCGCTGTAAGAGCCAATCGATATACTTTGAGAATTTGGATAGGCCCCGGGGCAAATAATATGAAGGAGGATTTCTTATGGCGTTACGCAATATTCTCAAGGAGGGCGACGAGCGCCTGCGCAAAAAAAGCCGGCCTGTCACCGATTTTAACGAGCGCCTGTGGACGCTGTTGGATGATATGTATGAGACGATGAAGGACGGGGGCGTGGGTATCGCCGCGCCGCAGGTGGGCGTGACCAAGCGCCTCGTGGTTATTGACTGCGACCAGGACGAAACGGGTGCGCAGAACCCCCTCGTGCTCGTGAACCCTGTACTCGTGTCCACCGAAGGCGATCCGATCGTGCTGGGCGAGGGGTGTCTGTCCTGTCCCGGTATTTCGGTGTCCATTGCCCGCCCGCCCTTTGCGCGCGTACGCTATTTCGACCTTGATGGAGAAGAATGGGAAGTGGAAGGCGACGGGCTGCTTGGGCGCTGTCTGCAGCACGAGCTTGACCATCTCGACGGCATCACCATGTTCGAGCGGTGCGACCCCGTGACGCGTCTGCAGGCGCTGCGCGACTACGAGGTGGCGCTTGCGGCTGGGGCGCGCCCCGGCGAGACGTCGCTCGATCCGCAGGTGCGCTGATCATGCGCGTCGTGTTCATGGGCACGCCGGAGTTCGCGGCCACCATACTGGAGGACCTGTCCCAGCAGCACGAGGTGGCGGCCGTGTACACCCGCCCCGACGCCGTGCGTGGGCGCGGCCGGAAGCTGGAGCCGTCGCCGGTGAAGCGCACCGCCGAGCGCCTGGGGCTGCCCGTGCTCGAACCGCGCACGCTGCGCGACGAGGCCGTGCAGGCCGAGCTGGCCTCGTTCGAGCCCGACGTCATCTGCGTGGCCGCCTACGGCGCCATCCTGCCACCCGAGGTGCTGGCTATTCCCACGTACGGTTGCTTGAACGTACACGCATCCCTGCTGCCCCGTTGGCGCGGAGCCGCTCCTATCGAACGCGCCGTTCTCGCAGGAGACGAGGCAACCGGCGTGTGCATCATGCGCATGGAGGAAGGTCTCGATACGGGAGCGTACTGCGTTTGCCGCAAAGCCGACGTTGCCAATAAGAGCGCGGGGGAGTTGACTGATGAGCTGGCTGATCTCGGATCGCATGCGCTGTTGACGGCGCTCGTCCATGTGGAGCGAGGGGCGGCCGACTGGAAGGAACAGGACGAGACGCAGGCGACCTACGCCTCCAAGATCGAGAAAGGGGAGCTCGATCTGCACCCTGGCGATGGGGCGGCTGTGCTGGTCCGCAAAGTACGCGCCTCGAGCGAGGCGCACCCGGCGCGCGCCGTCGTCGCGGGGCGCGCGGTGACCGTGCGGACTCTGAGCGAACCAGGAGACGAGGAAGGCCGCCGGGTTGCCGCTGGCATGGAACCGGGGGAGGTGCGCTTCGCTGCGAGGCGGTTGCTGCTGGGCGCCTCGGACGGTGCCGTGGAGGTCCTGTCTCTCAAACCGGATGGCAAGCAGGAGATGGACGCGAAGGCGTTTGCGGCTGGCATACAGGGCATCAAGACCGGCTCGACGTGGGAGGGCCTCCATGGCTGATCACCGCGATGCCTCTCGCGCAGACGCGCCCCGCGCATCGCGCCCCCGTGGCGGCCGGCCCTCGAAAAGCCCGCAGGACGCGCAACGCGCGCCTCGTTCCGCCATGCACTCGAAGGTGAGTCCGGCGCGCCTCGCGGCGCTCGAAGCGGTGCGCCTGGTGCGCGAACGCGATGCATTCGCGCAGGATATTATTGCGAAGCGCATCGATTCTTCCGATCTTGAGCCCGAGGATCGTGCGTTCGCCACGAAGCTTGTGCTGGGAGCGGTGAGCGCGCAAGGGACTCTCGACGAGATCGTCGACCGAGCGCTGCGAAGTCCGTCAGACGTGCAGCCCGACGTGCGCGATGCCCTGCGCCTGGGAGCCTATGAAATCGTATTCCTCGACAAGTCGCCCCATGCGGCTGTCGATCAAGGCGTCGAGCTCGTGCGCTCGATTGCGCCGCGAGCGGCGGGTCTCGCCAATGCAGTGCTGCGCAAGATCGTCATGCTGAAGGCGTCGTTTCCCTTCGGCGATCCCGCGCGCGATTCAGAGGCGCTCGCGCGCCTGCATGCGTTTCCTGCATGGTTGACGCGCAGACTTGTCGCCGATCTCGGCCTTGAGGACGCCCTTGCCTTCATGCGGGCCTCGAACCAGCCCGCACCGTTGTTTGTGGCCGTGAACGCCGTGAAGACGTGCGACGAAGATGTGCTGGCAGTCTTTGAAAAAGCTGGAGAAGGCATCGAGCCTGCCAGCATCGGCGAGGTGAGCGTGCCGGGCTGCTATCTCGTGTCCGACGGCCGTTCGCTGCTCGTGCCAGAGCTTCGACGGCTGCTCGCGCAGGGCAGGCTGCTCGTGTCGGACGCCGCTTCCCAGCTCGTGGCTTCCTCGGTGCTGCCGGAGATAAAGCCTGGCTCGTTTTTGGAGATCGGAGCCGGCCGCGCCACGAAGACGATTCTGCTTCAAAGCGACGCCTGTCGCACGTACGGCGCTCAGATAGAGCGGTATGCGACGCTGGATAACCACGAATTCAAGACGAGGATCCTGCTCGATCGCGTTGCGCAGTACGATGTTCGGGTATCCGAGGCGCTGACGGGAAACGCACTCAATTTGGGAGCGGTCGTGGGCGAGAGGCTCTTCGATGCCGTATTCGTCGATGCGCCCTGCTCGGGCTTGGGCACGCTGCGCCGCCATCCCGAGATCCGTTGGCGTTTGAAGCCCGAGTCCATCGCTTCGTTCGCCCGCACGCAGCTCGCGCTGCTTGAAGAGGCTGCTGGGCATGTCGCACGCGGCGGCATACTGGCCTACGCCACGTGCACGGTGACGAACGAGGAGAACAGCGGCGTGGTGCAGTCGTTCCTTTCGAGCGAAGCGGGTGCGAGGTTCAAGCTTGTTCCTATCGCAGGCCGCTCGTGCGTGGCGACGCGGCTGCTCGCCGGATCCTCGGACGCCCATTTCGCAGTTCGATTCATTCGCACGTAGCGACGTGGTAGAATCGCCGCGATGTGAGGACGGTAAACCCCGAAGGAAGGAGCCCCATGCACCCCGCGCGTCTTCTGGATATGCTCGCCGTCGCTGAGAAAGCGGCCATCGCTTCGGCAAACTGGATCGGGAGAGGCGATAAGACGGCGGCAGATCAAGCGGCCACGACAGCTATGCGCGACGCCTTCAACGACCTTGATATATGCGGGCGGATCGTCATCGGCGAAGGCGAGCGCGACGAGGCTCCCATGCTCTTCATCGGCGAGGAGCTGGGGCTTGGCGGGGAAGAACTTGATATTGCGGTCGATCCCCTCGAGGGCACGAATCTGTGCGCGTTCGGCAAGCCCAACGCGCTCACGACCGTTGCGGTGGCGCCACGAGGAACGCTGTTGTACGCGCCCGACACCTACATGGACAAGATCGCCGCCGGGCCCGCCTGTACGGGCGTAGTCGGTATTGACAAGGCGCCGGCCGAGAACGTGGCCGCCGTTGCCAGAACGCTCGGCAAGTCCGTGGAAGACGTGGTCGTATGCATTCTCGATCGCCCGCGCCATCAAGATCTGATAGCCGCCGTGCGCGCAGCCGGCGCGCGCATACGCCTCATAGACGACGGAGACGTATTCGGAGCCATCGCGACGGCGGTGCCGGGGACGGGCATTGATCTGTACCTTGGTTCGGGCGGCGCTCCCGAGGGAGTGCTTGCCTGTACGGGCCTCAAAGCCATCGGCGGCGTGTTCGAAGGGCGTTTGCGCTTCGACCTGGACGAGGACGGCGAGGAGAAGCGCTGTCGGGCCGAGCAGACGGCCGAGGTGGACCTTGACGGCGTGCTGACCATGGATATGCTTGTGCGATCTGACGATGCGGCCTTCGTCGCGTGCGGCGTGACTGACGGCGAAATGGTTTCTGGGGTGACGAGGGCTGACGGTTCGATCGTCACCGAGTGCGTTCTCATGAATGCAGCTGATCGGACTGTGCGTTTTGTCAAGACGTGCCATCGCGGAGAAACCGGCGCGGTACGATTCAGGTAGCCGCGAGCGGAACCGCCGCTCGCGGAGAGTGCGGGCATTTTCTCCAAAAACGCTCGAATGGGAGCAGTTTGCTATACAATAGGAGCGTTTTTTCACCAGGAGGCGCCTGAGCATCGGTGTCTTCGCGAGCTATGAGAAGGAGGTCCAGCGACTGTGGAGCCGAACATCAAAGAGGTGGCGGGGCGCATTCGGGCGCTGCGCGAGGACCTCGACATCACCATGCAGGAAATGGCCAACGCCACGGGGCGGTCCGTTTCTGAATACGCCGCTCAGGAGTCGGGCGAGCAGGATCTGTCGTTCACGTTTTTATACAAATGCGCCGACCGTTTGGGCGTTGACGTCATCGAGCTTCTGACCGGCGAGAATCCGCATCTGTCGGGATACTCGCTCACACGTGCCGCCGATGGTCTGTCCATCAAGCGCCGTGCGGGCTTCGAGTACCTGCATAAGGCCCCGCACTTCAAGAACAAGCTTGCCGAGCCGTTTCTGGTCACGGCTCCGTTTTTGGAGGAAGAGCAGAACGAGCCCATTCACCTGTCCTACCATGTGGGCCAGGAGCTCGACTTCATCATCTCCGGCAAGATGCGCTTCGCCTACGAGGATCATATCGAAGAGCTCGAGGCGGGAGATCTGCTCATGTACGATTCGGGCCGCGGTCACGGCATGATTGCAACGGGCGGCGAGCCGTGCACGTTTCTCGCCATCGTCATGAAGCCCCATGGAGAGACGATTATCTAGGCGCTGCCGCCGTTTCCGTTCCGCAGGTGCGCAACGGGCCTTCGGTTAGCGCCGTATACCGTATCGTTTTATCCGTCCAGCGGCCGTGCTGCCGCATCGCATATCAGAGGGAAGAAACCAATATGAGAGACATCAATCTCCGCTTCGTCGAAGAAACCTACGACGAGGAAGGGTTGCTCGTCGATTTTGTCGTGAAGTGCCCTGCGAATTTCAACTTCGGCTACGACGTGGTCGACGACATCGCCGAGAACGATCCTGACCGCCGCGCCATGGTGTGGTGCAACCCCGAGGGCGAGGAGCACGTCTTCACGTTCGCCGACATGAAGCGCTGGTCGGATAAGACGGCCAACTTCTTGGCCGAAGCGGGCATCGGCCGCGGCGACATGGTGATGGTCATCTTGCGCCGCCATTACCAGTTCTGGTTCGTGGCGACGGCGCTCGCGAAGCTGGGTGCCGTCATGGTGCCGGCCACCTTCATGCTCAAGGAACACGATCTGGAATATCGCTTGAACGGCGCGTCGATCAAGGCTATCATCGCCACCTCTCTCGGCGATATCGCCGACGTGGTGGACAACGTGGCCGACGCGTGCCCCACGCTTGAGCGCCGCATCCTCGTGAACGGCGCGGGCGGCGGGCTCACGCCCGAGGACGCGGACGGCAACCTCGTGTTCCCCGATGACGGTCTGCCGCTGGGCGCGGCCCTGTCCGGTCCGGACGGCATCTGCGCCGCGCCCGTTGAGCGCGCGGGCTGGCTCGATTTCAACACGGGCGTGCGCACCGCCTCCGCAGACTTCGCGCGTGTGCCCACGTTGGCGTCCGACCCCATGCTCATGTACTTCTCGTCCGGCACGTCGGGCAATCCCAAGATGGTGCTCCATGATTCCGAGTACGCTATCGCGCACCTCGTGACGGCCAAGCACTGGCACAATGTGCAGCCTGACGGACTCCATTTCACCATCGCTGATACGGGCTGGGGCAAGGCCGTGTGGGGTAAGTACTACGGCCAGTGGCTCATGGAAGCGTGCGTGTTCACGTACGACTTCGATCGTTTCCATCCCGCCGAGATCCTCTCGCTCATCAGCAAGTACGGCATCACGACGCTCTGCTGTCCGCCCACGATGTACCGCATGATGATGGCCGAGGACGTGGACGCCTTCGATCTGTCCACGCTCGTGTACTCGACGACGGCGGGCGAGGCGCTGAACCCCGATCTGTTCGACTTCTGGAAGGAACACACGGGGCTCACCATCTACGAGGGTTTCGGCCAGACCGAAACGCCGCTCACCATTGCGAACCTCACGGGGTCGGTGCCGCGTCCGGGCTCCATGGGAAAGCCGGTGCCGCTGTACAACGTGGAGATCCAGCGCGAAGACGGCACCCGTTGCGATACGGGAGAGACCGGCGAGGTATGCATCGACATCCACCAGAAGGCTCCCGGCATCATGCTCGAATACTACCGCGATGCAGAAAAGACCGAAGCGGCCATGTGTGATGGCTGGTACCATACCGGCGATACCGCCTGGTGCGACGAGGATGGCTACTTCTGGTACGTGGGCAGGAACGACGACGTCATCAAGTCGAGCGGCTATCGCATCGGTCCCTTCGAGATCGAGAGCGTGCTCCTGGAGCACGAGGCCGTACGCGAGTGCGCCGTCACTGGCGTGCCCGATCCCACGCGCGGCAAGGCAGTGAAGGCCACCGTTGTGCTGGCCGAGGGCTTCTCCGGCTCCTCCGAGCTCACGCGCGAGCTGCAGGCTTGGGTGAAGCACCGGACCGCGCCGTACAAGTATCCCCGCATCGTGGAGTATGTAGACGCGCTGCCCAAGACCGTGAACGGCAAGATCCGCCGCGCTGCCATCCGCCAGGAAGACGAAGCGGCTAAAACCCCCGAGGGTCTGGTGTGATCGCGTCTGCTCCCGTTATTGTCGTGTGCGGGCACTATGGGGTGGGCAAGACCAATTTTGCCATCAACCTGGCGCTCGATGCAGCAGCGGACGGGCATGACGTGACGTTGGCCGATCTGGACGTGGTGAACCCGTATTTTCGCTCGAGCGATTATCGATCGTTGCTGGAAGGACGCGGCGTGCAGGTGGTCGCACCGGTCATGGCGGGCACTACGCTAGACGCTCCGAGCATATCCGGCCGGGTGTCGACCGAGATCGAGCAGGCGCAGGCTTCGAGACTTCCCGAGGCCGCCGAGTTTTGCAGGTCGAACGATCCGGCCGCGGCAGCCCGCCATCTGTGCGAGCGGGTGCTGATCATCGACGCGGGAGGCGACGATGCGGGGGCAACGGCGCTCGGTCGGTTTGCGCCCGCCATCGATCGAGCTCCATACGAGATGCTCTACGTGGTCAATGCTCGACGCAACCTCACGCAGCAGCCCGAGGAGGCTGCGGCCGTGCTTCGCGAGATCGAGGCGAAGGCGCGTCTCGCAGCCACCGCCGTCGTGAACAACACGCATTTGAAGCAGGACACCGACGAGCAGACGATTGCGCGCGGGGTGCCCTTCGCGCGTGCTGTGGCCGACAAGCTGGGCCTGCCGGTTGCGTGCACCACTGTGCCCACTCGGCTCGTCGACCGGGAAAGTGGGCTCTTTGGGCCGAATAAGACTCCGGAAACGCTCTATCCTGTGCAAGTATATGTACGCACGCCCTGGGAATGACGCAGGGCTGCATTCCGCGTTCGCTGCGACGAGCGATCGCGGGCGGGGCCTGCGCCGCCGCGCAGGTGCACGAAGACGAGGAAGGTTCCAGAATGCCGAGGATCATAGTAGACGATCATTTCTGCAAGGGGTGCGGTCTGTGCGTCGACTCATGCCCCACGCATATCATCGAGCTCGATCAAGCCAGGATCACCGCCAAGGGCTACCATCCGGCGACGTTGATCGACGAGGAGCGGTGCACGGGCTGCATGTCGTGCGCCCTCATGTGCCCGGACGTCGCGATTACGGTTGAGAGGTAGATCATGGCTGAGAAAGTGTTGATGAAAGGCAACGAGGTCATGGCCGAGAGCGCCATCCGCGCAGGATGTCGCTTCTTCTTCGGCTATCCCATCACGCCGCAGACCGAGCTTGCGGCCTACATGTCCAAGCGCATGCCAAAGGTAGGTGGCACCTACCTGCAGGCCGAGAGCGAAATCGCGGCAATCAATATGGTATACGGCGCCTCCTGCGCCGGCGCGCGCGTGATGACGTCCTCCTCCTCGCCGGGCATCTCGCTCAAGGGAGAGGGCATCTCCTACATGGCCGGCTGCGATCTGCCGGGCGTGATCGTGAACGTCCAACGCGGGGGCCCGGGGCTCGGCGGCATCCAGCCGTCTCAATCAGACTACTGGCAGGCCACGCGCGCGACCGGCCACGGCGACTTCCACGTCATGGTGTACGCGCCCTCAACGGTGCAGGAGATGGCCGATTATGCGTTCCTCGCCTTCGACAAGGCAGATGAATATCGCATCCCCGTCATGCTTTTGGCCGATGGCATGCTCGGCCAGATGATGGAGCCGGTGGTTTTGCCCGAACCGAAGGGGGAGCTGCCCGAGAAGCCGTGGGCGACGAGCGGTCACAAGAACAAGCGTGCTCACAACATCATGGACTCGCTCTACCTGACGGCGGAGGAGCTTGAAGATCTCAACGTTGCGCGCTTCGAGCGCTATCAGAGCATCCTGCGCGACGAGCAGCGAGCCGAGCTGTTCATGACGGACGATGCCGATATCGTGCTCGCGGCATACGGCGCGTCCGCCCGTATCGCTCGCAGCGCGGTCGTCGCTGCGCGCGAGAAGGGCATCAAAGCCGGCCTTGTGCGCCCCATTACCCTCTGGCCGTTCCCGACGGATGCGTTCGAGCAGGTCATGTCTCATGCGAAGCTGTTCCTTACGGTCGAGATGAGCATGGGCCAGATGGTGGACGACGTGCGCCTGGCCGTGAACGGCCGCCGACCCGTGGAGTTCTTCGGCCGCACCGGCGGCGTCATCCCGACGCCGGTGGAGGTGCTGGCCCAGATCGAGGACCTGAACGATCGCATGATGAAGGGAGGGGAGTAACCCATGGCCGACAAAGAGACCAACGTGGTGTTCGAGCGCCCGCACGCGCTCCTTCCCGTGGTGACCAATTACTGCCCGGGCTGCACGCACGGCATCATCAACCGCCTCGTGGCGGAATGCCTCGACGAGCTGGACGCGGAGGGCGACGCCGTGGGCGTGGCCCTGCCGGTGGACGACGCCTGCGAGCTCTACATCGCGCACGCCGTGGCGACCGTGGCCGACGAGGGCATCGACCTTGCGGGCCTCAAGGTGGCGCTCGACGTGGGCCATGGCGCCTCGTGCATGACGAGCGCCGAGGCGCTGCGCCGCCTGGGCGCGGACGTCACGGTGGTAAACGAGGACTTCGACGGCACCGACATCAACGTGCAGTGCGGCTCCACCCACTTGGGCCCCGTGTGCGACCTCGTGGCCGAGATCGGCGCGGACGTGGGTATTGCCCATGACGGCGACGCGGACCGCGTCATGCTGGTGGATGCCCACGGCAACGAGATCGACGGCGACGTGGTGGAGGCCGTGTGCGCCATCGACCTCAAGGAGCGCGGGCTTTTGGCCGGCAACACCGCCGTGTCCACCGTCCTGTGCAACCTGGGCCTTGAGCATGCCCTG
>ENA-ORTH01003365-ORTH01003365.1-human-gut-metagenome-genome-assembly--contig:-NODE-3365-length-10636-cov-2.566582_pt1 | contig 10636 bp, 9 predicted proteins | sample MGYA00241914_ERZ509192 | MGnify/ENA primary metagenome ERZ509192 (study PRJEB26280, sample SAMEA2338826) | human gut metagenome | biome: human gut; feature: human-associated habitat; material: faeces... | reverse complement strand
CTCATGTTCTTCGTGATTAGGATCACTCGCATCAATGACATGCAAAAGAAGGTCCACATTACGACTTTCTTCAAGTGTTGACTTAAAGGCAGCAACCAGTTCTGTTGGCAAGTCCTGGATAAAACCAACCGTATCTGTCAAGGTCACTTGAAACTGATCTTTTAAGTATATTTTCTTAGTCGTTGCATCCAGAGTCGCAAAAAGTTCATTGGCCTCATACTGCTTATCATCCGTCATAAGGTTCATAATAGTTGATTTCCCAGCATTGGTATAACCTATCAAGCCGATTTTAAAGGTAGTTGAGTCGACACGCTTTTCACGAATGGTCTCTCGGTTCTTCTCAACAATCTTTAATTGGCGTTCAATATCCGCAATCTGGTTACGAATAGAACGACGATTGAGTTCCAGCTGACTTTCACCAGGACCACGGCTACCAATGCCCCCTGCTTGACGACTGAGCATAATTCCCTGACCAGATAAACGGGGCAACATGTATTTGAGCTGAGCTAGATGAACTTGAAGTTTTCCTTCATGACTTCTAGCTCTCATGGCAAAGATATCCAAAATCAATTGCATGCGATCAATGACTTTTACGCCAAATGCTGCTTCAAGATTGGTATTTTGACGTGGGGTTAAACGGTTGTTGACAATGACCGTAGTAATCTCATCCGTGTCCACCATAGCCTTGATTTCCTCTAATTTTCCTGAACCTACGAAGGACTTACTATCATAGCGTTCACGTTTTTGGGTATAGCTAGCTACAACCTCTGCTCCTGCTGTTTTGGCAAGACTAGCAAGTTCCTCCATGGACATGTCAAAATTCTCTGTCTCTTGCAATTCAACACCTACTAAAATAGCACGTTCTTGCTGCTTGGCTGTCTCTATCATAGCAAACCCCTTTTCGAAATAGTCGCCTTCTATTATACCACAGGGAGATCTAAAGAGAAGGGGACAGACCTTAATTTTTTATAAAGAAAAACAAGTTGGATTGTCCAACTTGCTTCTAATTAGTGTTTACGTGTTGGTTTCTTTTTAGACCCCTTACGACGCTTGCCTTGGTGAAGGCTAGGTATAATTTGAGAAATCGTTTGACGTAATTTCACAGTAGCCTTATCAACCTTATCTTTAGCCTTGACCAATTCTTGTGAGGCCTTGATTGCACTCTTCGAAGGTTTGTTTTTCTTAGTTTTGGTCTTAGACACTGCCTTTACTTTACTAGTCCCAGATGCACGCATACGACGAGACATAGCCAGAAGAATTTTATTTTCTTCGTTGAGGTTGGTATGGTAGGCCATGGAAAGCACTAAGCCAACACCAATCAAGTTTGAGATGAGTGAAGATCCACCTTGAGAAATAAAAGGCAAAGGAATACCTGTCAGAGGAAGAATTCCTACTGCCGCCCCAATATTTTCAAAAATATGGAAGACAATCATCATAATAAGACCAGTAGAAATAAAGGTATAGAAGCGGTTATTAGACTTGAAAGTCACTCGCAACATGCGATAAATGAGGAAGAGATAGGTCAACAGAACCAATCCACCGCCTACTAAACCAAAGTCTTCTGCAATAACCGTGAAAATCATATCACTCTCACGAACTGGTACATTCAAATCAAGGTGATTAAAACCTTTTCCATAGATACCACCAGTACCTATCGATATCATCCCTTGTGTCTGTTGAAAGGCGATGCCATCCGCATAAGTGAAGGGGTCCAACCAAGCTGAGATACGGTTAATCTGATAAGTCTGAACCCCTAACTTGAGCAAGATTTCCTTTCCCCAATCTGTGATAAACACCATTATAAACAGAGCTATACTTGCTGCAAAGACTAGCACTACCGGTAAGATGATACGCCAGGATATTCCCGAAACCACTATTATACCCGCTAAAATAGCGAGGAAGACTAAGGCCGTTCCCATATCACCTTGAAGAACCAGTAAGCCTAAGACAGGAAGCGTGACCGCTACATATTGGAAAAGTAACAACCAGTCATCTTGAAGCTCAGTTACTTCTTTTCCTTGTTTAGCCCGAACACCTATTCTCGAAAGAAAAAGGATGTAGGATATCTTCATAAATTCTGATGGTTGAAAAAGGGTGACTGATCCAATACTGACCCAGTTTTTTGCTCCTGTCGAGGCAACCAAAGAAGGTGAATAAAAAACAAGAGGCAAAACCATAAGTCCCAAGCCAAAAATATAAAGCCAGGGAGTGACCTTCCAAAGAAACTCTGTATTACATAACATGACAACAAAAGCAAGTACTGAACCAAGAAAAATCCATAGTAATTGCTGAGACATGACATGAACGAGATTCTTTGGATAATCAAAATTTGTCGCGATAAAAATTGAGACCATACCAACCAGCAGTAAGATAAGGACTGGCAAGAGAATCGAGTAATCTATCCGATTTTCAATAGTATTTTTTGACTTAGCCATGTGTACTCCAAAATAAAGATTTAGCAAGAGTTATTATACCACTTTTTCGGCCAGACAAATGACCTGAATGTGTAAAAAGTTGTTAATTTTAACGAAAAAAGAAACCACAAAAAACGTGGATGATTCACCATAAGAAAAGAGTTCATAGACAAAGGTAAAGACCAGGCTAAAAATAGTTAAACCAATATAGGTGGTGAAAAAGTGCTCGCTAGCAGATTTTTTAGTAACCGATGTAAACGATATCGCTCACCGCCCTTTCTGAGATTTTGTTTCCGTTTGTGGGTTGGCTTATTAATGACTTGACCATTAGAATACATGGTTGATGAGTCACCAACATCAAGGTTGTAACCAGTCATCACGCCATAAGATTTCATCAACTCTGCCATTTCATAAAGAGTCAATCCTGACGACTCACTGGTACGACCATCAGAGACAATGACAATGTAGTGTACACTTCTATCACTTTCTTCATTGATGGCAAAGATAGCATTATGTTGCTGGGCAATACTTGAAGTGACGTCAGTTATATTGGTACCATAGGTGTTTTGTCCAAAGCTGTTTTAAGGTAGTCTGCACTCGAAAGCTGGATATCTGCCACATAGTAAGTGGTATCACTGGTTTTACCTGTTGTGATTTTGATATCCATATTGTCATCTTTATAAGTCGTATCCGTCTTAGTGACATCACCAGTGCTGGTAGATGCTGTCGACGAATTGCTTGAAATTAGCATAACAAGCAAATCTTAAAATCTTCTATAAATCCCATAACAGCGTCTTTCCTTTAAGTTTCCCTTAAGAAAAGACAGCCTCAACTGAAGCTGTCTGTTCTATATAATCATATCTTCTGTAATTTCGAATTCTCTCAAGAGCTCCTGAATCTTATCAAAGTTCAGACGAAAATGCTCCAATTTATGCCCATCAGAGCCAATAGAATACTTGCGACATCCCAAATCCTTGACAAGGGCCAAGACATAACGATAAAGACCTTCATGATGATAAAGGTACATGCTCTTTGAATTCAGCTCAAAAGCCAAATCATTAGCAATCATTTTCTTAAAAATACGTTTAAGCTGATTCTCATAAGCTTTTAGCTCATCAACAGTCACATCAAAAAGACGGAAACCATAGTCAAAGTGGGCCAGAACATCTGCGTCCACACGACCAACAGCATACTCCAACTTATCCAGATATTCTTGAATAATGTTAGCCTTGTCCATATCAGCCACCTCATCATCAAGATAATCATTAACCCCATTATGGTGAACAGAAAGCAGTTTGAGATCATAGTCCTTACCATACAAAAAGTCTAAAATATCGCTTTCTCTAGGCTGGTAATAGCCAATCTCGATGCCTCGTTTAATACGATTGCCATACTTGAGGTTGAGTTTTTCAACCTCATGACTATAAGACTCGTAATCTGGCACATCGTCCTGTTTCGTATAGGGATTAGAGAGATCATAATGCTCAGTTGTTACAATCTCGCCATCAAAATGGGTTAAATAATCAGTAAAATTCGCATCCGAATCATAGGAATGATGGGTATGCAAATGGTTATCACGAATAAACATCATTACTCCTTATTTTTTAAATAGCTTCTCACCTGTTTATGGGCTAGCCAGGTCAATCCCATCATGATTCCTTCGTACATTATAAAGAAAATCACAAAACATTGAAGGAAATACTCTTCTGGCAAAATATTAATAATCGGGTCAAGCATTGGATTAAAAAGCCAACTACTATCTCCAGGAAAGAGAGCCTCATGAAAGAGAATGAAGAAATGATCAAATCCTAGGAAAAATCCCACTACTCCAATAAGGATTGGTAAAACAGCTAGACTTAGATAAAGTCTACGATAGAGACCAAAAGTCCCCTTCTTCACATTTCGACAAAGAAAGCTCACAGCTGGATAAGCCAGTAGGACAACAAGGATCTGAACCAGATGAAAGAGCCACTTGACATCATGAAAATGCTTAAGACCACTCTCCGACGACGGAAAATCAGGCATGGCCAAACGGCCCACCCAAGGAAAGGTCAGATACCGCATGAGGACATTAAAGTTATGCCAAAGATCACTTTTGCCGATAACGACATAGTTCAAAAGATGCATCCAGTCAACATCAAAATAATAGAAGCCCCATGCTAGGTAAATCGTGACCAGAATAGACAAGGCCAGGAGCCAAATAGGAGTCAACACTGCTTCAATATTAGTTCGCATCAAAATCCCACTCCGCTAGACTAGCAAGTACATGGTCTGGTTTTACTGGTAAATCCACAACTTCTTCCGCCTTGGTGAAACCAGTCGTCACAAGAAGTGTTGGAAAGTCATTTTTAATGCCAGCTGTAATATCAGTCAAGTAATTATCACCAACCACAATAGTTTGGCTACGTTCTGTTCCAAGGATTTCAAGAGCCTTGTTCATGATAATAGCTTTAGGCTTACCAATAATGATTGGTTTCACACGCGTCGCTGCCTCAATAAGGGCCAAGAGGGAACCAGCACCTGGAAGCAGACCTCGTTCTGTTGGGATATTCAAATCTGGGTTTGTCCCAATAAACATAGCCCCTTTATGGATAGCAAGGGTTGCTTTAACCAGCATTTCATAAGTGACATCACGGTCCAATCCCACTACCACATAATCAGGATTTTCCTCATCTACCGTATAACCAGCATCCGCAATAGCAGATTTAAGCCCAGTCTCACCAATAACATAAACTGTCTTACCACGATTCATATCATTCATGTAGTCAACTGTCGCCAGGGTTGCTGTATAAATAGTTTCAAGAGGCGTTTCCAACTCGCACTGATTACACAAAAGCTCTTGGACCATCTCTGGTGTACGCGTACTGTTATTAGTCACAAAAAGATAGGGAATCTGGCGCTTCTGCAACTCCTTAACAAAGGCCTCCCCTTCAGGAATACGATCCTTCCCCTTATAAATGGTTCCATCTAAATCAATCAAATAACCTTTATATGTCATCTTACTCGTCTCCTATTTCTTTCCATTGAATAATGGCCTGGGCATGAACATTACCATCAACACAAATCTGGTGTTGACTGCTCAAACTGCCTTGGTCAAACTCATAGCCAGAATAAATTTTTGAGCCATGATGGATTTCTTTAACGTACTTGAGATCAATATGGGCTGGTGTGTACTCGGTCAAAAAGTCCAAATCGAAAACATCCAACATCCACTCTAAGTACTTACTATTATTAACGTGTCCATTCATGTCCAGGTCAAAATAGCGTACACGGTATAAGATCTCAAGCGGATTTTCCAAAGTCTTATAGCGAGGACCTCGAAGCAACTTTTTAATCTTATCTGCTCCATAAGGTGCTACCACCTCATCTGGCACCTCCGCTACCTTACGCGTTTCATAATCCATGAGGGCAAAGGTAGTCTTAAAGAGCATGATTTGCTGACCAGCCTCATCTGTGATATAAAAATTACGGTAACAGAAAATTTTATTATAGGAAATGGCTTCCGTTGTAATGGTCACTTTTTCATTGTAGCGAGGCAAACGGTCAATCTCAATAGCATAGTCTGTCACAATCCAAACAAGACCGTAATTATCAAAAACGTCCTTATCCGTATTACCCAGAGATTCTGACTGCATGCCAGAGACTTGCAGTGAAAAAGCCAATAAGTGTGGCAATTTCACATGATGTGTGATGTCCGTCTCATAAAACGGAATCTGATAAGGAATGCTAAATTTTAATCCCATCTAATCCTCCAAGATAAATTGCTCAGCGACACTATCCCCCAGAAAGAGTCCACGTTTCGTCATACGAACAACCTCTGGATCCTTGACCAAGAGACCATCTGCCTGTAGTTTTTCCACAATGTCTCCATAAGTATCCGCAAATGACATACCAAACTTCTCTTCAAACCGTTTGATAGACACACCCGACTTTTTACGTAAACCAAGGAAAAACTCCTCCTCCATCATCTCCACCTTAGTCAGATGTTCTTCATTGAGTTTAGCATGACCATCCTCGGCTATAGCCTTTAGGTAATGTTGGATCGGTCCTCGATTACGGTAACGAACACCATTCACATAACCAGAAGCCCCAGCACCAACTCCATAGTATTCATCATTATTCCAATACATGAGATTATGTCGGCTCTCCATCCCGGGTTTGGTAAAGTTAGAAATCTCGTAGTGCTCAAAACCATTTTTTTCCAACTCTTGGATAATATAGTCAAACATCTCTGCTTCCAAGTCCTCAGTGGGTAGATTGAGCTTACCCCGACGCATCTTATTCATAAAGACCGTGTGATGTTCCAATATCAAACTGTAGAGACTTAGATGTGGAATATCCAGTTCCAGTGCCTTTCTCACATTTTCCTTGACTTGGTCCATAGTTTGACCAGGCAGAGCATAAATGAGGTCAATGGAAATATTATGGAAACCAGCAGACTTCAAGCTATCAATGCTTTCATAAATCTGTGCTTGATTGTGACTGCGACCAATTTGACGCAAGTGTTTGTCATCAAAAGTCTGAACCCCTAGAGATACCCGATTAACAGCAGATTTTTTTAGTACTTCAATTTTATCAACCGTCAAATCACCAGGATTGGCCTCAATGGTAAACTCCTCCAGCTTTGATAAATCCAAGTTCTTCTGAAGATGACTTAAAAGGTAGTCCAATTGCTCAGCAGAAATAGCTGTGGGTGTCCCCCCACCAATATAAAGGGTACGAAGCTCCTTGATATCTGAAAGCTCCCACTCACGAATCAAAGCCCGTAGGTAGTCATCAACGGGCTGATTTTTAATAAATACCTTGGAAAAGTCACAATAATAACAAATTTGTGTGCAAAATGGGATGTGCACATAAGCTGATGTTGGTTTTGTTTGCATGTAACTATTCTACCATTTTTTAAGCAGAAATGAGACCTTGAAAAAGAAGAGTTTGACGTAAAAAAGAAGCCATCTCTCCAGATAGCTTCTTTACTTCATTTTGTTAATGAAAATGGAAAAGCATTGTAGTGGCTATAATCAAAGGTTGGTCCCAAATCAGAGATAACTTGAACTGGTGTGTATGTGATATTTTCAAGAATAAAACTAGGCTTAACTTGGAAACCAGATCCCCCTATTCCAGTAAGGCCAGAGAGTAATTGCCACCTTACTAAACGTAGAGATTACCAGAAATCTGTACAGCTTTTGCAGTTATAAAACTTTGACAATAGGGTTCGTAAGCGATATTAAAATTTTCCTTTGAAGTAATGTTTTCATCAGCATTAACTGCAAAACTAATATCTGTTGCTTGAGGACTCATACCAGTCCAGGTTCCAACCAAGGCTGATGGAACAGGAGAGTCACTTTGGGTATCAGGTGTTACTTAGCCAGACTTATTTGACTCAGTAGTAGCACTACTACTTGTTCCTGATTGAGTATCAGTTACAGCTGTAGCTTGATTTCTTTTACTGAGCTATATTCAGAATCACTTGCTAAGTCTTGGCCTTTTTAGCAGATTTCCTTTCAGTAGTTTTTGTCTTTGCTAATGACTTTACTACTTTAGAAGTTGAAGTTGTAGATGATGATGTAGTGCCTTTTTCTGACTTGAAGCCACATCCGATAAGAGCCCCAGAAAAAGTTACAGATAACAAAACAAGTGAACAAACACGGATAACTATACTTTTTATTTTCATAAACCTTTTTTCTGTATGTATATTACATTACAAAATTCAAGTGTTGTTTGTAATTTTGTAACTTTTTGTAATGTTTTGTCGTTCTGTTATAAGTTAATAGGTACTTTTAACCAAAAAAGCCTATCACTCCCACAGGAATGATAGACTCTTGACTATTATTTAAGTACTCCTTATCTTATCTGATATTAGCGAGTACCTTCTTTTTCAAGATAACCTGAATAGGGATGATCGTAGCATCTTCCAAGACAATAATGCGTTTACTACCATTCACAACTATAAAATAGTATAAACCTTTCTCTACGTGGTAGATATCGTTAACACTCTTAGCCTGATAACCGTGTGACTTAAGGGACTTCTGTATTTCAGCAAACTCTTTTTGTACCTTACTATTATCACCTCCGCCTGATTGATCCATCAGATATTCTTTTAAAGGTGTAAGAATTAAGATACCTATATCATCAGAATCTGTAGTCATTACTCAATTTTTCAGAGATAGTCACTTCTCCTTTTGATTCATCTTCATAATTAAATGTCTTCCATTTTCCAACAAAAACTTTTGAAACCTCTTCCTTGTGAAAAAGACATTTCTTTTTGAAATTTTTGGTGTTGGAACCGTAGTAGTCTAGGTCTGATAAGGTTAAATCTAGAACAAAGTTTGCCCCATCCTTCTGAATCAGATTATAGTAGCCAACCCCTTTCCGTCTTTACCAATACAACCTCTTTTGTCTGTAATTGGTATTTCTTGTCAAAATCAGCAATCGTTTTTAGTTTTGAATCACTAACGTCTTCTAAGCTTGTTTCAAACTTCTGTCTAACTTTCTGACCAATAGAGATTTCTTTGATTTCTTCCCATTTAAGTCATAAACCAAACCAGTATTATTACTATTTACCCACAAACCACCCAAGTTTGTTTCTTTGGAAGAAAATAAAAAATCCAAGACTTGTTGTTAGAACAAGAAGTAAAGCAATGGCAAGATCTATAAACGTCTTCTTTCCAAACTTTTTCTGTTTAACAAAGACAAGCTGCTTTGCAGAGGGGTGATTGACCATTTGACCAGTCATTTGATTTGATAAAAGCATGGCTTCTTCAGTTATAGTATTACCGTTGTTGGTAAAATTAGCTTATCTTCCTTCCATAACAAATTCACCATTTAAAAGGGCCTGCTGGCACTCCTGAATAGTGGCTTACGATTATTAATCACTTCAAAATATTCAATCAATTCTTTTCTATTCAACATCTCTCCTAACAATTCTTAATAGAAAAATCTATCACTAGTTTATAAGTGATAGATTTTCCAATTATTTAAGCACTTCTTGTGTCTTAGCGTAGTTAGCTTCAACAGCTTCTTTTTCAGCTTTCCACCAGTCTTGGTGATCTGTGTACCACTTAATTGTTTCTTCCAAACCTGATTCGAAGTTTGTGAATTGTGGTTCCCAACCTAATTCTTCACGCAATTTTGTTGAATCAATAGCGTAACGCAAATCGTGACCAGCACGGTCTGTCACACGGTCGTAAGCATCTTTTGGTTGACCCATTTTTTCAAGGATGAGCTCAAGAACTTCCTTGTTGTTCTTTTCACCATCAGCACCAATCAAGTAAGTTTCACCGATACGTCCCTTAGTAAGGATGGCCCAAACACCGGTTGAGTGGTCATTAGTGTGAATCCAGTCACGGACGTTTCTACCATCACCATACAGTTTTGGTTTAATTCCTGACAAGATATTGGTAATTTGACGTGGGATGAATTTTTCAATATGTTGGTATGGTCCATAGTTGTTTGAGCAGTTTGAGATTGTTGCTTTAACACCAAATGAACGAACCCATGCTTTAACAATAAGGTCTGAAGCAGCCTTAGTTGATGAGTAAGGTGATGATGGGTTATATTTTGTTTCTGCTGTGAATTTTTCTCCAGGACCTTCACCATGTCCAGGGAGATCTTCACGCAATGGAAGGTCACCATAGACTTCATCTGTTGATACATGGTGGAAACGAATATCGTATTTACGAGCAGCTTCCAAAAGTGTATAAGTACCAATGAAGTTTGTGTGGATAAATGGTGATGGGTCGTTCAATGAATTATCATTGTGGCTTTCAGCCGCATAGTGAACGATAGCATCAGCCTTAGCAGCCAATTTATCAACCAATTCAGCATCAGCAATATCACCAACAACTAATTCAACACGGTCACCAAGGATTTCTTCAATGTTGGCACGGTTACCAGCGTATGTGAGTTTGTCAAGTACAGTCACATGAACGTCCGGATGATTATTGTAGACATAGTGTACGAAATTTGAACCAATGAAACCTGCACCACCAGTTACAACGATGTTTTTATATTCAGTCATTTTTTCTCCAAATAGTTTTTACTTTTGATTGTTCCTCAAATCAATTTTTTAGCTTTCCTTAGGTGAGTACGGACGTAAACGAACTTCTGCGAAGTTCCATGACTTAGTTTTGGACCTAAAGTTCCAAAACTCCCGAGTGTTAGAAACACAATTGTTTCTAACACTTTTCTCACAGCGGAAAGTTTCGATATTTTCTCAACTGATT
>ENA-ORTH01003364-ORTH01003364.1-human-gut-metagenome-genome-assembly--contig:-NODE-3364-length-10639-cov-4.257086_pt1 | contig 10639 bp, 10 predicted proteins | sample MGYA00241914_ERZ509192 | MGnify/ENA primary metagenome ERZ509192 (study PRJEB26280, sample SAMEA2338826) | human gut metagenome | biome: human gut; feature: human-associated habitat; material: faeces... | reverse complement strand
AACCGGTTTTCGCCCACGGTGATTGCCGCGGCCATCACCTCGAAGCAAGATAAAACGAACCTGCCCACCCACATCCCGGTAAAGGCGGGCACGGGCGGCCTTTCGCGCGACAGCGTGGTGCTTTTGGAGCAGATCCGCACACTGGACAAGCACCGCCTGCGCGAAAGGGCCGGGCGCGTGGGCGAAGAAGAGATGCGCAGGGTGGACGCCGCGCTGGGCGTGAGCTTCGGGCTGCAAAGCGGCGTGTGACATTGCCCGGAAAATGAGGCCGGCCCCGCCTTCGAACAGGAAGGCGGGGCCGGGTTTTGTTCCGGTGGTGCGGCGTCAGCGCGTGAGGTTCACGCTGAACACGTATTTTTCGCCGCTGTAATCGCAGGTTACATAGTACAGCGCCCGGCCGTCTTTCAGGTGCATGGTGCAGCGCATGCGCAGCACGGGCATGCCCGGGCGCAGGCACAGAAGCTTTTGCAGCGCCGGGCTGGGCGTTTCGGCCTCCAGCGTGATCTGTGCGTTGCCCAGCTGCAGGTGATAGATATCCTCGTAAATGTGATACAGCGAGGTGGATTCCACTAGGTGGGTGTGAAGATCCGGGCACAGCGCACAGGGGATGTACGCCACCTCGTGCGCCATGGGCTGGCCGTTTGCCTTGCGCAGGCGGCTGATGATGTAGGCGCGCTCGGCCCCGGTGAAGCCCAGCTCCTTGCGCACGGGGGCGGGAAGGTCTGCCGTGAGCTGGATGCTGAGCAGCTCGGAGGAGGGGGAAAGGCCGCGCCGGAGCATCTGCTCGGAAAAGCTCTCCATGCGGGAAAGGCCGTAATCCGCCTTTTCAATGCGCACAAAGGTGCCTGCCGCCGCCTTGCGCTTGAGGTAGCCCTCGCTCTCCAGCTTGGCCAGCGCGCGGCGCACGGTGTCGCGGCTAACGGCGTACTGGCGCATCAGCTCGTGCTCCGGCGCGATGCGCTGGCCCGGGCGAAGCCGGCCGGAATCGATGGCCTGCTTGAGCTCTGAATAAAGCCTGAGGTAGAGAAAATTTCTGTTCTGCGGCATGACGTGCCCCTTTCTTTGCTGCGGGCGGATACGGGCAAAGCCCGCCGCGCGCTGCGCAGCGGGCATGGCCTGGGAGAATACCTTACATCACTGGCGTGCGGGCATTACAAAAACTGGCGCACCGCCTGCTGGGCAGCCTGCTCCACCATGTTGTCGATGGCGGTGCCCACCACAAGGATGTTGACCTTTGTGTCCTTGAAGGCCTGGAAGTTGACGGTGTTGATGCCGCCCTCGGCCAGCGTGGGCACTTTGACGGCCTCCACCATGGCGATGACGCGCTCTTTCATCAGCGAGGGGATCTCGCCCGCGGCCACGCCTTCGTAGCTCATGCCCGTCATCATGCCGATCATGTCGGTGCCCACTTCTTCCATCTGCTTTGCCACCTTGTACACTTCCTCCGGCGTCTCGGCGGGAAGGCCGAAGGTGTGCAGGTCTGTCGGGCGGCCGATGTAGGCGTCCACCAGCAGGCCATAGCGGTGGGCCATGGCCACCAGCTCTTCCAGGTCTTTCAGCGAGGATTTATGCGTGTGCAGGCCGTCGGCCCCGGCCAGCGCCATTTTCATGAAGTCTTCGTCCGTGAGCGGGTGGGGCACCACTTCCGTGAAGCCGCCGGGGATGCCCACGGTGATGTACACGTCCGAGGGCACCACGCTGCGCACGCCGCGCGTGACTTCGGCCATCTGGTCTACGGTGATCTCGTGGCGGATGGCCTCGGCGTCGTGCATGACGGTGACGCCCTTGTGCCCGCGGGCAAGGGCCACGGCGGGGTGGTTGGGCTCCAGCATTTTTACGCCCGCCTCTACTACGGCGCGCGCCATGCGGGCGTCGTCGCCCGTGATGCCGGTGCTGAGGATGGTGTGGCCGCCGCCCTCTTCCAGGGCCTTCTTCACCTTGGCCATGCCAAGGCTCATGCGTTTTGCCATATCGTTATAGAACATCAAAAACAACCTCTTTTCTGAAAGATAACAAAGACATGCCCGCCGTGCGGCGGCTTTTTATTTTTCCGCGTTTTTCAGCGGCACGCGGTTGGCGATGACGGTGATGACAAACGCCACCGCCATGGCGACCAGCATGCACAGCGCGAACAAGACGGCGTGGCCCTCGTTGGCAAGGAACGGCGCCATGAACGAGGGAACGTACGCGGTGCCCTTCACACCCAGCAGGCCCACCAGCGCACCGGAGACGGTGGAGGCAAGGATGGCCCCGCCAAACACAAGCTTGTTGGAGAACATGAACGGGTAAGACGCCTCTACGAATGTGCCAAAGCCAAGGTTGATCAAAAAGCCGGGCAGCGCCACGGCCGCGTCGCTTTTCTGGCGCGGGAACAGCACGTTTGCAAGCGTGATGCCGGCCGACACCATCACAAGACCCGTCATGTCGATGGCGCCCAGGAACGAAAAGCCCGTGCTCTCCATTTCAAGCAGCACGATGGGCAGGATGGCCGCATGATATACGCCGCCGATGATGCCGCCGTCCGTGGACATGGTGCCCGCGATGACGCCGGCCACGATGCCCACCTCGTCCAGGCCGGACACCTGCTTTGCCGCGATGGCCGCCAGGATGACGGGCAAAATGCCGATCAGCATGTTGAACACGTCTTCCAGCCCCGCCAGCCCGGGCAGCTTGCTGAGCGCAAGGCACAGCGCCATGGCGATGAAGCCGGGCATGGAGGCCATCATGATGCCGCGGAAGTTGATGCGCTTGAGCACAGAGCCCTGCACCGCGCCGGCGCCTGCGGCCGAAGAACCGATCACGGGCATGTATTTCAGTTTCCATTCCTTTGAGAGCGCCGAGATGAACGCCACCGCGCGCGTGCGGTTGGTGGTGCCTGTGGTGCCCGAGGCCGAGATGACGCGCACGCCGGCGGCCTGCGTGTTGGCGATGGACGTGCCGCCCGTGCCCACGGCCGGGATCTGCTTGCGCGCGGCCGCGGCAACGGCTTTGGCATTTACGCCCTTGGGGTCGCTGCTCATCAGCACAAGGCCGTCGATGCCGCCCTCGTCGATCAGGCCCGCCAGCTGCTCGTCCAGCTGTTCGGCCTGCTGGTTGATCTCTTTCAAACTGGCCTGCGGCCCGGCCGTGAGCTGGCCGCCCTCAAGCGTGTACAGACGCGCCTTTGCGTCCATGGAAATGTTGTCCATCGTGGCCTGTGCCCCAATGAACTGGATGAAGGCCACTTCAATGCCGGCAGACTGTGCTTGGGTGAAGATCTCCTTCATCATGGCGTTCGGGTCGCTGCCGCCCTGGTTGTACAGGTTGCCGCCGCTGCTTCCGATCACTGCGATGCGCTTGCTCATATGCGCTCTCCTTTCTGTTCCTCCGCATGTTTGCTTCCCCCGGGGGAATATCCGGACAATTCACATTATAAGGCGCCCAGAAAGGAAAACAAGGTGTAAAACCGCCAATGTTTTTATATATTTTTTATAATTTATGAACAAAAACAAGACATTTTTTATGCAATATGCATACATTTGGAGCGGCCGAGACGCATACAATGCAAAGCAATTGTACGGTTGCGCCGCGCCGGTGCAAACGGTGGCGTGCCGCCTGCATGCGCCGTGCGCGCGGCGCCGGAAGGCACGGAAAAAGGCGGCCGCGCCGGCTTTGCGGCGGCCGCCTTGTTCTGTGCCGATATCATGCCCGGGCCATCATCATTTTGGCGGCTTTGTAGATATCGCCGCAGCCCAGTGTGATGACAAGATCGCCCGGCTGTGCATTTGCCAGCACATGGCCCACCACTTCTTCAAACGTGGGAAACCACACGCTGCCGGGGATTTTTGCCGCAAGGTCTTTTGTGCGCACGGTGTAGTCCTCCGCGCGCTCGCGGCTGCCCATGATCTCTGTCATTACCACATTGTCTGCAATGGGCAGCACGCGGGCGAATTCCTCCAGCAGCATCTGTGTGCGCGAATAGGTGAACGGCTGGAACACCGCCCAGACCTTTTTGTAATCCATCTCCTTGGCGGCGCGCAGGGTGGCCTCCAGCTCGGTGGGGTGATGGGCGTAGTCGTCCGCTATGGTGACGCCGTTCACCTCGCCCAATATCTCAAACCGGCGCCCCGCGCCGCGGAAGGCCGCAAGCCCCTGGGCGCACTGGCCGGGCGTGCAGCCCGCGCCCTCGGCGCAGGCATAGGCGGCCAGCGCGTTGTAAACGTTGTGGTAGCCGGGCACCGAAAGGCGCACATGCACGCCCGGTGCGCCGTGCACGGCCACGTCGAATTCGAAGAACGACGGGCGGTATTCCCGCACGTTCACGGCGCGGTAATCTGCCTGCTGCCGGATGCCGAAGGTGCGCACATCGCGGTCTACCCGGCCCATCACGGCCACGGTGTTGGCGTCGTCGATATTGGCGATGACGCGGTGCTCGGTGAGCAGGGCAAACTTGTGGAAGGCCTCCTTCAGGTTGTCCATGGTCTTAAAGAATTCCAGATGGTCCGCGTCGATATTCAGAATGACGGACGTGTGCGGCACAAGCTGCAAAAAGGTGTTGTGGTATTCGCACGCTTCCACCACAATATTGCGCCCCGCGCCATAGCGGCCGTAGCCGTCGATAAGGGGCAGCTTGCCGCCGATGACGGCGGCGGGGTCCAGCCCGGCCATGACCATAATCTGCACCGTCATGGCGGTGGTGGTGGTTTTGCCGTGCGTGCCGGAAATGCAGATGGGGCAGGGATAGGTATTTGTCACATAGCCCAGCATCACGCTGCGCTCTACCGTGGGGATACCCAGGCGCCGCGCCTCTTCTATTTCCGGGTTGCCCTTCATAATGGCGGCTGTATACACCACAAGCTGCGCGCCGTGCACATTTTCGGCCCGGTGGCCGTGGTACACCGGGATGCCCATGGCCTTTTCCCTGTCTACGATGTCGCCCACGCCCACGTCCGAGCCGGTTATCTCGTACCCCACTGCGTGCAGTATCTGCACCAGCGGAAACATGCCGCTGCCGCCGATGCCCACGAAGTGAAGCTTTGTCTTGCCGTCCAGCAGGTTGCTGTTAAAACCGTTCATGCTGTGCCCCCTAGATTTTTCTTACAAAATATTATATAATGTTTTTCATAAAAAATAAACATTTTTGCGTTCACTTTTATACGAACTTTGCTATAATAGCAATAATAGGGCGCTTCGGAACGAAAGCTGTCGCGCTTATGAGGGTGAAAAGGGCGGCCGTTTGTGCCGCGCATAATGAGAAGGAGAGGTCGTATCCATGGAAACCATGCGGGGCCCCGTGCAGGATTATGAGCTGAAGGACGGCGTGCTGCGCTGCCTTGTAGAAGACAAGGCGGCTTTTTATAAACAGGACCCAACACGCGTGCTGGCACTTTTCACGGCCAGTGCCGCAGAGGGCTGCGGCATTGATGAAGATACATACGCCGCCGCCATGCAGGCAGTGGGCGGCATTGCGCGGCTGCACGCGAAGGTCGTGCGCGAGGCGGTGCAGAACATTCTGCTCTCGGACGCGCCGGAGAAGATAGGCCCGCTGGTGGCGGGCAATGCGCTGGGGCAGTACGGCATTACGGGCGCGGGCACAGGCCTTGAGGCGCTGCGCGATGTGCCCTGCACCATGGAGACGCGCTGGTGGAGTTTTCTGCGCATGTGCAATGCGCACTACTCCATTGTGTGCGAGCGCTTCGGCTTTTCCCAGCGCTTTGCGGATGTGCTGGCCGGGCTGGACAGGCTGGCTGCCACCAGCGCACTGCCGCAGAGCGTGCCGGAACTCAAGCGCCTTTTGTGCCGCCTGCCGGAGTTTGACTACGAGGCCGCCGTGCGCACGCTGATGCGCACGGACGTGCGCTGGGCCGGGCAGCTTGCGCTGTACGACGCGCTGTGCTTTTCCGGCGAGCCATACCGCATGCGCCATCTGGCCGTGACGGCGGCAGACCTTGCCGCCGTGGGCATCATGGGGCAGAAGGCCGCCTGGGTGCTTTCGCAGCTTATGGAGGCCGTGCTGAAGGCACCGGAGGTGAACACCCAGCCCGCGCTGATGGCCCTGGCCCAGACGCTGGCGGCAGAGTATAAATAACAGGGCTGCGGCCCTGCCGGGCGCGGCATGCGCATGAAAGAAAACCAGCAAGCGGGCGCCTTGGCAGACGCCCGCTTTATGAATTTAACCTGAAAATATTATTTCGCGCGCAAAAGAGACGGAAACGGATGGGCAGGCTGTTCTATCATTACACCGGTATCAGCGGGTTTGAAGCCATTCTCAAAAGCGGAAGCTTGCGTATGACGCGGCCTGATTTTATGAACGACCCCAACGACTGCCGTGTGTTTCTTGATGTTGTAAAGAAGTACATTGAAAGCAAACCGCTGGAGAGGTTTGTTATGGAGGGCGGCAGGGAAGATTTGGGCATTGTTTCCGCCCGTGTGCAGAATGCATATTTTCGAGCCGTGTGCTTGCAAAAATGCTGATGGGAATTGTCCTTTCCCCATGAAGCGCAAGCTGCCTTTTCAGGAGGAGACATACCCGCGCGTGATTGCAATTTTGTAAACAGGCAGGGAGGTGAAATTCAGGCTCAGGACGTCCGGCTTCCATGCCATGACATTCGGTGGTGAAGGGCAAGCGCGCAGTTCGGCCCGATAATTGTTCGATGGCCTGGGGGAAAGACAGCAGCTGCATTGCTCTTGCATTCCCGCGGAGGGTGTGGTATGATGTTTAGGCAATCGTTCCGATCGCTGCTCCATACGCACAGGATGGTGTATGCTGGTAGCATCCCATTGAAGGTTGTGATGGGCGCATGTACAAGGCATGGCCCCCTGAATCAGAACCAGAAAGAGGTGAAACACATGAAGGAAGGTATCCATCCGAAATACGAGGAAGCCGTGGTCACCTGCGCGTGCGGCAACACGTTCACCACGCGCTCCACGAAGAAGGAAATTCACGTGGAGGTCTGCTCCAAGTGCCATCCGTTCTACACCGGCAAGCAGAAGCTGGTGGACACCGGCGGCCGTGTGGACCGCTTCAAAAAGCGCTTCAATATGCAGTAAGCACCCTCAAGGGGCGGCCGTTATGGCTGCCTCTTTTTCTTTGGAGAGAAAGGGGGCGCACGGCAGTGCGGCAAAAAGGGCTTGCGCACTGCTGTGAACACTGCCTGCCGCGGTTTACAAAGACAGACAAATAAGGTATTATAAATATGATTATCATCTATCGGCATCGGGGCGCGCCGGGCTTTTGCCCCGCGGGGTGCCAGCATCCTTTTGCGGAAGGGAGGCCCGGCGGGCCGCCCTTCTTTGGTTTCTTTTTGCTTTAGCGAAACGGCACCCCGCGGCTTTGCCGGGTAGAGTAAAAGGGCTTTCGCTGTCAGTTTCGAGCGAAGCGGGATGGTATACAATACTAAAAAGATGCAGCACGCAACGGGAAGGACCCCGTTTACAGGGGGCGGGACAAGTGATGCAAAAGGCAGCGTATTCAGTGCCTCCTGAGAGGCTTGCGTATGCCCTTTCAGGGCTTACGCAGGCCCCCGGCTTTGCCGGGGGCCTGACTGATGAGAGGAGGGACGGCGGTGGAGAGCTACCGCACCGTGCAGGGCACGGCTGAGGCGGAACTGGAAGACCGCCGTTCGCGCTTTATTGCACAGCTTTCATTTGCAGACACGGAGGAAAAGGCCCTGGCCTTTCTGGACACCGTGCGCGCAAGGCACAAAACAGCCAGCCACAACGTGTACGCCTATGTGCTGCGCGAGGGTGCGCGCATGCGCTATTCCGACGACGGCGAGCCGCAGAAAACCAGCGGCCTGCCCACGCTGGAGGCCATCCGCCACGCGGGCGTAACAGACTGCGTCATTGTCACCACGCGCTATTTCGGCGGCACGCTGCTGGGCACGGGCGGGCTTGTGCGCGCTTACGGCGGCGCGGCGGCGCTGGCGCTTCAGAAGGCGCGCATCGTCACCATGCGGGTGGTGGTGCCGGGGGTGTGGCGCGTTTCGTATGCACAGTACGAGCAGGCGCTGCGTATTCTGGAGGAATGCGGCGCAAAGCTGGAGGATACGCGCTTTGGGGCGGACGTGGCCCTGTGCTTTGCCATACTGGAGGAAGGGCGCGCGGCCCTGTGCGAAAAGGCGCGCGAGTTTTGCCGCGGCGCGGCTCTGCTGGAATGGCAGGCCGCGCGCTGTGCGCCGTTCTGAGGCGGCTGCTGCGGCGCTTTGCCTCTGCACCAGCACCGGCAAGTGTATTATAGCCTGCCGTGCGGCTTGTGCGCGTGTCTGTAGGCACGCTGCCGCGCAGGCGCGCGGCAATGCGCCGTAAAGCCCGGGAAAAGCTGCCGTGCGGCCCGGAAGGCGCCGTTGCCTGAACAGGCGGCGCGGCAGATATTCGAGGCGGCCGGGGCGCGTGAAGCGGGAAAGCGCGGCGGCCGCCGGGCACCTTTTTCCAGAGGAAAGAAAAAATTTGCAAAAAGACAAAGGGTTTTTCGCACTTTTGTCGTATATATAAAATAGCACGGTTTTTTCCGGCTTTCTTTACAGGCAGGAGGCGGCGGCATTGACAGTACGCGAGCGCATTGAACAGACAGAGCACAAAATTTTGTGCTCGTATGCCTGCTTTGCAGACGAGAGCCGCGGGCGCGCCCGCGAGGAGGCACCGTGCCCCTACCGCACCTGCTTTCAGCGCGACAGGGACCGTGTGCTGCACTCGAAGGCGTTCCGACGCCTGAAGCAGAAGACGCAGGTGTTCCTTTCGCCGGAGGGCGACCATTACCGCACGCGGCTGACGCACACGCTGGAGGTGAGCCAAATTGCGCGCACCATCGCGCGCGCCCTGCAGCTGAACGAGGACCTCACCGAGGCCATTGCCATGGGGCACGATTTGGGCCACACGCCTTTCGGCCATGCGGGCGAGCGCGCGCTGGATAAACTGTGCCCGGGGGGCTTTCGCCATTATGAGCAGAGCGTGCGCGTGGCCGAAAAGCTGGAGCGCGCCGGAAAGGGCCTGAACCTGTCGAAAGAGGTGCTGAACGGCTTTATCTGTCACACGAAGGGCACTTGGCCCTACACGCGCGAGGGGTGCGTGGTGCGCTATGCAGACCATATTGCCTATATGAACCACGACATTGAGGACGCCATGGCGGCGGGCGTGCTGCACGCGTGCGACATCCCGCGCGAGATTACGCAGGCGCTGGGCGAGACGAAATCGCAGCGCATTACAAGCCTTATTGCGGCCGTGGTGGCCCACGGGCCCGAGCACATTGGCATGGCGCCCGAATGGCAGGCCGCCTACGACGCGCTGCACGCGTTTATGTACAGCACCGTGTATGTGGACAAGGTGGCCAAAAAAGAAGAGCAGAAGGTGGGCGGGCTTATTGAGGCGCTGTACGCCCATTTTCATGAAAACCCCACCCATATGCCGCAGGCGTACCTGTATATCATGTGGGAGGAAGGGGTGGACCGCGCCGTGACGGATTATATATCCGGCATGAGCGACGAATACGCCGTGCGCACGTTTGAAGAGCTGTTTGTGCCGCAGAAGTGGGGCGTGCTGTGAGAAAACTGCGGAAGTATGCGGGGGCGGCCCCCGGCGTGCGTGCGGGCAAAGTTCGGCGCAGGCGGGCGCACGTGTTTTTTCGCTGGCAATAAGGAGGAAACGCAGATGTGGATGGATGAACCTTTCGGCATGTTTTCGGTGATGAATACGCTGTTCCCCATTTTGTTTTTCGGCATATTTGCGCTTATCATCGTCATGTTTGTGGTGACGCTGGCGCGCGGCGCCGTGCGGTGGCGGCGCAACAACGCGTCGCCCGTTTTGACGGTGGAGGCCGGGGTGGTGGCCAAGCGCACGCAGGTGAGCCGCCGCGCCGGGGCGGACCATGACATGATGGACGGTTTTACCAGCTATTACGCCACCTTTGAGGTGGAGAGCGGCAGCCGCATGGAGCTTGCCGTGAGCGGTGAGGAATACGGCATGCTGGCCGAGGGCGACAGGGGCCGCCTGACGTTTCAGGGCACGCGCTATAAGGGCTTCGAACGGGTCTGAGGAAAATTTCAGGTGCGGGCCGTATGGCGCCCGCGAAAGACAGGTTTGAACAGGCGCATGAAATAGAAAGCCTGCCCGGCGCGGCAGGCGGGCAATATCTGCCCGCACAGTGCGGGCATGGCCGGCGCCGCTGCCGGGGCTGGACGGCAGACTGGCAGCTTCGCGGCGCTGGGCTGCGCGCAGGAAAGGAGGGCGAAGGCATGATACCGCAGAGCTATATTGAAGAGCTGGTGCAGCGCAGCGACATGGTGGACGTGGCGCAAAGCTATGTGCAGCTGCGCAGGCGGGGGCGCACCTACACGGGCCTTTGCCCGTTCCACAGCGAAAAGACACCCTCGTTTGTGGTGTACCCCGAAACGCAGAGCTTTTACTGCTTTGGCTGCGGCGCCGGGGGCGACGTTATCACCTTCATCAAAAAAATAAACAATGTGGATTATGTAGAGGCGGTGAAAACGCTGGCCTCCCGCGCGGGCATGGCCCTGCCGGAGGAGGACGACCAGGCGGGCCGCATGCGCAGCCGCATCACCTCCATCAACAAAGACGCGGCGCGCTTTTTTGTGCAGTGCCTGCAAAGGCGGATCGGATTTTTGCTGTCGGTCAGCATAAAGCTGAACATCATTTGTATGCCCAA